>Ga0080013_1000691_pt1 | contig 46786 bp, 48 predicted proteins | sample ETNvirenome_6_85_FD_69236 | JGI IMG/M metagenome (GOLD analysis project Ga0080013, IMG submission 69236) | Marine viral communities from the Pacific Ocean - ETNP_6_85 (SPADES assembly) (version 2) | ecosystem: Environmental > Aquatic > Marine > Oceanic | place: Pacific Ocean | collected 2013-06-19
TGGTGGAACTGGGCTCGATACTAGTGTTTCTGGACAAACAGTGACATTCGCTATGGATCTTAACGAGCTTTCTGCTGCTGCTGTTAGTGTTGCAAACGACAGCATCGCAATCATTGACGCTGACGACAGCAATGGCTCCAAGAAAGAAAGCATCGCTGACCTTATGACTGCTGTTGCTGGTGACGGTCTTGCTGCCTCTTCTGGTGTTCTCGCAGTTGGTGTTGATGATAGCTCAATCGAGCTTAGTTCTGATGCTGTCCGCGTAAAAGCATCGGGTGTTACTAATGCAATGCTTGCAGGCTCAATCGCTGACAGCAAGTTGCAGCAACTCACCACTGCAAACAAAGTTTCTTTGGCTGCTGTGGACATCGATGGCGCAACTGCTCTTGGTGGAGCATCTGTGGCACAGGCTGATTTGTTGGTCATTGACGACGGAGCAGGCGGAACTAACAAGTCGGTTACTTTCTCTAACTTTGAAGATTCAATCTTCGCAAACATCTCTGGTGATGCCACTGTGGCTGCCGGTGGTGCTTTAACAATCGCTGCTGGCGCTGTTGAGGGATCTATGCTCGCTGATGATTGCATTAGCGCCCAAGGAAACCTCGGCGGAACTGGCGTTGCTGACGCTGATGAGTTCATGTTCTCTGATGGCGGAACTCTCAAAGCTTTGACTGGTGCTAACCTTTACGGTTGGGTATTTGGAAAAGTTTCTGGTGACGCTACAATCGCTGCTGGTGGTGCTTTAACTATTGCTGCTCAAGCAGTTGAAAACAGCATGCTTGCTGATGACGCCGTTGGTGCTGATGAACTGGCTGCAAATGCAGTTGTCAACGCTTCTATTGCTTCTAACGCTGCAATCGACATGGACAAGCTTGACGGTGGATCTTTGGCTTCATCTTTGAGTGACCTTGCACAAGGCGACTTGATGTATGCAGGTGATGTTGATGACTCTAACAACATTAAGTCAATCACCTTCTCTAACCTTGAAGATGCAATCTTTGGAAATGTCAGTGGTGATGCTACTATCGCTGCTGGTGGTGCTTTGACCATTGCTGCTCAAGCAGTTGAGAATAGTATGCTTGCTGATGACGCTGTTGGTGCTGACGAGTTGGCTGCTGACGCTGTTGTTAACGCTTCTGTTGCTTCTAATGCTGCTATCGTGGCTACTAAGTTGAACTTCAACGTTGACTTCGGTGGAAACGTTCAGTTCGGTTCCCAGTCAGACGACGTAGTTGCTTTCGGTGGTCCAATCAAGGTTGGCGGTAACGTAATTGCCAACTCTGAAGGCGAAGCTACTATCTCTATGGATGTTGACCAAAATGTTGCACTTGCTGCTGCTGCTACTGTTGGTGGTGGATATGGGGCCACTGGTATAACTCTCAGTTCTGCTGGTAACCTTCAGGCAAACGGTGATGCTACTATTGACGGTGCTGCTACCTTCGGTGGTGGATACGGTTCTACTGGTGTAACCATCAGTTCTGCTGGTAACCTTCAGGCAAACGGTGATGCTACTATTGACGGTGCTGCTACCTTCGGTGGTGGATACGGTTCTACTGGTATAACTCTCAGTTCTGCTGGTAACCTTCAGGCAAACGGTGATGCTACTATTGACGGTGCTGCTACCTTCGGTGGTGGATACGGTTCTACTGGTGTAACTCTCAGTTCTGCTGGTAACCTTAGCATGGACGGAAGGCTTGTCGTTGGTTCTGATGGAGCAGGCTCTGATTTCATAGTTTACGGTACTGCTGCTAACGAGTTTTTAAGCTACGATGCTAGCGCGAACTTGTTGAAACTCAACGGTTCAGACGGAAACACAATTGTTTCTATCGGTGGAGATGCCACTAGTGAGTATGCTGTTGACGTTGCTAACGGATCAGACAACAAGAACAAAGTTCGTGCTGCTGCATTCGTTACCTACTCGGACGAAAGCCTTAAGAGTGATGTTGCTTCCATGAGCAACACTGCGCTTGATACTGTTATGTCCCTTGAGGGTGTTGAGTTCACTTGGAAAGATTCCGGTGAAAGAGACTTCGGTTTCATCGCTCAAGACGTTCAATCTGTTCTTCCAAACGCAGTTCACACTGCTGCTGACGGAGTACAGGGAGTTGACTATTCAAGACTTACTTCGGTTCTAGTTGAAGCTGTTAAAGCACAACAAGTTCAGATTGAAGAATTGAAAACACTCCTCAAGAAGTAATACTTTTTGATAACCGAGGGCAGGGATCTACGGGTCTCTGCCCTCACTTTTTTTATTATGAAAATCAAAGACCGAACTGATATTATACACTATCTTAAGCAGAACGATCCTAGCTATCGCGTGAAGGATAATATTGTGTTCGCCCCAAAGGCTTTTATTATTAACACCATTGTCCAATGGTGCTATCATCAACTAAATACAAAGAAAATGCAACTGAATGAACTGGATTTCTATCTAATGTCTATAGAGGGTTTCTTGCAAGATAACAACAAACTTTATTGGGACGAAGATGGTAACTTGGTGATTTCATGAACTAAGTTGTTATTTTTTTGTATTTTTGTATTTTTTACAACTATTTATTAAGACGCAAAACGTCTATTTGCGACCAAATATTAGGAGATTATATAATGTCATCAATGTTAGACCAGGCAATTGTCGATGCAAAAACACTCAAAGAGGCTGCCATTAAAAGCGCAGAATCAACCATTATCGAGAAATATTCCCAAGAGATTAGGGAAGCGGTTGATACCATGTTAAACCAAGAGGAAGTAATTTCGGAAGACGAAGCAGGACCAGTTGGCAATATTCCCATGGCCGCTTCAGATGTTTCAGCTCCAGCCGGCTCCGCAGGAGAAGGATTTGTTGAGCTTGACTTTGCAGAGCTTGAGGAAATGGCCGATCAGTTGTCAAAAGAAGACCCTCAAGATATGGTCGACCGTATTGATTTCGCAGAAGACGAAATTGATGCCGAAGAAGAAGGTTTGCAAGAGAGCGAAGAAATCGACCTTGCTAGCTTATTTGAAGACGAAGAAATTAACTTAGACGAAGAAACAATCGAAGCTATAGCAGAGAAGCTTACCTTGGATTTCGAACCAGTTAAATCTGGAAACCTAGGAATGCCAGACAGCCAGAAGCAAGAAGCTTATGAAGAGGCTGCTGCCCTTAGTGCTCACGCTGACAAGGAAGAAGAGGGCGAAGACGAGATCCCTGCTGAAATTAGCAAATTAAGAGAATCTGTCGAGACTCTTGAGGCAGAAAAGAAAAGCCTCCAAGAAAATATCCAGGCCCTTCAGACTAAAACCAAACGATTTGAGGATACTGTCCTCAAACTAAAAGACGCTTTGAACGAAACCTCTGTTCAAAACGCAAAGCTACTTTACACAAACGAAGCATTGACTAGCGACTCGTTGAATGGGCGACAAAAAACAAAACTTGTCGAAGCTATTTCAAATGCCAAATCTGTTGAAGAGGCTAAGGTAATCTTTGAAACCCTTCAAAGCACAGTGAGCGGAACTAAGAAAGAGTCCCCAAAAACACTTAGCGAGGCGGTTAGTAGGAAATCTACTTTGTTACCACAAACTAAAGAGGCTAAACAACCAACTGATCCGCGCATCAATAGAATGCAAAGATTGGCAGGTTTAAACTAACTTTAAAGGAGATATAAAACTATGTCAGTTTTAGATAAATTAACAGAAGGTATTGTTAATCGTGACCTCCAGAAAGAAGGTGCAGCCCTACTTAACAAGTGGGAAAAGACCGGACTTCTTGAGGGACTTGACAATGACCAGAAAAAAGACCAAATGGCCCGTTTGCTTGAAAACCAAGCAAAAGAGTTGTTGCGTGAGGCATCCTCCATGGCAGGTGGAGATGTAGAAGGTTTTGCATCAGTTGCATTCCCAATCGTTCGCCGTGTATTCGGCAATTTGATCGCTAACGATCTTGTAAGCGTTCAGCCAATGAGCCTCCCATCGGGACTCATTTTCTTCCTTGACTTTACAGTCGCCGCTCAATCCGAAAGACTCGGATATGTTGGTGGAGATTCTCTCTACGGTGGAGGAGTTGTAGGACAGCAGTTGACAGGTGGTATTGACTTAGCAGACACCTTAACGGATTCGAACCGACTTCTCAGCTCAGAAAAGGGCCCATACAACCTCAATAACGGACTTGCTAGCCCAACTGCTTCAGCAACAGTTTTATTGGCCGCTGCCTCGATGGCTGCGGCAAACGCAGCTATTGTTATTGTTGCTTCTGGTACAGTGGGTGCTGCTGCTGCCGGTGGTAATCACCCGCTCAGTCAGGCAGATCAAGATACATTGAACAAGCTTGCTCGTTACGATGCGGACATTGAAGATGTAGACGTTGTTGTTGCAGAGATTACTGGATCAACTGAGTTGGCTCAGTTGGATGTTCGCAATCTTGTTGCGATTAACACAACTTCTGCCAAGACAGGCGGAACCCTCGTTAGAAGATTGACTGAAGTTGCTTCTGGTTCTACTGGAAACGATCCAAGTGCTGCCAACTTTAAGTTGAAACTTGTCTTCAGAACAACTGGATCTTCGCCACTTGGTACCGGAGACCTTGGTGTAAAAGGTGCAGAAAATGGATCCTCTTTGGTTAACAGCATTTCTGGTTCTGCAATTAATCTCGGATTCCCAATCGACGATAACTTCACCAATTCCACATTTGGAAACCCGGGAGCAATTGTTGGTACAGACACTTGGGAACTTGAGAATCAAACAGAAATCCCAGAAATCGACATCAAAGTTGATTCCGTTGCGGTTACTGCTCAAACCAAGAAGCTCAAGGCAAAGTGGACACCAGAATTGGGTCAAGACCTCAATGCTTACCACAACCTTGATGCAGAAGTTGAGCTTACAAGCATCCTTTCTGAGCAAATTGCTCTTGAGATCGATAGAGAAATTCTTGAAGATCTTATCAAAGGCGCTACTGCTGGAACTCAATACTGGTCACGTCGTCCGGGCCGTTTCTTAACTAGAAACACTGGAGCGACTGTCGAGGATGATGATGCAGACGGCAGCTTGTATGGTGGTGACTTCACTGGTACTGTTTCCGAATGGTACGAGACATTGGCAGAAACCATCAATGACGTTTCGGCTCAAATCCACAGAAAGACACTTCGCGGCGGAGCAAACTTTATTGTTTGTTCACCAGAAGTTGCTAACATTCTCGAATTCACTGCCGGCTTTAGAGCTAGCATCGGAAACGATTATGCTGGTGGAAACGTTGGAGCAGTTAACGTTGGTTCGTTGAGCAAGAAGTTCGATGTGTATGTTGATCCTTACTTCCCAAGAAACGTTGTTCTTGTTGGACGTAAAGGTGGTTCGTTCCTTGAGAGCGGATATGTATACGCACCGTATGTCCCACTTCAGGTAACTCCAACCATCTTCGGTGTTGAGGACTTTGTACCTCGTAAGGGTGTCATGACCCGCTACGCCAAGAAGATGGTAAGACCTGATATGTATGGTCTTGTTGTCGTTCGCGACCTTCTCGGGTAACCCCAAGTAGGTTTTAGACAAACAAAGAGCCTCGTCATTAATTTGGCGGGGCTTTTTTGTTTCTATTCTGCTTTAACTTACATGCACAACTAATTACTATGATACGATTGTGCCAAGGAGATAGAATGAATGGCTTACCCAACTTTAACACCAACGAGTACAACTAGCGTTTCCAGATTACCCGTAACTGGTAACGTAGATAATGTTGATAGCTCAGACAACCCTCTTCCATATGGGGTTTATACCGACCGCGCATCTTCACATCATGCAATTCAGGGATTTGTGTCGGGAGCGGTTGATCAAGTTGCATACGTTTACAGGAAACTAGGCGGCGAGGTTCTAGATGTTGAAATCACCGAGTACCAAGTGTACGCAGCTTATGAAGAAGCATGCCTAGAATATTCCTACTTAGTTAATATCCATCAGGCCAAGAATGTTCTTGGAAGTGTTTTGGGTGCTAGCACAGGCTCTTTTGATAACGATGGGCAGATGTCGGGCTCGCATTCTTTAAGCGGGTCAAGTGTTGCCCTAAAGTATCCAAAGTTTGATTTTCAATACGCACAAAGAGTAGGCGATGCCGTTTCAACCCAAGCTGGGTTAGGTGGCACAACCCCAATCTATTCCGCATCCTTTGATACTGTTAATAACCAGCAAGATTACGACTTGCAGGATATAGTAAGCACAACGTCGGAAGACTCTACTAGCCCGTTTTATCAAAAATTAGGATCGAATGGCGATAAGAGAATTACTGTTAGAAAGGTATATTACAAAACGCCCAATGCAATGTGGAGATTTTATGGATACTACGGCGGCCTAAATACAGTTGGCAATATGTCTTATTATGGACAATACTCTGATGACTCAACATTTGAAATAATACCCGCTTGGCAGAATAAAGCACAGGCCATGGCATTTGAAGATGCAATATACACCCGTGCTTCGCATTTTTCATATGAACTTAAAGATAATAGGCTTAGGATATTTCCAAAAGCCTACAGATCCGGACCAAAAAAAATGTGGATAGAGTTCTCAGTAGAGACAGATCCATGGACAGAGGAAGCGGGAAGAGAAGATGGCGCTACTGGTGTCAACAATATGAATACGCTTCCATTCGAGAACATACCATATGATAATATCAATTCAATTGGTAAGCAATGGATTAGAAGATTTGCCCTTGCACTCTCAAAAGAAATGCTCGGATTAATCAGAAGCAAATTTGCCACAATCCCTATCCCTAATGAGAGCGTAACTCTTAATGGTCCATCACTTGTAAGCGAAGCCAAGGAAGAACAAACCTCCCTTAGAGATGAATTGAAGACAGTTCTAGATGAACTTACATACGAAAAGCTCGCAGAGAAGGACAGTAACATTAGCGACTCGTCACAGAATGTACTGAAGAATGTACCACCTTCAGTATTTGTAGGATAACGTAGATGGCAGACAACAAATGGTCACAACCAACATCTCCGCCACCTCCCTTATTTACTGGGGAGAAAGAGCGCAATTTAGTCAAGCAGATCAACGATGAGGTCATCGAGAGGGTCATTGGCCAAACTGTCCTTTATTATCCTGTAAGTCTTGATAAAACAAACTTTCATCCCCTTTACGGCGAGGCCATAGACAAGACATTCCTACCTCCGGTCAGAGTTTATGCTTTGATTGGCTGGGAAGGCCAAGAGACAACGAACACTTCCTTGGGGGTTGATAAGAGATCCAATATCAATATCTACTTTCACAAGCGCAGATTAACAGAGGATCAAAATCTTTATGTGAGAGAAGGTGACTTTGTTTTGTATGGCAAGTTTCATTATGAGATCGTGACGTTGAACGAGCCAAAGGAACTATTCGGCCAGGTTGATTATAAATACGAGATATTTGCTACATGCAGAAGGGCAAGAAAGGGAACTTTTAATGCTCTTTAGGAGAGAAACCAATGTCTGCTTATAGAGGCGGTAAAGGAAATAAGAATTATACAGGCGTTCCAGAGGAGGACCAGGATAAGCTACAAGATCTTAGCTTTGCCCCCTCAACACTGGAGACGGTGGACTACGCCATTTACGACTTCATCGATGCTGAACTCGGCCTCAAGACCAAAACAAACAAGGGAGTTGAAAAGGTGCCAGTTATCTGGGCCTCTGCTGAAAGAGCTTACCAAGTCAAGAATGATAAAGAATACAGAGATAACGAAGGAATGATAATTCTTCCCGCAATCACAATAGAGAGAGCAAGCGTTGTTAAAGATCTGTCAACACGAGGCGCATACTATGGTGACATGTTCCCGTACCAGTCACAGCCAGAAAAGGGTGGGTCTATTGTAATTGCGAGAAGAATTAAACAGGACAAGACTTCTAATTTTGCAAATGCAGATGCAGATAGAAGATATAATAATAGGACTGCACCAAAGTTTGTTAGGAAAGCAACCAAGAAGGTAGTATACGAAACAGTTTCCATCCCTCCAATTGTCTATGCAGACATAACCTACAACATTTTACTGAGAACAGAGTACCAACAACAGATGAATGATCTGCTTCAGCCTTTCATTACAAGACCAGGCACAATCAATTCTTTTCTTATTAATAGAGACGGCCATCGATATGAGGCATTTGTTCAAGGAGATTTTTCTCTTAACAACAATGTTAGTTCTATGGAAAACGAAGAAAGAAAATTCGAAACAACCGTTCAAATCAAGGTCTTGGGTTACTTGGTCGGAGAGGGCCTAAACCAGAAAACGCCCAAGTTTTCTGTCAGAGAGAATGCTGTTCAAGTTAGAATCCCGCGAGAACATGTTGTGTGGGATGATCCTCTACCAAGTTCTGGGCCGAGTGGCACAGGCAAAGAAAATGTTGGAGTGGGCGGCAAGTATAGAGAATAATTTTGGACTTTCATAGAAACAAACACTATTTACTAAAGAAATAATATCGTCATTCTAATATAAGAAGACTTAAAGGAGATATTGATAATGTCAGCAAAAGATTTTAAGTTTGTTTCCCCCGGCGTTTTCATCGAGGAAATTGATAACTCTCAAGTACCAAAACTACCAATCGCAATCGGACCTTTGGTTATCGGCCGTGCCAGAAGAGGCCCAGCTTACCAGCCGGTTAGAGTCGACTCTTTTTCAGAGTTCGTAACTATTTTTGGAAACCCTGTCGCCGGCGAAGAATCCAGCGACCTTTGGAGAAGCGGCGTTCCATCCGCGCCAACCTTTGCCGCATATGCTGCTCAAGCATGGCTTAAAAATTCATCTCCCCTTACATTTATCAGACTCCTAGGCGATCAATCTCCCGATTACGATTCATCAGACACTAGCGGTGTTAGTGCTGCTGGGTGGAAGATTTCGGATCTTGACACGGATGTAGGCGGCGGGGCTTACGGCCTCTTTGTCTTTCCATCAGCTTCCACTGATCAAGTTGGATCCTACGGCGCTGGTACCCCTGAAACACCAACCGGCTGTTTGGCTGCGATTATTTACACAACAGGATCGGCCCCAGCGCTTTCCGGATCTGTCCGAGGAAATAACACCACCCTCCAGCCAATGATTTCTACATTCACATCTTCTTGCGTTTTAATTGAGTCAGTAAACAAGGAGTTCACATTCCAGATTTATGATGATATCGCTACGAATGTATACGCTGGCGAAACAAATTCGCCCATTGAGGATGCCGTTATCAGTTTCGACAGATCGAGCACAAAATACATCAGAAAGGTTCTAAACACAAATCCAACTTTGACAAACACAGAGGTAGTTGATTCAACTTCTGCTAACTCTAAAAAGTATTTTGTGGGTCAAACCTTTGAAAGAGCAGTGGAAGACTTGGCATCTTGTACAGAATATTACGGCCTTGTCGTGCGTTTGGATAGAGGTAGCTCTGCAATTACAAATGGGAACGATTATAAGTTTGCTTCACAACACGCTAGATCAGGATGGTTCTTTTCTCAAGATCTGAGAGCAACGAATGCTAAAGGTAGCAATGATTTGGCTGCCAATGTTCCTTCGCCACAATTTGACCCCAGGGCCCTCAATGGTGTCACAAGACTATTTAAGTGCCATGGCCTAACTTCTGGTGAAGAGATTCATAGAAACTTTAAGATCTCCATTGAGGACTTGAATTACTCCAAGAATGACAGTGCTCCATATGGAACATTTACTTTAGCTATCAGAGACATTAAAGACTCCGACAATGCTAGAAAATATGTTGAGAGATATACAAACCTTACCTTAGACCCAAGCTCGCCAAACTATATTGCAAAGATCATTGGTGATATGTATCAAGAGTATGATACTGGTACCCGCCGACTAATTCAATATGGAAGCTGGCCAAACCGCTCTAGCATTGTCCGTGTGGAGATGGCCAATGCGGTCGATTCATCGCAAGTTGATCCTGAATCATTGCCATTCGGCGTTGAGGGACCAGTTAGATATAGAACCCTTCACTTCTCTTCCTCGTCCGGAATTATGACAAGCTTGGGATCAGTCGCGACGGCATCTATTGCCCGCACCAGCACGGCCGGCTCACCAGAAACGCCAGTTACCGCCGGCGGCCCGGGCCTAGTCTTTAATGCAGCCTCCAGAAGTAAAGTTGCCGGGAATATGCTAGGATCTGGCGTGGGTATAATTGTAGGCTCAACACACCAGGTCCCTGTTCCAATTACGGCTTCCGCCCCTTTCCCATCCATCCCGCTCCGAGCAAGCGCTTCAAATGGAAATCTTTCAGATCCAACCGAAGCCTACTTCGGCGCTCAGTTCACAAGAGGCTCTGGAAGCTCAGTATTCGACGAAAGTATGTATGATATCCTTTACCCAGTGGCCAGAGCAGAAGCATTTGATAACGTTTCCGACGACGAGGGATCTCTGGATGTTTCGTGGTACTTCACAATGGACGACCTTATGATGCAAAATACAAGCAACCAGAGCACCGTCCCAGTTGTTTACTACGCTTCTGGATCTAGATCTAGGGGTGATTCGATTACAGCTAGAACTGGTTCTTACAAGGCTGTTATTGATAAGGGATATGACAGATTCAGCGCCCCTCTTTACGGAGGTTTTGATGGGTTTGACATTACAGAGAAAGAGCCCTTTAATCACAGATCATCCGCCAACGTCGGATCTCTGTACGTAGGCGCAACTGAGACAGCCAGCGCAATGTTCTACTCAGTTAAGAAGGCCATTGATCTGTTTTCCGATCCCGAGTACATTGAGGCAAACTTGATATTGGCTCCGGGTATTAGAAACGAAGGCTTAACCACACACATGATTAATACATGTGAGGAGCGTGGTGATGCCATGGCAATTATCGATCCGCGTGGAGGATACTATCCAGCAGGCGAAGACAGCAAGAACGAGAAAGACAGAATCACTTCCGGTACCGGACGTGGAGGCGTCTCTCAGCATGTCATCGAAGTTGGCGACAACATGGGGCTACGCTCCATGAACTCTAGCTACGGTGCTTCCTACTATCCATGGGTTAGAATTGTTGACTCAATCACTGGTCAGTCCTTGTGGGCCCCACCATCGATTGCAGCATTCGGGGCCATGGCATACTCAGAAAAAGAAGCAGCCCTATGGTTCGCTCCTGCCGGCTTTAACAGAGGTGGCTTAACTGACGGCGCAGCAGGAATTCCTGTGAGTAACGTGAGAAGCAAACTTACCTCCAAAGAAAGAGACTTCTTGTACGAAAGAAACATTAACCCAATTGCTTCTTTCCCAAATGAAGGAATCGTGATCTTCGGCCAAAAGACCCTACAGGTCACACCTTCTGCCTTGGACAGAATCAACGTTCGACGTTTAATGATCTTTGTTAAGAAGGAAATCTCAAGAATGGCATCCAACTTGTTGTTCGACCAGAATGTTGAGCAAACTTGGTCTAGATTTACAGGACAAGTTAACCCCTTCTTGGACAACATCAAGAACAACTTTGGGTTGGATGGCTTTAAAGTAATCCTAGATGAGTCTACAACTACGCCAGACATGATCGACAGGAATACGATCTACGCTAAGATCTTCTTGAAGCCAACCAAGGCTGTTGAGTTCTTTGCTATCGACTTTGTGATTACAAACTCTGGCGCAAGCTTTGAGGACTAAAAATAAATTAAACCACTATTTATAGTATAAGGAACCTATAAGAATGGCACAGAACTACGGACCTAAATTTTGGGCTAACATATCAGCCGAACCAAAAAGAAAGTATAGATTTGTATTGAATCTCGCAGGGATTGATGCCTGGGTAATTACGAAAGTTAATAGACCTAGCTTTAATGTCACCGAGTCAGAGCACACTTTCTATAACCACAAATTTTATTACCCAGGAAAGGTGGAGTGGCAAACTGTTACTTTCAGCCTGGTTGATCCAATCGCCCCTGATGCCACTTATTACTTGATGGGTATTCTCGGTGCGTGTGGTTACAAGCTCCCCCAACAGAACAATTACACCTCCATCTCCAAGCAGAAAGCGGTAGAGATCATGGGTGAAGTTAGAATTAAGGCGAAGAATGCAGAAGGGAAAGACGTCGAAGTCTGGACCCTCAAAAACGCTTGGGTTAAAAATGTTAACATGGGTGAATTTGAATACGCATCTGACGACATGCTATCGATGGATATTGAACTTCGTTATGACTTTGCAAACTATAACAGCATGTCTGCCGGCGGCGCTAAGGCCCCAATCCAGGCCTCCACTGTCAAGACAGATAAGACTGGTGAGTCAATCACTAAGGGATATAACGATTTAAAATCTAACGCAGTATAAAAAACTTAACACACATTTCAAAGTATAGTATAATTATGGCATAACAAAACGAGGTTTTAATGTCAGGCAGAAACAATCAAGATAGATTCGGGGCAGAAGATTCGTCCGGACAGGACATTGCCCCCGTAATCGCAGAACAAACAACGTCCACTCTAAATTTTACAGTCCCCATAGAGGAAGTAGATCTTCCATCTAAGGGGCAGTTTTATTCAGAAGGCCACCCCCTACACAATCAAACAAACGTCGAAATTCGACACATGACCGCCAAGGAGGAGGATATCCTAACCAATAAGTCTTTTATCAAAAACGGTACTGTTTTAGATCGGCTATTGGAAAGTGTCCTCGTTGACAAATCAATCAGTGTCAGCGATCTATTGACAGGAGATAAGTCGGCTATTCTTGTAGCTACAAGAATCTCCGGGTATGGCGAAGAATACCAGGCAAAAATCCCCTGTCCTTCTTGTGGAACCATTGCAGATTTTGACTTTGATCTAAATGAAGCACAAGTTATGAACGATCCGGATGAATGTGCTCTGGTTCAGGATGGCACCATCACTAAAACTGACAAAGGAACTTTCCTGTTTACGCTTCCAAAAACTCGCGTTGTGGTTGAGGTAAGGCCGCTGACAGGGAACGACGAGAGAAAGATCTTAAATACGAATAAGATGCGACAAAAGAACAAACTTCCTGAACTGGCACTTAGTGATCAGATCAAATCTTTTATCGTTTCAGTTAACGGGCAGGATGACGGCCTTTCAATAAATCAGTTTGTTGAGACAATGCCGGCCCTTGATTCGAGATACTTGAGGAATACTTATAAATTAGTTATCCCCTCTGTAGAGCTTGCACAGGAGTGGGAATGCCAAGCGTGTTCCTACAGTCAAGTATTGGAGGTACCGTTTACCTCTGAATTTTTTTGGCCTAAGTGATGAATATATTGAAAGCGTTTATGAAGAACTCTTTCAATTAAAATACCATGGCAGTTGGAGCTTTATCGAAGCCTATAATTTACCTGTTCAGATTAGGAGATGGTTCTTACGCAGACTTCAAAAACAATTTGAAAAAGAAAACGAGCAAGTAGAGAAAGCCCAAAGAAAAAACAAATAACATAAGGCCAGCACTCCCCAGGGTGTTTTGGTCTTTTTTTTTATTATTTATAACTATTTATACAACGGAGGGTCTACACATGAGTGACGAACTAACAACGATAGAAATTAACTTAGAGCCCGAAACAATTGATGAGGGATATTTGTCTGCTCTTGGTGGACAATTGCAGATCCTACTTCAGACAATGTTTGGTGGCGGAACTGTGCCCACTAGGGTTAGAGGCAGTAAAGGATCTGTCTCTTCTTTTGCAAGGGCATTGGGCAATGAAAAAAAATACATAGAGGCTTTAACTAAGTTTGGATTGACTGATTCAAGAACTTTAGGAAGCAGACATAAACTAGAGAAAGCAATCGCAGGCTTTGAAAGGGCCACAGGCATCAAATGGCCTTTCAAATAGAGGATTAACAAGTGGCGACACTAGAAGAACAAGAACAATTAGTCAAGCTGTTACAAAAAGAAGAAGAACACAGAATTAAGATTGAGCGTCTTAAAGGCGAAACTATATCTAAATTAGAGATAGAAGCTAGGCTTATTAGAGTGCAAGCCGAAGAGCAAGAAAAGTTAATTGAAATGCTTGAGTTAGATCAAGCAACTAGAAATAAACTCATACTTCAAGAGGAGAGGATCGTTAATGAGTTAGAACGCAAGGGAAGGATAAGCGCACAAATAGCACAGCAAAAAAGAGATTTTTTAAGAGAGTCTCGCAATCTTCAAGGCCAGCTCCTTGATGACGCAAAAAAAGAATTAGCAAAGAAACAAGAGCTACTCAAAACGCAGCTAGATAACAATGTCGCCATCCGCGCCGGCGCAGAGGCGACTGGCCAGATGGCAGACTCCCTCTCCCGAGCAGTTGGTTTTGGCCCAGGTCTCACAAAAAACATTTTAGATGCTGCAAAGGCCGGAGGATCTTTTAAAGACATCTTCGATAAAGCCGGCACTTCTCTCAAGGAAAACTTTTCCGATACAGGGATCCTTGCTTTCGCCATCACCAATACGGCACAACTTTTAAAATCATTCGACGAAATTACGGCTAGCTTGGCTGCGAGCACAGGACAGGGTAGATCCTTCGCCGGCGTGGTCGAAGAGGCTTTTTCCAACACATCTGATTTTGCGACAACCCTGCAAGATACGGCTGAAGCCGTGGACGGCCTCTATAGTTCTTATGTTGGGTTCGCCAAACTTTCCAAATCAGCCAAGACGTCTCTGACTGAGAATGTAACATTGATGGAAAGGCTTGGAATATCCGCAGAAGAAGCGGGCGAACGACTAACTTTCTTCACCACCGTTATGGGGATGACAAGTGAAGCTGCCAAAGATGCTAACGATAAAATCGTTCGCCTAGCAATAGGCTTGGGTCAGGGCCCTAGGTCCCTCTCGGCCCAGTTTAATCAATTGATGCCACAGTTGTCTCTCTTTGGTTCGAAAGCCCAAAAAGTATTTTCAGATACTGCTATAGCTGCAAGGCAATTCGGCCTAGACATGAAGACGGGAGCCCAAGATTTATTCAATTTAACTCAGGGCCTCCAAGATTTTGAAAGCGCAGCAAGTAAAGTTGCTACCATTAATGTTGTACTTGGTGGCTCTTTTGTGAATGCCTTCGATTTAGTTATGGCAGCAGGCAAAGGCCCTGTTGCTCAAGTTGAACTGCTTCAGGACGCATTCCGGCAAGCTGGTAAGAGCATGGACGACATGGGCTTTTATGAAAGAAAGCTTTTGGCTGACGAAATGGGCATTAGTTTTGGCAATTTGCAAAAAATCATGGAAGGCCAACAGCTCACAGAAAAAGATATGCTCTCAACAGAAGAGCAAATGATGAATGCGATAAAAGACACCGCCAGCGTAATGGACAAAATGAATTCTGCTTTGCAAACACTGACTATTACTTTAACACCGCTTCTAAAGGCTTTGATTCCCGTTGTCGATATGCTTGCCTCGTTTATTAAATGGGGTGGTGATATCGCACTTATCTTATATTCGGTAGGGGCGGCGGTCGATTATGTAGCCTTCTCTATGCTCGGACTATCTTCGGCCACCGCCACGGCCTTCAGCGGACTCGCAGCCGGCTTCATAGGTGGATATTTGGCAGTCAAAAAGCTGAGTGACCATCTCAGCACAGAGGGAATGGGAATGATCGCCACTCTCGCAGGTATCGCCGCAGCTGTCACCGCGATTGCCGGGAACATCCCCTTGGCACTCTTGTTTGGAGGCGTTGCCGCCGCCTTCGGACTAGGTGCATTTGGTGTCATATCATCTGGAGGGGCGGAAAATCAAACAACCACACAATCGGTACCCCTAGGGGAAATCGGCACGGGCAAAGCCACGACCGCGTTCCTCAAAGAAGCAGAAATGCCAACAGTTTTTAGTAGAAGACAGTTTGGTGGATTCATCCCACCCGGCGCAACAGTGCAGGTTGACCCGGGTGAGCAAGTATTTGCAAAGGCTCCCAAAGGGGGAGCGGAAGTAATTAGCCAAAAGGATGTCAGAATAGCTGATAAGATTAGCCAATCCGGAATCGCTGGTGCTGCACTCGTCCCGGTGTTAGCAAAACAAGTTGAAAAATTAACGAAGGCAATAATGCAACAGCAACAACAACAACCAGCTCCACAACCCCTGGAGGTTGTTATGCAAGTAGACGGTAGAAAACTTGCAAAGACAGTTGTTAGTCGCATCAATGACAATTTTGGATTCGGAAGAAATGCGCCATTACCTTCCGAAAAGGCCTAGGGTATTTATAAATGAAATCATATGAAGAGCAGAAAAAAGAACAACTAAAAAGAACAAATGATTTTTATGGCCAACAACTCGATGATGCATCTTGGGCATTTGGTAAATATGGATTGGGAGGATACACCAATTCTGTTGCAGGGCTGGCCAATCAGGGCCTTGTTTTAAAAATCGCGAGGGCTTCCAATCTTACAAGCCCCATAACTTTTGTTGCTTTTATGGAATCTATGAACGACAATTTCAATCAAAATTTCAACAAAGATTCGGTCTTCGGCCGCCAAGATCCAATCCAGTCTTTTAAGAATACTGAAAGACAAATGGCTATGTCTTGGAAGCTTGTTGCCGGGAATGAATCCGAAGCCAGAAGAAACATGGCCAATATAAGCAACTTGACAAGGCTTATGTATCCTTCCTATCAAGGAACAAGCGTTACAGAGGCCCCAGTTATGGCGATAAGATATATGAATTTGGTATGGGACAACAGCGCACCAGATGACTTTTTGCATGGCACAATAAGTTCCCTATCAATTACTCCCGATATGGAATTTGGTGTACTACAGGCTATGGGCCCTGGGGATTTCGCCTTTCTGCCCGGGGAGATTCTTCCAAAGGTATTTACCCTAACACTGAGCTTCTCCCCCATTCATTACGGCGTTCTAGGCAACAATCAATTAGAACCAGGCCACCTGTACAAGGGCGCTCTGGGTGGAGCAGCCAACGACCTTCCGGAAGGGGACGGTACTCCTGTTCGAAGAGCAATCCCGCCCGGTAGCGTTTATGGGGATTATGTACTATCGCAAACAAACTCGATCCTATCTGCCCAAACTGACGAGCAGGCCCGAATTGAGCAACCATGGAAGAGAGTGTCGGACAAGTGGAAAGCGTTATTTAAAAGCGATAAAGAGAAAAAATAATAGGATTATAAAAAATGACTTCAAGATATGACAACAGAGAGATAAATACAAATTCTACTGAAATGTATAAAAATGTGCTTAAAGATCGCGGCGCAAGACAAGTGCAGCAATATGCCACTCCAAATTTTATGAATTTAAAAAAAGAACAGATCTCCTCTTTGACAATCATAGACCACATTTGGAAACGAGGCGATCATTTCTATAAGTTGGCCGCTCAATATTATGATAACCCAACGCATTGGTGGGTGATAGCGCAATTTAATAATTTGCCCACCGAAGCAAATATTCAATTTGGAGATGTGGTTTTGATACCAAATCCCCTAGAGGAAATATTAAGTATTTATACTTCCATAGAGTCAAACAGCCCACCACCAGCAGGAGGATACTAAAGTGTCTAATAAGCCAGGGGATCCCGGGCTCCACCCTGAAGATCTCAATAAAGACGGTGTGGTTAACATCCTTGACGCACAACTCAAGGCCACAAACGCAGCCAAGAACCCGCAACAAGCGGCCATCAACAAGTTCGTTCCGGCGGCGGCCTCCGCCGGCCTCGACTCTGTTTCCAAGGAGGCCTTTAAACAAGACCACCTCAACCATGCAAAGACGGGCCCAAAAGTGGCCGCCTCTGACCGCTCTTTGGTAGGAAAACCCAGCGCAAAGGCCCTAGAGTTTGTAGAGGGTCTTGCTTCCGCACTTTCGGCAGACAGCAAAGCCCCCGATTTAACTCCCCTGCACTTGTGCTTTATAAGAGATAATTTGTCAGCATTCACCAGAGCCTCTGTCTCCCAGATAAATAGTTTTGGATGGCCAAACTTTTCCTGTCTATTGGACAATGATGTTGCTTCTTTTGTGTCAAAAGTAAACGGGTACTATCCCAGAAGGGATTCTATGAGATCCTTTGTAAACATGGATAATACTGAAAAGGCTAAACTATACCCAAAGATAAAGCTTTGGAAAGTCAGCGGCCCTAGGAAGACACAAATAGTATTGCCCCCTTCTTATGGCCAGGGCAATCCTCAATCGCTCGAAAACATACTGGGGTCATCCGGTGCGGGTCTTGACTTTGGCCTCAAGAGTCTTGATTTTGATTTTAAAAACCAAAATGCTTTTGGAGCAGGAAGGATTGTGGATGTAAGGATATCTTTTTTTCTTTCTAGCGGAGAAGCGCTAATGGCCGATAGAGGGGGGTACAGCTTGGCTGATCTTGTCTTAAGAAGAGGGCAGCGAGATCCAAAAATGTATGATCCCAAGTCATATGAACTACAACTAGAAGTAGGCTACATGAAGAACGGCGGCAGGTTGGACACCGCCCTCGAAGACAGCACTCTGTCTATGATTCTTAATTTGGTAGAGTATGATTTGGATATATTGGAAAATGGAGTTATAAACTTAACTGTTAATTATAAGGCAAGGTTAGAGCAGGACTTGGAGGACAAATTTGATTATGACATTTTTGGTGAAGGGACTCAATCGGCTGCCGCTGCTGTGAAAGAAGTCGAAGGTCTATTGTCCAAACAGAGAGCTAATACTAGAAAAGCAAAGGAAAAACTTAAAAAGGTCAGAGATGAAAAGGAAGCTCTTCCGCCCGTGAACGGATGGCTTTCGCACCCCTCTTACTTGGCCACTAAATCCGCCAGCCAAAGAGCTTCGACAGGCGGCGGGTCAACCGGGTTTTCGACGCTAGATGAAATCGCGGAAGCAGATAAAGTCATACGAGACGCAGAAAAGGACGTGAAATCAGCTGAAGAGGCAACTCGCGCCGTAACAAATCGACTTTCACGATTGAAGCAGAGAAATAAAATTAGCAAATATGGAAGGGTGCTACAAACAATAGTTGCACATGATAAATTAAGATCTATGGTTGTTGCAAAGACGGCTCTAATTTTGTATGGAGAAGAATTCGAGAAAATATTGCAAGCAAAAATAGATCAAGTAGTCAAAAGCCAGGGCATAACATCGGCCCAAGATTACGCCCGGGCCGCGAACAGATTGCGAAGCAATTTAAGATCAGTGGTCAGCAGAAAAGGGGTAGACAGCAGCGGCGCAGAAAGTATGGACTTTGATGCAATGGTAAACAAAAAGGTTAAAGACAGCGGGGGAAAGCTGTCCCACAAAGAAGCCCTCTTGTCCTTGGGTTTTAATGATATGGTAGGCAAAAAAGGACGCAGTACAGTAGCCGGCCGCCCAACGGGATTTTTTAGTAAGATCGGAAATGATTTCAACAGTGCCTTTAACGTTAGTCTTTTCAACACAGAGGCCGACTCAAAAGACGAGTTTTCGGATATCCAAAAAATACACTGGTTTTACTTTGGGGACTTGGTAAATGCAACGATAGAACAAAATAGAATAAGTGGTAAATTAAAATCGGATCATCTTGGTTTTGTTATGGGCCCCATCAATATTGATGTTGGCCAAGGTCAAGTTGTAGAGTTGGCAAACATAGCCGACATTCCAATTACCCTAGATATGTACCAGCAATTCTTCTTTAAGAACGTTGTCGAAAAAGATTTGGATGAATATTATTTGCATGATTTCCTCCGACAAGCTATTCATCAATTGCTTGCACCATCGTTGAATCAAAAGTGCTTTGGAACATCGATAGAGAATCCTATTACGGTTGACACAGTAACAATTGAATTAAATCAACCGCTAGAGTCTGCCTATGCAGCCGGCTCCAGCAAGCAAGTCGGTTCTGTTGCCACCCCCTACCTCGGCTCCGGCGCGGGAAGCAAGAGATTTTATTTAAATGGAGCCTTAAAATCCAAAATCGCACATTCCAGAATGGGAGTAAAGAGTGTCTCTCCAAATAAAAGATGGAGCTATGTGGTATATTATTCCAATGACAGCAGGATTGGGGCGACTTGGAGAGGGAACGAACAATCAGACTTAAATAAGGGAATTTTTCATTTTAAGCCTGGGATAAGTAGTGGCCTTGTAAAGCAATTTAAGTTTAGAAAAAATAAAAAGCCCGGATTCACAACCATGATGGTCGAACGAGCCTTTCTAGAAAACAAAGAATCAATACAACTTTGGGCCATATTTGATATTGATTTAACTCTAATAGGGAACACCTTGCTGAAGCCCGGAATGCACATCTATGTCGACCCCTCAACGGTGGGCATGGGATCTCCCCAGAGCCTCAATTCTTTTTCGAGAACCATAGGCATAGGGGGATATTATTTGGTCACCTCTGTGTCGAATACTATTTCTGATGGAGAGTGGGAAACGCAAGTGGTTGGAAAATGGGTCTCCTCTGGTGCTGCCACTGGCGCGGTATCTATCGCCCCGCGCAAAGCTAACGCACAACAGACCAAGAAGGCAGTCGGCAAGAAGAAGAAAGCATCCAACAAGAAGAAGAAGACATCCAACAAGAAGAAAAAAGGAGCCGGCGGCCCGTCCCCGAAAGGCGGTCCCATAGGCGGTTTGGTGACTTATGGGCAGTCCGGAGCCGGGGTACCTGTATATGTTAATGCAGATGGGGAATATGTATACGGCGTAGACCAAGAGACAGCCGCCACCGCCGATATCGAATAGGCAAAAGCTGATTAGGAGTAAAAATCATGGTTAATTTTGCAACAAACAGAACGAAAAGCTCATCGGATCTTTTTAAAAAAAGAAGCGAATACCAAACTATGTATCCCATTGATCCATCTAGTCCGAATCCGATAGACTTTAGAATGGCCGACCACAAAAACTATGGCAAATTAAATAATAGAAATGATTTTATATTCCCTGATTCTGATCACTTGAAGCAGGTTGGCAATTCTAATGTTTGGGCACTTAATTTTGTAGCCGATGCATATTTCGATTTTGAAAAATACATGAAAATTGATAGCGCTAACAGAATGCCCCCAGATAATTTTATATCACAAAATTGGTCTGCGGCCCGGGCATGGGAAGGCGTTAGTGAGAAATACCAAGAAAGAATGAATAGTCATTATAACGCATTTGTTGGGCCTTATCTGGATAATAGACTTAGGCACAAAAATATTAAAAGTTTTGATACGTTTTTGGACCTTTTCATGAACGGCTACTTAAATGACCTTATCTCAATTGCGCCAATAACTAAAACAGGACTTATATCTTCTCGCCACACGGGACACAATAGTAGTGGCCTATGTATAGAATTGTCTCTTTCTAGTCATGGGGATGACAATGAGAAAGTCGACAAGTTCTTGAGCAGCCCAAATTTCAGTTTCTATACACTTGCCGCCTCTAAGTTTGGGTTTTTGGTTGATAAGAACGCCCCATGGCGTCTCGTTGCAAATTTGCAATCCCCTGTTATGCATGAGTATGCAAGGAGATATATTAAGGAGCCAATCTTCAAGGCACAAACAAAGAGGGGAGGACAGTTTTCTACCTACACCAAAGTGGGAGAAAATTTGCCCTCAACCAGCAATGTTAATGCTGGAAAAATCATCGAACACTGGCACGACTATGAAGTTGACGAAAATGGGAATGGGCGCACAACTGCTCTTTATTGGCCCGATCAGCAAATAATGGGCCAGCCAATTGGAAATCACCGACACGAAATTATTAATTGGGTAATACAGCCGCGATCAATGAGTGGCGGCCCGGGCTTCTCCCCCACCATAGAGGTTGGGAAAATAGAAACACACGACCATCTTTTGCGTTTTAAGCCATATGATAATATAACAACAGATGATCTTTTTGCTTCCTATTATATACCAAGTCACATTTTTGACATCGAAAATTTAAAAGTGTATTTGTTTTCTTTCTATAATACTTATGTCTCCACCTACCCGGTGGTGGCTGTTCCTTCTTATTGTAAAACTAGTGCACCCTCCGGATATTTCAAGGCCATGCAAATAAGAGACCACTTTAGGGATATTATAGAAGAAAGCCAATTTAGTAACAAATATGGGGACCTATTTTGGCTCAGAGCATATTTTTTGATAAGACTAAGGGAAATTGGAGTTAATTTATCAAATGTTAAAAAGATAAGCAATCTAAACAAAATAGAACAAATTTATTATTCTCTTGACTTTCAGGGCGCAATGAGTTATATTCAGATCTACTTGAAACAATATTACTAGAAGGTCAGCATTGTTATTCCAGGCTCTCGACGAAAAAGAAAAGTGTGTCGGCATATATTTTGATGGGGTAATTCATAAAGACTTACCAAAGGAAGCCGAGCGCACATGGAAGTATTCTTCTTTTCTCAAGGATTTTAAGCTGGAATACGCCAATATCTACTGCGCTGGCAAATCCCTGGGCGAAGTCTGTCCTCCCGAACTTAAGGAGGATTACGACCGTATCTGGTCAAAACTTAAGGCATTCCACAAATCATTCTCTATAGCTAAGATCTCCATGCAAGACCATTGTTTCTTCGACCTTGTGCCCGAAGGGTTCTTGAAAGAGTTCTGCGAGCTTAAGGACAAGATCACAAGCCATGTGCTAGAAACGCACACCCGCCCACAAAACTATGATAATTTAGTCGAAATCACTAAGGTGGTCACAGACATCAAATACCAAAAGCTAAATATTGATTTGTCTGTTTTGAATAACGACTTGGCGACTCCAAGAACAAAAGACTTCTATAGAAAAATAATGAGGACAGAGCCTTATATTAAATACAACCCTTTCGGCACAAAGACTGGAAGACTCACAACTCAGAAGAATTCCTTCCCTATTCTAACAATGGACAAGAAGTATAGGAAAATCATTAAGCCAACTAACAATTGGTTTGTTGAATTCGATTATAATGCAGCAGAAGTTCGCGTCCTTTTGGGCCTCTTAGGTAAAAGCCAACCCTACATCGACCTTCATGATTACAACTCATATGAATTATTCGGCGGCCAAGTAACCAGAGACGAGGCAAAGAAGAAACTTTTTTCGTGGCTTTACAACCCAAATGCCGAAGATGAGATCCTATCTAAACTCTACGATAGGGAAGCCGTCAAGAAGCTTTTCTGGGATGGTACTCACGTAAAAACCATGTACCATCGAGAAATTCCTTCTGATGAATACCACGCCCTAAACTATATCATACAAAGTACTTGCAGCGATTTGATTATGGACAGGGCAATTGCGATAAACGAAATGTTAGAGGGCAAGAAAACCAAAATAGCATTTATCATTCATGACAGTATTGTGTTAGACTATGCAGATGAAGACGGGGAGTTTATCAATATGCTTTATTGGGAGTTTATGGCCACTCCTTTCGGGAGATTTAAGGCCAATGTTGCTGGCGGAAGAAACTTTGGAGAGATGAAGGACTTATGGATATACTAATAGGGCTTGGAAGTGTGGGTTATAAATTAGCCAAAGCCTTTTCAAAGCATCCACAATACAAAACGATCACGATTGACCACGAAGATGGTGCGTCCATTCGCATACCAGAGCAAAACCATCCGGAAGAGTATGAGAAAAACTTTCCTGATATTAGCGACGGCCTGCGAGATGTAAGCGGAGAGATACTCTTTGTTGTCTCCGGAGCCAGCATCATTTCTGGCGCTGCCCTGCGAGCCCTAGAGCAAATCCACGACAAAGGAAACGTAAGCATCCTATACATCCATCCAGACGTGGCCACCCTTTCCGATATGAGAAGGATGCAAACGAATCTTGTATTTGGAGCGCTCCAACATTATGCAAGATCTGGCGTTTTTAAGCAGTTTTATGCCATTGACAACCAGCAGATAGACAAAATCTTAGGCGGAGCCCCGATTATGGGATATTACGATAGCTTAAACGAAGTTATTGTGGCAACTATCCACATGATAAATATATTCAATCACACAAAGCCAGTTGTTGGTACCCTATCAAGCCCCAAAGACCCGTGTCGTATTTCAACCTTTGGCATATTAAATCCAGAAACAGGCGAAGAGAGTCCGTTCTTTTCTCTTGACAATGTTGTGGAAAAGCGGTATTATTATGCCATTCCTGAGATGGAACTAAAAACTGATAAAACCTTGATGAATAAGATTATGGCGCAAGTAAAAGACACACCGCAAGAGAAAGACGTAAAAGTATCTTATGGTGTGTTTTCTACTCAATACGCCGACAAATATGCTTATTTCGTAGCAAATACATCAATGGTACAAAATGAAAAAAGTTCTTGACATTTGTTTAAGTTCGTTTTATAATGGTAACATAATTTTTTAAAGGAGAAAAAATGGCTATTAATCTAGACAAAATGAAACAAAAACTCAGTGCTGCTCAAGGCAAGGGGGGAAAGAAGTCTGACTTCTGGCGTCCACAAGATGGAGAGAATGTAATCCGCATCCTCCCCTCGCCAGATGAAGATCCCTTCAAGGAGCATCACTTCCACTACAACCTGGGAGCCAACTCTGGCTTCCTTTGTCCGAAGCGCAACTTTGGGGATGACTGTCCTGTGTGTAACTTTGCTACTAAGCTTTTCAACGAAGGCTCAACGGAGAGTGTCACACAGGCCAAAAGCCTCTTTGCTCGCCAGCGCTTCTTCTCTCCTGTCCTCGTTCGCGGACAAGAAACCGAAGGTGTTAAGGTATGGGGGTACGGCAAGACCGTATACGAAACCCTCCTCAGTCTGGTTCTCAATCCAGACTACGGTGACATCACTGACCCAAGCGAAGGGACTGATCTTGTTCTTGCGTATGGGAAGGCTCCCGGCATGATGTATCCACAAACAAAGGTGCAGCCACGACGTAAATCCTCCCCATTATGTGAAGATGGCGATGAAGCATGTCAGGAGATTGTCACAACTGTTCCAGACCTTGATACACTCTTCGACCGCAAGTCCACTCAAGATGTGCAAAACATCCTTGACGAATTCCTCAACTCTGAGGTAGATGCAGAATCGGTATCAACCGAGACCTCGAAGTACGGGGGCAAAGAAACGCCCTCCAACGACGTCGAGGCTGCTCTGAAAGAACTGGCAGGATAACATAGAGGGGGCCTTGTGCCCCCTCACTTTTATATTATAGGGAAGGTAGAGCCCTGTGTTAGACCGAAAGGCTTCAAAAGACTATCATATGACATTCTAAAAAGGAGAAAATATTATGTCAAATTCATTAATTAGCAAAAAAGGTAATGCCACATTGCCGCAAAACATTTCCACGAGTGGAAGCCCTGGGGTCACAATGAGTGTTTCTGTGTTCATGAAGTCACTCATTAATCGGGCCACAAACGAATCCACTATTAATAAGAACCTCAAAGGCGGGTGGAACTGGAATATGTATACTCCAGTTGTCGTAGCAGAGTTTCCAGAGAAATTCCGCTCCGATCCCGATTTTGAAGAGTATCATGGAAATAACTCGCCACTCTTGAAGCTTCTGGACGGGGATCATCGAAAGCATATGTACCGACGCGCCTTCCCGGGCAAGCAAACGATGCCGGGATACAGGATTCCAGTCAAGACAAAAGAGGAATACCACAAGCTTTTTTATGAAATCAACTGGGCTAGCCGAAAGAACGCCAACAAAGAAGAGGTGTTTATTCATCAAGTACTGGCAAAAGAGCCAGAAGCCCTGGTGATTGAATTAAAACTGCGTCGTTGTGGTGTGAGTGTTTGTGGATCTCCTGACGCTGGGGGAACTGTGGGGGCCAAAAACTCTCCACATGTCACGGTGGGAGCCTTTGGTCGATGTCTAAAGCACGGAGAGTCAAACGTTCGACGAGCAGTCCAGCTTCTTCGCAACTGTTGGCCGGCCGACAATATGCTAAAGGGAGAACTTCTGGAGGGTCTAACAATCATGTACAGTGTGTACCCTGTCTTGTCTAACTCTAGTAACAACAAGCTGTATGGGGACTTTGTATCCTTCTTCAATCGCTACGCAAACATGTTTGATCAGCGAGAGGCGGCCACCTTATTCAAAGATAAGGGAGGCCGTGTCCACCACAAACATGGTGAATCGATTGCGAGAGGAATCGTTAGCCATTGGCGAGATTCAAAGGACAACAAGTGTACGCGAAAATACCGCCAGAAGGTTGTCAAGATGCATATAATTAATGATCTTATTGAGCGTTAACATCTGGGGGGCTTGTCCCCCCAGACTTTGATTTAGGAGAAACAATGGCTAAGACAGGAAAGCTATCCATGGCCGACATGCGTAAGTTGATTAATAAACGCGCAGGCATGACCGTGGCACACAATTTAAATGAGGAGAACCCAACCGAAGTCACAGATTGGATTCCAACTGGCTCTCGTTGGCTAGACTCTATTATTTGCAAAGGAAAGTTGGCCGGTATTCCGGTCGGCAAAGTAACGGAGATTGCAGGTCTTGAAGCAACAGGTAAATCATACATGGCAGCGCAAGTCGCAGCAAACGCACAGAAGAAAGGAATTGATGTTATCTACTTCGATTCCGAGTCTGCTATTGACCCTTCGTTTTTGGAAAAGGCAGGATGCGATGTTAATACTTTATTATATGTTCAAGCTCAGTCTGTTGAGTTTGTGCTTGAAACTATCGAGGATCTTTTGGCTAACAATGAAAATCGCATGCTTTTCATTTGGGACTCTCTTGCTCTTACACCTGCTATATCCGACGTGGAAGGAGACTTTAATCCGCAGTCTTCCATGGCAGTAAAGGCGAGGATCTTGGCCAAGGGTATGTCAAAGTTGACTGTTCCTATTGCCAACAGCCAATCAACCTTCTTGGTCTTGAACCAGTTGAAGAGTAACATCACCCGAAGCCCGAGCGAGGCAATGACAACGCCTTATGTTACTCCCGGCGGCAAGGCTATGATCTATGCTTATTCTCTTCGTGTTTGGCTCACAGGCCGAAAGGCGAAGGCATCCTTTGTGCTAGATGATAGCGGCTTCCGCATCGGCTCTGAGGTAAAGGTCAAGCTAGAGAAGAGCAGGTTCGGAACTCAAGGACGCCAGTGCAACTTCAAGATTCTATGGGGCACTGACGACATCGGTGTTCAAGATGATCAAAGCTTGTTCGAGGCCATCAAAGGCTCAAACTACATGACGAGTTCTGGCGCATGGTATTCCCTAGAGATGGGAGACGGTAAGGTCGTAAAGTTTCAGCCCTCTAAGTGGGATGAGAAGATGCAAGATCCCACCTTTAAGCAGCGTGTCTACGATGTTATGGACGAGGAAGTAATCCAGAAGTTCGACAAGCGCCTAGGCAAAGCAGAAGACTTTTATGAGGAAAGCGATGAATAAATAGCACAGCGATACGTCTAAGTAATATAGGAGGCTATTGTAATGAAGAATATATTTCTTGGACTTATCGCTGCTATTTTTCTCTCCGGATGTGCCTTTAAGGTACACCACATAAAAGAGCCCACCATCGTTGAAAAGCGTATCTATGTCCCCAAATACGTTTACAAAACCAAGTATAAAACCAGAGTCAAATACGTTCCCAAGTATATTTACAAGACTAAGACTAAGTACATCTACAAGTACCGGCCCTACCCAAAGAAAAAGAAGAAAATAATCTACAAATACTATTAATAGTTCTTGACTTTCCCCAAATGTTTTGTTACTATATATCAAATCGTTGGAGGCTAAAAAGCAAATAGCGACATAGTTAGTTCTACTAATACAAGAGGAGGCTTACTATGAAGCAGTTTGAAAGTCTCAAAGAGAAACTGGAAGAAATGCAAGAGTTAATTAGTGAGGCTCTTTATTTCATGGCAGTTCTTGAAGAGCACAACTATGTTGACTCCAACGACGAAGACAAGTTAAATGAGGAACTTGAAAAAATCCTCAAAGACTTAGGCATCGAGTTGGAGTATGACGAATAAAAGAGTATTATTGATTGACGCCCTGAACCTTTTCATGAGGAACTACATTGTAGACCCAAGCCTTTCCACAAACGGACAACCCATCGGCGGTACAAAAGGCTTTATTAAATCATTACAAGCTGTCTGTAGAACAATAAATCCAGACATAATCTTTGTTGCTTGGGACGGTGGATCCCAACGGCGCAAGAGTATGGACAAGAACTACAAAGCAGGCAGAAAGCCCGTTCGTCTCAACCGAGATATACACAACATGACTGCTGGCGAGCAGGAGGACAATAAGAACTGGCAACAGGAGAGGATCATCGAGTATCTAAATGAGATGCCTATCTTGCAGTCTTATGTTGAGAACGTGGAGGCTGACGATATTATTGCGTTGGTCTCCCAATCTCAAGCCCTATCCGACCATCACAAGATAATCCTAAGTTCAGACAAGGATTTCATCCAACTGTGTGATGACACTACGATTCTTTATCGACCAATTCAAAAACAAATCCTAAACAAGAAAAGGATCTTGGAACAGTATCAAATCCACCCAACCAACTTTGCCTTGGCCCGGGCCATAGCCGGCGATAAGAGTGACAACCTGCCGGGAATCGGTGGCGCAGGGTTGGCCACCGTATCTAAGCGTTTCCCCTTTCTGTCTGAGGATAAACCTTATACAATCCAAGAGCTTGTAGACTATGCTGAAGGCGTCGAAAGTAAGTTAAAAGTCTTTAAGAATATCGTAGAAAAGAAAGATATAATCGCCAAGAACTATAAGATGATGCAACTCTACGTTCCCAACATATCAGCGCAAAGCGCACAATATATTAGGAAAATGATCAACAATCCAGAATTAAATTTTAATAAATCTGGTGTAAGAGCTAAGATGATTGAGGACGGCTTCGGTGCTTATGATTGGAACGACCTGTTCGTTCTCTTTAATAAAATGGTAGTGCAGAGCAAGGAGGGCAAATAGTTGGAAGATAACACATTCTTTTGGGAAAGACTATCATCTTTGACTAAGGTGGCAACTGTCCTCTTCTGCATTGGCAAACTAACGGGTGTAATGAGTATGATAGCTCTCCTGGCATCCCCGATGCTTGCCATGTACACCGGAATTGTGTATGCTGCTCTTATTGGGACTAGCATTTTGCTGTGTCTAATCCAGATGTCTAGGACGAAAAAGCAACGTAATAAACCCACGAGAGAGCAAGTGGAAGCATGGGCAAGAGAATACAGCCTATTGGAAGGAAGATAATGGAAAAGACCGATTTCTCAAAGTTTGGTAAGACATTTCAAGACAAGCTGACTTACCTGGTTTTGACTGAGAGAGTCTTCGCAGACCAACTAGGCGAAGTTTTGGACGTGAATTTTCTGGAGTTTAAATACCTCCAGTCTATAGTTCGCAGCATCTATGATTACAAAGAGAGATACGAGGTTTACCCCTCTCTTAAAATCATGGCTTCACTAGTCAAAAACAACATCGATGATGACGTCGTAAAAGAACAAGCCAGGGAATATTTGGTTAACGTTCTTAAGGATTCCTCTATTGCAGAAGACTGTGATTACGTCAAGGAAACTTCTCTAGACTTCTGCAAAAAGCAAAAACTAAAAGAAGCCATGATGCAGTCGGTTAAACTCCTTAACCGCTCCTCTTTCGATGAGATTAGCACTGTAATTAACGACGCTCTTAAGTTAGGTTCCGATACTGATTTTGGATACGACTACAAGCTGGACTTCGAAGAGAGATTTAAAATCAAACAAAGAAACCCAATAACAACCGGGTGGAAAGAAATCGATGCGATTTGCAAGGATGGCTTAGGGAATGGAGAACTGGGGGTGGTCATTGCTCCAACTGGTGCTGGTAAGTCTATGGCTCTGGTTCATCTTGGGGCACAAGCGGTAAAGTTGGGCAAGACAGTCATCCACTATAGTTTAGAGATGGCAGATACTTCCATCGCTGGTCGTTATGACAGTTGTATTACTGGGCTAAAACTAAAAGAAATGTTCCACTTTAAAGAGGAAATCTACGAGAAGATCAAGGACATCGAGGGCAACGTCATTATTAAGGAGTATCCGACGAAATCAGCCACCACAACCACGATTAAAAATCACCTCGAAAGAATAAAATCCAGAGGCATATCCGTTGACATGATCATCGTTGATTATGCTGACTTGTTGCGACCAGTAATTAATCGTAGAACAAATGAGAAAAGACATGATTTGGAATCTATATATGAAGAACTAAGAGGAATATCTCAGGTCTTTGAGTGTCCAATCTGGACGGCCTCGCAAACGAACCGCAGTGGATTGAATGCCGAAGTTATTACAATGGAAGCCATTTCCGAAGCCTTCAATAAGTGTTTTGTGGCTGACTTCATCTGTACTATTTCTAGAACAGTTGAGGATAAAAAAACAAATAAAGGCAGGATCTTTGTTGCAAAGAACAGGAATGGCCCTGATGGAATTGTATACCCGATCAGAATGGATACATCCAACGTCAGTATCAAGGTGTTATCGATGGGGACCATAGAAAACGGCACGGCTCCGTCTGTTAAAAGCCAGAGCGAATCACTTAGAGAAAAATACAAGAAGTTAAAAAACAAATAAAGGGGACAAACGAATGACAGACAAAGATAAAGTTGCAAGAGATATTTTATCTGATATCACTGTGCATATGAAATACGCAAGATACCTTCCCAAAAAAGAGCGCAGAGAGACTTGGAAAGAAATCGTGAATAGAAATAAGGCCATGCACGTTAAGAATTACCCAGAGCTAAGAGAGGAGATCAATACCGCCTACAAGATGGTACACGACAAGAAAGTGCTCCCGTCCATGCGATCCATGCAGTTTGGCGGCAAGCCTATCGAGGTAGCACCTAATCGAATCTACAACTGCGCCTTTGCGCCGATTGATGATTGGCGAGTGTTCGGGGAAATAATGTTTCTTTTGCTGGGAGGGACGGGAGTTGGATACAGTGTGCAGTCCCACCATGTGGAGAAGCTACCGCCCATTAACAAGCCGACGTCAAAGAGGACACGAAGATTCTTAATCAACGATTCCATCGAGGGTTGGGCCGATGCTGTGAAAGCCATGGTGCGATCCTATTTCCAAGGCAGTTCTAAACTTCGTTTTGATTACTCAGACATCCGCCCCAAGGGTGCACGCCTGGTAACATCGGGAGGCAAAGCCCCGGGCCCACAACCCCTCAAGGAATGCCTAGTCAAGCTCCAGGGAATGTTTGAGGCTAAAGAAAATGGAGATAAGCTTTCTACCATTGAAGCTCACGATATGATCTGCCACATTGCAGACGCAGTATTGGCTGGGGGTATCCGCAGGGCAGCGCTTATCTCTTTGTTCTCAGCCGATGACCAAGAAATGATCGCCGCCAAGACAGGCAATTGGTGGGAGACCAACCCGCAGAGAGGCAGAGCAAACAACTCGGTTGTGCTCCTTCGTCATCGAATTACTAAAGAGTTCTTCCAAGATCTTTGGGAGAGAGTGAGGGAATCGGGTAGCGGAGAACCAGGGTTTTATTTTTCAAATGATAAAGACTGGGGGACAAATCCTTGCTGCGAGATTGCCCTGCGCCCATATCAGTTCTGTAATCTAACAGAGGTGAATGTAAGTGATGTTGAGAGTCAGGGCGAGTTGAACAGTCGCGTGAGAGCCGCAGCGTTCATTGGGACGCTTCAAGCAGGTTACACTGACTTCCACTACTTGCGAGACATCTGGCGAAGAACCACAGAAAAAGAAGCGTTGATCGGCGTCAGCATGACTGGCATCGCATCTGGAAAGGTTCTCGAACTAGACACGACCGAGGCATCCAAAGTTGTGATGATGGAGAATGAGCGAGTTGCAAAACTCATTGGAGTCAACAAAGCAGCCAGAACAACAACTGTCAAACCTGCCGGAACAACGTCGTTGGCCCTCGGAACATCCAGCGGGATTCATGCGTGGCACAATGACTACTATGTCCGCCGCATTCGAGTGGGCAAAAATGAGGCAATCTATACTCATCTCCTAGTTAATCATCCAGACATGATCGAAGATGAATACTTTAGGCCCCATGACACAGCGGTTATTTCTGTTCCACAGAAAGCTCCCGATGGTGCCATTATGCGGACGGAGAGTGCACTATCTCTACTTAAGAGGGTAGCCAAGGTCAGCAAAGAGTGGGTTAGTCCCGGGACAAGGCGAGGGCAAAACACCCATAATGTATCGGCTACCATCTCTATTAAAGAAGCAGAGTGGGCAGACGTTGGCGAATGGATGTGGGACAATAGAGATGTCTACAACGGCTTATCTGTTTTACCTCACGACGGGGGAACCTACAGGCAGGCTCCGTTTGAAGACTGCTCAAAGGAAACATACGAGGCTATGTTAGCTATGCTTGAAAAAGTTGATTTGACAAAGGTAATTGAGTTAGAAGACAATACCAATCTCACAGACCAGGCCGCCTGTGCCGGCGGAGCATGTGAAATTAAATAAAAAAAGTGCTTGACTTTTGTTGAAAAATGGTTATAATATATAATGTAAAGACAACCAACGGAGGAAAGAATGTCTGACGATAAAACAAAGCAAGAGTATATTGGAAACTTTATTCGGGCCCTAGCCGAAGTGGAGGCAGAAATGTTGCCCTACCAAGAGCATCGGAAAGATCTCAAAAAGAGCTATGTTCAGAATGGTTGGCTGAGTAAGGATGAAATGTCTTCTGCCATCCGCGCCTATCGTATGTTGAAGAACGATGAGGACATTGAACAGTTGCTTGATATGTACGAGAAAGTTGCTAAGGTTCCATACTAGGGGGTATCATGATATTTAATCCAAAGAACAGATATCTGCTAGTTCAAACCCAAAAGCAAGAGGACATCGAAAATTCTGGTGTCCTCTTGCCTGAAGGTTATGTAATACCAAAAGACAAGTACGTCATGGCTACAGTCCTCGCCTGTGCAGATGATTGCAAGAGGGACGGCATCTATCAGAAACTCATTTACCAAAGGGGTTCCAAAGTTGTTGTTGACGGCTCAATGGTTGAAAGCGTAAGCGTGGCGGGAGAAGAACACGAAATTGTTCTTGAAAACTACGTTGTGGGAATGTTTGTTGAAGAAGAATAAATAATGTCTTTTTCTGGACTTACAAACTATTTACAACCGTTATAAAGGTGCCTTCGGGTGCCTTAATTTTTATCAGGGGTGTTTATAATGAAACTTACTACTATCGCCATTATCTGTGCTATGGCTACCGCTACTCCAGTGTTTGCAGAAGAACCAGAAAAAGAAGATTACATTACTTATAAGATCAATATTGACAAGGATAGCAACTTTGAAGAGGAATTGGAGAGTAACAAGGAACTCTTTGAGCAACTCAAGAACAATAACCTCTTCGCCAATTGGACCAAAGAGGGTAACAAGGTTCCAGAAAATGCTAACGAAGCCTATAAAAAACCATCGTTTGATGATAGTGTGGAAGTCAACAAAGAAGAGACTGACTACACCAAATGTATAAAAGGCACCACTACAAAGTAGACAAACTCGTCATAGGCACCGACCTATCCTCTCTCATCTACGCCTATCTAAATAGCTACACTTTCATATTCAAGGAGGTAATTGAGCCAACACCTTTTGAGTTCTTGCCTTTGGATTTCCCACTGGAATTATTCAATCACAATAGAGTAGAGATAAAAATGTCCAGCCTCGACGGTGCGATTAAGTTTGGCACCCCAAAGATAGAACTGTGGAACCGCCTTGTATTCGTTATGTCCTCCTCTGGCCTCTTGCCCTTCGGCCTCAAGGCGATAACCATTCGCGAAGAGGACGACCTCGTGGTAGTTAAGACGAACTCTCGCAATTACTATTACGAAGTTAACGACGTCATAAAGATAAAGAATACTTTTCATAAGTACAAAGTCTTCGACTGGATAAGTGTTAGATCCTGTGGAGAAAACAATCTACAATATGTCAACACTGATGACACTTTTGTGTCAGAACTTTTCTTTTACCCATCTCAGAGAAACGGGACAAAACAAAATGACAACGACATTCTGGTCATATCTAATCTAACGGAGAGTCAAATAGGGATTTTTGATTACGGCGAAACAATGACGAGAATAAGGACAAAGGTGCTTTTGCACGAGATGGGTATTCGCGGCCCCCGCAACGGAAAGAACCCAACCTATCCAAAATCGTCCGAAAGATACAAATACGCCCCAATAAAACTAGAGCACTACTATCGCGAAACAAGAAGAAACAAAACTAATAACAGCGAGTTAGAGATTGTTCAGTCTTTTTTAAAAGAGGACAAAACACTTTCTGCCTATACTTACTTATATGAGTTCAACAGGAGAGTTTCGCAAAGCGGCCTCTTGCGAACATGATGACAATGAGCAAGGGAGGAAGGAAAATGTCAAGCGTAAGTGCGGTAAGCGGCGGAGGAGCCGGTGCAGCCGGTGGCGTCGGAGCGGCTGGGAGTGGCGGTGGAACGCCCGCAGTAGACCCAGGATCCGGGGCAAGCAAGGCCGGAGATCAAAAAGCAGATACACCAGCAGGAACTCCGACAGACGGCGGAGGTAAGGATGGGTGTGGAGGGGTTGAGGTAAACATCTTCAACACCAACCAGAACCAAGCATATTCTGAGCAAAACATGAGCACGTCAGAATCTCTTCAGATAGGGGGGAACTCCGAGATGGGCCAAGCTGGCGAGAGCGGCCAAGCTGGCGAGATGTCTATTGAAGATATGATGAAGCTGATTATGTTGATGATCATTATGAAAATGATTGAGAAAATGATGGAGATGATGGGCGGCGGCGCAGAAGGCGGCGCTTCAATGATGGGCGGTCAATAGTGAAATTAGGAAAGTTAGTGGGCAACACGCCATTGATTAAGTTGAGTGATAAGCTTTATGCCAAGTTCGAAACATACAACCCTAGCGGTAGCATTAAGGACAGAATAGGATTCTACATTCTTTCCAGGGCACAAGAACGAGGTTCCTTAAAAGAGGGGGACACTATCATTGAAGCCACCAGCGGCAACACAGGAATCGCTGTCTCTATGTTCGGGGTTAGTATGGGCTACAGGGTTAAGATCGTCATGCCATGCAACATGAGCGAAGAACGAAAGCAGATGATGCGAATGTTTGGGGCTGAGATTATAGAGGTCGACCCGGGCGACTTTGATGGTGCCATCGCCCTCCGAAACAAAATGTGCGAAGAGCCCAACACATTCAACTTCAACCAGTTTCACAACCCCGACAACATTGCATGCCACTACGAAACTACAGGCATGGAAATCCTCGAACAGACCAAGGGCATGACCGTTGCTGCGTTCCTAGACGGCACAGGCACGGGAGGAACTCTTATGGGAGTTTCAGCGAGATTAAAAGAAAAGCACCTCCGCATGAAGACACTGGCCATTGAGCCATCAGAATCGCCAGTAATGAGCGGCGGAAGTCCCGGGCTACATGGCATTCAAGGAATTGGTGACGGATCAAAGTTTTTAGTTGACTTGGACATGGTAGATGAGGTATTATTAGTCTCAACAGATGATGCTAAGGCAAGAATGAAACAACTAGTAGAAAGTGGTTTATTGGTTGGTATAAGTTCTGGAGCAAATGTGTTAGCATCGGAAAGATGGATTGAAGCAAACAATCCTGACGGTATCGTGGTTACGATACTTTGTGATAGAGGCGAACGTTACCTTTCATGCGTGTAAGACATTTAGCAGGTATTGTCCCCACAGCGGGCCAAGCCCTCGATTTTAATTTTCCTTGGCATGATTCCCTTCAGCCAATCGGAGCAGACTATTTAGCAGTTGAGCGAGCGGTATTAGAGTGTGCCTGGGCAGGCTGCAATACCATTTGGGTTGTGTGTAGCGACGACATGCAGCCCCTTATCCGCAAAAGGCTAGGGGAATATGTAGAAGACCCAGTGTACATCAATCGGACATTCGACACCGGAAACCTCTCAGACAATAGGCGACAAATACCAATTCACTATGTGCCGATCCATCCCCGCGATAGAGATCGGAGGGACTGCCTAGCGTGGAGCGTACTCTATGGAGCCAACACGGCACACTATATAAGCAAGAACATCAGCAAGTGGACGCTGCCGGATAAGTTTTACGCCGCCTTTCCATACGGAGTATACAACTTTGAGTTCCTCCGAGAGCACAGAAAGACAATCCTAGATGACGAAGGCTTCTTTGTCAGTTGGAATGAGAAGACAGTCAGGGATGGTTTGTATCTTGGGTTCTGCTTTAGTCCCGAAGAGTTTAAAGCATACAGGCGACACTTGAGGGAGTCGGCAACCGGAGCATATGAGAAGGCACCCAAGGGACAATTCCCTTCTGATATCCTACCTCTAGAAGAAAGATATTCTGCTCGTTATTTTTCTCTTGACAAAGTGTTCGGGATAGGAGATAATAGTGGAGTAAACATAGTCAAAATCCCAGACTATTTTAATATAGATAGCTGGGAAGGACTAAGAGACTATTTGGGTTCAGGTCATAGACTTGAAAGACACAACGACTTACTAGCAGGAAAGAAGTTTAATAGGATAGGAGAGGATATTGAAAAAGAGTAGCATTCCATTCGTAGGCTTACACGCCCACTCAGTAGCAGGTTCACCCTTTGATGCGCTAGGGTACCCGCAAGATCACATGGACTACGCCTATGAGAATGGTTGCGAGGCGCTAGCCTTGACAGACCACGGCAACATGAATGGGATGGCTTATCAAGTCCTACATGCCAAGAAGATGAAGGCGGAGGGAAAGAACTTCAAGCCCATCTTTGGCGTCGAGGCGTACTTCATTCCAAGCCTAGGTGCTTGGAACCAAGAGCGAGACAAGGCCAAAGAAGATAAGAAGCGAGCAAACGAAATTAAAGACAGCACAACTATGTCTGTTGAAAATGAAGCAGAGACCAAGAGGTCCAAGAGTATTCTAAACCAACGCTCACATCTCATTCTCCTGGCACAGAACCAGACGGGACTCAACAATATCTTCGCCATGATCTCCAAATCAAACTCGGATGAATACTTCTTTCGTTTCCCCCGAGTGGACTACGAGGTTTTGAAGGAACACAACGAAGGCGTTATTGCTGCCTCTGCATGTATGGGCGGCGTGTACGCTGCAAACTTCTGGAAGTTCTGGGACAATGAGAACGAATGTATCACTGACGAGAATGCTTGTACTACCGCGTTCAGGGACACAACCAAGAAGATGATAGACATCTTTGGTGACCGCTGGTATGGCGAACTTCAATGGCACACAGATAAGAAACAACACATGATTAACAACTTAGTCATTCAGATGCACAAGGAGTTTGGGATTAAACTGATCTCCACGGCAGATAGTCACTACCCTACACCCGATACTTGGAAGGATAGGGAACTCTACAAACGCCTAGGCTTCCTAGGAAAAGGCAAGCCAGCATGGTTATCGGACGAGCTACCAGAGAGCGTAGCAGAGGTTGGCTACGAGCTATACCCAAAGAACGGCGATCAGATGTGGGAGAGCTATAAACATTACACAGAACTCAACGGAGTGCAATATGATGATGATTTGGTTATGGATTCAATTACTGAGACGCACAACATCGCCTTCAACCGCATCGAAGATTTTATGCCGGATAACGAGGTAAGACTTCCCTCTTTCGTTGTTCCCAACGGATACACGGCAGACGCTGCACTAGAGACAACCAGCCTAGAAAGTCTCAATAAACTTGGGCTCTTGACCAATCCTGAGTACAAGGCGAGACTAGAGGAAGAACTCTCTGTGATTTCTGACCGAGGGTTTAGTAAATACTTTCTTACAATGAAGGCCATCGCAGACACAGCAACAGAGAATCAACTGGCTGGTCCCGGCCGAGGCTCGGCTGCTGGATCACTTGTTGCTTATGCGTTGGGGATTACACAGGTAGATCCCATCAAGTACGGCCTACAGTTCGCCCGTTTTCTTCGGAAGGATGCAACAGACTACCCCGATATTGATTATGATGTATCCAGCCCTATGGAACTCAAAGAGATTATGCAGGAGAAATGGGGCCCCACAACCGTTGTGCCTATCTCTAACTTTAATACCTTGCAACTGAAGTCACTGGTTAAGGACATCTCAAAACTGTATGACATCCCATTTGCGGAGGCGAATGCGGTTACATCTCGCATGGTAAGCGAGGCTACGCCCAAGGCCAAGGCCAAGCATGGTATTAAGTCGGGTGTATATATCCCTACCTTTGAAGAGTTGATGGAGTTCTCGGACAGTCTACAAGGCTACTTGGAGAAGTACCCCCACATCAAGGACCACATTAAGGTTATCTACGGCCAAGTGCGTAGCACCAGCCGACATGCTGGAGGGGTGGTAGTTGGCGAAGACTTAGATAAACACATGCCACTGATTAGAAGTGGGGGAGTAATCCAGACACCATGGTCCGAAGGGCAGAATGTTCGCCACCTAGAACCACTAGGCTTTATTAAGTTTGATGTGCTGGGGCTAGCCTCGTTGCGTATGATCGAGACAGCTATCCGACACATCCTCAAACGGCACTACAACAACCCCAACCCAACCTTCAAAGATGTGCGAGACTACTATGACGAGCACCTCCACCCAGACAAGATTGATTTGAAAGACTCTAAGGTATACAAGAATATCTTTCACAAAGGCAAGTGGGCTGGTATCTTCCAGTTCACAGAGAGTGGAGCGCAGAACTTCTGTAAGAAGGCGAAGCCTAAGAACATCATCGACATTTCAGCTATCACTAGCATCTATCGCCCGGGCCCCCTAGGCGCTAATGTTGACAGAAAGTATGTGAAGTCAAAGGAAAATCCCCGAGACATCAACTACATCAACAAACAAGTGAAAGATGTAACCAAGGAGACATACGGTTTCCTTATCTTTCAAGAGCAGATTGCCTCCTTGGCACACGAGCTTGGAGAGAACATCAGTCTTGACGAGGGCAACCTGCTCCGTAAGTTGCTGACAAAGAAGGGGACTGGCAAGGGAGCCAAGGATAAGGAGAAGATCCGCAAGAAGTTTGTGAGGGGTTGTGTCAATAAGAAGATGACTGAGGACCAAGCAGCGGAACTCTGGAACAACTTCGAGTACTTCTCTGGCTACGGCTTTAACAAGTCACACGCAGTATCCTACTCTATTCTGTCGTTCCAATGCGCTTGGCTGCTCAACTACTATCGAGCAGAGTGGATGGCAGCGTTCCTTGATAAAGAGCCTGATAGCAGAAAAGAAAAGGCTATTGGTGTCGCCAAGAGCATGGACTTCAGGATCGAGCCACTCAATGTTAATACCTCCGGCAAGGTCTGGGAGATTAGTGGTGATGGCAAAACACTCATTCAACCACTAACCTCCATCAAAGGGTTGGGGGCCTCGGCAATGGATCAAATCCTGATGCATCGGCCTTTCGATACGATTGAAGAATTCCTGTTCCACGAGGAGGTTGTGTATTCAAAACTCAACAAGAAAGCTCTCGATGTCCTTTGTAGGTCAGGCGCTCTCAAGTCGCTGCAAGATGATAGGTTTGCAGGAGCAAAACACTTCTGGTCTTCTGTTGCAGTTGACAGACCTAGGAAGAAGCAACACTTGTTAGAGAACATAGAGACCTATGCAGAAGAGGGAGACTTTTCAACAGAGGAGAGAATACAATATCTAACAGACCTAACTGGTATGTTCCCAATCAACCTAGTCGTCAAGGAGGACACGCTAGCACAACTAAGTGAATACGGCGTGCCAGCTATCTCCGAGTATGATAAGGAGTTGGGATTGGTGTGGTTCATTCCTCGTAAGGTTACGATCAAGAAGACCAAGAACGACAAGGTATATTATGTTTTGGAAGTCATCGATGATAACAATGTTATCACCACCATCAGGTGTTGGGGAGTAAAGCCAGAGAAAGATCACGTTCAGGTCAACCGACCTTACATGGCCAAGCTAGATCACAACGACCAGTGGGGGTTTTCTACTCGTTCCATGTATCACAACTTCCGCGTACTCTAATAAGGGAGACAAATGAGAAAACATCAAGACGAAGCGCTAGAGTTTATAGAAAGACTAAGGCAAGTATATCAGACAAAAGGTTATGCCTTCTTCGATAAAGGAGACTATAACCTAAACATCGTCGGCATTCGCAATCAATCAGGCAAGGCAGATAAGTTTGACGATTGGCTTTGCTTGGCCTATAAGATTAATAATAGGTGGGTGGTGGATACATACGCAGCTACAACAGAACCTGGCACAAGTATTTTGAAGAAGCCCATCGTCAAGGGTGGCTCTGCAATCCTAGTCCCTGGCCAATACCGAGGCGTCTACAAGGTCGGCACCCACGGAGGCAAGCGAAGATACACAGCGCTCTGTCAACGATTAGGCAAGGTTAAGATCTGGCGCGACGACAACAGGGACAGGACACCAGACTACGAAGGTAAGATACACGAGGGAATGTACGGCATCAACATCCATCGTCAGTGGGGCCCAGACGACAGGGAATATACTGGTGGTGTGTCTGCCGGCTGCCAAGTGTTTCAGAGCAGCAAGGACTTTTATGAGTTTATGGAGATCTGTCATGTTGCATCTGAGATGTATAAGAACAGTTTTACCTACACATTAATTAATAATAATGATATTGAAAAAACACTTGACATGTGCGTGTGAGTGTGTTAGATTTTAACAGGAGTAAATAATGAATTTAAAGTTTTATAGACTAAGAGCAAACGCTAAACTACCTGTGCGAGCACACAGGACAGACGCAGGTATGGACCTATTCTATTGTCCGAACGGCAATCGGGGGGTCTGCACAGAGGAAAATGGTGATTACTGGATCCCGGCCAGAGGAAGCAGCCTTGTCTCAACCGGACTAAAGACAGAAATCCCAGAAGGGTACATGCTGGAAATTAAGAACAAGTCAGGCATCGCTTCCAAGCGACAGCTAGTTGTAGGTGCCTGTGTTGTTGACCCCGGCTATGATGGCGAGATTTATGTAAACCTACACAATATTGGAGTAGAGACACAGAAGATCAAGCCCGGTGACAAGATCGCGCAGGCAGTCCTCGTTCCAATCGTCCATTGTGGTATTGAGGAAATCACCGAGGATAATCTCAACAATGGCTCTACCCGAGGCGAAGGTGGGTTTGGCTCTACGGGTGATCGCTAATGGGCAAGCTATCCAAGAAAGTCGGCAGAAAAAAAGACATCAAGGCAAAGAAGGATGCACAAGAAACCTTGACACGTCAAGTGTCTATGTTCGGTATGCGCCCCGACAACTGCTCTGTTTGTAGTGCGGACTTTGATAAGAAGAGTAAAGACATGGCGATGACTTGGCGAGTAGTCGTCAGTGAAGAACAGAAGAGAGTAACCCTAATCTGCCCTGACTGTCAACAGAAAGTTGACGAGGGCATAGAAAAAGTATTTGGAGGATCCGATGACGAAGCAGGAATTTAAGCAGTTCTGTATTGATAACAACCTACGCTACAAGAAAGATGCTTGTGGTGACCCGATCAGCCCAAGCAGGAAGGGGATGAAGACAGACCAGATCTACTGGACGGGAGAAGAACAACTTGGTATTTATGCCGAGAGAGAAACACAAAAGAAGTTTACGTTCCTTAAGAAAAAGCTTGTAGGGGAATATGGATTGAAACTCAATCAAGAGGGCGACACCGACGCAACCTTCATCGCCACAAAAGAACAAGCACTTAAGGTAGCCAGCCTTCTCGGTTGCGCTAAGAATGCTGTGTCCCAAGAGACCCGCGATAAGATGAGTAGACTTTTGAAAGAGAGGTTGTACAATGGCTAGCCTGAGTTTTGATGATGTGTTACTTGTCCCTCAGTATTCCGATATTGAAAGCAGAAAAGCCCTACACACCAGCAATGAGCTGGATGCCGGCCTCACTCTTAGCTTACCAATCGTCTCCAGCCCCATGGACACGGTGACTGAATATGGCATGGCCTATGCCATGTTCGCTAACGGTGGGCTCGGCATCATTCACAGGTACAATTCCATCGAAGACCAATCGAAGATAGTTGGTTACATGAAGGATGAATCCGAAGGCCAAGGTATTATTGGTGCAGCTATTGGCGTGACGGGCGATTACCAAGAGAGGGCACAGGAATTGGTTAAGGCCGGCGCTAATGTCCTGTGTGTTGATGTGGCCCATGGCCATCACTATATGATGTTCGAGGCCCTTAAACATCTCAAGGCAAAGCATGGAAGCAGTGTTCACATTATGGCCGGCAATGTTGCAACGGGAGAGGGAGCAAAAGATTTGGCTAACTGGGGCGCAGACAGTGTGCGCGTCGGGATCGGCGGCGGGAGCATCTGTTCCACAAGGCTGGTATCAGGTCATGGCATCCCGACCTTGCAATCTGTCATTGACTGCGTTGAGTATGGCTGTCCCGTTCCTATCATTGCTGATGGTGGTATGAAAACCAGTGGAGATGTTGTCAAGGCCCTGGCCGCCGGTGCGGATTTTGTTATGCTCGGATCAATGCTAGCAGGGACAGACCAAGCCCCGGGCCAAGTATTCGACAACGGCAACAAGAAATATAAAGTCTATCGTGGCATGGCATCAAGTGAGGCCCAAGTAAACTGGCGAGGCAAGACCTCAACTCCCGAGGGTATCTCTACAACTATTCCATACAAAGGGGATGTGAACAATATCTTGGCTGATTTACGAGGCGGCATCCAAAGTGGAATGTCCTACTCGGGCGCAAGAACCATTGTTGAACTACAGTCCAAGGCACAATTTATCCGCCAAACACCAGCGGGTCAGGCTGAGAGTTACACACACATCTTGTCAAGGAATTAATGAGCGATAAGCACGAGATAGATTATGGCAATCTCAACAAGGTAATCCAATTCAAGGAAACCGACAAGAGACATGCCGACCTACGCATTCGTCTCCACTACGATGGCTTTTATCAAGGGGAGTTCTTTAGGGACATCGTGACTGGCTACCTTAGTGGAGACGAGAACCTCATTGCTTATGTAGAGAAGGTCAAGGAAGAGAAGAAAAAGTATAATAAAGGCAGGCTTAGGAAGGGCAAGTCTTTAAGAAAGAAGGGCAGGGAAGTGGAAAAACAATTTGCTCTCAAAGAAGAAGAACTTGAGAGCATCTTCGACATTATTGAACAGGAGTTTCCAGACCTATGAAATGCTTTGAACAGTGCGAAAACAAAAAACAATGTTGTAATAAAAAAGAATGCAGGCTGTGGATAGATTACGACGATGACCTAAACTGCACAGTGGTTGCAGTTAACAACCACCCGGACAGCCGGATGACCCTTAGAGAATCCGCTAATCGCTTAGGAATATCCTTCGTCAGAGTGAAGCAAATAGAAGAAAAAGCCCTGAACAAACTAGGTATTACAGGAAAAGGGCTTAAGAAGTTTTTAGAGAAAAACGAATCCACTTAATAAGAGCATAATTTTATAATGCTTTTTGGGTTTCATATTACTATTTACTAATGATTTTGTTTCATTTTTTCAAAATACAAGGAGATATTAGAAATGAAAAAGAACGATATGTTAAACGAAAGCACTATCCGTCGCTTCATGAAGCTAGCTACAATCGACGGCCTTAGTGACAGTTTTGTTGAAGATAAGCTTCAAGAGTCTACAGACGAGACCGTTGAGGAAGCTGCTGAAGAAGAGATAGAAGAAGGCACAGAAGAAGAACTCGAAGAAGCCACAGACGAAACTGTAGAAGAATCTACTGATGAGACTGTTGAAGAGGCCTCCGAGGAAACTGCTGTAGAAGAGAATGAAGAGCCGGCCCTCGAAGACGAAGACGAAGAAATGGAAATGGACGTCGCATTAGACGCACCAGAAGAAGAGCCACAGTCAGACCCGGGCGGCGGAATGGTTTCCGTTGACCAGTTGATGGCTGCCCTTGAGGCTGCCCTTCAGGATGTCCTAGGACAAGAAGTGGAAGTATCTCAAGACGATGAGATGGAGGCCGATTTGGAAGCCGACGTTGATCTTGAAGGCCCAATGGCTGGTGATGAATTGGAAGCAGAGGAAGAGGAAGAAGAACTTGCTCTTGAAGGAGACGATACCAAGACAGATACTGTTGAGGAAGTCTACGCCCGTGTTATCCAAAGACTCACACAAGAAACAAAATCAAACAAAAAGTAAAATAGCAGTTGCATTTCTAATGTTTTTTTGGTATTATACAGGGGTGATCCTATAACGGGTCCCCCTTTTTTTGTTTGGAGGCAATATGGAACTTTGGTTAGCGGCATCTCTCTTCTTTGGCGGGGCTCTTTGTTATGGCATCATTGCTAAAGTGATGGACATTGGGCACAGCTACGATTTTGTAAAAAGCACAACGGATCAAATCGTAATGCTTCTCCTCTCCACGTCGCAAGATATTGCATTCATCAAATCATTAAAATACGAAACGATGAAAGAGTTCGAAACCCCAGAGGAGCAACTTGAGTTAATCAAGAAGTTGGATGCTGCAACGTTTAACGCTTGGAAAGAAATGACTTATCTTAAAATGGTAGAGGTCTACCCAAAACACTATGCTAAGTTACTTAACAACTATGACTGGACTAAAGTGACTCAAAGTGTAGATAAATTGTACAAATAATATGCTAGCAAAGAAAGATATAATGGAGTTTATTAAGATGTATGATAGTTCTTTTGAGATAAGGGAGAATATTTATTATGCAGCAAAAGCGTTTAAAACAAACTCAGTGATTAATTATCTAGGAGAGATGAAAGAAGGGGATAATCTCAATTATGAAGAGGCAGAACAGGTATTTAATCTTTTGATAAAGTATTTAAAAGGAGAGGCCGACGTTCTTTGGGATGGCGGCAAGATTTTTTTTAAACTTACAAAAGGAGGGGCAAGCAATGAGCATCAAGATAGCCAAGAAGAAAAAGGGTAAAGAGCCCCAGCAGGAGGAGGCGGCCCCACAAGAGACAGAAGAACTCACACAGGAAGAGTTGCAAGAAGAGTTAGAAGCCATGCTCTCAGCTATGGCCCCTCGACAATCCCCGTCATCCGATTTAAGGGTAGCTCAACTATACGGTGAGATCGACGACAAGATGGCCACTGATATTATCTCAGCCTTCCTTATCTTAAAAGAGTCGGGTAGGGAAGACATCTTAGAAGAAGGCAGCGAAGAGCCTACAACCATCTACCATCCATTTGAACTTATCATTTCTACTCCCGGTGGAACTGCTGTTGATATGTTCTCTATCTATGATGTAATGAGACAAACAGAAGAGAAGTGTGAGATCCACACTTACGGGCTAGGTCGTGTGATGTCGGCTGGTGTTGTGCTCTTAGCAGCAGGGACCAAGGGCAAGCGCAAGATTGGTGCCAACTGTAGAGTAATGATGCACAGTGTGATAGGCGGACATCACGGTTCCATAGAGAACCTAGAGAATGAGATGGAAGAGGTCCGTTGGATACAGGAGCAGTATAACAAAGCACTCTGCGCCGAGACAGACCTGACACCAAAGATACTAAGGAAACTATTGGCTCGCAATGTGAATGTATATCTCACAGCACAAGAGGCAGTTGAGTATGGCATTGCCGACATTATTGTTTGAGGATAAAAAATGAAAGAGTTGCTAACAGAGTGGCGAAAGTTTGTAAATGAATACGAGGATGATTATGATAGAGAGCAGTTCTACAGGAATGCCATTGCCAAGCCCGACGCAAAATTGGATGGGATAATACATGAGGTGCTCACCCAAGCCGAAACCATCCACAACTTTCTATACCCAGATGTGCCAGAAGAACTTGAGCATCTTGGTGAAGGTGAAGAGTTTGTCAAGCCAGCAATGAGAAATATACTTGATTATACTTCCATCTGGTTTGAAAACCACGAAGTCAAAGAAGAGGACAAAGAAAAAGCAAACGCACTAAAAACTTTTGTTGATTGGCTCAACAGAAATCTGGAAGAAATGCTAAAGATAACTAACTTGGGAGATTATGAAAAGGTTATGGATTCAAAGCCACATAAGATTTTAAAAGTCATAGCAGGCGACTTGACCTACCCCAACAGAGAAAAGGCGCTTGGTATGCTTATGTCTTTGGGACCGCAACTAGATAAGTTTTAGAGGATAAAGAATGAAAGAACTACTAACAGAGTGGAGAAAGTTTGTAAATGAAGGTGCTGAAAGTGATGAGTTTGAAGACGCAGTTAGAAAATCTGTAAAGCATTATTATTTTGTGCGACAGTTTAGGCCTCATAGAAAAAATGACTTACTACCCCCAGTCGAAAATCCTTGGGATAGTATCTTTTTTGCTCTTGAATTTATCGAAGTTGGGTTCTCGATTGGTGACTTGCGGCTGACAGGAAAACTTGGTTCATACTTTGAGGTGCCCGAAGCCTACGACATGAGCGATCTTCTTGGAGACATAAAAGATGAGATACATAAGGGTTTAAAAGACTTAATCGTTGGCAAGAGGATAAAAATAAAGAAATTTAATATCAGAGATTCTCCCGCCCCAAGCAAGCTTGAAAACGAGGAGGGGACGATAGTTGATATCCCAGCTTATTCTGGTGGAAGAGGCAGAAGGGAATTCAAAGTAAGTTGGGACAATAACATACCAGTATCTGAAGAAATTAGAAACGTATATGAATCCGACTTCTACGGGACTGTATATTTTGAAGTAATGGATCCCCCTTCTATGGAAGAAGTGAGGGAAGTAATAGAACGGATCCATCCCGCACCCTTTGAGTATTGGAGAAAGAAATGAAAGAACTACTAACAGAATGGAGAAGGTTTCTAAATGAAGAAGAGGATGTTGGCGGAGGACTAACTGTCGGCACTGGCGGTATTGACTTTGGTAAAGTCGGCAAAGACCTAGAGGAATACACTATCGGCGAACTTGCTGAAATAGTTGCACAGGCTCGTAAGGATATCAAGGATGGAAAGGAAACAGGGAATACAAAGTTCGCCTTGAAGGTGGCAGGAAAATTTGTTTTGGCTTTTGACCCTACCCCCGCTACTGGTATCGCTGGTGCCCTTAAGGATATTATGAATAGGGCAAACAAGGAGATGGACAAAGACCTGCAAGCAGCCCAAGAGTTGGCTAAAAATCATCCCCTTTTGGACTATTTAAATGTTGACCCTCACCTTGCTGCTAAGATAGACAAGGGTGTACTAAAAGAC
>Ga0080013_1000693_pt1 | contig 46696 bp, 59 predicted proteins | sample ETNvirenome_6_85_FD_69236 | JGI IMG/M metagenome (GOLD analysis project Ga0080013, IMG submission 69236) | Marine viral communities from the Pacific Ocean - ETNP_6_85 (SPADES assembly) (version 2) | ecosystem: Environmental > Aquatic > Marine > Oceanic | place: Pacific Ocean | collected 2013-06-19
AAAACCCAAAAACAAACTCACAAAGAAAAAACAAAATAAAAAAATTCATAAATTTTTTTTTTTCGCATTTATTCCCCTTTTCACCCTCGGTTGAAAAGGGAAAAAAAAAAAAAAAAAAAAAAATACGTCTACTTCGCTAGCATGGAAAGTGTAATACATGCAACATTGCGACAGGTAGCAAGGAATCCATTTTATTGACAGCCTGCGGCTCATCTATCTAAATAAGGAGCCAATATGGAAGTTTTTAATAAAGTCAAGCAGCTTATTAAAACAGGGGCAAATGGTGTAGCCGTCATGATCGACCTACGCTTGCCTGCAGTCAATAAAACGTACACAAATCAGGACGGGATTGAGACTGTCAAAGTCATAGCAGATCCGTCACTGAGCGCCCAGGAAATGTTTGACACTTTATCCGAATATTGGGATGAAGATTTCCTGAAGGGACAAATGTTAAGCCGGTTCATTAGTGTCGTTGCAATGGATCGTGTGCGCCGTGAGATAGTCAAATATCTTGAGCATACACCGGATGCAAAAATTGATGAACTTGAAAAGATGGCTCAGGAATTTGTTGATAGTGGCTGGAATCGGGACCTATGTCATCCTGTCACCGATCGCAAACAAAAATCTGAGGAACGCAAAGTCAAAGATGCTGAAAACCTACTCAAGTCAATGGGTGAGGAACAATTGAAGGCATTATTAGCTGAACGTGGAATAACTATCTAAATAATCATTTGCCGTGGGCTGTCGATAAAATGGATTCAATAACAATAAAATAAGGATAATTATGAGCTATGGACCAACTTGTCCAAACTGCGGTGTGACGGAAATTGTTCCATTTGATGAGGGACGTATTTTCATCCGAGCATACAAATATATGGATGAAAATAATAATTTCTGGAGTCAATGCTTAGTTTGTGCCGGACTAACACAAAATCCGTTTTATTTGAGTTATGATGAACAACCATCCATTGAAGTTGATCCAGAAAACGGATGGTTTTATGAAATACCTAACATCGATCCGGATGGCAGAATTGTCTCCGGTCTTGTAACTGTAATCTATATCGGAAGGAGGCAAAAGGAGGAAAAGAAACCAATAACAACTGATTAAATAGGCGGACTATCTGGCTCCTGCTGAAAGGAGCCTTTATGGTAGAAAAAGAAAGAGTAATCCGTATAACCATAGATGAGAATGCCTGTAGCGCATTCGAGTCAGTGCAACAGGTTACAGATAAAAGGGCAGAGTATGCCTTCGAGTTTGTAAGCGCCTTGCTTCGTGCAATGGTAGGATGGTGCGATGCTGAGCCAGGCACGGCTCAACATAATCTGTACCAGAGCCTGGTACAAGAGAACGGCATCCTTGATGAGATCAAGCAAACCGGTGAGTACAAGGCCGGTGTTTTAGTCAAGGATCTCAGGCACTCATTAATAGATCCAAAGATATGGATTGATGAGTATGGTAAGATTTCTCCAACCGAGAAAACTTTATACGATAAGGTAGCAGCATCTATTTGCCGCTACTAACTAATTAACTAACTGGCAGGAGTCAGTTAGTCCGCCTAACTTCGCAAATCGAATAAACTATGTATAAAAATATGCAGGCTGTCAAGAATGGTCTGCATATTGCATCTATTTATATGTATACATACACAATATGGAGATTGCCTATGCTTAGACCTAACAGCGAGGGATATGCTATGCCACGAGAAGACATAGCCGCACTCTCACAGATCCTCTACATCGTCGCCCAAGGTGAGGGTCACACACTCAATAACTTTGAAATGCGTGAGCTTGCCAACGAGCTACGTTCCAAGGTCGATCTTGCGTGGGGTGATCTAGCCCCAATGAAAATGTTCTTTGTTCCTACGGAGCATTTTTCAGAATCCTTAGTAGGAACAGAAACAAAGGAGCCAGACAATGGTAACAATACCAGTAATCCAACAGATTCCGATTGAAGAGGCAGAACGCCTCATACGGAATATTTTTATGGCCTTGTCCTATCACAAACAAGGCATGATACTGAGCGAGCTTGACGTATTGCATCGAGCCTCGATCGAAGAAGCCAGGGACGAACTGCATGACCACGGAATGAACCAAGATCATCGTTCCCTCCGCTTAGAACAGGAGAAAGTATGACTCCTGAGCAAGCCAATTCCCTAGCTGCCAAAATGCTAATTGAGGAATTAACCAATGATGCCATCTATACGCACCAAATCCAGAGTGTAGATTCCTTCATTAACCTCCTATTAAAAGATAAAGATGACAGTGAGCCTGAAGAAAGAGAAGAAGGTTGACACGCGCAAACCCTCACTCCATGTTATCCCAGCATACGGTCGGGATTACCGATCACGGAAGGGAGTTCTAGCGGACTTGAAAAAGAACCTAGACTTCTCCATCCGTGACATATCCTGTAAATGGGACGGCAAAGTAGCCAACTTACAGGATATACAAAACGACTACAAGCAAATTGTAGTCAGATACGGCAAAATGCTCCGTCGTTCTGCCGTCTTCAAACTTCCTTTATCAGAATAATATGATAACTAAGGAAATGATAGATGCAAAGGTCCATTCATATTTCGATCTTTGGATGGATCCTCTGCATCTTGACGAAATATTGCCAAAATACAGAAGGCAATATCTAAAGTGGTACCCTGATAACATGGCTATCATTCAACAGTTTGAGAGGATATCCTATTTTCTCAAAGAGAATGGTAAGCGTGAAATCTACGGTGCCGCTGCCGTTTGGGAGCACATCCGCTGGAACACATTGCTCGCATCCAAGAGCGATGAATACAAACTTCCTGCATTTGCATGCCCTCCCACATCACGAGTAGTGATGGCCCTCAATCCTAATCTTGACGGAATGTTCCTCACAGCCGTCACCAATAAGTCGCATCCACGTCACAGAAAAAATCTAAAGGAGATTGACTAATGATAACTCCGGCGGTTAAACAAACTGCATTTTTGTTTCTCGAACGCCGGAGTCATCTACCTGCCCATGAGCAGGCTATGTGGCTCTGGTATTTTTTCAGTGAAAATGATAAGTGGAAGCACCACGTTATGGAAAATAAACTGGATCGAGACGAATGTACCCAACTTGTTAGAGCATACATAAAGGAGCAAGAGAATGTCCGAGAGAATCGAGATACCGATAAAGCCCAGTCAAAGTGAGGCTGACATAGCTGCTGGTCAGCAGTACAATCCAATACTTGCAGAGATACGTCAATTTGCCATAAGAATACGATCACATATCCGTAGAGAGCATAAGCTTGGTAACTTTGAATCGACCCGAGCCAGTGACCCTGCTATGCACCCAGATTCGATGATCGAAGATATAAGACAAACACTCACTCCTATCTTTGATAGCTTCATGGAAAGAGCCATTATCTGGTACAAGTCAGAAGAAGCCGAGAAGATCAAGTCTGAGCTTGTCTACGACTACCGTGAGACATTACAATCTGACGGCTCAGTCAAAGCAACCGGACGTCCTGTCTATCCATCACCTAAGCAGAGAAAAGCTAAGTCCAGTCCACTTGACGGGCTAGACAAAGAGACCTTAATCAAGATGATCCAAGCACAAATGAAAGGAAAACAATGAGCTGGCTACAATGTGACGAATGTGAAGGCATCTTCAATGCCAAAGAAGACCCTGAATGGTCCGATGACAACGGACATATAACGTGTGCTAATTGCCTTGAGCGCCTACAAGATCAAGAGCCTTGTGGCCCTGACAACTTTATGGATGATGAAGAAGCCCTAGCTTCCGCAGGCCATGGCATGGATGAAAGCTATGGTTATTATGGTGATTAAAACCCGACAACGACCTTACCGAAAGGAAAAGAAAATGCGTGACCCATTTCAAAACTACGATGCCTGGAAAACATCAGAGCCAGAAGAAGACTACATCGACCCGCACGAAGACTCTGCCAAACTAATCGATGAAATGCTGAAACAGGTCAGCATTGATAAGATCAAGGAATGGGCAGCCGAGCACCTCGAAGCGTACTATACCAAGCATGAAAACTACAATCAATTCCAAGAAGACTGGATAAAATATATGGAGTATTATAATGGCTAGCAAACAAGTATACGAAGATGTGGCAAAAGCCATACAAGAAACTAAGCATGATATACACCAATTTTTTGAGCCGCTTCCATCTCAGCTCTCCGAAAAAGCAATTAATCAGGTAATGCACACGTTAGAGCAAAACCTGATTCAGCATTTCAAAGCCGACAATCCACGATTCTCTCCTAAACTATTTAAAGAGGCATGCCATGTCAAACTATGATCAAGACGAGCAACGCCGCCAAGGGCGAATTGAGGACCGAGTCAGTGCCTTATTTGTCCGGTTTGAGAAAGAACTTGACAAAGACGCAAAAGATCCAAATGTATCTGATAATCTAGCTTCCACTATATCAAAGTTAGAAAGCACAATTTTTAAGTTGACAATTATATCAAAGGAGCTTAAAATATTGAAATCTAGCTTTGATAATTTTTCTCAATCCAAATAGCAATTGGTCTGCATATTGCATTTACTATAGAGAAGCAAAATTTTTATGAATACCGACCAAGATAAAAAAGACCAAAAGTCTATGTATGACCAAGAACGCTACCAAAATAAAGTAGAATCTGAAGGCAACGAATACAAATCGCAGGTTGATCGTTCCTTGGAACGTATATCATCTCGTACTTACAGTGTTCGTGCCAAAGTATCTACGATCGTTTCGGCGTATGACTGCATGGAAGCCTTCGGCGGATCAGTCAGTGGTCGAGGAATCGGCTCCATCCTCGTATCTGTACTGGATGCATGCATGGATAGCTTGCGCCGAGACGGTCTCATACCTCTACGAACTGATGATGAGATAGCCGAAAGATTCAGTGAAATAACTGGTGCAAACACACAGCCAAGTGTTAATCTACCAGCACCGTCATTCTCACGCAATCTTGACATACGGCAAATCTCCTCTGAAATCGCAGAGAACATGGAAACCGAGCCAGAAGAACAGGCAGAGATATACACTCCACAGAGTGAAGAGTTTTCTATCGGCGAAGTGCCGACTGAAAAGCCGCTTGAAGATCGTATCTTTGAGCGTGCTGATGATCCTCTACTTAAAGAGGTATCAGAGTCTAACAATGAAGGCTGGAAAGATGCCATTATTAAGACTTACAAGACCCTACCGGAGAGTCTATGGGGTAGCGATACCGCACGCACTCTCTACAATGCAAACCTCAGCATTAAAGGATAATAATGTCTGAAATTACAACCAACGCAACAGTAAACGGAGAGAAAGTCTCCCATACTGTCAACTACGACATTGGCGATACATTGCAAAATGCTATTGACAATTTTGGTGAGGACAATGTCCTTGGATTATATGTCCGTGGTGCGACTCTTGCCATACAAGCAAAAGTCGGTCAAATGCTCCGGGCTGAAACATCTCCAGATGCTATTGATGACACAATGGCTGGCTGGAGACTTGACCAACGTGGTGTGCGTACTAAGAAGTCCAAAGAGCAGAAAGCCACTGAGCTTCTCGCTGGCATGGACAAGGATGCACTGGCCGCTATGCTTGATTCACTCGGCATCAAGGTCAAGTAATGCTTCCTCCGCTTGACAACTCAACGATTACAGCTTTTCGAGAATGCCCCCGCAAAGCTTTTTTTCGTTATGTCAGGCATTGGCGTATGGACGGACCCGAACCTGTATATTTTACATTCGGGTCTGCCTGGCACTCCGGACTAGATGCAATCTACAAAGCCTTTTACGAGGCACGTTCCATTCACGGTCGTACTAACCCAGAGTGGAACAGGTTGCGTCAGTCTGACGAGTTCGCCAAGGTCTTGACTGAAGTAGCCGGCCTGGCATTTGACCAAGTATGGACAGATGCTGGCTGGCCGCTTATCCCTGATCCGGATCAGTATGCTGACTTCAAAGCACGCACCCCAGCCAAAGCTCGTGAAATGTTCTTCTATTATTACAAAGAGCTTGCCGAGCATCTTAATCGCTGGTCATTGATCCAGACAGAGCAGCCCTTCTGCGTCCCATTAGATCCTGAAAATCCTGAAATCTTTTATTCCGGTAGAATCGACAAAGTCATCGAAGATGAGCTTGGTACTATGTGGCTCCTAGAACACAAGACCAGCACTTTGTTCAGTAAAACCACCGGATTCAGAAACGATTTCGTGCAATCTTTCAGTCCTAATAGTCAGGTTGAAGGTTATATGTATGCTGTACGTTTCCTACAGTCTCAAGGTGATCTCCCAGATCAACCCTTCGGTGGTGTATATGTAGATGCCAGTCTAGTACATAAAACATCCTTTCACTACAAGCGCATACCAGTCTATTATGATGATATGCTAGTAGCTGAATGGCTCGATGATGTACGCTATTGGCATCATAGTTTTCAATCTAGTCGTACCGAAGGTATGTTTCCGAGAGCAACCAATAACTGTTTTAATAAGTACAGCCAATGCTCTTACCTCCATCTGTGCAGAACGCAGCCCAGTATGCAATACTGGAATGAGAAATATGAAGCTCCTGAAGGCTTCATTACAGATGAATGGAAACCTTACGCTACGAAAGAAATTGAAACCAGTTAGTGCCTCTGACTACCAGCTAGATAGACTCCGCATACTCGCAATCGGACCAGCTGGTAGTGGCAAAACCACACAATTGCGAACCCTCCCAGGCAAAAAGCTCCTCTTCTGTTTTGAAGACAATGCCTTGAACTCCCTCAAAGGAGATCCAAACATTGACTATATGCTGTATTTGCCTGATGTTGTAGAAATAGCGCCCCGTTCCTTGTCAACGAAGCAGAACGCCCGTGCGACACCGGCAACAGGTGATAAGCCTCATGCATTCGATGATTTTGTGGCAGACTTTAATGAACTGCTACGCGATCAAGAAACCTTCTCCAAGTATGATGTTATAGCCATTGACAGCTTAACATCGCTAGGCAAAGCGGTTATGGATGCTGTCTTATGGCTTAATAACAGAATGGGCCAGCAACCGGCACAAGATGACTGGGGCGCTCAACTCAATACAGTTGAGAATACCGTACGCAAGATCACATCACTACCTAAGCTAGTTTATATAACTGCCCATGATATGCTGATGCAGGATGATCTGACAAAGAAAATCTTCAATGAGCTTGTGTTAACCGGTCAACTCAAAGTACGCATACCTATGCTCTTCTCCGACATTTTTAAATTCCAAGTTGACGGCGAAAAGCATAAAATCTTGACCAGGCCAGATCGCTATAATGTGAAGGTACGTCGATCAATCCATAATCTCGATGCCGAGATAGATGGAACGATCACGGATTTTAACAAAGCAACTGAGTATGGTCTTGGGGCTTTGCTAGGCAAAGCTGGATATGGCAGTCTTCGATAGTCGAACATTGCCTTCTTTTTAACTTCCATATAGGATAATTATTATGGTAGAATCAGTCGACCTGAATGACCTCGAACTCGACGGTATCGAGGATGCAAGTGAACCTAGTGCAGTAGCAGCCGGTCAATACATTATTCGTGTTGGGCAAGCTGAATTCCGTAACTCAAAAGCTGGCAATCCTATGCTCCAGCTAATCTGTGAACTGCCAGATGAGCCAAGTGCGGCAGGCATTTTTCATTTCGTTATGATGCCTACAAGAACAATGGAGTCAGATCAAAAGACCCGTAGAAAACTCGAGCTGAAGCGCCTGCTTCATGCTTTCAGTGTTCCTTACACTGCCGCAGGTTTCGATCCGGGTGCTTTAATCGGGCAAGAATGCGAGATGTATGTCTCCGTTGAGCAAGACGACAATGGTGTTGATCGTAACCGTCTAACTCCTCCTCCTGTCCCAGAGGGTGCCAAAGCTCCCAAAGGTGACGCTATACCTTTTGAGTAATAATTAGGCTAGGGCAAACGCTAGGAATCTCCTCTCCCTTATCTTAGGGGGTATAAGATAAGCCTGGGCATTTACGCATATGGTGCCCAGGTAGCCTAAGCTCTAGTAGGTGTTTTTCTTCAGATTTTCTGAGGTTTTTCCCGTACGCTATTGCTCCCTAGCCTATTATGTCAGTCTCAATAAATCCATTTCCACGCAACAGCCCTCGATATAGGTCCAACATGTCCCAAAGATACACCCAATATACGCATAAAATCAGCGTGCCTATGCGTAAAGAACTGTACGATTTCTATGCCCAATTTCCGCATGGCATAAAAGCCCAGATCGCACGCATGTCCTTGCTCAAGATCAAGACTCTGCTTGAAAACGTGCCAGAGGACGAAATGAAGGCCCACCTATACGATCTAGTAAATGGCCAATACACACTAACAACCGCTAGTGAAAAATGAAGATAGAACAATTCAAAACTGACTTATCCAAAATGTCAGAGGATGAACTCCGAGAGTTTATCATAGAAAACCGCAAGGCACAAAGACGCTATAAAGAAGAGCAAGCCGCTCAGCCTAAGCGTGTCAAAGTGTCATCCATCACAGATGCGAAAAAGAAGGAAGAGAAGCTTAAAGCCATGCTTGAGTCCCTGCCTCCCGATGTACTACAAAAACTCCTTGCCGAGAAAGGACTAAAATGATAACGATAGAATGCACCGCCGCAATTGTATTAGACAGTGAGACAAGCAAGCCAAAGACAACAGTAACATGCTCTCAATGTGGCTACACCACTGAATCATGGGGCAATACCGAGAAATCGATGAAACGATCCTGCTGGCTATTATCCCAGCCAGAGCATGACTGCCCAGATGCGGATCCAGACGAAAGGTATTTCTACCAAGTAAGTGAGGAGAACGTAACCGACAATCAAAACGTAGCCAAAGAAGAATCCGACGAAATCCCATTCTAAGCCAATTATGAAACGCCTTGAAACCAAAACTGTTCTGCTCGACACAATACAAATCGGCGAAAGGTTCCGTGTCGACTATGGTGATGTTGAATCACTTGCCCAATCAATCAAGTCTGAAGGACTTATCAATCCCATAACGATAGACACCCAATCCAATCTGCTAGCCGGAGGTCGACGCCTCGAAGCAGTCAGGTTACTAGGATATGACTCAATCGAAGCCACTATCTTCAAGATAGAAAATGAGTACGAGCTACGGATAGTCGAACTAATCGAGAATATCCAAAGGAAAGAAATGACCTGGGCTGAGCAAGCTAACCTAGTCAAACGCATCAATGATTTGATGAAGACCGAGAATAAGCAATGGACCCAGCAGAAAACTGCTGACCTATTATCTATGTCTCCCGGTCATGTCAGCGATCAGCTATCCATAGCAAATGTTGTTGAACAGGTGCCTGCTCTCGAATCTATCGGGTCACTCCACGATGCAGTTAAGACCTACCGTGCTTTATGCGTAGGTATGGCAGAAGCAGAGTTATCCCAGCGTCTGCAAGCTAAAGCCGAGGCAACCCACCGAGCGGAGCAAGGTGCTGAGGACAACCAAAGCTACGACCCTCACCTAGCCTTTGTAAAAACCTGTGCAGACAGCTATCTTATATCCGACTGCATACAAGCAATGAACAAGCTAGCCGGGCATTGCGAGAAGTTCGATTTTGCCGAGATAGACCCTCCCTATGATGCAAACTTTGACTATAAGTACGACGTTACCAAGCTAGAAATCTACGGCAATCGAACATACGCCGAATTCATGCATGAAGTTATACAGGCCTCCCGTATGCTAATGCGTGACAACTCCTTTATGATTTTATGGTTCCCTACCCGCGACTTCACTATGTTTCATGAGCTACTCGATGCCTCTTTCAAAGACTCCTTCGATCCTATACCTGCTATCTGGTACAAAGAGACACAGCCTGCCGGCGACATCGAACGCATGTTAGCACGCCGCTATGAGTCATTCTTTGTAGCGTGGAAAGGCAAACCTATCCTGCAACTCAAAGGTTTGCCTAACATATTCCAATACAATACAGTTCCAGCATCAGCACGCTGGCATCCTGTCCAACGTCCTCTTGATATGATGCTCCGACTGCATGAAATATTTTGCCCCTCCTTCGGACGTACTTTAATACCATTCGCCGGTTCTGGCACTCCAATAAATGCCCACTATTTGCGTAACCCAACACCTGAGTCATGCATCGGTTTCGATCTGAATGCCGATTTCCGAACTCGCTTCTTAGCTAACCTAACATACCCGACCTCAAAATGAACTATGATCTCGATGCAGGCGTAGACGGCGCCAATATCATCATTTTGTTTGACTTCCCTAACCCAGACGTAAAACGCTCAGGTAATATGCTCGGCGGTCGTTCTGGCTACGCCCTTCATCAGCTTCTCAATCAAGCCAACATTCCAGTCTCTGACTGCTTAATAACATATTGCCACGATACACTAGACAACCGTGGCCTGATTAACACAAAAGGAGCATTCTCCAACCACGGTGCTGAGCTTCGAGACCAAGTAGCAAACAGACTAAAGTCACTGGCCGGTAATATAATTGTGCCCGTGGGCCCGTTTGCCTGCGCCACGACGACCGGCGATCATCGGCTAAAGTTTAATCGCGGCTCACTGACATTCAACGAGGAGTTACAGAAGAAAGTCTTGCCAACCTTTACTCCCACATCAGTTGCATTCGTACCAGCCGACCGCTTAATGTGCATCTGGGACTTACGTAAGGTGAAAGCCAATTCTCACCGCACTGGATTCCAACCACCCGAACGCACTATGCATATTAATCCTACAGTCTACGAGGTCGAACAATTCCTAGAGTATTGTAAGATGTCAGACGATCCTACTATAGCCGTAGACATAGAGACACTTAACGGTGCCGTCTTTTGCATTGGCTTTGCGCCCTCACCCAACGTAGCCATGTGCGTCAACTTCGATAACCGAACAGTCGAGGAAGAGATCAGACTTTGGCAACTATGCACCACCCTCTTACAAGATCCATCAGTAATTAAGATAGGCCAGAACTTTATATTTGATATGTGGTTCTTAGCTTTCCGCCACAACTGCTTTGTACAAGGCCCCATAGAAGACACTATGGTAGCACATCACATTGTCTATCCAGACCTGCCGAAAGGACTCGGCGTGCTAACAACTCTGCACACAGACGAGCCATACTACAAAGAAGAGGGCGGCTACTGGAAAGGAGGCATAGGTGACCGCACCAGCTTTCTAAATTACAATTGCAAAGATTGCATTACAACCTACAAAGTATGGAATAAGATTAAGCTATGGGTAGCACCCGACAGCCCCTTCCATGCCATCTATCGCACAACTCTTAATACATATCCAGCACTAATCTTTATGATGTCTCGGGGCATTGCTATTAACCATGACGAGCTTGCAAACGTACGGCAAACCATTGACAACGAGATACATGACATCGACGCCTCACTACAGGGTGTAGTACAAGAAGAGTCAGAGGATCCACTCCTAACTTTGAACTTCAACTCACCTAAGCAATGCATGAATTATTTCTACAACATACTAAAGGTCAAGCCTTATCTAAAAGGCGGAAAACCTACACTCGATGACGATGCGTTGACAAGGCTAGCCAAGGGAACCCAAGCACGGCCAGGCTTATACTCAGCCCAGCTTATACAACAGCTACGGCAACGTGCCAAATATTCCGGAACATACTTACAGATAAAGTTTGATCCCGACAAACGATTCCGATGCTCATACAATCCACGAGGTACTAAGACCGGCAGACTATCAAGCTCAAAGACAGTCTTTGGTACCGGCATGAACCACCAAAATCTGCCGCTTGAATTCCGCTCCTTCATGGTGCCAGACCAGGGCAAAATCTTTATCGAGATGGACAAGCGCCAGTCTGAGTGGGTCATTACAGCATACTTATCCGGTGACAAAAACATGATAAATATTTTGTCAGAGCAGAAAGACCCACACATCTCAACTGCCAAACTGATAACCGGCCTACCCGAACATGTTATCAAGGCCGAAGACAAAGCCATAGCCAAGACAACCAATCCAGAAGAGATCAAACGAACCCGTGAGCTTCTACTTGTCGAAGGTACTCCATTCCTAGACTTCGTACAAACTCATCAAGCATTTGTGCCTCGCACTATGTCATGCAGACAAGTAGGCAAGAAGTCCAACCACGCTCTGAACTATATGATGGGTGCTAATCGATTCAGTATGGAATCGGGACTGACACTTGACGAGGCCGAGCGTGCCCGCGCACTCTACCTCTCTGCATACAGTAGATTGCCTGAATGGTGGGAAGAGATCCGCGCACAGCTAACAAAAGACCGAACTGTAACAAACATTATAGGGCAACCACGCAAATTTCTCGGCATCGTTGACGACAAGCTATTGAAGGATGCCGTAGCACACCTTCCTCAGAGTATCTCAGTCTGGATAGTTAATCAAGCCATGGCAAAAATCTATGAACTTGATCACCGAGCCGAGATACTATCCCAGGTCCACGATAGCTTACTCTTCCAGTACCCTTATGACGATCTATCTGGCTTAGAAATCTTCTGCTATCAGGCTATGGATGCCATGGAACCTAAGCTAAGAGCCGTAGGCGACAACATAGAACGTATGTTCTATGTATATACTGACATCAAAGTTGGCTTTGACGCCGCCAAGATGTATGATACTACTTTTACCAACGTGCAAGAAGATGTTGAAAAATTAAGCAAACTCCGTAAAGATGACGAAATCTACCGAACTACTGAAGTCGCAATATAGCCGGCTAATAGTTTTAGAGCATGTAGAGACAGACATTAATTCCAGAAAACATTACTTGTGCAGATGTTCCTGCGGCAATCATACCATAGTCCGAGAAGACGCATTGCGTCAAGGTCATACAAAGTCGTGCGGATGTATGCGAGGAGCCAACAATAGAAAAAACTATGTCCCGGATAATTAAGAATGCATCATGGCTAGACGCTTATCTAAAATATGTAGACAACACCGAGAGCCCAACATCTTATCATGTATGGACAGCACTGTCATGCATCGCAGGCGCACTGCAACGCAAGTGCTACATGACCTGGGGCCTTGAGACAATCTACCCCAATATGTATGTTGTTTTAGTAGGGTCAGCCGGGCGCACACGCAAGAGTCTAGCTATCAACATAGGGCAAAACATCTTCAAGGAATTAGATTTAGTAACCGTCAGTGAGTCGATCACACCTCAGGCACTCATTACCAAGATGGTTAATGCCACGACAACTTACATAGATCCACAAGGGCTAGTACGACCACATAGCTCGCTAACCTGCTTCTCAAAAGAGCTGTCTACATTGCTTGGTGCCAACCAAAACTTTCAGTACTTGGCCTACATGACAGATTTCTGGGACTCACATGACTCCTGGACCTACGAGACAATCAAGCGAAGTGAAGATCCAATCATAGGCATGTGCCTCAACATACTTGCGGCAAGCGCACCCGACTGGATGTCTTCCATGCTCCCTGTACAAGCAATCGGCGGAGGCTTTACCTCTCGATGTATCTTTGTAGTTGAGACAAACAAAGCAAAGCATATAGCACTCCCGACTATCACAAAAGATCAAGAGCATTTAAAACGTGCGCTAGTGCATGATCTGAAGCTTATAGCACTATACCAAGGTGAGTATTCTTTCACTACAGAAGCATCAGAGATTTATAAAAATTGGTACCTAGATCAGTCAAAGAATATGGATGCGGGTGAGTACCCAATAGATGATCCAAACTTCCGTGCATATTGTGAAAGACGATCAACACACCTACGCAAGATGTGCATAGCCCTGCAGGCATCAAACGGTGACAGCAGACAGATTACACCAGAGACATGGTCTCAAGCTTTAACTATACTAGAGAATACCGAGAAACAAATGACAGATGTATTCGGGGGCCTCGGACGATCTGACCAAGGACAACTAATCTACGAAATGATTCAATACATCGGCAAGAAGGGCAAGATAAACCGAGACGCTATGTATAAAAACTTCTATAAACACTGCACTTGGCGTGAGTTCAACGAAGCACTCGACGGCATGCGTGCCTCAGGATTTGTAACCTACAGTCTTGAGACTCGTACTATAACCTTTAACGGATAAGCCCGTTCTCATACTTAACGCCCCGGCCTATCTTCATAGCAGTCAGTTGTACACTTCGGTTACTACCTAGCCTATTATAGCTACAATGGACCCAGCCACTATGCGGGTCACCCTTCTTATAGAACTCCAGGATCAGCTGATCAAACTCAAGGTTCTCTGCAATCCACTTGGCTAACTCCCAGTTACTCACAGAGTAACACTCAAAATCTATCGCCTCGCCTTTGCAGTGCTGGCTCTTCTTACTCCCACCTACTGCCTTGTTTACTTTCTCACCTCGTAGGCCAGATTTTACAGTCACAATACCAAACCTGTCTCTAACAGGTTGTAGTATTCTATTAGTTATTGCCGTCAAAGCAACTAACTGCTCCTCCGTAGGATCGTTTTTCAATCCTAGGCGTGCCGCCGTTGTAGAAGCAGTTAGCTCTTTTAGATTAAAATTGGCTGACAGTTTAATCATAACAAGTTCGCAGATCGAAGATCGTAGATTTATGCATAGGGATTACTTTTAATAACCAAAGAGATAGTACCCCAAATCAATCCGTTATTATTCTCAGAGTCATATATTATGACCTTCACACTAGGGTACGAGCCATTAGTCAGCGACTGGTTTGCCAGATTCAAGATCAGTTCATTCTTTCTAGTTGAAAAATCCAATGGTTCAACTGTACCTACTGTACCTGTCAACTTGAATGCACTGCTAAACACCAGCTCAATCTTACTCAGGTTAGTTAAGTCCTGCGCAGTACCATCATTCAATAATTGATAGCGCAAGTTAGAGTCGCGCCCTTGATATATAGTTCTTGTTGCCATTATATTACCTCTGTAATAGGCGTTCTAGCTTCTACAATATCTGTAGAATCAATTATGGATAGTGTAGAACTCACATCTTTTACTATTTTTTCACCCAGGCTTAATGTAATAGGTAGCACAAGCAGGCAGAAAGGATCTGCTGTAACTGTATTAGCCGTAGAGACAAAATTAATTTCGGTAGTGAGATTGTTTGCAGTAGCCCCCGCAATAGCCACACTTCCATCATTTGCAAAAGTTATTTCTGTCGCTAAGTTAAAGTTACCAAACGTAACAACTAACTGCCCACCTGTACTCGCTACAAAGATGCTAGATTCGCCTATTAGGCTAGAGAGGTTAGATGTTGTAGCACTGGCATTATAGAAACAACTACTACTAGCACCGTATTGTAAGGACATTACTTAATCAAGTCAAGTAGTGATTTATGACCATGCGTAGTATCCTCATCGACCGCCTTGTCAAAAGCCTCGACTAGCTCCCTAGGTGCCTCACTTAAAGCTTTCTCTACATCTGCCATTACAGTTTTTGTTGCCTTGTCCTTTACCATGTCCAAGATAAAGTTCGCTGCCATTGTCATCAAGACTGGTGGTATCATCTTTTCCTTTCTTACTGTTTCCATATTAGTTAAAAAGAACTCTTTAAGCCAACTAAACATCAGCACTCTCCTTCTCAGGGTGAGGAGGTATTGGGTTCTTCTCTGCCTCTTGGTGTAGATCACCACCAGACTCAAAGTAGAACTTGGCAATACCAGCTAGTATCGGAATGAATGCTCCGATAAGTATGTTAAGCAGATCCTTAGAACTAGTTGGTAGCTCTTCTGCACTGCCTAACATAACGTGAACAATGTATAAGAATGTGGCGAGAGCAAATAAGCCGATGATAAACCGAGCAATAAACCTACTTACTTGTATCCGCTCATTCACCGACATTGAAGGCTTGATAGGTTTCGGAATATCTGGTTTAGTTACAGTCGTTACCGTAGTCTCTTTAGCCATCTTATCTCCTGCCTGGTTTCATGCCTCTGATCTCTCCACAGAGTTCTTTGATTGCCATAGTCTGCTCATTAAGAGCCTGTTGAAAATTCTCGTTCCTAGTGTTACTAAGATTAATTACATCAATGAGTCTTGAGTCAGCAACAGTGTCTTTCTCCTGCCAACTCTTAACTTCATCACGGTGTGACTGGGCTGTCTTGTAAATGTAGAAAAATGTAGCACCGATGATCACCGCTGGTAGACCAATTCTCTCTATTAATTGCATTAAACTGTCAACTTCCATAAGCTCCGGATGTGTATTACCTGTTGCATAAATGTAGTCTGCTGGGTTCATTTGTAAAATATATGCTGGTCAATCTGTAATGTCCTATGCTTTATTTTACTCCACTTAGGAGTTACATAATCTGCATGATAGAACAAACTACCATCTGTAAAATCTGGCAACCACCTCTGCGTTACCAGTAACCACTGAGCAATCTCCACAGACTTATTGTAAGCACGAAGATCGTAAGGATTGTCACTAAGGCCATCACAATACCAACTAAACTGGCACCGATCCCTAGCAGGGTATCCTCCTTTATATACTCCTTGGGTAACGACTTCACATACTGTGTCTGGGAATCGGTCGGAGTAGACCCTGTTAAGAGTAACTTGACCAACTGCAACCCTGCCAGCAGTGCTTTCATTCCGAGCCTCGTGGTAGATGTTCAAAGCCATGCACTGCAAGTCTTCCGTCTTGAAATAAGTTACAGCACTCTGCACCGTCCAATAGCATAAGATAACTATTGGCACGAGTAGGATTGTTTTGATTATAATACCTATAAGCCATCATCTATTTAGGTTTACTCGGCCAAGTTATATCATTAGGATCACTATTATCCTGCGGGAGATCCCGTAGTTTCTTCCTGTAGATTTGCATGTCGTTGGACATTTTAGGTTGATCCTTCATTGCCAGATAGTCTGTCTCTGCTAAAAACCTATTACGCTTTAAGCGTATACTTTTCCACTTCTCCGCAGTCTGACAAGCACTCAGGGCATCATCATCCTTGATAATCTTTGACCCGTCCCACTTGAGGTGGTAGTGCATCCCATCTAAGTCTGAGTGTATGTGACCACTTTCATTAAAAGTAACTATAATGTCGTTACCTTCAGAGTCTTTAGTTTCATAACTAAGTGGTGCATCTGTCTCTACAATCTCGTAATCTTCACCAGAATAGTCGTAAGACTTAGTTCCGTTTTCGTCTTCAGAAGTTACAGTAGCAAGCCAAGTCCAGTAAGCGGATTTGTCTAAGCCTTTAGCCCTTCTTCTGCACTGCCATTCTGTTTCGTGAATAGCGATTACTTTTGTGTCTTTGGTTGCGATGAACATATTTAGTTACTTAGTCTGATTATATTGTATTGATTATAGTCAAGGTGTCCTCTCCATCTACCCTTTACTTGCAGGTAATCACCCCTTTGAAGTTGTAAAGGAACCACATTAGTTGATTTAGAAGAACCTGAAGTCGTTGTCATACCCCATGCGACTAAAAGACCATTTAAGTATATAGAACCAGTATCCCCACCCGAATCTGCTGTGTGATTAGTTGTGCCCACTGTAATTTGGTAAAGCCCTGCTCTTAAACAAATTTGTCGATCATAAGCGATTGCAAAATCTTTATTGCAATAAGTTTGCTCACTATCAACACCTCTATATTCATCGAAAATCACTGGATTTGTCGAACTTTCTCCAGTATCTGAATTTGCAAGAAATGATAAATTCCCAATATAACTCACATCCCTAGTCACCTCATCCCAAGTCTTGCCGTCTGGTGTGACGATTAGATTAGTCTGCTCCATATTCCGATCACCTCCTACTAGCTCATGCAGGAAGGGTGTTTCGAAGCTCTGGTAGTGGGAACTGGTGTGGATTGGGGTGTGGACTTCCATGTCATTAAAATGCCAATAACCACTAGTAACTACAGACTTAAAAGTATTTGCTCCAAGAGTCGCATAAGTATGATTCTGTCTGGCACTATAGCCACTACCTTGGTCACTAGAAGTAACACTTTGTGCACCATCTGAACCAGAGGTTACAGTTCCATCGTATGAAGCGTAAAATTTTGTAGAAAAATGAGTCCCAAAATAAGGAAGTTTAGTTGTTGCTGTGCCAGAAGTAATATCTTCGCTACAATAATTTTTCCAACCTAACGTGTCTCCTACCCCTTGAGAAAACAGAAAAGACATGTTTGTGCCATTATCATAAAACATGTCCCTACTACACGATTGATACCTCGCACCTTTTGATATTGTGTATTGATCTCCAGTTGAAGCAACCCAGTCTGCCATCAGCATATAGTCTGCGATCACACACGCATCTTCAGGGATAGGTGGGCGTTTGGGTTGGTGGAAGGTGACTTCAGTATATAACTCGTTCCATACTTGTGCGGAAGTTCTTTCAAGTTTTAGAATATGAGTACCATAGGGAAGATTCTGTGCTAGTGTTTCTTGGGTAGTAACACCAGAAGTTCTTGCGTAAGCTCCATCTCTAATTTGAACACCATCAATAAATTTATCGTACTCATCAGTAGTACTACCATTGCTCGATACTGTAATACCAACTCCTGTTCCTATAAACGTAATATAAAAAACACTTGCATCAGCACTATGTATAAAGAGATGAGTAGAAGTATAAACATTATCACCAGATAAACTTGTAAGTCCATCATCCATACAGTAAGCAATATCATCTGCGGTATTAAGCATACTTGCATCTTGGAGAGTCCCGCTTGTATCACTCCCTTGATTGGCCGCACCATTCCCAAACTCTCTCCAATGGAATGTCTTTGCAACCTCTGCTATTGAGTGGTCTATTGTGGTTGAACTGAATAATGGCTGATAGTCAGTAGTCCAGTCGTTAGCTTCTGGAGTGTTTGTATCTGACGATGCACCTATAGAAGTTCCAGCAGGAGGCATCATATTTACTGAAGTCTTAATGCTCCCAGATGAATCAACCCACCTGACAACTCTACCTCCGTTTACTGGTCTGTAATACTTTGAATTTTGTACCCATGCAGATAGACCTAAAGAGGTTGCAGTATCCAGAGTGTCATCAAAATACCCCGACCCTGTTCCTGCCCATCCTGTAGCAACTGAACCGTGTGAGGTATTATCATCTATATCAACATCTGTCCCTGCTTGATCTTGTGCAAAGGGATTGTAGTGTGGGTGTACTGCATCACCAAGTGTGTCAGAACCTACTTCAAACTTTTTGCCGTATGAGACTACATTCTGTTTAGGGATTTTAATCTCATTTACATTTGAAGTGTCGTGGGCGATTAGTTCGATGCCGTGGAAAAGCGGTGTAGCAGAACCACTATCTCTAATCTTTAAAGTGTGGATTCCTAATGTCGCACCTAAACCTAAATTTATGACAGCACCAGAATCTACATATCTTGTCCTTAACGGAGTTTGGACACTTGCTGACCCAAAATCCGTAGTATCTTCCGTCCCTCCATCAATCGTATATCGATAGGTTCTATTAGCCTCAGTGTGGGAAATTGCATTCGCATCACTAAAATACCCAACAATTTCTATATAACCAGCAGTCCCAGACGGAGGTTCTATGTAATTTCCTATTGTGTCGTAATTAACCACAAAATTCCCTACTGCTCTCATCCACTCTCTACCATCTACACTGTAAACATTTTCCCCGTGAGTTGCAGTCTCCTGCTCTAGCTGTTGTATGCTCTTAAACTTGTGCCTCTGACTACCAAAGTGTGCCCCGATTCTAGGGTCACGAATGGGTTTACTGCCCTTGATGTCGGTGTAGTAGTACTTCAGGGTTGCATAACCAGAAATCGGAAAGTCAGTCCCGAAACTGGTTACTGTAGTAGAACCATCAATACCTTTTCCACCAACAGCAGGATACAGAACACCGGGGATGATGTGGGGTACTACTTCACCAGCTTCTATACCACTTCCACTGGCTAAATCTCTTGCTCTAGTCATTTGTTTCTTCTTCTACTGGTTGTTGATCTTCCTGCATTTCAGTCAAGGCTTGCTTATACCCTAGCAACCGTTGAAGCTGTGCTTGTAGCTCAGGGATCTGCTGTTGTATCTGTGCGATTTGAGCATCACACTGTTCGGTTGTTAGTTGCATCATGCGTTCTCTTTATCCTTAAGGAATTTGGTGTAGTTTGCTTTAACTTCATCAGTCCATAACTCTTCTGCAATTTCCTTAACTGTTTTCAAAATAGGATCACCATTCTCATCAGTACCACGTTGAATAGTTTGAGTTTCTCCAGATACATCCATATCTGGCGTCAGCACCCTGCGGTGGTATCCACCTGAGTCAATAATAGGATTGCCATCATCATTTAAGACAGGATTACCATCTTCATCCACTCTTGGGACTTGTATAATCTCCCGAATCTGAAGATGTTTGTAGTCTGTGGCTATTTCGATTTTGTTTAGTTCCATAAACTCCCTTATGTCGTGAAATACGTGAATGTGAGGTACACAACTGAGTTCGCGGCTAGTTGTTCTGCTGAGTCGGACTGATAGGTTGTGCCATCACCTAGATAAACCATTAAATATGATGTCGATTCGTTTGTTCTTGAGACAAAACCCCCCGAATCTGCAGAGGCAACATCCGCAAGCGTCAGAGATCCGCAACCCCTCAACTCACCACCATTAGTAGAACTACCGATCACAAAAGGTAATGAAATCTTAAAATACCCAACAGGTGATGAAACTCCAGACACAATTAACTGCCCAGTAACAGTTACCTGTCTGCCGATTTTAGTGTAACTTAACCTTTCGTAGTTTCCTTCCATTGTGACGGTTCCACTTGTTGACGGAGTGATGGTTGCTACATGAACACCTTCCTCATAACCACCAGGAATTTCTGTACTGCCGATGACACCAGAACGACTGCCTGCCGAATTAACTATTCCGCTCATGATTTCTCCTATGCAAATTCTTGGTCAATGTAAGAACAATATATGTCGTGACTTGTAGAAGTACAATAGACTTTTAGAATATCTGTTTCTGTAATTACTAGCTTATCATTCCACACAAAACAGTCATGTGAAGCTATAGTTTGAGCAGATTGTATATAAAAACTTCCACTACCATCTACCAAAGTAAATATATCAAATGTAACATTAGCATCCTGTCGGTTGACTAAAAGTAGAGACAAAATTGTGATAATATGATTTGCCGCTACAGTCAAAACTGGTGTAGTTATATTACTTTTTCCTTCAAATGCTACTCGTCTAAGAACCTCAGTTCCTGCCCCCGATGGGCCTGTTGTACTTGGGTTTGCCATAATTTTCTCCTTAATATCCTAATGTAAGTGCTTGATGTGTACTTGATTGCATAAATGCTGCTTTTTGCTTTATTTTATTAGCTGTCCCTGTGGAAATATCTCCACCATCTGCTACCACAAGAACATCAGTACCATTATCCTGTAGTTGTAGTATGTTACCAGTAGAGGTGCTGTTGACCTTAATGCCTACATCAGAGCCGGCATTGTTGATTACCATTGCATCTGAAACTGTTAATGTAGTATCAACAGTAGTTGTCGTACCTGAAACTGTAAGATTCCCTGACAGTGTTAAATCCGTTCCAGTAAGAGCACCAGTAAATGTACCTCCGCTCTTAGGAACTACAGCCGTACTTGCAACAGTACCAAATCCCATAGCCGACATTACATCACCACTAGCAGGAGGTGTCGCAAAGTAAAGATGCGTGGCTGTACCACTTGTCATATTGCTGGTTGAACTATCACTATTTACAGAGAGGTAGTCAGACCCTTGAACCAGTCGTACTCCATTAAGCCACACTATCTGCAATCCTACGTCATGACTGAAGGCAAAATGTGTGTCTGAGCCATTCGGTGTAAATTCTGTAATCGTAGCTACACCTTCAACAGCACTCGTGGCGTTAGCCCAAACAGGAGTACCCGATGCATCTGTGCAAACCTTTAGCTTGCTAGTCGTTGTATTAAAATACAGCGAGCCAACTGATACAGTAGCACCACCTGCATTCGCTGCTGTGTCGTTTGCATAGTCACCAAGATAATCATTACGAAAGTTGGTATAATTAGTAGATGTATTCGTAGCATGATACTTAGCACTATACTCCGACGTGCCGGTAACTGTTCCGCTGGTCTTAACAGCCCATTCATTAGCCAGCAGAGATTCGTTAATGTCTTTAGCACGCTGAATGGACCCCATCCCACTATATGTAACACTAACTGGACTGGCAACTGAGTTATGGAAAACAATGAAGGCTCTATCATAATCTACATGGAACTTAGAAGCGCCATCTATATTGCTTAAGCCAACCACAAGAGTCTTGCCTGAAACTGCCGGTGCTGCATTACCTCCAGTAAAGTTTGCAGTAGCAGGGCGTTCAGCAAGATACCCTACCTTATAACCGGTAGTACTTGCCGCGGCTAAATCATAGAGAATAACCGACTCGTCTGTAATACTATTTAGTTGCCATGTACTGCCATCAATATCAAGGCGCTGGTCAGCAACTGACGTAGCCGCAACCTGGGGATTAGGAATAGCCATGTTCTGCCTAGTTAAATGTGAATTTCAAATCACCTGCATTAAACTTCGGCGCAGGGTCACCCTGATTAATATTCTTGCTATACTGTAAAGCTGCCTCCAATATAAGGGTGCCTCCAGTAGTTGCATCCCATATGCCAATGTGTGTTATAACACCCCAAGGACCACTAGGCGCATTGAATGTCACTGTGCTGGTATTCTTAACACTATAGTCATTACCAACTACTTCCTTGGTCCACGTACTTGTACCCCGTGTAACAGCAACGCGAGCATAATTATTTCCTGACAGTTCAGTACCACCTGAACCATCCTCCCCGTGCGCCGCGGTTAACAATCCAACATGCCATTCTGCCGGACTACTGTGTGAATATTGTGTTGCTCGAAATAGGTGATCGATCAAAGCACCCTCGAGATAATTAGTCATAGCACTCATAGGCTATCTCCTTTACGCTTTAGTTTTTTAAGTTCTCTAAGAAAGAAAGGATCCTTGTACCCTCTTGTAACCGCTAGCTTGTCTAACCTTCTACGCCAATCTGGATCCAATTGTAACCACTCATCATAATACATATTAGCCTGCTGTTTCCCCCTCGGAACCATTTTAAGCATAGACCACCATATGTGTGTAGGTATATTATCATATGTCTCAGCCTCACCATGATCCTTGATAAGTTTATGTAAATATATGCGGCTTTTAATCTCTTGATTCGATCTATTAAGGGCCTTTAGCTGGCTCTCTTTATCTCCTTTTGTAAGAGATACTAATTCCCGCTGCATCTGCCGAGGCGTTATTTGACTTGCATGATACCTGAGTATAGCTCCTTCGATTTGACTTGTCAAGTTTTTTCTTTCTATGCTACCAGCCTCCTTACTATACTTTTCTCCTATTTTCCAGTCCCTCCAACCTGGTCTAGTCGTACCCATAAACCTTCGGCTGCCAGCAAACTTTATTGTATTATCAAGCAAACTCTGCTGAGTCTCTGCCGGCATTTCAAAGGGAACACCTAGAAAGTACGACAAAGGGTTTGCGGCAAAGAATGAACTAGCTGCCTGTTGTGATCTTGCAGGACTTAATCCTGTTAGCTCACCTAACTGTATAAGAGCACCATGGGTTTGACGGCCACCAGTCAGCTTTGTGTTTATCTCATCCTTAGCCTCTACTCTAGGTCCTTTATATATTTCATTCCCCTCAATGTCATGGTTGTAAAAAGACGCTAATGCGTGTGCCGCAGGGGGTGTAATACTTCTAAGCTCTGCGGGTGTACTCACCTTGATTGCATCATAAGCCATAGTTAGATAGTCAATTGGTGGCAATCCCTCCATGCCATAATAATGCTTATCCATAGCGGCTGTAGCAACAGCATCCATCAATCCAAAGTATGGGTTATATGCCTTCTTTATCTTAAAATATACTTTTTTATGTTCACCGGACTCGGCATCAACTGTACTCATAGGTGTAGGTATAATCCAATATCGCATACGATCCTCCCAGGGTACATCTTGATAGAAACCTGGGTATGCCTCCTCCATCAAAGCACGATGCATTGCAAGACCAAATGTAATCTGCCCCATAACAGCAAGTGATCTGCCTGCATTTTTCATATTCTTCAGCTCACTTGTATTGGAGGCAAGTATCTGTGCGGCAGAGTTCGCAAAAGGTATAACCGTATCAATAAACTTCATTAGATAGCCACGTCTATGGTAGTTCAACCTACGCAATGACTCACCTGCTGCCTCAGCTTTATTGCCAAACTTGCCTGTACTCATAAGCATATCGACTTCGGTCATTCTAGTTGCAACCTCCATTGAGTGCCCAAACTTGCCAAAGAATTCTATAAAGTTATTGTACCTTTTAGCGTAAGTATTGCTAACCTGACCTTCAACCATACCATGCCTAGCTCCACGTATTAACTCTTGGTTACTTATATGAGAAACCAATGTTGCAGTTGTCCCATGATTTTCTACATAATCCTTAAATACTTTATCTTTTGTCCATGCTGACTTAAAGTTTTTCAGAAAAGGCGCAAAACCGCGCTCCTTATTATACACTTCAAAGTCCCATAGCATTTTTGGTAAAAATTTACTAAGTGCATTATGGTGTGTAAACGTATGTAGCATATCAAGTGTATGCGTAGCCAATGCAAATATAGGATTTATTCCTACAGCAGTTAATCTTATACCATGCGCACCAGATGCCCAACCAAGCCAATGTCTACTACTCTGGTCTGAAAATATATCTTGCTTTTCTAATAGATTAGCTACTCGGCCCTCAACCCAGATTGGCTTTTCTTTGCCATTTTCTACAAATGTATAATGCTGAAAGTTGGCCTTCTTTTTATCATTAGCACCAGGTCGGTGTGTCTTGAACATATCATCAAGATGCGTGCCAGAATCAGCTAGCTTAGCGGCCTCTAATAAGAACTTATTCTTGGCTATCTTGTGTTGTAGCATAGCCATGTGATTTTTTAGTAGATACTCCGTGTCAGGGAATAGGTCTTTACTAGAGTATTCGGACAAGTTTTTGAGAAATTTGGCTTCTGAGCTAACTAGGTCAAGTTCATCACCTGTCGACCTACGCATACCAATGTTGTAGAAATATGCGTTATCTCGTATTTCTTCAATAGTCTTTTGTGGTATATATTTGAACTCCTGTAACCTTTCCCATGTCTTTTGGCCAATAAGTTTCTCATCTCGCATCTCATCAAAGATCCGGGAAAACTCATTCTTAACGCTGTCAACCCTGTTCAGAAATGTATCTCTACCACCAGCATAATTTTTTACATTTTCTAATATATAATGCTTAATTACCTCGGCTTGCGGCGCCTCTACGCCTTCCCACATTTGGCGTGGAATTTCTGGAAACGCCCCTCTTCGTTGTGCGAAGTCTGGCTCTGTCTCTAACTTGTAGTATAAATCAAACCATGCCCGATAATCTTTATCCCAATTATGCCATTCCATATGTTGGTCAAGCTCATCAAAACGCATGGCAATTTTATCCTTTATTGTATAGCGTAATTGATGGGCATTCCGTACATTTATAGCATCGGCTTTCTCTAACTTATTATACAACCGTCCTTCAGTAGCAACAAGCCCTCTATATAATATGTCTACAACACTTTGCTTGGTCTCTGCATCAGCCCAATCAAGCGCCGCATTTGCTGCACTCTTTGCGTTCAATATCTTTTCTTTAAGCGAGGTTGCTTTACCTGCAAAATCATCTATGCTAGAAGCTGCCTGATTAAACTTTGTAGTACGGTGTATATAGCCATACTCAGGATACATACCATAATCAAGCAATGCACCCATATGAGGATATGTTTTCTTTTGTCCTGCGGTAAATGTCTTAGCAGCGCCTTCAATAGATTGTCTATGCAAGTTAAACAAACTTTCATTCCACTTAGCCGCATCTGTATTAGGCTTGACATCCTTTTTAAAGCCAAATAATTCTTTTACTTCCTGCCTGCTAAGCTCATGGAGCTTTAGGCCTGTCTTGTTTAAGTATGCTACGTTGCCTTCTACATCAACAGGTATTGTAGGATCGCCAAGCATATCGTATGCTTTAGAAGTGTCATCAATAGCCCTTGTCAACGTCTTTCTGTGCGCTGGCTTTGGAGGTTTCCAATCTGCATTTGTATACCACGACTTATAGTTAGTATGATCCGCTAACCAACCTTTGTTAGTTTCATTTATAGAATCCATTACAATCTTGGCATTTTGTAATGTCTCCTCTCGCGTAAAGCTAGGGAACAATCTCTCATTCTGGCTGATCTTTGTACTTGGCATCATGCTATATTCACCGCCTGTCTGCTCTGCTACATCTGCCATTAGATGTATAATCTGGTCATCGCTATAACCATATACGTCTTTCATTCCACTGGCAGTACGCAAGAATAGCATGAAGTTATCTTTAGGGCTTAGGAATTTAGGATTGAGTTGATCTACACCAGTTTTGTGTATAAGTGCGTCCTTCTTTACCTCCTCAACAAACAGATGATTATATTTAACTGGCTGGAACTCCTTCAAGTAGCTTTTAAAGTCAACAGGCTGGCCCATGCGTTTACGAGTAACAACCCATTTTGTAATATCAACCGGCCCTGTTTTACCACTTGTGACACCGAGACCAAATAAACTACCCATTACAATATTAGCAGCCACTGCATTATCATCCGCTCCGGATACTTTAGCAACTCCACCCATAGCACTACCTGTTAGTAAGGCACCATACCTACGCTTCAGTCCAAGTGCCTGGCTAGTTCGGCCAATTGTAGACATCATAGCAGACATTGCGAGTGCTTCTAGACCTTTGTCTGCATACTGCGCCTCACGGCCTTCAATCTCTGCCTGGCCTGCTTCATGCGCCATAAATGTGCCAACATTAGCCGATGTATCCCCAATTATTCTGCCAAGCATTGTAGTAACAGCGCCAGCTTTCTTACCCATACCTACGGCCATTGCACCATTCTTAGCGGCAGCTCCTAAAATCCCACCACCTGTAAATGTAAGCACAATGTCCGGCGCTAGATTACCAAGCAGATAAAACAATTGATCTTCCCACTCCTCACTAGTAGGCTGCATCGGTATATTCTTATATTTTTCTAATGATGCGGCAAGAAAATCTTGCTTTTTGTCAAACGGTAAACCAACCTTGTCTGCTACATACTCAGCTACATTTTGAGCCGCGACTTGATAATCGTAAAAAGATCGATTAAGCCCAAGCTTCATATTCTTAGGAACCTCTGCCAAATTTCTAAACAATGTACGAGCCATCTCATCCCCCGGCTGCGCCATAGTTGCAGCAACTCGGTCGTATTGACGTTCAAAGAAACCAGGGCCTTCAGCAGGCAGAAAATACCGGTCTAAATCTGACATTTGCGCCTCATTAGGCGTCAAACGCTCGTGATTTTCTGGGCTAAAAAGCTCGTCTAACGTACTCATTTATTGGCCCATACCATGATTTGATATAAAAATCTGGGCAAGTAATTCCCATGCACGCTTATTACCTCCTAACGCTTGGTGAAAAAAGCTAATACGCTCTCTTTGGCTTGCTGGATTATCTTTATTCTCTACTCGGCTTTTTAAATCCTCAGCTGTAACATCTGACACTCCGGTCATTTTTCTGGCTTGTTTAAGTACCGGGTTAAGATAAGGATCTTGAAGCATCATCTTATTTACATAACCTGCATGAAATTTTTCTACTGCTGTTAATTGGTCATCACTTTTGTTATTAGCGTATAATTCGGCTAGCTTACTACGACCTTCTTTTGTTGCCATTAACTTTCGTACAGCTATGTTTATCCCCCCTTCGCCCTCTAAATTATAAAAACTGTCATTTCGTAGCACACCTACTGATTCGGGATTCTTATCTTCAATACTTTGATACCATTCTTGAACTTTTTTTAAGCCATTACTATTAAGTTGTAATTGGTAAGGCAAGTCTTTATTTATTGTTTCGGCAGCGGCATAAAAATCGTTAGGTAGATTATTAATACCCTGCCAATTACGATATACATTATTTAGCATTTGATCGCTATCAATGCCTACAACACCATCTTTTGGCTCACCCTTAACTTCTACAACTGGAGCATTCTTAGGTTGATTATGCAAATTACTTACGGCAATATTATTATTACGAAAATTATCTCCTATAGTCTTTGCCTCTTTACTTTTCGGGTCTAAAATTTCGTTAACATGTTGCCCTACTAACCCAGGATTATTACTCATAATATGCGCGTACAGTTTTTGGCTAGGCAATACACCCTGCTCATCTGCTACATCACCCTGAACTACCTGACTAAGATAGTACATGCCAACTTCTGTATGTTTACCTTTGGGCTTTTCTAACACTGTTACGCCATACTTCTCTAGTTCATTTTTATACTCATCCTGAAAAAGCTGGCTATAGTTTTCTTCTTTAGTGTCATACTTACCATCTTCCTTAAGTTTTATCTCTAACTTATCTGACAAAACACCAATCTGCTGGTTAACATAGTGACGTACTTGCTTGGCATTAGCAGGAATAAATCCACTGGCTTGCATACTAGACTTAGCATTCGAGAAGACTAACTGAGCAATAAGGTTTTTACGTCCATCATCAAATGGATCTACGCCTTCACTAAGGGAGGAAAGCGCATCAGTAATTTCAGGCCTAGTTTTGTCAAACTTTGCCACAGTCTCTATGTTCTTAACTGCCCTATTATACGAAGTTACGGCTCGTCGTTGCAATATATTAGCAGAAGAATGTGGACCTGGTAGCCAAGATGTACCATCTGACTTCAAGAAATCGGTGCTAGCATTTAGATAGGTCTGAAAGTTCTCATCTTGCCATTTTTGTCCTGTAGTAACTGCAGGCACAAGACCTGCATCTATTATCTCTTTATACCATGCATCCGATCTTGCGAGTTTACTAAGCTGGCTGTAATCTATACCTCCTTGTTTATCTAGTACGCTTTGTAAAAACGGAGCTGTCCGTATTTTGTTTGCTTCATATGCCGACTTAACTGCAAGCACTCTGGCACCTATTGTTCTTTGCTGTGCTCCTATGGCTAACTTAGCCTGTATGTATTTTGTTCTTGTGCCAGAGTGTAAGTTTATCTTTTTTATGGCATTTTTTATTTCCGCTGGGTTGCCCTTCTTCACAAGCTTGCCCTGGTCATTAAGCTCAAAGTTAAGGCTACTATCCATCCAAAAGTCAAAGCCCTCTACTGCATTTACCTCGTCCTTAAGCAGGTCTTTCTCATGCTGAAACCTGTTTTCCTGTAGATCGAGAGATTCTTGCTGTAGTCTGTGACCTTCGCCTGCAATTTTCTCCCTACTACTTATGCCTACTTGCGTGAGATAATTCTGATGGGCAGTCTTCATAGCTTGCATAGCCAAATCATTCTGCTGTTTGCGGCGCATCGCAATGCCACCCGCTATGCTACTGCCTACATTAAGAATAGTTTCTCGCAGTGCTTTTATGTTAGGATCTTCGTCTATCTCGATATATTGTATTGCCATTATCTACCCCCTCCAGGAGTAGAATCACCCGAATCACTATACATCATTAGCTGTAGTTTTTTCCAGAAAGACATATCGTCCCCTCCCCCACTATTCATCATGCCATACATAGCATAGGGATTTGACATTAAGTTACCACTACCTGTACTACCACCACCATCACCATATCCTTGTGACATTCCACTAGCTAGTGCACCGCCAGCCATTGCTCCGGCCGGACCAAATGCAAGTCCTGCTCCAGCAGTTATTAAGCTAGGCAATAATCCTGCACTACCCTTATTTCGCGTAATAGTTGTATCAAAGATCGGCGTAGTTTGCAATCCACCTAATGTCCGAAGTCTATTTATACGGCTGTTCTCCATATTTGTATTCCAGTCATTTTCCATCATGGCGGCACGCTGACTAGCTTGCTCTTGCATTTGCCAACTATCCAACCCAAACTGATTTTGCGCAAGTCCTTCACGGCTCATTCTATTTAATGCACTATCAGCTAAATTTGCATCTGTGCCATAGCGTGCTGTATCAGAGGCATATCTTGAACTTCGTGCCCCAACATCTGTACCATACATTCCAGCATTTATACCATATCGCTGATTACCTAAACCTTCTCTTTGCAGCCCATAATTACCGGCAAATTGTCTGTCTTGTTGTTCCAATCCCTGCCTATACTGCAAGTTCGACTGTGCGGCACCATGTCCATACATTGCCTGCTGTGCTTCAAGATTCCCGCGGCCTAGATTATATTGGGCATCTTGCCCCCGTGCAGCTAAGTCCATACCTTGCCCCTGCAAATCCAGTCCGGCAGAACGCAAGCCAATATCGCCTGCCATACCAAAAGAGCGTAAAGCACGGTTCATTCTCTCTGCCTCAGACTCTTCTGCAAAAGCCGCAGCTGATCGGCCAACTGTACGAGCATACTTCTCACCCATAGCACCCAAAGCTGCATTTCTTGCAGTTGTACCACCCATTACACCACTACGTCTATTCTGTATGTCCGCAGATGTTAAGTCTTTGTTGGCCTTTTCTAATACATTTGCAAGCCTTTGTTCATACGGAATAGAGCCACGCTCACCTAGCTCCATCAACGCGTTCATCTGCGCATTTGGATTATACGTATTCTTAGCTTTAAAACTCCGTAAATCGTTCAGCCCCTCTATAGACTGGTATCTCTCTGCCGCAGCAAAATCACTCTTCGGTGTGTAATCACCAGCTTCCTGCCCTTCCCACTCAGGCTTATCTACATCTCCCCAAGTACCTGCAAAATTAACTGAGGGTGCAGATCCATCTCCCGCACCGGTCGGTGACCAAGTTGGCCCCGCGGATGGAGTATAGCTTGTGAATGAGCTTGATGGGCCAGAACTAAGATCACTTAATGTGTCTTGGTAGCCTTCTTCTTGCCATGAGGTTAACTTATTCGTTTTACTTTTAGTAGTCGAGCCCTTTTTTGCCCCAAATAGCTCCATTAACGCCTGTATATACGGCTGTGTTCTCAGCCCCTTATTAAGCTGGCCTGACTCGGGATGTACTAACTCAAATCCTTCAAATTCAATCATAGTTACCACGGAAATTCTGGGTTAAAACTAAAGCCAAACCAACCTGCTTGAAAGTTGGCACTTTGGCCTTTAAATCTAAATCTGATACGTTTTAATGCTTTGTTAATGTATACCCGATCCTGTGCTATGCTATTCTTAGCTGTCAGCGACTTTAGTCTGTTCCATGTCAGTCCTAGGTCCTCTGAGTACCAGATTACGACATCATCACCTGATGCGTATAAATCCGCATGCTCGATACGTACTAAAGAGTTTGGAACATAATAGTCTTTGCTATCATATTGCCATTGAATTGGGTATATGTAATCAGTCTTTTTAACCTGGTTTTGGTCCCAGATTACCTTTGAGGCATCTGACACAAATGTGCCATCGTTAGCAACAGCCGATCCTTGAGACAGCATAAATCTATGCGTTTTCTCTGCAATAAAAAATGCACCAATCCAAGGTTGTGTATATTGATCCCATACATTACGTAAACCATTCCATGTTACAGTAGAAACAGACTTGAGCATCTTAGCATAAGTAAAATAATGGTAGAATATACGCTTAGACCAGGAATTATTCTGCTCACTATAACGGAAAGCCTTACGCATCCCTTTTACAGCACCCTCAGGATAGAACACTAAAAGCTCTTGAAACTCCGGGTCATAGGTACAATGTATAAACTCCTTCATGCTAAAGTTTGCAAATCTCTGCGGCGTAAACAACTCCTCTCTAATAGAATCACCAATAGGCAAAAGGCGTGAACCCCCATCATACTTGTATATGTTCTTCGAGCCTACTACATAATGGATAGTTGGCGCATCTACAATCGCATGGGTGCTTATAGCACCTTCGCTATTTATTGTGGTCTGGAACCGTGTCGATGCATCTACGCTGGCAATCCAATCACCTCGTAATATTGAGCCTTGCTTATATACAATCAGTACTTTGTTTAGCTCCCGTACGGCATTTATAGTTGTATCGCCTTCGATCAGATCATATACCTCGCCGCCTTCAGTTGCTATAAAATTTTCATAATCAGCCCCAACACTCATGCGTACTCGGTTTGTGTACGTAGTGCCGGCTTCATTACAGTTCCCAAAAATTAGCTTATTCCTAAACAGACATACAGTTTTAGGTTTAAATGAGCTTAGTGTCGTTGAGCCACCAGAACCATGCGTTGCAAACGGGCTAGAGGTAATCTTAGTCAATGTCAGCGGACGCACAGTTACGCCTGAGCCACCTGAATATATAACGTATGGACTCTCTACAACATTAGTTAATACAGTCGCACCCTCTTTCGAGGCTCCACTGGGCTTCCAACCAGGTATAAATACACTATCTGGTATATAGTTTAAATCACCCCCAAGCTCAACTCTCTTTACAACTCGCCCCCCAGCCTTAGCTGGCCCAGGCAAAGCGTCTGCAATCGTAATGGTTGTGCTACTTACATTGGTAATGGTAGTTTTGTGCTCCTGCGTTTGATCAGCCCGTTGCATCTTCCTCGAACCGCTACTCGCCTCGCTAGTAGATCCCAACGCACTAGAATTTAAATTTGTAGTAACTGTGGTAGTTTGACTAGCGTGGTTAAAGACAATAGCTGTAATAGTCTGATAGCCGTTATATCCACCTGTAGTAAAGCCTTCCACATATAAATTATTGCCTATATCCCAGGCTGTAATTGAACTAAGTGTATATGCTGTCGTAGTGCCCGTGCTTACTCCTGTAATACTATATAGCTTACCAGATTGGTAACGTATGCCAATTTTATGATCGTCATCAAATGTTAATGCATCCGCTACAACGACACTTGTTGCAGTAGTAGCGGCATCATCAGCTAGTGTTGTAGACTGTGCCGTGGCATCGCTAACCTGATCTACAGCATAGCTCCATTCTCCGCTAATCTTCTCATATACAGTCTGGTCCGTAACAAGTATCAGATCCGCATTGCCAGCAGGATAACGCATCTGAAATATAAACTGAGGCGTGCCCTCAATAGTACCGAGAAACTGCGCATAACCTTTGTCAACAGCCATTATGCCGTCACGCAGTGTTACATTGTCTAGCACAGTGCCGCCGCCATCGGGCATACTATCAGAACGCTTATCTAAACGTATGCCGTCTTGTAGATTTTCTACAAATTTATATTGCGATTCAGGCATTAAGGCGTTGCATCTGATAGATTAGTTATATAATACCAATCACTGCCTTGGTATATCTCAAACCGATTCTGCGTGCTATGATAGATCATTTGACCTACTACCGGTGTAAGTGCATCTCTTTCAGTAGTTGTATATTCAGGCACACTCAATCTCTCAATCCAACTTATAATATCATTTATACGTTCGTCCTGTACTTCTAGAAGCCTTCTAATCTCATTATACTGGTCTTCAATCTCAGATGTATGAGAATACGTTACACGGTCAAATATTGTCGCAAGCGTGCGTACTTGTACCATTATGCCCTAAGTGCTTTTACTTCCGCAGAAAGTTCTTGTATGGCTTTAAGCATAAGCATTTGAAGTGCTTGTGGCTTGAATCCCTTGGCAGGCACTGGCTTATCTAGTAAATTTCCTTTTTCATCGCAAGGTAAAAGTGCTCCCGGCAGATGGATATTAACGCCAACTTCTTGCACAGCGTCTGGATATATCTTCTCTACATCTTGGGCAATTAAGCCTAATTTTACATCACCCTTTTCACCTACCTCTGGCAAAGCTGACTCTTTCCAGCTAAACGACTTAAAATTTAACTTATCAATAATGGGCAAACTCTCAACAGATGTTTTTGCTATACTTTCTTTCAGTTTTCTATCCGAAGTATTATGCAACATGCTATAAGAATTGTTAATATTAGGACTCCGTTGTGTTACAGTTGGGTTACCTTTTACTGTATATATCATATATTTGCTATCATTATGCGACTCGATATAGGCAGTATTAATACCATGCGCACGGTAATCATCTGCAACGGTACTAAAAGATGAACTTCCTGAGTCTGTTGCAACTATATTGGCGCCCGCTAAACTTGTAGTTCCTGTGCCTCCTTTTGCTACTGCTATAGCATTACCACTCCACGTACCTGCTGTAATAGTGCCAAGAGTTGTCAACCCTGTCATAGTAATGATACTATTCTGAGTATCCGTAGTAACAGTACCAGCCAAATTACCTGTTACATTACCTGTGATAGCACCCGTTACATTAAGTGTGCCGTCGACTACAGTATTGCCCGTGCTAGCCGCAACTGTAAATTTATCTGTATTAACAGCAAGATTACCAGTAACCCCTAGAGTACCGGCTATAGTTGTATTTCCACTAGCCTGCACAACACCAAACTTTTCTACATCACTACTATCTTTTATTGAAAAAGCACCTTTTGCTGAAATTGACGTTAATGTGGCGGCGCCTGAAGCTGTAATAGTCGTTGCAATAAGGGGGCCACAAGTGATACTACCACTAGATTGCATCTCGATATTGCCAGTAATATCAATACCTCCGGCATTCTTCAATACTATTTTATTCGTGCTACCTTTTGTAAGTGTTAGATCAACACCAGCAGTTCCTGTTACCTCATCAGTTGTAAAAGTACCAGCACCTACTGTAAGATTGTTAAATGTGCTTGTACCTGACGCTGCCGTTACATTACCTGTTAGTGCGCCAGCAAAAGTATCAGTTGTTAGAGTATTTGAATTAGGATTATAAAACAAATGGGCTACATCGGCACAAACTGTATCATGGCTGGCAGAAGAATCTGCATCTACAAATGTTATAGCATAAGATTGGTCGTCAGCCTTGGCAGTTATTGCCAATGTTGTAGCCTTAGATGCTATACCGGTGAATGCTGCATCTGTTCCATCTGTTCCAGCTTCTAGTATTTTATTTGTAGCATCAGATGCATATACATCGCCCTGCAAATCCCCAACAAAGCCTTCTTTAGCTGTGCTAGCTTTTACTTGAGTAAAAAATCCGGCTTCCCTATTTCCATCGATGCCAATCTGGCAATTTGTTAAAACACTAGCATCCACACAAGTACCAGTTATATTTAAGCCAGTAATAATAGGGGCTGTAAGTGTCTTATTCGTAAGAGTTTGTGTTTGGCTATCTGTAATAATCTCTTTAGTAGTAGTTTGCGCACCGCCTTGAAAACGTAAGACATTATCCGTGCCGGAACCATCTGTATGCTTGCTAGCTTGCGGACTACAAAATAACTCTGTAACCTTGTCAGTGTTAGCACTCGCACCTGTGTTTGTTGTGCCGGTACGGGAGCTGACATTATAATCATCTGCCTGGTTCTTAAAAGTGATTCTCCTGTGAAAACCACTATGCGAATTATTATAATACCCTGAATCTGCGGTAGGATCAGCAAGACCAGCCGTACCGCCAAATACATGATCTCGATTTATAGGCTCTCTTGTGCCCTTTTTACCTTCTCTTATACGAAGCGCACCTTCTGATGCATCATCCGTATTTGCGGGTAATGCCTCATCCCATTCTATCGTATTAGCCATGTGTTACACTCCTTACAAAAGGATCTTTCCAGTAGTTACCGCTAGTTGAGGGGCGAAGAGCATCAATTTTTTGATATAAGTCAGGTTTAACATTTTGGGAACCCATAGCCTCCTTCAGCATTGATCTAAACATGGCCCAATATGCATTGCCACGCTCAACATTATTTAAATGATATAGTGTCCAGCAGACAGTCAAGGCAATAAGCAGATCATCTTTAGTATCCAACTCGCTCAAGCTATCATCATCTGTTAAATCTGCAGGCCATTTACTTCTACGCAACTTTGCTGTATACGCCTTGTCTGGCGGTGGGTAAAGTTCGATAGTCGAAGAAAATATACAATAATATGCAGGCCTATCTGTGCCAGCTGTTGGTATATCAACAAAAAATCTATTTTTCCATGTAGGGCGGTCTACAGCATGTACTGTGTAATAGTCGGAACCATCCACAACAGTAATACCATAGACATCCCTAGTTTTCGTAGGAAGAGAGACTGACGAATCGGCAAGTGCGGCGCCAGTATAACCTATGCTTAAATCCACAAGTGACAGCATTTCCTCAAAATCGAAGAAACGTGCAATGCGCATCTGGCAGGTGTTAATCAACGAATCTAAATGCTCGTCAAGATCATCACGATTGCCTAAAGCCAGCTTTACCTGGTTTCGCATTTGTAATAACGTCAAGTCTCCCATAATTTCCTACATTATGCAGTGTAACCAAACCATTTTTAAACTAGCATCAGATGCCGTTGCGCATGAGATAATTACATCATTTGCCGTAGCAATGGTAAGCATACCATCGGTTGAATGAGGCATGCAGGCTGCTCCATCCGCACCACTATTAATGGCTTGGTTGACCGTAGCAGGACCACGAACCTGTAGCCAGCAAAATTGCCCATCAGTAGGCGCCGATACAAACATACCAGCAGCTACTAAATTAGTATCTCCATCAGTTACATCAGAAGTAACGATATCCTGAGTAGTTGCTTTGAAGATAGCAATATTGCCAGACACGGCTGCAACGCTACCGGAACCATTATCGAACTTGTGATAACGATAAACCTTCATTCCATGGAATCGAGTCGAACCAATGACTTCCTTCTGTGTAGTATGAACGTCGGTAACAGCACCCGACCATACGACTTTTTGTCCCTTGTCGTCAAGGGTGTACGTGTTAGCCATAAATTACCCTTTATTGAGTATTAGTAAAGACGCCGTGAATAACAGCACTTGAACGCCTGCTACATGCAATCATATTCATTGCAGTAACAATCTGTGCCGCTCTCTTCAGCTGGTTAGGTACCGGCTTCCATTCGGTCATGTCAAAGTACATGCCTGGATCATAGTACGCATAAATATGATCGGTATCAATCATATAAATCTTAGACCCTACACAATCAGCATCAAAGATCAGATTTGAACTTGATGTGCTTGTATCAGACGGACAGTTATCTGACGGAAGAATAGGCAAGCCTTCAAACGTCAAAGTTTGGAAACTAAGGTCACCGACCTTCTGCGTGATAATACGCAGGTGATCATCAATCGAGGCATTGTATGCTCGATAAATGTTATAGTCGGTCAGTATAATGTCAGGTCGCTCGTTGCCAAGTGACTTAGAACAATTATCCTTAGTTTGTCGCATAGCTACGATACCTTTGTCAGGACCAGAAGCATGCGCCGCACCGAATACATTAGCTGTTGCTGAACTTCTGGTATCACTAACACCAAAAGAAGTATCAGTAGCATAGTTGAGCGTTTTATTTCTCCACCAGCTATGTGTACCCTGTGCAATTTTACCAACATTAGCAACAGCAGTAGGATCATCGGCAATCAAATGCTGAAGACCTTCCATCTGTTTGTTGGTTGAATCTGCTCCGCCAAACAGCCGTGTCTCAATCTCTTTAACCAAAGAGTTTTGAGCAACTTCCATTTTGTGCTTTAACAGATTAATGATTTGCATTTTGCCACGGTTCTTCTGCTCTTCAATCTGCGAGCGTGCAACCGATGCAACAAGATAACGCCAATCCCATTCAGCGGTCGTTAACGGATCAATATCATTGATATTAACCGCATCCTGATCGCTAATCCAACTAACGGTATCGTTTTCTGCATAAGAGACCGGAGTCTCGATATATTTCCCACCTTGATAAGGCTGGAGTTTGCCTTTAGACTTCAAATAGGCGAAGAATACCACCTCGTTGAAGACTTGGTCAGCAACCCTTTGCTTCATATGACGCCATGTACTGACAGCTAAACTGTCTAGCGCCTCAGTTCGTGATCGAACAGCTGCCATAATATTTCCTTAAATTAGGATTGATCGTTAGGTGCCTCGACAACCGAGATACCCGATTCGTCAAACAAGTTAGTCAAACCTTGGTCAGATATTTCCTCTTTAAATGCCTTATCTAAGGCACTATCAAAGTCAAGATCCTGACTTGAGGCCTGTTCACCTATCATTCTGCTAGTAGGCAAAAGACCGCCAGCTAAGTTGGGCTGTGCGGGAGTTGTGTCCTTCTGCACTTGGGCTACCGTATCGGGATTACCGGCACGAGCAATTTGATATGCATCTTCCATTGAGATGTTATATCCATTCTTAGCTCGCTCTTCTATGACATTAGCAATATCGTTAGCCAGCGGCTGAAAATCCGGGTACTTTTGCGCCATGCTACTAATCTCGCTATTCACGTTATTATTCTGCATGTATTGCTGAGTTGCCGCTAGATCATTACTAACAGGCTCCATTGCCGCCCCTACTGCATTCTGTATGGCTTGGCCAAGACGATTTTCAAGATGTCCAACCAATTGGTAGTTAGTCATACTCTCCAGCTCTTCTTCAGAGGCGTCCGGAATGCTATTGTCAATAGGTTCTTGGTACTGCATAGACTCGGCTATGCTATCATATTTTTCATTCGAGTTAGTTAGTTGCTCAGAAAGTGCCGCAATCTGCTGGCCCTGCTGATGTACTAACTGCATTAACTGATCCATGCTAGGACTTTGCTGTTCCTGTGCTTGTTCTTCGGACATTTGTTTCCTTTTCTATCGGTTTACGATGATAACGCTGTTTATGTATCTCCTTACGTAGCTTTCTTGCTATGTATTCGGATTTACCACTTCCAATCAAATGGGCATTCTCAACCTGTATGTCAAGTTTAAAGCCACCACCCAATGGCGTATATTTAATTACTATCGTTGCTTCATTAGCCATAATACTCGCTCGTGACCTCTACTGGGTTAGGATTGCTATCATTAGCATACTTGATTGCATCAAGCAATTGCCTTTTAGACGAACATCGTACGCCCTCTCGGCTACCTGATTCAATCTGATAATTGTCCTCTCGGAAGAGAACTGGTTTTTGAGACTTACGCCATACTATCGTAGCCGGACTTTGGCATAACTCACAGTCTACACTGTTACGCATTTCATAGTCCACTGCGGCCTCAAAACTATGACCGCACTCGGTGCAGTCGTAATCATAATTGGGCATTAACTCCTCTGCTCCTTTAGTCGTTGTTGCTGGGTTTTACTAGGATCCGTTTTAACTGCGTCACGTTGCTCGTTTACATATCGGCGTGCTCGCCCCCACGCATCACTTGCATCGCGTAACGGCTGCAAAGGCTCTGCCCCGACCATGCTACGCAATGCATCGGCACGCGTAAAATTACCTAGAAACGCATAAACAATGTCGTTATCAATATGCGCAGGCAGATCTTCTGGCCATACACCATGCCGCCTAACATAGCTTGCAACATCTGCCTCATCTATGCCGACTTTTCTAGTATCTGCTAATTCGGCTAACGCATAGCCAATCGGGCCAAATGCAAATTTTCCTAACTGCTTTCCAGCACCCTTGCCCGCCTGTCTCGAGACACTCTCTACATATTTTTGCTTTGCGGCATCCATTGACGCACTCTTTACCAGTGCCTTACTAGCCTCTTTCTTGTAACGTGTTGCCTGCTGCTTAGAATACTTTCTAGCACCTTCCCTCAGCTTATCCCGTGAGGCGTCTCCAGTGCCGCGGAAGTTCTCAAGTCTCTGTACAATCTGCTGGGCAGTTAATCGCTTACCTTCCTGCCTATAATACTCAGCTAAACGCTTGGCAGTATCAAGCTTTAATCTCTCTAACCCGGCTCGCTGAGCGTTAGTAGTTTCAGCCAAGTTGCCCCTGATTCATTAGGTTTTGCACTTCTGCATTAGCAGCCATAATAGAACGCTGCCTTTGCATCTCCTGCATTTGCTGTAATTGCTTGGCTTCACGCTGTTGCACAATCTGCTGGACAGCCTCCATGTTCTTCTCATCGAGAAACTTTTTCAACTGCCCAGATTTCATGCCAACACTATGCATCTCTCTGGCCATATCTGCACCATTCGAAACATACTGCTGAATAGTCTGAGGGTCGGCACCCACTTCTCGCAAAGCTTTGACATAATTATATGATGTCTCAGTCAATACGCCCTTTACCTCGTCAGGAATTGACTCCTGTATGGGCCCTAGCAAATCAGCTAGTTGCCTAACCTCTTGTACAGACTGTTGACTAGCCATTTTTCTTAGCAACCTTCTTTGCTAAAGGTTTTTTAGCCTCTACCTTTGGTTTTTCTACAATAGGTGCTACAGGCTTTTCCTCTGGCTCTGTATCAGCTATGACTGCCTCCACCTGCAAGTGCTTCTTCCTGAAATTATGCAGATTCGAGCGTGCGCCTTTTTTACGACCATTTCTGAAATATCCCTTTTCTCTATGCATTATGCGGCCTCCGCAAATTGTTGTGTATATTGTTGCATACTCAATGGATTCTGCTTCGAACCTGGGGTACCGCCCGCAGGCTGTAGCATATCATCGAATTGTACACCTACTAAATTGTCTAAAACATACTTAGTTAACTTAGAATTGTCCAATAGTGGGTTAGATTGCAATAACTGATAAACCTTAACCGCACGCTCCTCCCTAACTGCCCTTGTTTCTGACACTGATTGGTCAGGATCGATCTTGATAAAAAACTTATTACCCGCTAACTCCCGACCTACAAAATTAACCCAAACCGGTAATTGATCAGGGCCAAGCACCTGCACAGCTTGCTCATCGGTCCAGTGCTGATAAACAACCTCATGCATTAGTCTTGTCATATCGACATGTGCATCGGCAATAACATCCCTACGCTCATCTTCTCTGATACTCGCCGCCTCGCGTATAGCCTGCACTTCGGTTGCTGTACGATCCGCACTGCCCTCACCAAACGACCCTGCTTCATTACGAGTAAGGCCCATAATCTCTCTAATATCGGTCATTATACGATCCTCAGCCTTCAGCAGACTATCTGGAATAGGTGCCACTTCTATATTACTTATACCATTTACGTCAAGCACTCGCACGAGGCCTGGCCCATCTTCATCAAGTAGCTTGCCTACCTCATCCTCACTAATAGCCGTCTGTGTAGCTATGAACTTAACGATAGACAAACGCCTATGCCTCATCATCTGGGTTTTTATCTCATTGATCTCACGTTGGAATGGCTCCAGTATCTTAATGTCTGGCACGCCCCAGAAGCACGCATTGTCAGGGTTGAAGACAATAGGAAAATATGGCACACCACTATTCGACTGTAATTCATCATCATTAAAGTACAATACCTTATCTGTAATAGTCGGTGCCAATATAAAGACCTTCATAGTACGCTTGTCTCGTACTTCCCATAAATCTACTGTTTCCCTAGGATTACTTGTAATACTCTCAGCAAATGGATGGTAATAGTTTTTCTTCTTGTATGTTTGATCTTTAATCTCTTTTCTATGATCTAGCCGTGTATCATTGACTATATCATCTGTATAACGTGGTATTTTCTCTGCTACAAAGAATGCATTCTCAAACCTATCGCAGCCCCAAGGTACAACAAAGTTAGCTGTATCGACCGTACGATACCAGGGCATATTATCCATGATGCCTTGATTAAACTCAACCTTGTCACCTCCTTTCGTTAACGGTGCAACAGTACCTTCAACATCTGGTGTCGGAGAATGATAAGCACCGAAGCCAAACTTACCAATACCTGTACCACAAAAGAAGGCATTCTGCACCTGCTTCTTACTCTCAGCTTTTACATTCATGTAGGTCATCATCTGATTAGACAGCCTTTCCATGACTTTAGCGACCGCTGTAGCTTCCGGACCAGGCTTTCTTGGTGTAACACTTATGCCCGGGTTTCGAAAGTAGATACGTGGGGTCATCATCCTCAGCATCATGAAAACAATGTTCTTGGGCAGCATGCCGGGGTTATAATCACCACGGTAAAATGACTGCCACATGGCCCACCTGTCCTCAGAGGCCCAATGCTCTCTAAATTTAACGCCTGCGTTTATTTGGTCTTCCCACCAACCGACGTCCGGGCGCCCTCTTTCGTATCCTTCCATATATTGTCTATTTCAGTGAACTTACCATAATCTTTACTTTTATATGTATTTACCAAGTCCTCTCGGTAAATTGCGTCTTCAAGTCTAATATTTCGAAGAGTTCTGGCTGCTCGGGAAAAAGCTCCCTTAGTAGAGTCTCCACGAGCTGTAACTTTATAGATAGGTCCGAACTGCTGAGTGGCGAAATATCGTTCGTCTTTATACTTAACGTTGACCAGTCCACAATGTTTGAGGTTGGCTTCAAATAATCCATGTATTTCGTTGTCTTTTGTTGTAGGCCATCCAATACGTTGCACCCTTATTGATACAAATATCTCATCGATTAAATTCAGGTCAGATCGCACACCACCCGCAACTTCCATCAGTATGTCAAGTGGGTCCTGCTGGAAGCCTTGCAGTATAGCCTCAGTGTTATCAAACGTAAAGCCTGCGTGTATATCACACACTCTTCGATCATCGAAGCCCACCCTTACCGGTCCTCTATACTTACTCTTGTCAAATAATGGCTTTAAGTTTTTGAACCCTTCAAAAATCGTTTGCGGAAGTTCTGCCACCGGCTTGCATACAGTTGCCATAGGGCCAAGCTCAGGGCCCATAGACTCAGAAATGAGATTCCAATGATACGTAACATATAGGAACGGCGTGCACCATTTACGACCATTCCACCAACCTTCCACGTAGTAATCTGGTCTATTTTCGCTAAACTCCAACCCCGTAAGGCCGAGTATACCTTTCTTATGGGCGCGCTTAACCGATGCCAGAGTAAAGAACCGTGATAGACCCAATATCTGGGTAGGCGCTTTCTCAAAACGAGTTTCCCGATAGCCAAAGTACGGATCGTCTGCTATTACTAAATCACTCTGGTTAACATATGGCTTCCATGATGCAACTCGGTCATATATGCCCTCACCTGTATTCGAAGTCTCATTATATATAAATGTACGGACAGTATGCCCTTCCTGCGCTAGCCGACTAGCAAGCGAAAGACCCTGCCCCGTGCTAAGAAATAAAACTTCCATTATCTAGATGCTTTAAATGCCCGACTAGGTGTCTTATGACCCATCTGCCGTAGGCGTTTTATTATATTAGCCTGATTCTTGCGTATCGTAGTAAGCCCTTCAAAAGCTTCCACGTCAGGCCCTGCTTTATAACCACGACGCAATGATTGCTTTGTATTAGCACCAAGTGATGACCTACTCTGACTCCTAAGCGCCTTATTAATAAGCTTTATTCTTCTGGCATTACTTTTAAACTTAGACAGCAGACTTTTTAGATCCCCACTCACAGGTGCACTTGTTGTCCGCCTTACTGCATAACTAGATTGAGAAGAAGGCTTTGGTAGGAATTTTGCTAGTGCTTTTATTATAGGTCGAGGCATTATATATATCCTATTAGTCCAGATGTGGATGGATACTGCTGTTGATAGTGGCCCCTCAGAATAGCCTTCATTGTAAATTCAGCAGTTGGGTTAACTACTTTCGGTTCTAATTTGCCTTGATAAGCCAGATATTCTTCCAATGCAATAAGGCATTCATTTGCCATACCAAGCGCAATAACTGAATCATCATGCGCGCCAGACGTAGCCTCTAACCTACTTGACAAATCACTTACAGGCTTTTCAATAAACGAATTAAGTTCGCCCTGCAAGTATGTACTAACAACAGTTAAGCCCTCAGATAATGTTTTACGTAGGTTACCCATTAACATAAGTTTAGTTGTCCGTGTTGTCTGTGTGCCTACACTATAAACATTGCCCGTTAAGCCTGCTTTGCTAAATAGTAAGTCTCGTGGGTATACCTTCAATAACTCAGTTACTGTAACACCGCCATGATTATTAGTCTCAAGATTGATATGGGCATCGTTAAACAGCTTGCCAATCCATGCTATAATAGAAGCAAAGGCATCCGGGCTTGTAAAGTTGTCCACATATTCCCCAACCTGACTATTAGTCTCAAGACACAAAACTTCCACAACAGAGAAATCACCGCCAACACCTCCACTAATATCAGCCCCAAGCACGTAATGATAATTCGGCTGAGGGTGCTGAGTATCATAACTAAGGTAATGAGAATCGTTATGGGTTTTCCAACGAGGGCCAATATCCACATAGGGAACTCGGTGAAAAAACGATTGTCCTCTTGACTGAAAGCACTCATCCAGTGTTAGCGGATATTCTTGTTTAAACAGTCTAAGGTCGCCATCCATTTCATCGATCTTACCTCGACGCCATGCAAGCTGCCCTGGTGATAAGTTGTGCTGTGCGAGTGTATCTGGTTCATCATATTCAAAGTCTAGGCTCTTGTATACATCCTCTGTCTGCTCTGCTGTTAACTGCTTAGTATACTCAGGGAAGTCTTTCCAATTAAGGAAGTGTAGTGTGTATTCCGAACGCGGATTAAGTGCTGTAAGACATCTTCTGTGGTACCATGTTTGCGCTCCATTTCCTGTTGACTCAAATACAACTAGTGAGTTCTCTGCTGGCACACTCTGCAACAAACCAGCTGTCATAGTTTTGGGATCCGGCCAGTATGCTACCTCTGAGCATAGAAGTCTATTGATGGTTCCTGAACGACCTGATTTTGTATTGCCTGCTGTTTCAACATAAAAGGTTGCGTTTGTAGCGACAAATCGGATCTCTCGCTTGGTACTTGAGATGATTTCAATCTGCTCTCCGATAAAGTTGTCGAGGTAGAAGTGAACTCTTTGGAAGAGTCTTTCTGTTGAATCGGCGTCATGAGCGATAACAACACATCGTAGGTTTTCATAAGCCAAGCAGTCCAGGAAAAAGCAGGCCAGAAAAAGACTGGTAATTCCTTGTTGTCTTGCTTTCGGTACAATGTCTCTTCCACTAAGCCTCGCTAATACTCTAAGCTGTGCATTGTTTAACTCAAACGGAACCTTCTTGCCTGACTTGTTACTAATATGTAAGAAACGCTCAATGGCTTCTTTATGCTTAGGACCATAATCAGGCTCTAACCATGACATTATTTTTTATACAGAACTTTGTTAAACATAAAAACTTTGCCTTTAGCACCGGCTTTTGCAGCACGCCAATGTTTAGCGGCTGTAGAGCCTTTCTTATATACATGATAACCAGACTTACTAAACTTTGCAATATCTTTACTGTAGTCAGGCTTCGCTGTGCTTGCTGGTCCTGATCTAGTCCTAAAACTTGAAGCACTTCCGCTAGGTACCTTTGTATACGTTAAATTCTGACTAGCTGTATTAATGCCTGGACCTTTGGATGTATATCCCCATCCTTTTGTAACAGGACTTGCCTTTGCATTGTTTAACTGTCTTGTTTTAATAGAAGCTGGGCCGGTAGTTTTTCCCGTGTGAAGCTGGGAAAGTGCCGCATCTCGTGATTTACGATCACCGGTTAGCACGGTTACCAGAGCGCTAAGCCTATTCATACCTCTTGTCCAGTTGCCCTCAAATCGGCCCCAACCCTTTTTTTCCGATGGGTGACCAGGGTAACGCATTCGCTTTTTGTATATCTCTTTGTATGTCATATTATCCGTTCATCTGTACGTTGTTGGCTTGAATCAGTATATTCTTAACCTGATCCTCACTGGTTTGTACTGTTTTTCTACGCTGTTCCCAACCTGATGTTTTAATCCACATGCCCGCAGCACGCAGCCGCAAGTCAGGGTTATCATCATTCTCCAATGTTTCGTCTATTACCTTGACGACCTTCGGCGCAAGTTCCTGGAACTCATCGTAGTATTTTTCTAGGGCACCCTCGATAGCCTCCCGGCCAAGTCTCGAATGCACTATGTTAACAACCGTCGCTTTAGTGCATCCTATCTGCCGTGCTATATCCTTATTCCTTACACCAGCAAGATGCATAGATATAATCTTGTAGTGCAACGGCCTAAGCCGCTTTAACTCACTAGCACCATAAGACTCAAAAACTATGCTCTCTAAAGCACCAGCTGGAAGATCAAAAGATGCTTCGCTTGTAGTTATCATACCTTGTCTGCACTGATTTGGAAATGCGCTTTCCTAAGAGTGCCTGCAATCTGTCTAATGGTTTCATAATGTCCTCATAGATTTATCCTGTATGCTCATTATATATAATAGCCAGGATATGTCAACAGCTAGTGTCAAAGGAATTGAAAGATGAAATGCGAGTGCTATCCTATTACCACTATGAGCGCAAGCCCACGCCGCCGATGTTCGCATAACGAAGAGTGTCAAGTAGCAAACAGTTTAGGATGGCTGGATGGGTAAGGGGGTCAAAAACGCACGTACGAAGCAAAAGGGGGGATCGCCTTATTTGAATATACGTATGTATAAATATTCAGGCATTTAAATGTTTGAATGTATGCATATCTGATTATAGCCATATCATAATACTTATATGTTTGTATGTCTTGATGCCTAAATATTTGAATATATAAATATCATTATGCCTGTATATTCAAACATCATAGTATGATCTTGCTGGCATGTTAGATATAACATATATTATCTAATGCATAAGGTATACTAAAACTGCTGGCATATTAGATATACTATACATGTATAAGACATAAGAATGCCATGTTGTATCAGTCTTATATAAGACATAAGACTTGTATACTACAGCATAATTGGCATATCAGATAGCATATCTGAGATAACATATAGTGTTAAAGTTTTCTGCCATATGCCGATAAGTAGTATAGAGACATTGACAACATCACACAACTAACTAGCCAATGAAACACACAATGAAACAACTGATACATGTATCTTTGTCGCATGTATTCCGCTTTTCACTCTAGCTATGAAAGGGTAAAAAAAAAAAAAAAAAAAAAAAAAACGTTTCTTCCCCAACAAGGAAAAGGAAAAAAAAGAAAAAATTGGAAAAGGAAGAAAGAAATCAATTTTTTTAAAAG
>Ga0080013_1000695_pt1 | contig 46614 bp, 52 predicted proteins | sample ETNvirenome_6_85_FD_69236 | JGI IMG/M metagenome (GOLD analysis project Ga0080013, IMG submission 69236) | Marine viral communities from the Pacific Ocean - ETNP_6_85 (SPADES assembly) (version 2) | ecosystem: Environmental > Aquatic > Marine > Oceanic | place: Pacific Ocean | collected 2013-06-19
CTCACGAGATATCTTACAAGCAACTCTGCAATAGAGACGTCCATCTCTTTTGCGACTTCTTTGAAGAGGTCCAAGACATCGGCTCGTTCTAGCGACTCTTCAATCGTGGGATTAGGCATCCTTCGTAACCTCCTTGACGAGATCGGCGTTGCTCACCACGTCTCCCCGAATTCATCCAGCATCGCAGCCTCGCCCGTACAGCAAGGCCCACACAAGCCGGTGTCCATGTAGCCGCCGACGCGGGTCATGGCACAGCCACAGCCCTCGCACTTGACGAGGCTGCCCTCGAAGCGATCTTCCAGTTCAGCTTGCTTACGCTCTCGGCGCTGGCGGCGCCGCTTGCGCTTGCTCTTGCTGGCTCTGCTCATCGCTCGTTGCACCAACTGCCGTCAGCTTGCTCCATGTCGAAGCACGCTTGGCAGCGCTGAGAAAGCGACCGGCCTAAGCTGCACTTCAAGAGTTGGTCGAAAAGCCGACAGTTGAGATCGGCGTCCTCGTTCATCTCCTGAAAGGGACAGCTCTTCGTACAGAACTCGCCGTCCATGACGACGCTGATGGGTACTCTTCTTATCTTCGGCATCTAACCCCAAGCCTTGTTGTGCAGGACGGCGCGGATCCGCTCCAGTCGCCCAATCTGCGCCGCAACGTAACGCAGCCCCCGTTGGGAGGCTAGCCGCACACCGCGCGTACCGCCCATGGCAGAACGCAGTTCCTCAAGGAGGCGCTCGTCGTCCCACTCCATCTCGTCGGGGAGCGTCTCACGAAGAAGGTCCACGACGGCGTCCGCGTTGGCGTCCGACTTGGTCATCGTCGCAGCTGCCCCTTGGGCACAAAGGCGTACTGGGTCCAGCGCTTGGAGCCGATGCGCTCCACGCTGCCTTGGCCACGTAGGGCGTTCAGAGTGCGCAGCAGCACCTTCTCAGTGAGGCCCGTCATCTCCAGCAGCGCAGCCTTGCCGGCACTGCCGTCGGCGGCGAGCAGAGCACTGAGAATGAGATGGCCGCGCAGCCGTTCGGCCATGTCCTTGTGAAGAGCCGAGGTATCTTCCACTTCCACTTCATCGATTGCTTCCAGAGCCATGTCTTGTCTCCTTATCTGTTCTGTTTACCGATGACTACGGTGTGGCGCAAATCCCAGGACTGCGCCTCCTTGAGGCCCGCGTCGTCCTGGCGCTCCAGCTGGAATACGTAGCCCACATCGGTACGAGGTACGAAGCCGTTGCGCTTGAAGCGCTGCATCCACCAGTGCCACGTTCGCATGGTGACGTGACCGCTCACGAGTAGCCACGAGTTCTCCTGCGTGAAACAGTCACCGGGTTTGATGGTCCAGTCCTGCTCTAGCTTGCTGCGGGTGCAGACGATGTTGAAGTGAACACCGCCAGGCTTGAGCAGATCGAGAACACGCTTCTGGAGCGCGTCAACGTCCTTGAGCCAGATGTGCTCCCAGAAGTCGAAGGTGCAGATCAGATCGAAACCAGCAGAGCCCGTCCCACCACCCAGGTCATCGTAGGTTAGTACATCTTGGCAGATCAAGCGCCCATCCAGGCGCGCATCCATCGCGATGCCCGCCGCAACGGCGCTCTCGCTCAAGTCGATGCCGTAGGCGTCCCAGCCCTCCTCCAAAAAGCGCAGCACGTCGTCCCCAGCACCGCAGCCCAAGGACAGGTAGCGCCCCTTCTTGGGCAGCGTGTGGGAGATGATGCCGGCGACCTGCTTGAAGGCGCCCCAGCGCTGGCCTGGACCGTGGTAGATCTGCTTGGTGCCGTCTGTGTTCGTGAACAAGTAGCCGCGCCCCTCGGCGTAGTAGTCGGGGCCGTAGTGCGTCGTGGGATCGAAGGGTGTGCCCACGGGAATCTCGACCGGCCCGTAACCGCTGTTGGCGCTCGGCGCACTCGACGGCAGGATACGCTTCCCCATATGACCTTGCATATCTTCCTCCTCTTCGACGGTTGCCCCGAGCGCCGTCGCGATGGCCCCCGCCACATCCATCAGCGCCGTGGGCGAGTTACGCTTGGCCACCGGGGGTAGCATCTTGAGCAACGTCTCCCGCGCCTTGGCCTTGGCCTCATCTACAAGATGCTGCGGTACGACAGGCATCTCCTCAATCCGCTGCAGACGATCTTCCAGCTCTGTCTTGGTCAGCGCCACGCAGTTGCGCACATTGAACTCGTTGGCGAAGCGCATCAAGGGATGACGCGCGGCTCGGTCAGCGTGGACGCCGCCGTCCTCCACCGGGATGTAAAGGATGCAGGGGAGGCCGAGGAGAGCAGCTGCGATGGCGGGGCCAAGTTCGCCGTAGGCAAAAAGACCCACACCATCATCGGAGTCGATTTCGCTCGCAAGCCAAGCCGGATGCCCGCCCACCTCCGCGTTGCAGGCGAAGTGGCCCATGTAGCCCTGGCTGATGCTGTCGGCCACGAACGCCGGGTACGTCGCCCACTCGCCCTGCGCATTGGCCTTGGAAGCGCGCAGCAGGACATGGCCGAGGTTCATCCGGTCCTCCGCGATGTCGGAGGCCAGGATGTCCTCGGGGACAGTCATGCCCACGATGCCGAGGTAGGAGCCGTTACGCTTGGCTGCCAGCAGCTTGTCGTAGGCTTCGCCTGGCGTCCAGAGCCCACCGCCGTAGACGCAGAGATCGGCCTCGCCGCAGTCGATGGTATCGAGGCCCTGCTGGGTGAGGGCGCGTTCGAGGGAGTTGATGGGGTTGATCAGCTTGAGGGGCATTTTTGCTCCGCAGACCACTGACCTGGCACCCACGACATCTCGATCTCGTACACGCGGCCTTCTTCGTCCTTAACGTAGGAGATGAAGCTGTACCGCCTGTGACGGCTTGTCCGAGCATCCTGTCGAGCCGCATCTTCTGCAGAGACAGCCGTGTATTCAGGTGCGTCGTCCCACTCGATGGAAGATTCACTTACTCGATATTTCATGTCTGTTCCTTCGTCAAATGTCCGTACAGGGTCTTATACAACCCGGCCACCTTGGGCCAGGCCGTGCGAATCGCGAAGTCCTGCATGGCTTGCTTCACCGAGGCGCGCACCGCTTTGCTCGCGGCCAGCGCCGAGATCGCGTTGACGCCTGATAGCGAAAATTTGTACGAGTCGTCAGGCACGTCGAAGGGCACGGCCCCAGCCTGTACCGCGTCGTGGTAGATGGGTCGATTGGCCACCGCCAGTGGAACATGGTGCGCGGCATGAAGGTGTACCTGGCCCGAGGCCGACAACGTCTGCGATGAGGTGTTGAGCACCGCACAGTCAAACGCGGCCATGACATCACGTACCCGCTCGCGGGGCACGAACTTGGTGCATTGTAGGAAGACGTTGTCGGTGTAGCCGAGTTTTCCGATCAAGCCCAGCAATTCCTGTACGTAGGGCGCGTCCTCCCCGCCTTGACCAGGGTCGCCACATATAAGGTAGCGCGTCGTTGGCGGGATGAAGCGTCGAGCGAGGCCGTCGCAGAAGCACTTGATGGTGTTGTGGATCGCCTTGCCAGCCCCGATGAAGCCGAAGGTACCCACGAAAACATCGCTCCAATAACGCTCAGGGACACGGAGAAACTGCAGACCAGTTACACGGGAGCCGTAGCGTTGCAATACCCTCGTACCATGCGGAATCTGTACGATATGTGCCGTGCCTTGCGCAAGCGACAATGCCGTTGTCGCAGCAGGTGTGTGCGTCACGATGACGTCCACGTTGGAGCGAAGCGTGTCGAAGAAGGAACACGCTTCGGCCTCACCGTACTCTGACGCCGTGTGCAGCGTCACCACAGTTTTCCGACCGTGCTCACGCAGCGCGCGGAGCACCTGGAAGAAAGCGCGACGGTCCCGAAACAGCCCGTGCTCATGCTGGAAGTGAACGATGTCGGCACCCTTGGTAGCACGTACAAGCGTGTCAGCCAAAGCAGGCGATGAGCGCCCCCACAAAGGAGCCGCCGACACACCTTGAACCAACGCGTGCTGACAGGAGCTGGGCTCATTGGGTGCGAAGACAGCTACACGAACATCTATACCGAGCAGGCATTCGACCAACTCCTCGGAGTAGGTCGCGATACCACAGCGGTCGCCCCAAGTGGTTATGAAAGCAACGACGGGGTTGGACATGAACTCAATCTAAGAGCGCCCTACCAAACTGTCAAGAAAAAAGAGAGCGGGCGTCGGCAGGTTGGGCAACACAGGCGTTGTCCTATGGGCGCGGTCAAGTGTAAACGTGCATCGAAGACGTCCCCGGTCCAACCACAGGTGCAAGTCAGCCGGAATCGGGGTTCACTCGTCCTTGTAGTACTCTGATACATTCATCGGCTGCTTGATTGAAGCGCTTCATGCGCTCTTGTGCAGCAGGGCTCTCTTGATCTCCGCTGTGCCAGATACCTGCCAGCTTACGTTGAATCTGCCGCACATCTTTTTCACAGGCTGTACTAGCATCAAGTCCAAGGATTGCAAAGGGGTCTTCTTCAGCTTGCGCGGCTTGCTGTGCTCGCGCCTGTGCTCGCGCCTGTTGCTGCATCTTGTAGAAGAAGCGCGCTTGTTGCACCCGTTGGGGGTTGCGCACCTCTTGTCCCACGGCTCCCGCGAGGAAACCGAGACCGACATTGAGCAGACCCTCCATGGTGTCACCCTTGGAGAACGCTTTGTTGGCTGCCTTCTGCCGCGTCTGCTCCATGTCGTGGAAGAGGCAGTACTTGCTCCCCGCGAGCGCGGCCCCACCGCAGACCTCGCAGCTGTTACCGGGCTTGGACATCTACAGGACCACACCGCCGAAGTTGGCGTCGCGGATTTCGATCCCATCGGCCTTGAGCGCCGCCACAGCTTCAAGGAACTTGCCGAAGTCCTCAAAGCCCACAACGGCCCAAGCGACGATCTTGTCATCCTCTTGTCGAGCGCCCAGCCAACGGAAGGTGATGACATGCCCCGGTGTGGCCATGAGCGCCTCGGCGAGCTCGAGCTCGTCCTTGTCGCCAGATAGTCGCATCCAGGCACAGAGCGCATCGTCGGTCAGCAGGAAAGACTCTGCCGCACAGCGCTGCAGCTCCAGCGCGACCCTCTGTTTGGCCGAGGCTAGATCGTCGGCACCTTCTTTGAAGCTGTCGAAAAGGTTCCAGATGAAGTTGGTGAGGTGTTCTACCTGCCGGATGGCGAAGGTGTCTTCGGAGTCGAGTTCGATATCGGACATGGTGATCTCCTAGAGGGTGGACGGGTTCTAGGTTAAGGCTTGTTTTTTAGCGCACGATGTACTGGTACGGTGCGGTCAGGGTGTTCTCCAGGTAGTCGGTGGCACCGACGCCGCCGGTGACGGCGAAGACGATCAAACGGCCAGGGAAGCCAACTGTGGTCGTCAAGATACGCAGACTGACCCACATCCCGTGAACGATCATGGGGAAGTAGGCACATGAGTTCGCGGACATCGTCACCTGGCGTGTGATGGCGTAGTGGTCTGTCGTACCAGTGCCCGCCGTGACCTCTTCCGTATGCTCTCTGGCCCAGGCGTCTACCGGATTTGTGCCGGGAAACGTGCGCGTCGTGGGTGCCCGGTGCCCCGCGTTGCCTTGACCGTTGGGCAAATCAGGCTCACCGACGTGGGAGCGGTCGTTGTAAAACTGCTGATACCATTGGAGATCGACATCCGCGCCACCGTTTACATCTCGGTAGAGGAACTCGTAGCTGATATTCTCGATGTGCCCGTTGGCGGCAAAGAGCCGCACCGGCATCGAGGCTTTCTCGTCACTGACAGCAGCGAGGCTCATATCAGCCGCAGAACCATCCTCCAGTTCAGTCGCGTCGGAGTCGAAGATCAAGATATGCGCCACAGAGCACCTCCTCTGTGCGGAAGTTTAGATAATCACAGAAGAAGAGTCAAGACAGCTAACCTACATCGGCTGCAGTCGGCCCCAAGCCCGCCTGGCCGAAGATGTGCACCTTGTAGCCCGCGTAGCTCGTCAAGTAGAAATCGAAGTGGCGGTTGACGATTTCCTTCACCATTTCGGCATGTTCCTTGAGCGTGTTCCAGTAACCTGCGTCGTGGAGATGGATAGAGAACTTGGCATCGAGGCCCTTCCGATAGATCTCAGTCTCGATCTTCCAGAGCGCCTCGTTGACCAGGTCGCCCGCCGTGAGCTGGATGGGCGTGTTCCGAATCTTGGTCGGCTCCAGCACCCCACCCAGATCTGCCAACTGCCAGTTGCGATACCGGTCGAGCGGCGGGAACACCTGGAACCCCTCGTAGAGCACCTGCTGCATCTCCACGTCGGCCCAGCGATCCCACTCGGGGAAACGTTGCGAGAAGCCCTCGTGGATCTTGGAGATACGGTCCAACGTCAGCAGCGCACGCACCTTCGGCGACAGGCGTTTATCCTCACGTAATGACGTGAAGATCTTTGGTGGCATCGCACCGTAGAAGAGCGCGTACACTACCCGTTTGACCAACGTACGCAGGCCGTTCTTGGTCTTGAAGCCAGTGTAGACTTCCTGCACTGCCTTGACGAGACGGTCGAAGGAGATGCGAACACCGGCCTTCTGTAAATCCCGCGCTACTAGCCGGGGGTCTTCCGACTGCCAAGTCTGCGGATCTTTCGTGAAGAAGCCCAACGTAGCCCGTAGGAGCACCGCCTCGGCAACATCGGCAGCCTCTGCTTGCATCTCTGGCGAGTACTGCGCACTGATGAAGTTGTCGCCGAAGACCTCCGCCGCGACCATGGAGTGCGCATCGTACTTGCCATCGAGCTTCTTCCAGCCTTCCTTGTCCTCATCGAACTCAGGCGCGTTGAACAGCTCCAGAAGCTCGGGGATGCCTGCGAAGCACGCGGCGATGCGGTACTCGATCTGGCTGAAGTCGGCACCGACCCAGATACGACCCGGTGGTGCGACCAAGATCTCGCGCAGCTTCTTCTGCCAGTTCTGCATGTTGGGCGACGAAGTCATCCGTGTGCCCTTCATGGACGCAGAGCCCCAGCTTGCGTGCACACAGCCGGTGTCGGGATCGTAGAACCGCGCCAGCGGACGCAGCGGGTTCGAGATGGTCTGTCCCGCCTCGATAAACTCGATGTACGTCTGCACCGAGGGGTTGCTCATGTACTCCGTCAACGCCTTGATGGCGTGCGAGGGCTGCTTGTTCAAGCCCTCGGCCCCACCAGCAGTCCACCGCAGCGGGTCCAAGCCCAAGAACTCGTAGAGGAACCAGCGCGCCTCGCGTGCGGAGCGTGGATTGAAGTTGTCCCAAGTGATGCGCTTGAACTTGTCGGGATTGGCCACCTCCGCGATGACAGACTCATTGAGCCGGTCCTCGGCACCGTCGGAATCGCGGATCATTTCACGCAACGTCTGCCGCGTACCGGCGCGCTTCTCCTTGAGCCCGTCGATAACTTCTCGGTACACGGCCAAATCGAGCGGCACACCGTTGAGCTGCAGACGCCGACCGAGTTCCGCGTTGTGCATCTGGTTCTCGTAGATACGTAGGTTCCCCGCGTGGAAGGCACGGTAGAGCAACACCTGCTCGGCGGCGACCATGTGACGGCAGTCCTGGGCGTTGTAGGAAAGCAGGTGCGCGTTGCCAGCGGTGCCCTTATTCTCGCGGGTGCGGAAGTTGTGCTTCCACGCAGGCGCGTCTACTTCGGCCTGACAGGCGAAGCCGAGGTTGTGCAGCAGGTCGGGCTGGAAGAGGTAGTGCTTGACTAAGGTGTCGAGGAGCTTACCGAGGTGCTTCTCGTACCGGCGCAGGAGCGTCACGTCGTAGCCGAAGTTGTGATACTCCTTGGGCGCGGCGCTGTGCAGGATAGTCCTTATTATCTCGACTACGATCTGCAGCTGTTCCCGGTTCCAACCCAGGCGGTAGCGGCTGGCTCTTTGATCCCACTCGAGCACCGAGATAGCGATCCCAAAGTTGTACCGACGCGAACCAAAGCCGAAGACGGTGAAGGTTGCCGTACGGGCGCCCTCCTCTGTAGCCTCGACGTCCACACCGATGGTCTCACCCTCGGCAGCGAGCCGCTGTGCCCACGCCAGCGCGCGACGCAGCTTCTCATTAGGGTCGTGGACATGCGAGGCGACGAGTAGTTCCTGCCAACTCTCAGGGATAGCACCTTGTGCAATCTGCCACGCCCGCTTGAGCTTGTTCGTCAAGATGGGGTAGTACCCAGGCCGGTTCTGCAGCAGGAACGCTGGATGGAAGAGTGGGATGACATAGGTGGTACCAGCTTCCGAGAAGGCCCAGTTGGAAACGTCCTCACCCCGCTGTTGCGCCATGACCCGGTCGAGGTCAATGGTGTGCAGCCCCGCGTGACGCTTGGAGATGCTTGTAGCCTCCCAGCCGGTGAGCGTCTCCATCGGCTGCCCACCGAAGGCGACGATGACGCGAGGACGTAAGATCTGCATTCGCGCGAGCATCGTCTCACCGCAGTGCTTGATGCTCCGCTTCTCCGTCTCCTTCTTGGAGAGCCACTCGCCGTTGGACATCTCCACGGACTTGGGGCGACACATCGCACAGTTGTCGATCCACAGATCTCCGCGCTTGATGCCACAGGTTTCGAGCATCCGATTCAACAGACGCCCCGACGGCCCCACGAAAGGACGGCCCTGAACCTCCTCCTGCCAACCGGGGCCCATGCCCACCAAGGCCATGCGCGCATTCCGGTTGCCCTCGGGCATCACCTTCTTCTGCTCCCAAAGGAAGCACACATCACAGCGCGGCTTGGGTCCGAACATCACACGCCTCGCAACGCGGACATACGAAGCCCGTCTGTGAACTCCGTATCTGCCTTGGGCATTGGTGTGTGGGGAGGGGTGGGATTGTCGACTTCGACCATCATGCCTTGTCGGGTTTTGGTCGTCAAGAAAATAGCGTTCGTGGGATTCGGAGATGCAGCAGAGCGTGCCCTTCGCTGTTCACGGACGTGGCTCACAAAGACGGGTTCCTCTTGGCGGGCGGCGAAGCGCCGACCGGCGTCGAGCTGCGCCCTGCTGCAAGACTCTGAACTAGAACATGTCCTCGTCGGCGGCGGTGCCGCTGGCGTCCACCTCGACCACCGCGCCGGTGCCGTCGACGGCCTTGATCGTGGACTGCACGAGCTCGCCGCCCTTGACGGTCTCGCCCGCCTTGTTCTTGTACGGGGTCAGGCGGATGTCGCACCAGAACTCCCGGCCCACGAGGTTGGCGATGTCGATCTTCATCTCCTCCCCGGTGAAGGCGGCGTTGCCCGCGACGGCCCGCACGTAGAACTTCAGGAAGTTGAGCGCCTTGGGGCTGCTCACCGAGAAGTTACGGAAGATGTTGCGGCCCTTGTTGGCACCGGCGTTCTCGCCCTCGGTCGGACCCTCGACGATCTCGTGGTGCATCCGCACCATCTTCTTCTGCTTCGAGTCCAGGGGCGTGGTGTACCCCTGCACCTTCAGGCGGCACTTGCCGGGGAAGAGGGCACCGTCACCGCTCCACTCGTCGGCGTCTTTGAGGGCGAACGGGAGCACTCCACTGGTTTTGATCTGTTCGGCCATTTTAACACTCCTTGAGACCTTGGGCCTCTGTTGGGTATGTCCACGGTAACCAGGCCTGGATTTCGCGGACGGACATCGTTCCCCGTGGCTACGCCACGAGGCTCTTCGTAAATCGCGGCAGCGTAAAGCTGCGCGCGGTAGTTCTGTAGGGGCAGGTGTCCGCGCAGATGAAGCTCTTCGCGGACTCCAGCAACCGGTCGATGCGCTTGCGCTGCACAGCGTTGAGCATGAGCACGCGCAGAGCGTCGTCGAGGCAGTCCCCCCGATGCGCGCAGGTCTCGCGGCGCATGTCTTCGACCTCGTTGAGGTTCAGGGTGCGGTTGACGAAGTGCGCCTCGCGGTCACGGGGCGCCGCCTTCGCCGGTACAGGTTTCAGCACACGCAATGCCTTCTCCATGTTGTGTCTCCTTTGTTCATTGGACAACTCGGGTTAAAGGTTGAGGTTGCACTCCACGGGCGACTCCAGCTCCAATGCCCGTGCAATGAATTTCTTGAACGCCTTCCGGCGCTCTCTGTAGTACTTGTGCCACAACTTCATGTGGGCCTTGGTCGTCGAGATCGGCGACATCTGCGGCGTGCTCCACGCGGCCATGGCCTTCTCCGTGGGCAGCTTGTGCCGCAGGTTCAGCAGGTCCAGCAACCAGGCCAGACCTTCTTTCACTAGCTCGTTCTGCTGCTCGCCCTGGAGGAGCATCTTCACGTCCACGCCCCAGTCGAGCCCCCAGGTCCACAGCACACCCTCGTGGGTGTAAGGGTCTTCAAAGAGCATCGTCGGCGGGTACAGCTTGCTGTACAACTCGTCTACCCGCGCTTGGCTTGCGCGTCCGTGCCCGCGCATCGAGGTCGTCACCGCCGTGGCGAAGGCGTCGCCGTGACGCTTCTCGGCCTCATCGAGGGGGTTAGTTATGTAGAGGTGCGCGGCCACTACGCCTACCTGTAAATCTCCAGCATGGGTATCCGCAGGTCCAAAGGCTCTGTGCCAAGGGCCCACCAAGCCTGTACAATGCCTTCAAGACGCATCTTCTCCCAAAACCCCCGCGTATTCGGTGTTACAGCTACAACCAAAATTTCCGAGTACCACTCGGTTTTAAACTGCTGCAGCAAACGGCGCCCCAAACCGGCTCGGTGCGGTATGTCGGCGTCTTCCTCCAAACCGAAAAAGTACAGGACGAAGGCATCGCGAGATGGCTCCCACCAGCCTTGCAACTGCGCGATGCCGTACGCTTCGTCGGAGTCTAAGAACCACTCGAAGGTACAGACGCGCCAATCACCCGCAACACCTTCAAAGATACTGCAGTCGTCTTCTGGTTGAGGTAATGATTTGCTCACGGGTTCCTCCTGTTCTCTTCCTCGCAGATGTCCAGCTCCGGTGTCGGTTTGCTGCAGTCCACGTGTTGATCGTCCAAGCGCTTGAGCTTCATGCCGTAGCGCCCGCTGGCGACCCAGACTACCGCACCGGTCCCGGTGTACACCGGCTTGCCGCATCCACGGCAGGGTTTGCTGTAGGGCATTCGCCCTAGACCTTGATCAACGCAGGCTTGCTCCCGTCCTCGGGGGCCAGCAGCTCGCGCAGCTTCTGGAAGCTGGGGTCGAGGATCCCAGGCTTGGTGAACCGCGACTCGAAGTGCGAGCCCACGCGGATGGGGTGGCTGTAGGTGCCGGGGTCGTTGAAGTACAGAACCCACTGCTTGACACGTTTACACTTCTCCTGGCCGTTGATCCCGGTATCCTTCTCTATCACTGTGCGCGCGTCCATCTTCGCCACGATGTTGCAGGTTCGGTAGAGCAGCTTCAACGACGACCCAGGAATGTCCGCACGCTCCTCGACGAGGATGTCGTCGGACTTGGTCCAGTTCTCGTGCGCCGTCCAGACGACGTGGCAGCCCGTGTCGTGCAGCCGCTCCAGCAGCCACTGGAAGTGCGTACCCACGTTGTCCCACTCGTTGAAGGTCATGCGGGACTCGCCGTAGTTACGCTGCTTGTTGATGCACAGCTTCATGTAGGTGGTGAGGGTGTCGACCGCGATGGTCTTGTAGCCCTTCTCCCTGACGATGGTCGGCAGGTTGTTGATCACGTCCATCATGGACATGCGCCCCTTCTCGATCTCGGCGGCGGGCGGTGTCTCGTCCACCGACACGATGTCGATGATGTCGATGTCGTCGCGACCGCTGGCGCGCAGCGTCGGGTCCGAGGCGCGCTCGTAGCCCGTGGCCAACACCAGGACGGGACCGGGCATCGTCGAGATCATGTGGGTCTTACCCGACTTGGTCGGCCCCCACAGTAGCATGGTGACGGCGCGGGCCTCTGAGGCCAGCACGTTGCGGATGTTATCAAGCAGGCTCATTGTTGTTCTCCTTTTTCGCCCTGGGTTACTTGTGGCGGCTCCTGCCATCCACGGAGGCATTGCGTCAACGGGCGCATCCTCGTCCAGCAGGAGGGCAAGGTCGATGACGCCGTCGCTGATGACGCCGTCGTCTTCAGCGCTGTCGTCGGCGTCCTGGCCGAAGTCGTCGTACGCGTACACGCTGTCCGGCGCGCGAACCAGCTTGCGGTCGCTGTTCCACGGCCCGCAGCGAACGAAGGGGCAACCGTCGGCGTCCTCGGGCAGTAACGCACCACACGCGGAGCAGGCGTAGCCCATGGTCCATGAGGCTTTGCACTCAGGGCAGCTTCCGCGTAGGAAGATGTCCGAAGGCAGTGGAGCCTTGCAGCAGGGGCAGTCATGCGGGGGCACGTTTAAGTAGCCTCAGAGACATCTCGAGCGGCCCCCACTGCACGGCACAGGTGTCGCTGACGATGTGCCACCTTCCTTCGGCTTCTATGCCGTGGTTCTCGCCCAAGCAAGAACACTCGCAGTCAATACCCTCTGCATTCTGGCATTTAGGGGCGCACGTTTGCCGTTGTCGCGTCTGTTGGAGGACGTAAGCGCTACCGTAGAACTCCACCGCACGTTGGACAGTGTCTTGAAACCACGCTTTCGGTAACACCCAGCAGCGTTTTATTGGATGCCAGTGCGGCCTTCGGTGTCGCCCGTTCCGCAGCCAATCGAAGTTGGTGTCGCTGTAAGGCAGGCGCACGCGCAGCCCTTCCTTGCGTCTGTAGGCGATTACCGGAATCGTCTTCTGTGAGAGGGCGTGTTTCAACGTGTTCACAACAACTCCAACTCTTCCAGGTCCAACGCCGCCAGGTCTTCCAGCAGCGCCTTCTGACCCTCTGCTTCGTTCTTGCCGCCCAGCTCCTCGCAGAACTTGAGCGCCTCACCGTCGCGGGTACCGGCCTCGATGGCCTTGGCCTTCTTCTGCAGATGCTCCCACATGATCGTGTCGATGGAGTTCCGCAGCACCAGGTAGTCGATGTAGACGTCCCCAGCCTTCTGCCCCTCGCGATGGACCCGCGCCTCGGCCTGCAAGAACAGGTACGGCACCCAGTACATGTCCACGAACAGCTCGCCCCCAGCGGCGGACAGCGGGTTGAGCGCCTGGCCAGCGGCCTTGATCGTGGCCACGTAGAAGCTGCGGCGGTTGCCGGTGTCGTCTACCACGTCGCGGAACTGCTCGGCCAGGCGCAGCCTGCGCTTGATCGTGGTCTGCCCGGTCACCGGGCCGTAGACCATCTGCCCCTCGGCCTTGAGGGCCTTGGCGATGTACTTGGCGGTCTCCTGGTAGTAGCAGAACACCACCAGCTTGCGCGAGGGCAGCCCCCGCGCCATGGACAGGGCCTTGTCCACGGCCAGCTTGCGCTTGGCCCAGGAGAGCTTGGATGCCATGGCACCGAGACGGCGGATCTCGTGGGCGTTCATCTTCGCCAACACATCCGGCTTCTCGTTCAAGAGCTTCGCCTGGGCCTCGAGGCTCGCCTGCTGCTTGAGCGCGGCGTACACGCTCTTGGCGTTCTCGCGGTAGTCGGCGTAGGCGGTCGGGTCGAGCGCCTCGGGCGTGACCTCGGTAACCTGCCGCCACATATCGGGCAAGTCCTTGCGGACCTCGAAACGCGAGCGGCGTATCATCACGCTGCTCAAGCGCATCCGTAGCTCCTTGACGTTGGTCTCGCCCTCGTCGAGCCACCAGCCCTGGTCGTTGAGGTGTGCGCCGAGGTACCGGGCGCGGAAGCTCGTTTTACATCCGTCATAGGTGACCCACGGTCCCCACATGCCAGGTTGCAGTATATCCAGAATATTCCACAGGTCGGAGATGGTGTTGACGACGGGCGTGCCGGTCGCGCCGATGCGGAGCTTCACGCAGGACATGCGGGAGACGCTCTTGACGGCCTTGGAGGTGCGGCGCCGGGGGTTTCGGAGTTCGTGGATCTCGTCCATGATGAGCACGGCGGGCTTCATCATTTCAGAGATCCACAAGTCCCAGTTGTCCACCACCTCGTAGGACATGAAGTAGCCATCAGGGCGACCCTGACCCTTTGAGCCGAACTTCTCGTCGTTCGGGCTCCGCGAGCGCAACGGCGTCACCTTCATGCCGTAGTGCCTCGCCGGGTCCGCCGCTTCACCGACCCACGCGCCTTCCGCGATGACAGGACCGCATATAAGGAAGGGGCGCAGGTGCGGGTTCTCGTGCAAGTATTGAATAATACTCGCGGTCTTGCCCAAACCCATGTCCAAGGCGACCAGCGCACCGCGCACGGCCTGGTAGAGGAACTCCACCGTCTGATTCTGGTAGGGTCGATGGATGAGCCCACTGGGCGCGCGGCGTGCTCTGGGCTCGACGAGCGCGTCCAGGTTCGCCGGGAGCATGTTGGCAGGGATGTAGTACCGCTTCCACTGCTTGCTCCACTTGACCCCCGGTACCATCTCCAGCATCTTCGGCGCGAAAGCCCCGGCTTGACGCAACGCGCAAAAACCGCCGTCGCTGACAGGTCCGAGGATAGCTCCTTGGAGGTGGATCACTTGGTACGTTCTCCTGCGCCGTGGCGCCGTTTTAAGTTGTGGGGCTTTCTGAGCAAAGGCATCATCACCCGAGCGGGCGAATCTGTCTAATTTTTTCTGCGCGACGCAGGTTAAGTGCACGAAACTCCGAAGAAAAAAGTTTATTTTGTATGTGTCTATCTTTTCCGCTACGATGAGTACATCGACGCTAGACGCCCCACTCAAAAAGCCTTGTAAAAAGCCTGCTCGTAAAAACCTAAACGCTCGACGCTTCACGCCTTTCACCCTGTTTTTCAACCCTTTTCAAGGAGGCTGTGATGCCAACCGATGAAGAGCTGGGCCTACCCCCAGACTTCGACCCCGATGCAGATCCCGACAACGACCCCGCTGTGAACGCCGAAGACGCCAGCGACGAGGTCGTGTGGGACGAACCCGAGAGCGCCTCAGACGCCACAGGAGGCGACGGAATCACCACCCCTGCGCCACCCCCGCCCAACATCCCCGACGCGCAGTACCCGCCCGTCTACCAGGTCAAGAACCCACGGACGTGGGCGCCCGTCGCCACGCCCAGCGACCTGTTCCAGCTGCAGCTCTACCCAGACGCCTGGCCCTCGGAGCAGGGCTTCTTCAAGAGCTACATGGACTGGAGCCTCGGCACCACCGACGCACCGGCCCCGGTGCACCTGGTCTCAGGGATGTGCGCCCTGGCCACGGCGGCGGGCAGACGCTGGCGCGTGGACGTGTTCAATCGCCCCGCCCCCAACATCTACGCGCTGGTCATCGCCGACAGCGCCAGCCGGAAGTCCTCGGCCATGAGCCGAGCTCTGAGCCTGCTGCCCGAGGAGGTCTACACCACGGCCAAGCTGGCCTCGGTGCTCGCCTTCACCGAGCTGCTCAAGGACAACCCCACCATGCTCTGGTACCAGGACGAGGCCGACACCGTCTTCCACGCCTTCGCCCAGGCCAACACCGGCGACTTCGCCGCCAAGCTCGTCGAGGCGTATAACGGCGACCGCGTCGAGTACAAGAGCAAGGCGCAGGGCAACATCACCGTGAGGAACCCCTTCTTCTCGCTCTTGACGGGCTCCGCGCTGGAGTGGCTACAGGAGCGGGGGCTGTCCCCCGAGTTCCTCCGAGGCGGGCTCTTCGCGCGCTGCTGGGTCATCCCGGCGCAGAGGCAGACCACCAACCTCCTGCCGCCCCCGCCGGACCCGAACACCCGCCGCGCGATGCAGCAGTGGCTCGAGGGCGTCACCCGCGCTGGTCCCTTCCTCGTGGCGTTGACCAACGGCAGCGGCGACGACGGCGACGACGCTCAAGACCTGCTCGCCGCCTACCAGGAGGGGCGCGGGCCTGCCCCGACGCCCCAGCTGTCCTCCATCTGGAACCGGGCGCCCTCGCACATCGCCAAGCTGGCGCTGCTGTACCACATCGCCCTATACCGGGGCGGGGACGAGCTCATCCGCACCGACTGCGTGGAGATGGCGATCAACTTCTTCCACGGCTACGTGCTGCCAGGCCACTGCTGGGTCATGGAGCGCCTGGAGCGGACCACCGACCCGGTGCAGGACACGGAGATGCGTATCCTCATGTCGCTGGAGACGGCGGCGTCGCGAGGTGTGCCGCTGCAGTCCTTCTACGCGGGCTTCGGCTCGCGGGCCAAGGTCAAGGACGCGCTGGCCAACCTCTACGACCGGGAGCGGCTCTCGTTCTGGAGCACCACCAACGGGCGGGGCAGGCCCCGCACCACCGTCGTGCTCGGCACCGACGCGCCCGACCGGGACGCCCCCAAGCGCACGGTGCCCAGCTTCGTGGAGCGCCTCCGCAACGAGGAGGGGCTCGACCGCGCACCCGACCCTCTCGACGACCTGGACGACAGCGGCGACGACGATCTAGAAGATCTCGGCTACGACCCCGGCTACGAAGACGGCTCCGACAGCCTCTAGCCCGACCTACCGCACTTACACTTCCCCACCCCCAGCGATTTTAAAACCATCCAAGGACAACGTCCTGTCTTGCTGATACACACTAAATCAGCATTTCACGAAGTTCTGTGTGCGCGCGTAATATAAAGGCGAATTGGTAACACAGGGCAGGGGGGTCTTTGGTTTGTTATTAAATAAAAAAATATTTCTTTATAAATAAGAGAACTTACGAGAGAGCACGCACGAATAAACGACAAGCCCAACGGTAGAAGAGGGCCGAATCGACAAGATAGTGTGAGTTAGTAGTAGACAAGCGCCGGAAGAAAATAGTTGAGTATTGCACGAGAATCGTGTAACACCTGGAGACAGATATACCAAAACAATAACCACTTCACATAGGAAGACGGGTTTCGGTGCCTTAGCACATGTATAGAAACCAGCGATTTTAATATGTGCTCGTAGGTAAAATGCACACAGGAGCGTTCATGAAAGAGGTTGAAAAGTCTGTCGTTGAGGGGCCGTATCGCTTTGAGCGGGGTGTTTCTGGCGGCGTGCCCGAGGGCTATCTCCTCATCGGGGCCGCAGCAGACTACGTCCAACGCAGCACGCAAACACTGCGTCTCTGGGGCAAGCGGGGCTTTCTGGAGGAGCACTGGACCCGTGGCAACAAGCGGTGCTACCGAAAAGAAGACCTCGACGCCTGTATGGAGACCTGCCGGAACCACGGAGGCCGAGCGCCCACCACGGTAGGCACCTTGAGCAAACGCGAGTCGCCTGTGGGGCTAAAGTTCGGGCAGCTGACTATCGTTGAGCAGGTCTCGCCGCCACAAGAGCTGGTACGCACGTACCGCTGCGTGTGCGAGTGCGGTAAGACGTTGGAGGCGGCGCTCGGTTCGATCAAGAAAGGCTACTACCGCTCCTGCGGTGGGCCGAACTGCCTTCCTCCACTGAGAGAGTACAAGAAGCGCGGCAGACCTCCGGGGAGCGTAAACAAACCCCGCGAGGAAGACATCCCCGGAGTCGTTATCGGCGCCCCCCGCCGCAAGCCAGGGCGACCCGCGACAGGCCGCAAGCCCCGTGACCCGCGCCCGGTTGCCCACACCCGCGCAGAGCACAAAGGCAACGCCGAGGTCTGCGCTTACCTGGACAAGTTGAGCCGCGCATATAGTAAGGTGCCGCTGGACAAGGTCCACGCGTGGCTCAAGGAGTGCTGCGAGCGCGACGGCAAGGACTTCAACCTGGTCGTGCTGAAGCTGCGGCAGGGCGCGTTCCAGGTCGAGGTGGACGAGAAACTTGACAAGACGGTAAGCGACAGGTAAGACTGGAAGCAGTTCAGAAGCCCCTCCCCACCCCCCAAAGCCAAGAAAGCATACCGGTCCCGCGATTGGGGTCGGTATGTCTACGGCCTCCTTCGACGCACAGGAATAGGCTCCCATGATGGTGGGTTCCGTATGAACGTGCTCTTTGCGTTGAAGCGTTGTGCCAGTGGAATGCTGTCGCCCTCTTCGTCGTAGGTTACCGGTGCTGCTGACTTGACCTGGTTGGGGGAGAAGACGCCGAAGACGTTCCCCACGTACTCGGGGCCTGTGGCCCTGCCGAACATGGTGCTGGGGATATCAACGACGTTCAAGACAATGACGCCGTCGTGCCCGCCCTCTCGTGCTTCTTCGACTAGCTTCGTCCAGGGCTCGACCTTGTCCGCGCCCTCGGCGTCGTGGACAAGGGGGTCTTCCAGCTTGAGGTAGACCTCGTACAGCAGATCTCTCTCCCGTGCACCCGACTGGTAAACGAACGCGGCTTCTTCGATCCACGCTTTCAAGCGTTCCTTGGCCTCTTCTGGGTTATCCCCTAAAAAGGTCTCTTCGCGCGCCGCCCGCGCCCTCGTCCTTGTCTCGCCACCGAGGCGCCGATGAAGCGCACGGTGAGGTACACCCGCGTTCCAGACGTAGTAGCCCGCCGGTTCAAGTGCGGCTCCTTCGGGGACGTACATAACGTTGATGTCTTGAGCGGCTCCACTGGTGAGGTACAGCTCGTCCGTACCGTCCTCGAAATAAACGTGTCGCCCGCCTTCTCTGCCGGGATCGCCGAGACGTCGCTCCAATCGGTCGATCATGTAGTCCACGTTGTAGTAACTGAAGTATGCCACGTATTGGCGCGCCATCTCACGGTTGTCTGTGAACCACGCAACACCACGCTCCGACATCTCGAAGCGGCGTTGGTCGAAGTCGAAGGCTTCGATACCCATGAAAGTACTGCCATGCCATGCGTGAATGGTGTAGCCTGCCGCTTTCGCTGCTGCGGCCACTTGCTGCGCTCTATTCATGCCTTTCTCCTTCGGCGCGGCTTGACCGCCTTCTTCCGCCGTGGTTGTAATTTTCTGTGCTTGGTCTTCTTTGTGACCTTGGCTGGCTTGGTGACTTCGTAGCCCATCTGCTCCCAGAGCTCGCGCTGCTTGTACAGGTGCTGCTGCAGCTTCCGCAGGGCGCGGGCTTCAATCTGCCGCACACGTTCTCGAGTGACGTTCCACTTCGCGCCGATGGCGACGAGGGTCTGCTGCTCGTGTCCGCACATACCGAACCGCCCGCAGAGCACGGTGCGTTCCTGGGCTGAGAGCAGTCCCATCTTGCTGTGCAGGAGTCGTTGTATTTTCGCCATGTCCAGCTTGGTGTCTAGGTCGGCATCGGGCGCTTGGAGCCGGTCTTGCTTGGTGGCGCCTTTCTCCTCGCCGCGGCTGGGCTCGTTGAGCGATGTCTGCGTGCGTGTCCGGCTGATTCGTCGCGCTTCCTTGAGCTGCTCGTACTGCCGGGGGCTCAAGCTGTATCGGTCGCGTAGCTCGTTCTCGGTATCGTCGGCACGGCGCCCGCCCATGATGGTGCGGATGTTCTGCTCGATATTGGACGTCAGCCGCACGAGGCGCCCGGTGTCGGCGATAGCCTGCTGCATAGCGGCGCGGATGTGCCACATGCTGTAGGAGGAGAACGCGACGCCGCGCGCGACGTCGAAGCGCTCCACGGACGTGATCAAGCCCATGGTGCCGTGTTGGATCAAGTCTTGCTTCGTCAGGCTGCCGCAGTCGATCTTGGTACAGAGTTGGATCGCGAGCTTCGCGACCAGGCCCATGTTGCGCTCCACGAGCTTGTTGCGGAGCTTGAGCGCGTGTCGGAGCTGTGTCTGGAGCGCGAGTAGGTGTTTGTCGCTCGTGGCGGTCTTGGGTAGGAGCTGAAGCCGCCCGATGTCCTTCTGTAAAACACGCAGGGGCTTGCTCATGGACAGAGCTGCCACGCTCTCGGCGACGCTCTTTTTCGTTGGTCCCTGCTTGGTCTTCAACCGCGAACGCAGCTGCAGCACCGAGGCGTTCTTGCTCTTGATCGTCTTGGGTAAATCGGCCTGCAACGAGACCAGGGTGTGGACGTAAGCTGTCCACGTTCGGTCGATCTGACCGCGTACCTCACGCCAATCTTGTGGGGTGCCGTATTTCAGGGGATGTCTGGATTCAGCCAAGCCAGCACCCGCTGTAGGATGTTTTCTACTTCTTGTAGGGCTTTGTCGTGGTGGTAGCGCAGCGTGTCGTCTACCCCAAAGTAGGTGCCGTGCTCCCGTGCTTCCAGAATCAGGTTTTCCGCACCGGTATAAACGTCGTTTAGGACAGCGTTCAGAATCAAGCGCTCGCCGGTAGTGTTTATTTCCAGGGTCGCAGCGGGGGGTTGCCCCTGTATGTCGACGAAGATTTCTTGTTCGTGTTTGGCAGCGTCGAGGATCTCGCTTACGGGGATTGCTGGTCCCGGTCGGATTTCGTCTCGTATGCGCTGTCTTCGTAGATACGGTGGGATTGTCTCGGTAAGCAAGGGAACGTATGCGATGACTTGATCTGCGTCGAGGACGTAGCGTAGCAACACAGTGCGAAAGTGGATCACCTCACGCGCTCTGAAAACCATCCCCGGCATCTCTGAAGCGATGTTGACGGCTACGCGTGGTAAAAGTGTTCCGCTGGTGAAGTGTTCGGGCCGTAAATCCTCTCCCACGCGTACTTGCACGGTGCGGTAGAGCTGAAATGTCTCTGCCGCGATCTCACGGATGGCGTCCTGTGAGCGTTGGCGTAGTATCGGATGGCGCGCTACAAGCGCGGGGATGCGTCCTGTACCAGTGAGGATATCCTGAAGAATATCCAGGTAGTCTTGGCGATTCATCTTACGGCACCGTTTTCACAGGGCTTTTATGCACGATTCAGTGGTGTATTCAGCGGATTGTACGGGTTCATCAACAGGTGTCTCACGCCCTGTGGGTAAACGTCTATATTTTTCGCTTTAGTGGGGACACCAGCGTTCCCACACCCTGCGTACGAAGACCTCGGCGATCTGCTTCTCGCTCCGACCGGACCCGAAGCTCTCGTGGCCCACATCCACGAAGAAACGCTCACAAGACTCGCACTGGATGATGGGGGTCACCTCTCCCGCGCGCATACCGGGTGCGCCGTTGGCGATGGAGACCGTGTCGTCCTCGATGACCACGCGCCACCAGGGGTTGCCCGCGATGACGGTGTCGAAGTCGCCCCTCACCACCTGCTGGTCGCACAGGGGGCAACGGCAGGGGAAGCCGTAGCGGCGGGTGCCGCTGTCATCGGGAAGGTCGGTAGGCCAGCTATAGAATGTGTCACTGGGCTGCCGGTGCCTGGCTTCGATCTTGCGCTGCCGTGAGATGTTCTTGATCGGCAAAGGCTCACCGACCTCGATGTCGAAGAAGTCGGCGAGGTCGGCCTCGCTGAAGTAGATCCCCTCGAAAACGACGCCCCGGAAAGCCGGGTTGTCGAGGGAGAGTCGCTCGGGTACAAGGATCTCGTTGGCATCGACGTAGCTGTACATGCCGTATTGCTTCAGCACGCGCTTCGCGTCTCGGTGGCGGAAAAATACGTCTGGCGGTGTGCCCGCTTTATTCGGGTCCAGGTCACCGCCCGATTCGCATTTTTCGAGGAGCCAGTCTACCGCGTCGCCGCCTTGGAGACGGAGCGCAGCTTGAAGGGGCTCGATTTCTTCGAGGAACTCATCTTTGTAGTCGGCAAGCACTCTTTCGGCCCTGGCCCAGACCTCCAGGCCCGTCGACAGCGCGGCCGGGTGCTCTTCTTCAAACGTGTCGAGGATGTAACTGCTTGCGTGCTCGTACCCTCTGAGCAAGTCAGCCAAGCCCAAGAGCGCGTCTTCCCCCTCGACCAACATCAACGCGTCGAAGACGAAGGTGTAGCACGCGTTGTACTCGCTGAAGGGTTGCCCCAGCGTGAGGAAGACATACTCGCCGTCACCGGCGAGCAGGTCGATCTCCTGTACATGGGTCGTGCCGCTGGGGCGGTAGTCTGCCGCGAGGAGCGCGCCCGACTCCCAGACCTGGTCGAATGCGCTGGGCTTCCGTGTGGCGTGGAAGGCGTTGCAGCCGTCAGGGTACCAACACCGCTTGCTGTCTCGGGGATTTGAGCGAACGGGCATTCCCGCAGGGTTCCACCACATGCAAGGAGTGTACTAAATACTCCTTCCTGGAATCAAGGCGTTGTTGACCGGCTTCAAGAGAACCTTCCGCGTCGGGTCGTCTTCGGGGACGAACACAGCCGCGCCCAGCATCACGCAGTTGGCGCTGTGAGTATCAACGAGCTTCGCACACGTACGGCGCAGTTGTTCCATGTACGTTTTTCTTGCCGCCTTCGACAAAGGATGACCTTCCTCGTCTGCGATTCTCCGCTTCGATATCTCCATCTCGATAGCCACCTCGCGACAAGGCCCGGTAATCAGGATGCCCTCTACAGTCTGCCTCAGATCGAGTTTCATGTACCGCTGCTCGCAGCCTGGTGTCAGGCAGCACACCTTGCCCGCCTCGGAACCGTGCTGGATGACGCGGAAGCGTGAGTGGCCGCAGGGACGGGAACCTTGTGCGGGGTGGTGCGGCCTGGAGAGGGCGCCGAGTTTCTTGGCCTCCGTCCGTTGCGGGCCAGATACTTTCCAGGGCTCGACGCCAAACATCTCGGCGGCGGCGAGGATGTGTGGGTCGTAGGTCCAACGCGGCGGTCTTTGCGCGAGCGTCTTAGGTTTGCGGTGGATGCCGGTGATGCAGTGCTCTAAGCAGTGGCCGTAGCCAACAATAGCGTCGTTCGCCTTGAAGCGGTAGTGGTAGGCCGGTGTGTCCAGCAGGTTGCCGAACCAGGTCATCACGCCATCCGGTACAACCCGCTTTGTGATAGTCGCCTTGATCGGCGGCTTGCCGGTATCGCTGCCCACGAACACCTCGTCGCCTACGTCGTACTTGGGCTGGGGGTACTTCTTGGCCTTGGCTGTACGTACCTTGAACTTTGGTTCCATGGTCGATTCCCTTTTTTTAGATTCGTGGGTCATCTCTTCCAATTATTTCCCGTCCACGCTCGTGGCGGTCGCCTTGCGCTTCCGCGCCCGCTTCTTCCGGCCCAGCTTCTTCGGCATGACGATGGCGTCGCGGTCCAGTGGCCCTAGCTCGTTGGTCTCGAAAGCCTTGTCCACCGCTGCCATGCGGCTGGGGGACTCGCAGAGCTGGGCGAACGGGCAGACCCAGCCCTGGTACCACAGGTCGTGGCAGAGCCAGGACTGCGGCCAGGTGTCGGGGTGATCCCAATTCTTGTGCCAGAGGCGCTTGCCGATCTGCTCGATGTAGAAGTCCCCTGTGGTCTTGAGGAAGTGCTCCGTCTGCTCGGTGGGGATGGTGAACTGCTTCCGCACGAGGTGTTGGACGGGGTCAACGTTCTTGACCTTTATGATCCAGTCCAGCTCAACGTCCAGCAACGGGCCGAACACGTCAGCCGGTGACTGCGGCAGCACGGTCCCACCTCGGGCGACCAGGTTGCCCTTGGTGAAGGTCGCGGTCTGGAGCTGAATCTGGGGGTTGATACGATACCCCTTGCCATAGGTCGCTGTCGTCCTGGCGGCGGTCTTCAGCTCGTTGATCCTGACACCCGGTGTCGGCTCGCCCAGCGGTGTCCGAGGCTCGTCCGCGCTGATGGGGCGGTAGATGGCATCGTACCGGCTGGACAGGCACAGGCGTCGGCCTCGGCCACCGATGCGGCGGCTCGGGAAGTAGTAGCGACCCTCGACCTCCACCGCACGGCTGTCCCATGTACGGGAGTCGTACTCGGCCCACCGGTCGTAGTAGTTGGTCATCAACCGGTACACCTCCAGGGCGTACTCGGGGTACAGCCCTCGGATGGCGTACAAGGGATCCCAGGTGAAGTGCCCGCCCGTCTGGAGATGGAACGCACGCACCGCGTGACACAAGCTGCCCACCCACAGTGGGCTCAACCGGTCGGGCTTCTGCGCGGCCTCGTCTACCAGGGGGATGCCGCCAACCATGAGCTGGATGTCGGGCTCTCTCCGTGCGGTGAGGGCGCACACTGTCTCCAAGAAGTACTTCCGCAGACAGCACCAGGCACTCTTGAGCCGAGACATGCCGTGGACGCTCGGGCCACTCTCCAAACCCTGAACCTCCAAAAGGAGCCGGTCGATGGAGGGGCGCTTGCCCTTCTTTATCTGTACTTGTAGTTCCTCAGGCAGCTTCGGCGGCGGGTTCGCTGCCATACCCCGATACTTGGGCGGCAGCGCGGGCGCCGGTACAGGTATCTCGGAGCGGATGTCGTCCTCGCTCACGATGGGCTCGTAGGTGTCGTCTTGGTCGCGCTCGACCTCTTGGACTGCGGGAGGTATCTCCACGGCGATCTCCTCGGGCTCGGGTGGCACCGCGTCAGCGGCAGGCTTGGCGACGGGCTCGTAGGGTGTCCCACGGCTCGCCTCGTCCACGCCCTCCAGCGACGAGTTCTTGACGGCGTCGGAAGCATCGGCGCTGATGCCCGCCTCGAACTCACGGTAGCCTTCCACCGTGTCTGCGGAGGCACCTTGCACCGTTGGCACGGTCTCCAGGATGGCCTCGCGTCCGCCGAGAGGTTTCTCGGGACGGGGTACGTCTCCTGGTGGGGGCAGCTCGATGTAGGAAGGCTGTACAGAGACTGTGCAAGCCTCGCAGGTGGCCACGGCGGTGGGGTGGCTGTCGACCTGCGCCAGTGCGCCGGTCTTGCACTTGCGCAGCTCCCGCGTCAAGACAACGAGAGGCTGCTCCGACTGTAGCTTGAAGACCTTGTTACAGCCTGAAATAAAGGACGGGAGCTTTTGGGTGGACATGTAAAAATCACCTTATCTGGCCTTGCCAATGTGTCAAGAAAATTCGCCCGGTCCCAGCGTGTAGCCAGGACCGGGCAAGGTGGGCTAGATGGACGTCTCGGGCACCTTGATGTTCACGCGGGTGAACACCTTGAAGTCGGACGCCTTGCCACCCGTCAGCAGGTGCTGCAGCAGCTTGGCCTGGATATCGGCCTTGTCGATGGCCCTGTGCTCCCAAGTCGTGTCCTGCACCCAATTCGTGTCCTGCACCCGAATGGCGAGCACGTACACCTCCGTCTGCTCCACAGAGATGGTCTCCGTGACCGCCGGGGCGGGCTTCACGGGCTCCACTTTCGGCTTCACGGGCTCCGCTTTCGGCTTCGGCGCCTTGGGGGTCTCGGCCAAAAAGCCGGTGGGCGCCTCCTCGCGCTGCTTCGTGGGCCGCTTCCCACCCTTGGGCGTGTCGAGCGCCTCCTCGGGCGTCCAGCCCAACACGCGCACGCGCTTGTAGAGCATGGACGGCGTCTTGTAGCCGAGCTCTTGGGCAGTCTCCTCGATGGTCTGGCCCCGTTCGGCGAGCAGCTCGGCGAAGGTCTGGATGTACTCCCGCTTTGGCTCGGGCTCCTCGGGCGCCGGGGGCCGCTTGTGCGCCTCGGTGGGCTTGGTCAAAGCCTCGGCCACCGACCACCCGTTGTTGATGCGGTGGTAGAGGCCGCTGCGGCTGGCAAAGCCGAGATCTTTGGCGACCTCGGAGAGGCTCTTGCCCATCTGCTTCAACGCCGTCCGAAGCTCGTCGTACGCCGGGGACTTCGTGAAGCGCCCGTCCTTATCCTTCGGGGCGGTTCCGCCGCGTTTCCTGGTAGGCTGCTCGGGCTCGGGCGCGGCCTTCGCGTTGACCGGAGGTCCGCCCGTGTTGAAGTCGACGATGTCGCCCAGCTTGGCGAAGGGCTCGCTCTTGGCGTCGCTCGCGAGCTGGCTGTACAACTCCCGGTTGTAGACCGACTCCGCAAAGTACTCGTACGGGCCTACGCTGCGGTCGCCCTTCCCCAACCGGAGGTAGAGCTTGGGCAGCCGGTAGACACCGCACTGACGGGGCATTGCTACTGTGTACTTGCCCCTGCCAAGTTCGTTGTTGCGCTCAATCGGGTCCAGACGATTGGCCAAAATGGTCTCGCGAGCGAGCTTGCGGATGAAGCTCTCCGCAAGCGCGCGGGGAATGTCCTCCTGTTCTGCTCGCTCAATGAATCGGTCGACTGCGTGGTCCGTGATGAAGACTAGGTGCGGCAAGTTGGGGTCTTGGTGCTTCAGGCTGTGTTTCCTTCCGTATCGTCCCATGATGTTGTTGTTCTCCCTTGTTGACTAGATTGCGTGTGGGTGACGGGGTCCGCCGAACTTGGGACGGCCCCACTCGTCGATGGTGCTCAGGTGCACGGTGCCGAGCGTCTCCATCGGCTCGACCTTGACCTTGAAGTCGTGCTCCACGATGCGGGTGTCGGCCTTGCCCACGGGCACCTGCTCGCGCAGGTACTCCTCAGCGTCCTCGGCGGTCCAGTCGAGCACGTCCAGGTAGAGGGGCTCGGTGTACACGGTGAAAGTGATCTTGATGGTGTTGCGCTTGTCGCCGGGGCCGGTGCGCGTCTCGCCGTTGTGGAAGAGCGGGCACCCCTCGGGGCGTAGGTTGGCAATACGGTGGATACGCCCGTGGATGTACTCCTTGAGCATCTCCGTCTGCTCGGCCTCGGAGGGCCTCTGGCGGCACTGGGCGAGCTTGGCAGTCAGGGTCTCGCGGAGCTTGCGCGCCCTCGCCTTCTCCTTGCGGAGGCCCGCTTGTAGCCTCTCCTCGGTTCGGGCTGCGCCAGCGGGGCCGAGGATCGCGGAGGCTCGCTCCGCGATCTTCTTCAGGTCATCGTCGATCTTGTCGTTGTTACTCATGGGTGGACTCCTTCATTCTATAGGTGTTGTGATGAAAGTGAATGGGCGAGGGAGGATTTTTTTCCTCCCCCGCCCGATTTTTTTGAATCAGGGGTCGAGCAGGGGGCAGTTCGACTGTCCCTCGCTGTCGTCGCTGGCCATCCCCTCGGCCCACTCGGTAGGCGACAGGTGCTTGCAGCCGGTGATCTCGTGCCCGCCCAGCTTGCCCTCCAATGGCTTGCTACGGCGAGCGGCGCACTTGTGACAGAGACCCACGGTGATCTTCTTGGTTGTGGTCATCATGGTCTACCCCATCCTCCCCAGCATCGCCTGGAGCAGGCCGGTCAGCACCGAGATCTCCTCCAGCAACGTGTGCTGCTTGTGCACGTTGACCGTGGCCACGCCGTCGATCAAGTCGACCGTGTCGGACGGGTGGGTAGGGAGCTGTGCTGCGAGGCCCGCGAGCGCGTTGGCCTGGTTGGTGTAGAGCTTCACGAGCCCCACTGCTCGTCGGTCCAGCCTGGCGGGTTTACTCATTCTCGTTCTCCTTTGATGTTGTTGCACTAGCTTCCCAGCCGCCTAGAAAGGCTGACCAGAGCAAGATGTTCATGTCCTTGCGAGGCCGGAACGTGTGCTTCTTGAGCCACGCCTCGTAGGCGTCCCACCGCTCCTCTGTGTACAGGTACTCCGTGCTCTTTCCGGCCTTGCTCATATCCTCACCTCTTCCATCAAACCCTGCTTTACGTCTGCCGTGCGGAACTTGTACTTGCCGCCACGGACGCCACGTGCGGAGATAGGATACTTGCGTCGCCGCGTGACGATGTCGATGACCACGAAGGGCTTGCCCCCGGAGTAGAACGTGCGGCCCACGATGTCCTCGGGTAGGCCCATCAGGCGTGCGGTCTGCTTCAGCCCCGCGCTCTGGCCCCGATTCTTGGTCTGGAACTCGTACTTCACGATCAAGCTGCTGTCGGTGTAGCGCCCGCTACGTCGTTCGACGGTGAGGCCGTACTGCTCGGCCACGGCTTTGAGCGCCTCGGCGGCTGCATCGCCAATGAGGCGACAGGCTGCGCGGTCTACCTTAGTGATGATTTTGTCGTTGTTGTCGTTGGTCATGATTTATTCTCCTTTCGTTGTTGGTAGGCTCGGCGTTTACTCTCTATCCCTTGTGGTCTAACGCCCACAGCCCCTTCTCGGTGGGGAGCATGAACTCCCGCGAGAGCTTCCAGCCGTGCCAGACCAGCCGCACGAGCACGCTCGGGCGGTCTACTGTCGCGCCGCACTCGTCGCACTCGGCGGTGTGCACGCGGGGCAGCACTTGGGCCTGTTCCAGCGGCGTGTGCTGCTTGCAGCGGGCACGCATGACCTCGATCTGGTCCCACTGGTCGGCGGTCAGTTGCATCAGGTCGTCGGAGCTGTACGTACTCGGCGGTGAAGCTGTAACGTAACAGTCGTCGTACTCGTCAGGGTTATCCGGGTTGTGCGCGCCCTCCAGGTCGGAGGGCTCCAACTTCTGGTAGCGCATGATGTCGCGGAAGGCGTCGGCCCAGACGTAGTCGCGGATCAAGTTCAGCGCCTCATCACGGGGCAGGTAGCCGCCCTCGTGGCGCTCCTGCTGGTTGGCGTTGCCCCAACGTGCCACCGCGTCGTCCAGCGCCTTCTGACGGCGCTCCTCGGCCTCGGCTTCACGTTCAACTCCAGCTTGCTTGATCGCTTCGCGGTGACGCTCCTGCTCCTTGGCCTCGGCTTGGAGCCGAGCGATCTCCTCGGTCGCGCTGTGCTTGTAAGCACAGAGCTCGCGCAGAAGGTCGGTGTCGTTCTTGGTCCCGTCGTCGCTCTCGGGCAGCGCCACCTTGGGCAGAAGCTCGATGAACGACTCTAGGCGTGGGTCCACCTTGAGCGTGGAGGCGAAGTGCAGGTTGCCATGCACTGGGTTGCGCGTGATGCCGTAGTACTCGTCTACCAGCTCGGCGGCGGCGTTGCGTACATCGAGGTACAACTGGCCCTTGGCTGCGAGCTGGTCGCGCACAATCTGCCCTTGGTGGGCGAGCCGGTGCTGTACTACCGCGAGGACTGCGGCTAGGTCGGCACACACGAGCGGTGGATCTTCGCAGCGCAGATGCTTTGTGCCCACGTGCGGGTCCGTCCAGTGTTTAAACTCGGGCACCGGGTAATTTCGGCCCTTGCCGAGCGTCTCGCGCTTGGCGACGGCTTCGGCCACCAGCTTGCGCTCCTCCTCGGTCAGCGTTTGGAGCCACTCGTCGGTCAGCGTTACGCTGACCGTACCGCTGGTGGCGAACCCCGCCTCGATAGCGGTCTGTGTGTCCACGTAGACGCGGACATGGTTGGGTTTTCTAGTCGGGTTGTCGTCGATGTTCTTCATGGTCGTCCTTTGGCTCCTCAGTGAGCCTGGTTGAGATCGGTGGGCGAGGGCCACATCAGTGTGGCCCCCTACCCTTTACTGGTTGCACTTCCGGGTGGGCATCACATTGGCCGCGCCCCCGCCTTCTACCCATCTCCTATTTCTTCGCGCTCACGTTCATAGTAGAGTTCATCGCCCAAATGTGTGGGGCTGGCGATCATTCTCCTTCCGTACTCTTCACTCCACTCTTCATGTAGCGTGATTAGCCCCTTTTTTTCCATGGCATTGGCAGTACGTTGCCAAGAGGCAGCCTCGCGACCTTCGGGACGACATTGTTCATCATTACCCAGGAACACAAACTGTGCGTCGGTGAGTTTCATTGGGTCTCCCGTGTGCTAACGGCGACGTAGTCCTTCAGCGCCTTCTCCAGCGCCTCGGTGAACGCTTGGCCTGCCTTGCTGTCAAGCCATCCCCCGCTGGGGAGCCGGTATCGTCCACGCCCCGTCTGCTCGGGGCGTGCGGCGCAGTACTCGACCAGCTTGGCGAGCACCACCTCGCCCACCACCGGGTCCAGAGCCTCGCCCTCCTCGCCCTCCTCGGGCTCACGCAGCCAAGTGGCCACGGTCTCACGCAAGGCGGGAGCCTCGGCCTGAAGCTTGTACTCGGCCTTGTACTCGGCCTCCAGGGCCGCGAGGCGCTGCTCGTAGCGGCAGACGAGCTTGGCCTGCTTGATGGCGCGTGTCCGCAGGTCGTCGAGACAGGCGAGCGCCAGGTCACGCTTGTGCTCCAACGTCTCGGACTCGGTGCGCTCCTGCTCCACCTGCTCGGTGAGCTCCTCACAGAGATGTACCAACTCGGCACGGCGGATGACCCACGACTCGGCCACGGCCTCGGAGACGACGTTGCTCGGCTTGGTCGCCGAGAAGCTGCGGGAGACGGTCACCCATGCGCACCAGGCCGAGGCGTTGGGGCAGAGTTCCGATACGTCCAGCTTGCACTCGGGGTGCGTCTTGGTCAGCGCCTCGGCGAGCGCCTGTCGCAGGGCGTAGGAGAACTTGCCGACCGCGTGCCAGGAGTAGTGCTTGGGGACGAGGGCGCTCACGCTCACGCGGCACTCCCGCTTGTAAATCTTGTTGCGTCGGTCGTCGGTGACGCGGTGATGAACACCTGCGTCAGTGGTGTAATCTTGGTTAGACATGTGAATCCTTTCGGCCCCTCAGTGGGCCGGTTTGATGAACGTGCCGGTTCTGTGAGGTAGGACACAATTGCCCGACTGCTCACAGAACCGGCGCTTTTGGCGCTTCGCGCCGTTGCTGCTAGAGCGGATCGAACGGGCCCAAGCCGTCCTTCTGGCGCTCCTTGCCCAGGGCGTCGCACGGAGCGAGGGTGCAGGGCGTGCACCGAGGGTCGCCGTAGCCGTCCTCGACAGTGGCGGTGCTCCCGCAGGAGACGCACGCCACGGCCTCGGCGTCGGCCTTCTCGGCCTCCTGGGCCAGCCGTACGGCCTCGGCTTGTCGCTCTCGGTCTAGGGCGTCGCCCTCGTCCTCGATCTCGGCTTCCTCGTTCCAGTTGGCCTCGACGGCCTTGAGGCACGCTTCGATGGCGTGCCGCGTGAGCTGCCCCGTGCTGCACAGGCGCTCCAGGACGTCGATCACACACGAGCTGGTCAGATCGCTCTCGATGAACAGCGCCTTCACCCGGAGATGCTGCGGCAAGGGCCGCAGGGCCGAGTAGAGCGCCTTGTACTGCTCGACGTCGGCGCTGGCGTGCAAACTGCTGTAGCCACTTTCCAACTTGTGAGTGTCCACCCTACGGATGGTGCGACTCTGCGCTACCAACTCGGCCCTCTCCAGGTACTCGGCCTTGAGCATGTGCTCGTATGGGTCCTCGACCACGTACACGCCCGCCGGGAACTCCTCGGCGGAGGTCCAGTCGCGCGTGCGGCGGCGGTCGGGCTTGGGGTTGGGGATGGGCTTGGGCAGGTACAGGAGCTTGTTCTGTCGTCCGTCGTTGCGTCTACTCATGAGAGCACCTCCTCGGCCTCGGCGTTGCAGTGCCCGCACACAAAGGCGTCTGTGGGCAGCTTGTCGATGGTTTCCATGGCGTCCAGCTCCGCGTCCACAGCAAGGCCGCGCACGGTGAACCATGGCGTTTCGGTGTCGTCGGTGCGCGAGGCGCACTCTTTGTCAGAGCAGCGTATGTGTCTACTCATGGGGCACCTCCTCGGGGCTGTCACCGCAGTAGCAGCACTCCAGATCTTTGAGGCGCGTCGCGCTGATGCTGTCCTGCTCGACCTCGCCGTCTGATCCGATCACCAAGTTCGCGTTGAAGGCAGCGTTGCTGCCCTCCTCGCGGGTCTCACAATCCGGGTTTGAACACTGTAATCTCATGGGTTGTATCCTTTCGGCCCCCTCGGGCCTGTAGTAGAGCCTGCCCCTGCCCCCACAGGCAGCGGCGGGCTGGGCGCGGTTAGCGCCCGGTGATCTCGCCGGGAGTCGAACCCAGATCTGCGCCCCAGCCACGGTGGAGGAGAAACCGTGGCATCAGGAGGGCGCGGCACCGCCTAGCCCGCAGGCTACCGGCTCGAGATCGGAAGCGCCCCCGAGGGGGCGCGGCCCCCAAGAGGGGGGCTTGTGCGGGACCGTGTGCGGCCCCTGGTGGTTACTCGTTCCCCACCCAGTGATCGAGCACCGGGTCGCGGTTGCTCTCCCGGTAGAACGGGAGCTTGACCACGGTCTCGGTCAGCGTCTCGCAGACCGCTGGGAGGCAGGCCACGCCATGCCGCCCGACCTGCTTGACGAGCAGACGGCGACAGGTCAGGAGCAGGTAGCGCCCCCGCTCCCTGTTGTGGTCCTCCTCGTAGTTCTTCATGTACCCCCGGAGGTTCCGCCGGATAGCTGCGAGCAGCTTCCGCACCGGTTCGGGGCCGGTAGGGATCTTGGCCGTGCCCCGGATAGCCGGGACGGTGGCCCACGAGAGCAGCTCGGTGAGGGGAGTCTTGGCAGTCTTGGGCCTGCCCTTGCCCTTGGTGGTAGTACTGATTGTGGTACCCATGTGTTTCCTTTCGCCTTTCGGCTGGGTATGCCCCTGACGGGGCCTGTGTAGCCCTGTGAGGGGCTTGGTGGGCCGGGACGGGGGCATCATTGCCCCCGCCCCTACCCTTTGGCTACTTGCTGCCCTTGGGCTTGGCGAGCCCCGCGAAGCGCCCGTCGCCCTTCTGGGCCTCCTCGGCTTCCTCGGCCTTGGCCTCGGCCTCGGCCTTGCCCGCCGCGTCGGCGAGCCCCGCGAAGCGCCCGCCGGACTCGGAGCGGGCCGCGCTGATCTCCTCCGGGATGGAGTAAGAGTCGAACCGGAGCCGCGCGGTCCTCACGGGCACGCTGGCACGGTCTTCCTCCAGGGAGGCCTTGATGCTGGCTACCTTGGCGGCGGCGTCCCCCTGGACCTTCTCCGCCGTCTTGCGAGCCCGCTTGCGGGCCTCACGGGCCACGGTGTAGGCCTCCTGCAACATTTCGGAGTCCTGCTCAGGGAGCAGTCCCTCGTAGGTGCGGGCGGTCTCGGCGGCGGCGTCCGCCGCACGCTGGATCTCGGCGAGGTCCGCGCTGTCCAGGGCGCGCTCCAGGCGGGTAACCGCCTCGGAGACCTGGGAGGCGACCTGCTGGGAGGCGAGCACCACCTCGGAGCGGATCTGAGCGGGCACCATGTTGACGCTCACGTAGTGCGTGGTCGCGTCGGCGTTGTGCGCGGCAGCCGCCACGGAGGCGATTTTGAGCACCTCGTACAGTTCCTGCTCACGCTCCGGGGGGCAGACCTGCCCGATGAGGGAGGAGCGGGCCACGGTGCGTAGCTTGGCGCGGATGCCGTTGACCACGGCCTGAGCGCGAGCCCGCTCGCGCTCACGGGGCGTGGTGGTCATCACGGTGCGGACGGTGGTCCGCGTCGAGTCGCCGTTGCCGTCCTCGGTGTGCGTGTCCTCGACCTCCAGGGTCTGGCGCTCGACCGCCCCCCGGATACGGATCCCCTGGCCTGCCAGGACGATACAGGGGGCCATGGCCAACATCTTGTTGCCCGCCGCGTCGGTCACCACCTGGTCCACGCGCCCGGTCTGGGCGAGCACCTCGCGGGCTAGGTCGCCCGCGCTCTTGGTGACCTCGGCCTCGGCGGCGTTGAGCAGCGCCTCGGCGCTGGCCGCACCCTCGGAGAGATCCTCGGCCTCACGGGCCTTGGCCTTCCTGTCCTCACGGACGGAGGGGAACTCCTCGCCCCGCTCGGCGGCGAGGGCGCTGGCCACGCCCTGGCCGCTCTTGAACCACTGGTCCGGCGTGGCGTTCGCCACGTCGACACCGGACGCGGCCATGAGCGCCCCGCACTTGGCGCGCCACTCGGCGGGCGTGAGCCCGCTGGCCTTCATCAGAGCCTTGAACTTGCTGCGTTTTTCTTCGATAGTCATGTTGTTGTCTCCAGTGGGGGCGCGGCCCCAAAGCCGCGCCCCCGGTTAGCACCTGCCGTTTTGTAAGCTCCCTCACCATTGAGGGTTTACCCACGAAACGGCGTATTTTGAGCCGAACTGAGCTAGCCGCCGAGACCGGCGAGTCGCCCCTTACCCTTACCCTTGGCGGCGCTCTCCTGAGCACTGCTGGCGGGCTTGGCGTTCTCCGCCGCCCACTCTTGCAAGCGGGCCATGGCGGTGCTTCTAGCCTTGCTCTGCGGCTTGATGCCGCGTGCAGCGGCGAGGAGGTGCGCGTCGGTCAGGTCCGGCGCGCCCGCGTGGTACGCGGCGCGGAGAGCCTGCTCAACCAGCCCTTCCAACTCCGCCCCGGAGAACCCATCGGTGCGCGCGGCCAGCGTGACCAGGTCGAACTGCTCCGGGTCGCGGTCCCGCTGTCGCAGGTGCACGGCCAGGATAGCCACGCGGTCCCGCTCCGGGGGCAGGTCGACGTACCAGATCCCGTCGAACCGGCCCACGCGGAGCAGCTCGCGAGGTAGGGCGCTAGCGTCGTTCGCCGTGGCCAGGACGTAGGCCCCGCTCTGCTCCGCCATCCAGGTCAGGAGCACCCGCAGGTAGTCACTGCTGATGCCCCCGTCCGTCTCAGCACTGCCCGTACTGCTACCGGCGAGCACCTTCTCCACCTCATCGATCCAGACCACCACGCGGCCCAGGGCGGACAGCGTGTCGAGATCGGCGCGCAACTGCTGCTCCGACTGGCCCACGTACTTGCCCTTGGCGGCGTTGATGTCCCACTCGATGAGGCGGCTCCCCAGCGTGTCGGCGACCACTTTGGCCATGAGGGACTTGCCCGTGCCGGGAGGGCCAACCAGGACGCAGCCCTTGGGCGGCGTGACACCGAACTTGCGGGCAGCGGGCTTGTACGCGGAGCAGGCCTGCTCCACGTCGGAGAGCAGCAGGTCTAGGCCCCCCACGTCGGCGCGGGTACGGTCCACCTCGATGGGACGCAGCCCCGCGCTGTTGGCGATGAGCCGATCCTTCTCACGGGCGACCACCACCGGGTCCAGGGTACCCGTGGTGACCAGGGAGCGCGCCCAGGCGTCGGCTGCCTCGTGCTCGGTGAGCCCGCGCGCGGCCTCGATGAGCGCCTCGCGGTCGCCGTTGGTGGGCCGCAGGGACTCCGGGACGTCGAGCAATTCGGCGTCCAGCTTGGCCCCAAGCTCCTCTGGGGTAGGCAGGGGGAGGTCCAGAATCGCCGCCTCACGAGCGAGGTCGGCGGGCAGGGTCACCTCTGGGCACAGGAGCAGGTACTGCACCACAGAGGCGTTGCCGTCCTCACGGACGGCGCGACAGTGGTCCCTGAGCAGGCGGAGCACCTGCGGCCCGTCTGCCGTGTTGGGGTCCAGGTAGTGGTGAAAGTCCCGTAGGATCACCAGCGCCCGCACGCCGCTGGTGGACGTGCCGGTGATGGCGGCGGCGGGCTCGACCGCGCTGGGGTCGCACAGGGTAGTGTCGCGGTCCCCCCGCAGGGCCACGAGCCCCTCGGTGCAGGACCAGGCCCGCACGATGATGGGGACGTAGTTGGGGTCGCGCTCCGTCTCGGCGCGATTGATAGCGTTGACCACGTCGCCGGTCAGACGCTCGAACCGGCGTTCCTCGGCGGTGCGCCCGACGATCAGTCCGTCACGGGCCGAGACGTGCGCGGCCAGGGACCGCGCGGTGCTGTTGCTGTTGGCAGTCATGTTAGCGCCCCCTTCCGCGCACGGTGCGCTGACGGTTGCCGCGCCTCCGGGTGCGCGGCGCCACGGGGGCGCGGCGCTGCAGCCGCTGGGGGAGCCTGGGCAGGGCGGCGTTGAGGGCGCAGCCCTCGCACCAGCCTGCCTCGGCCTGCCTCGTACCGGCGTGGGCGATGAGACCCACAGGCACGCCCTCACGGTTGAACCGCAGGGAGCGCGCCCCGCTGAGCAGGTCAGCGACCAACGCGTCGAGAGCGGCTTTCTTCTCCGCCCGCTGGGCGGCGTTGAGCCTAGCGATGGTATCACAGGGCATGAGTCACCTCCCGTGGTACCGGCCCGCAGTGGGCCAGCGTCAAAAAGTTGTTCATGGTTCTCTCCTCGTTTGGGGGCAACCCCCCGATTTTCCGGGCTTATTCCCGGCAGACGTGCGAGCACCGTTGCCCGCCCGTCCTCGGTGCTCCTGGTGAGTATCGCTCCCACCAGGAGCGGTGCCGGTTCGCCCCCGTGGGAGGCCCGCTACCGGCACGGCGGAAAGTCTTTTATATAGCTGGAAAACAGAACTTTTTGGCCGAAGCCCCGGAATTGTAAGCTAACTCACAAACCGGCTCGCTTGCCGAAAACAGCGGCTTTTCGCAGTAGTTTTGAGACTCGGTGAGGTGCGACTCACCTGGATGTGATATACGTGTCCAGTCACGGCTCTCATGCGCCCGCCTAGCGCAGGGGGGGAGCACCCCTAGAAACTCGCAGTAGTTCTATCTGGCACCGGTGGACCAAGTCTACACCGGCGACTCGTAACCAGACCCCCTACACCTACCTACACCAGGGGCGAACGCCCACATCGACCTACAATGTGGACAAAACGCCCCGCCTGTCTGGCTGTCCCACGATCTGCTATGATATTGTCAATGTCCACGCCCAGTCCGCAACCCCCGCGCCGCCCTGATGTCGCCCTACCCGCTGCCCCGCCCTGCGAGGCCCCCCCGGTTCCTCCGAAGAGGAACAGCCTGATAATATGTTAATAGACATAGAAGTGTCAACCCTCTGATACAAGTTTTTTTCGCCCGTGGTTTCAGGTACTTAGAGCCCACCTACACCCGCTTACATTAGAGCCTTTTGGCCCCCACCCCCCAAAATGTAAGCCCCTTTACAGGGGGAGTTTCGGCCAAAATCTCCAGAAAACGGGCTGGCTCGGGAATTGTAAGCTGGCTTACACTGGTCTCGGCCAGCCCAGATCTGCAGCCCCCGGCGTAGCCGGGGGCCAGCCTACCTGTGCTCCTGATGCTGGTCGAGCACTGTTTGCCCGTGCCGCACCAAGCCCCGTGCGCTCCGCGCCGAGGCTGCAACGCCCCTAGAAAGCGCCAGAATTCGCCAGGAACGCCGCGCGCAGCGCCTGTCAGAGCGCGTCGAGCACCCGTCCAGGGCCGCGTGAGCGGCTCCCAGGAGCTTGTACGCCCCCTGCGCGGCCCCGCCTGGGCCAGCCCGAAGCTGGGCGCGGGCTAAAATCGCGCCTGCGATACACGCGGGAGACATGGCGTAGGCGTGGGGCCGCAAGGGGGCCGAAAAAGGGGTTGCCTCGGCCTCCCGGTCTACCTACCTTGCCTGATACCGGGTGCCGCAGGCTCCTGCCTCGGCTCCGGGTGTCCACCACCTTGCCTCACGAAAGGAGAGACGTACGTGTCTGACAAGATTGGTAAAACCATAGGCTCGATCTCTGGTGTAACGGAGGAGGGCGAAGACCTGGGCAGCCTCGGCAGCGACGGTGCTGCGGGGTTGTCCGATATCGTGGCCCAGCAGCTCGAGCACGTGTCCGACGTCAACTACGAGCCGTACGGCGCGGACGTGAGCGCCGAGGAGCTGATGAGCACGGGCTCGGTGGCGCCGCCGCCCAGCCTGAAGTGCGACTCGGCGACGATGATCTGCCTCCGAGGCCCCTGCCAGCACATGTGGTCCATGTTGACCCGGCACGAGGCCCAGGCCGAGGTCATCGCCATCCAGCGCACGCAGTGTTGCTCCCGACACGACACGCTGATGTCCCTGGTGGACGAGAACGTGTTCATGTGCAGCGACTGGTGGCCGCGCTACCTGCGTTGGGTGCCTCGGAGCGCCCGCGCTGCGCTCAGGCCTGTGTTGAACAAGCTGTACGAGGGGTACCTCCGCGCGACCACGGGAGAGGACTTCAGCTGGCGCTGGTGGTCCGAAGACGTGTTCGAGCTCCCCGCGAGCGCCGTGCGCAAGCTGCGCCGGGACGCCGAGAAGCTCCGCGAGGCAGCGACCAAGGCCGAGGAGCGCGGCGCGAGCCCCGTTGCTGCCGCCCTCAACCTGGAAGATCTATAAGGAGAGACTCATGCCAGACCAGAACCCCACCCCCGAGCAGATCGAAGCCGCCATGCAGGAAGCTCGTGCCGCCATGGAGGCGTCCGGTATCCCCGGTTTCCTCCTGTTCCAGCCTTCCCCCGACGCGGTGGAGCTGACCAACAACGCGGGCCAGGCGCTCATGGCGCTGCAGCAACACACGCAGCAAGCGAGCCACATCCAGGCCAAGCAGCTGTTGGAGCAGTTCCTCAACCCCATCCTTCAGATGCTCGTGCAGATGTCCGTGCAGTACCAGCAGGACATGGTGCAGCACACCGCCAACATGACCAGCTTCTTCGCCGAGCAGCTGCGGAACGAGCAGCCCCAGCTGGAGCTCGCTGTGGACCCCGAGCTATCCGAGTTGATCGTGACCGTGGGCAGCAACAGCAAGGACTTGCTGGAAAATAGCGCGGAGATCGTGGACCGCGCCGTCGAGCTACTCGCCGCCGAAGAGCCCGACACCGACGCCGTTGAGGAGTTCAAGAGCGACGTCGAGGAGCACAAGAACGACGTGACCGAGACGATCAAGGGCCTCAACATCATGATCGAGGAAGTCGAGGTGAGCACCTACGTGGAGGACGAGTCCACCGAGGAGCCTGCGCCGTCGACGGTGAGGCTCGCCGTCGAGCGGCCTCCTGCCGACGAGTACGAAGAGACGTCGCTGCTGTAGGAGGAGAGCATGGAACCTGTACTGCCCCCCGGTGCCGTGGAGGAAGAAGAGAAGCCGACGCCGCCCCCTGCGCCCGAACCCGAACCCGAACCTGAAACCGACGCCTCTGAAGAAGAGGCAGCCCCTGAAGAGGCCCCGACACCCGGTAGACGGAGACGTGGGCGCTCGCGAAGGAAGAAGCCCGTGGAGAGACAACCTGTAGAAGCGAAAGAGCCCGAGAGCGTCCCCATCCGCGACGCGCGGAGCATGGACTACGAGACGTGGATTCAGCAGTGGGACTGGGCGTCGGGGATGTACTCGATGAAGGTTAAGCGAGTCGCGCCTGCTGCTCGAGGTGGCGTGAGCATCGCTGGGTACCTGCCCGGTGGGGAGCGTGACGGTGACTGGATCCGCGAGCGTGAGCTGGAGCAGATGTTCGGCGGCGGCACCTACGACTGCCAGGTCATCGGCCCGTCCAAGAAGGATGGCAAGCGCCGGATGGTCAACCACCGCAACGTCAAGATCTCCGGTGAGCCCCGTATGACCATGGGCGGCGTTCCCTCCAAGCTACTGGAAGATGAAACGAAAATCCAGTCGCTGCCACCGGACTTCTTCGAGATGGAGGAGGAGTACACGCCTCGCCGCCGTAGGCGTAGGTCTTCCCGCAGCCGTCGCCGCAGACCACCCGTGGATCCCTACGAGGGAGTGCCGGGGATGCCGCCGGACGCGCCACCGCAGCAGGACCAGACGCTCTCCATCCTCAAGGAGAACATCGACTGGATGCGGGCCGAGGTGAACAAGCCCGTGAAGCCGGACGACAGCTTGGAGAAGATTCAGCAGATGCGCGAGACCTACGACGCCGTGGCCGACCGCCGCGAGCAGGGTGCACAGCAGATGCTGACGGAGAAAGACCGGCTCGTGGCAGAGCAGAAAGCCCTGGCCGACCACCGCGTGGAAGAGGCCCGCGAGCGCGAGCGCAAGGCCGAGGAGAAAGCCCAGATGGCACTGGAAGCGACACAGGAGAAGATCGCCGAAGCCAACACCGAGATGCGGCGGCTTCAGGAGGAGAAGGAGCACCTCCGCACCGAAACCGCCAAGGTCCAGACGGAGATGACGGACAAGATGAACGAGCGCGTACACGAGGTCAAACAGAGCAGTGACGAACTCCTCATCGCCCTGCTGACCAACGCGCAGACCACGTCGGCGCAGCAGATCAACACCACCGTCCAGGCGTACGATCAACGCCTCGCAACCTCGGAAGCGTCCCACCAGACCGCGCTGCAGAACCTCCAGCAGAGCTACGAGAACCGCATCAAGGCGTTGGAGACCTTCTTTCAGAGCCAGATCGAGACCGCCAAGCAGATGGCCATCGCCCGCGAGCAGCAGCTCACGGCAGAGACGACCGGCCTGCGCGGCGAGAACAAGCGGCTCAGCGAGCGCCTCGACGACGCCCGCGACCGGCTCATGCAGGAGATTCAGCGGGTGGCCAAGACGGCGGACCCGCTGGAGCAGCTGGGCAAGATGGAAGGTATCCTCGGCAGCCTCGGCGGTATCCGCGAGGCTCTCGGCGGCGGTGGCGGCGCTGGCGGTGGCGAGATCGGCGAGGGGCTCGACAACCCGGCCCTGGCCATGTTCGGCGCGTTGGGCGACAAGCTTCTCAGCGTCGTCCCACACGTCACCGAGGCGATCACTGCCGTCAAGAATGCCCCGCAGCCGGGAATGGCTCCCCAGTTACCCCCGGCGCAGCCTCCGCAGCAGCGGCCCCACCCGCAGCAGCGCCCGCCCCAGCAGGCCCCCCGCCCGCAGGGACCGCCTCCACAAGGGATGGCGGGCCCCCCACAACGCCCGCCGCAGCCCCGTCTCCCGCCCAGGCGCCCGCCACAGCCCCAGGTCAAGATCGACAAGGGGGAGTTGCAGAAGGCGATCTTCTTCATCAACAACGTGCTCCAGCGCGCCCCGGTCTCGCCGCCGGAAGAGCTGGCCAAGGGCGCCATCTCGGTGGTGGACAACGCCGTGCTCGTAGAGCTCGCCAAGCGCAGACCCGACAAGGTCATTGCAGAGCTCGACGGTGCAGGCATCCTCACAGGCGCCGCCGCGTCGCCCGAGGGGCGTGAGTACGTCTCTGCGCTCCTCGTGGAGCTACGGAAGCTGCTCATCACCAAGAGCGTGCCCGTCGCGCAAGACCCGGTTCCCGACCCGGTTCCCGACCAGGGCGAAGAAATTTGACAGTGTTGCAACTCTGTGTAAGGGTGTGATCTGTTGTTGTTGTGTTGGTCTGTCTCCCCCTTCCCCGACACATCTCCTTTGTTCGGCGGCGCCCGTTATTGCTCCAGATAGCGGGCGTCGCTCTTTTCTGAAAAAACTCGAAAGGCTTTGTCAGACAACCCCGACGGGGGTAGTCTAACTTCCAAGAACAGCGCAACGCCGGGTGAGCCTACAAGCAAATTAGCTCAGATGGTAGAGCAACGGACTATTACTCCGTGAGTCGGCGGTTCGATTCCACCACTTGCAACACAAAAAACGCTCCCCCTCTCGCGCTGTTCTCCCCCTTCCGGGGACCGAAGCGGCCCGGTTATCGCTTTTAACGACACCCTCCACACAGCACACCTTGTTCCCCGGTTTTTCTTGACAGACTCGACCGTGGCTGTAGTATTGAACCTGGTCGAACAAATCACATCCGCCCCCCCTCCAAATCCTACCAAGCAGGTATACGGACCCACCGACGGGTTCCGTATGCCCAAAACTGCCCAAAAATCAGTCTGTGGCTGTTGACACCCCGCTCGGTGCTCCCGTATGCTACACACGTCCCCCAACAGCAGGTGTACACGGCTAGCAGTACGGAGTACAAGTGCCGTCACTTGCAGGTTACAAAAGGCCTAACCAACTTCTCCCGGCACCTACGCCGAAACGCACGCTTCATTGGATGGTCAAGATGACTCGTCAGGGTCAGCTGGACCAGCAGATGCGCGGCCTCTCGGAGAAGATCGTCAAAAGTGTTTTCCCCCACGACTACCTCTCCGAGTACGTCGCCCTCCTCAACTGGGTACGCACCAACATCCGCTACGTCCGTGACCCCCGAACCATCGAGCAGGTCAAGAGTGCCCGCGCCGTGGTCGAGACGGGCACGGGCGACTGCGATTGCATGTGCACCTTGCTCGGCACGCTCATCGGGCACATTGGTGGCCAGGTACGGTTTGTGGCGGGGGCGTTCAAGACGGCGGGCAACGGTGAGCCGGTGCTCTCGCACGTCTGGTGCGAGGCCTTCGACCCGAATACCAAGGCGTGGGTCGTGCTCGATCCGGTGCCTGGTCGGCGTGTGGGGCAAATGATCGGACGTCTCAAGCACGCTGTCGCGGTCAGGGCGATAGACTAGGAGAGTAGAATGCTTTTTTGGAACCCGAATGTAACGCTGGCTACGTGGAAAGACACGAGCTTGCGTCCTCCGGTCAACTGGGGGATTGGTCTAGCTCCTGCTGGCTCTCGTGGTACGTGGAATTATGACGGTCGTCCTGTGATTCTCGCGTCCCAACCAGATCGTGGCCCCCGTGGTGCAGGCATTCAGGACGACGTCCAGACATACCGCTCCGACGACGCGTACGTCTACGACGTGCCGGGTGTGGTAGACATGATCTTGTTCTGGGAGCTGCGCCCGTGGGGGATGAGCAAGCAGGACTGGCAGTTCAAGCTGGAAGGTGTGCTGCAGAGCTTGCGGAGCAACCCGAGGCGGAACTTGAGACGGAATCCTTCGTCTTACCACATGGCGATGTGGGATCACATCTCACAGGTCGCGTCTGATATAGCTGCACGGTTTGTCGATGAAGTAGGAGCAGGTCTTCCTCGGATGGATCGTGAGATCTACTACGAGGAGATCAGTCACTACTTGCAGCGGATGGCGCGACAGTTAATTCGGCCTAGTATCGCCCCGCCAACTTCGACGCTCTGGGCCCGAAGCCTCAAAGGGCGGGCCCGGAAGGATTAGAAGATGCGTAATCAACCCAAGTACCTCTACAAACGTACCATGAACGAGCCCTATCGGGTGCCGATGGCGGGCTTCGGCAACACGGAGTATCCCAACAACTCCCTCATGTACAGCGGCCCCACCAACGTGCGCGGCAACTACGAGGTCATCGGGCGCGCTGCCCCGCCACAGAGCGGTTGCTTGACACGCGGCTGCTTCAACCCCGACCCGAGCTGGGCTGTCCCCGACTGGGCAGGTGGCCCTGACGGCGTGGACGGCTTCGGCGCAGCACCGACGCCTGTCCCGGCACCGGGCAACTACCAGTATCGGGCGCGGGTCTTCCCTGGCTTCGGTGCGACGACCGATCTCCAGAACGTCGCCTTGGCGCTGTCCGACGTGTTCTTCAAGATGCTGAACGTCGAGATTGGCATGAAGCTGACCGGCAACGCGGCACAGAGCTACAAGGCGTTTGTGCCGTCGCTCAAAAGTGGGGTGCAAGCAGGCTTTACCAAGCTCATGGACCTCGCGCCCGCCGAGGCCGCGAACGCCGCCCAGCTGAAGACCTTCCTCAAGAAGCAGGCCAAGTCTCTGGACGTCTGCATCGGACCCAAGGACAAGACGTCGCAGCAGATCATCGGTGCCCTCACGAGCGCCGCGACCGGACAGCAGAGTGCCAACCTGTGCTTGTTCACCGCCGCTGCCGCTGCCGGGGTGAACATCAACACGGTCCTCGACAAGGTCGTGGACCAGGCATGGGGTACCATCGGCGCCGCCATCAGCGCCGCGAATGCAGCGCACAAGGCTGCGCTCAACCGGATGAACACGTACCCGCCGCCAGGTTACAGTAGCGGCGCGTGTGGCGCGGGGATGATGCCTGTTCCTGCGGGTGTGATGCCGCCCTACACACAGGGAGCTGGACTACCTTTCTTCAAGTGCTTCTCGCCTCCCCGTCCGACCAAGATCTCGGTCAGCGGCAACATGCTCAAGCAGCTGATGCCGGTCGAAACCAAGACTTTCACGACGATGCGGCTTATCGATCACAGTGCACAGGACGAGACTACGGACGAGACTACGGACGAGACTACGGACGAGACTACGGACGAGTCTACCGGAGACAAGGCGATCTCAGCTTCCAACAAGGCTCTCCCCTACCTGCTCGCGGGCGGCACCGCCCTGGCGCTGGGCGTTGGCCTCTATCTCCTCCGTCGCAAGAAATAAGGAGAAAATGAAGATGGCGTACAACAAGTACAACGAGGGCACCGGCTGCGTGGGCTGCACGGATGGTTTCGGCTTCGAACAGCCCACCGAGCCGGTCATGAGTGACATGCAGAAGTATCTCGTCGGTCCCTGTACCGTGGACGCGGGCGCACTGCCCTTGCAGAAGGACCGCGTTGCGTTACCGGGGCGGGAGCCGCAGTCAACACTGGACCGCACGATGCGGCAGAAGCGCTTGATCCGCAAAGGTGCGCTCAAGGCAGTCGCGCAGCGGCGTGCGCCGGTCATGCAGCCGACCGAACCTGCGCGACGCCCCGAGGCGGAGTTCTACGCCAAGGCGCTCGACCCACGCCCAGACATCGCGCCTGGACCGCCTCTGCCCAAGAAGGTCGACCCGGTACGGATTCCGAGCAAAGTGCCCGCGATGGTCAAGATGGAGCGGATGCACCGAGAGATGGAGCAGATGCCTGTGCCGCCTTCCGGTCTGACTCCCGCTACCCCGCCCAAGAAGGGTGGAGGTCTGCGTATGACTGCGGACGCCTTCAAGAAGATGCTCATCGCGGACGTGACGAAGCGCAAGATCTCCGGTCCTATGGTAGGACTCTATCAGTGGGGTGACTTGTCACACCATGACCACGGTGTCATCGGCATCGCGGACGAAGCCGCCATCTGGCATCCCCCCGGTGTGGTACGGGAGGTTCCGCACAAGATGGTCCCCAAGATCCGCGCTGCCATCGGCAAGGGCTCCGTCGAAGGTCTGCCGCTACAGACGCTGTGGAAGCCGGGAGGCGCCCTGGACCGGCCGCAGCCGCAGCCGAGGCCGATGCCGATGCCGCAGCCGCAGCCGATGCCGAAGCTCCTGCTGCCCCCGCCGAGGCCGATGCCGATGCCGCAGCCGCAGCCGATGCCGAAGCTCCTGCTGCCCCCGCCCAAGAAGAAGGGTGGAGGTCTGCGTATGACTGCGGACGCCTTCAAGAAGATGCTCATCGCGGACGTGACGAAGCGCAAGATCTCCGGTCCTATGGTAGGACTCTATCAGTGGGGCGATCTATCTCACCATGACCACGGTATCCTCGCAATCGCAGACGAGGCTCTGGTCTGGAGCCCGCCAGGCGTCGTGCGTAAATTGTCCCACACGGACGTGCCCAAAGTTAAAAAGGCGCTCAAGGCGCGTTCCATCGAGGGCCTGCCGCTGCAAACGCTGTGGAAGCCGGGAGGTGCTGCCAATGTCGTGGACGCCGGTATCCGCTTGACGCGTCCGAGCGCGATCTTGGCGTCGGGGCGGATTCCAGGTTTCCGCCAGCCGCCCCCGATGATTCGCACGCTGCCCATGCCGCGTACTCGTGACACGGTGCTGCTTCCCTCTGTCCCACCGAGGCGTACCCGTCGCCCCGGCTTCCGTCTACCTGGCGCAGACCTGCGCACCTACGGCTACAAGTCGGGTCTACTCGATCACTTCAAAGGCGCCATCCGACGCGTTGTGGATGCTGTCGCGCAGCCCACCGCGCCTGTACCGCCCTTGCGCCCCACCGCGCCGGACTACTTCACTGGACGCCTCGTGCCAGTGCCGACTATCCGTCGCCATCCTGGTGGGAAAATTCCGCCGGTGCGGCTCCCCGAGGCGCGCATCACGTCCATCGGGCCCCCGATTCCCTCCGGGGCGCTCCCCGCTGCCCGTATCACTGGTCGTCCCGCGCCCAACCCTGCGGTCAAGCAGCCGGTGACGCCTATCGGGCGGAGCGTCGCGTCGAAGATGGCGGCGGAGATGTCTGGGTTTGGTGCGTCACAGCTCGATCCGAGCAAGATCTGCCCCAAGGGTACGATGCCAAATCCGCGCTATACGCCTGGAACGCGCCAATCGAAGTGCTTGCCGTCCATACCGGCGAGCTGGTCAGGACAGCCCATCGACGGCTCCAGCAAGCCCCCGGTCAAGCCCCCGGTCAAGCCCAAGGCTCCCTCTGGCACCATCGCCGGTGTCCCCAAGATCTACATCTACACAGGCGCAGCTCTACTGGCCGCGAAGTTCTTGTTGTAGGAGAACACCATGACGCTGACGCCACAGCAGAAGCTCATCGTTGGGACTGCCGCTGCTACCGCAGCAGCGGGCGCAGCGCTCTTGCTGTTCACCAAGACCCCGGCGCAGAAGAAGCTGGTGTGGGATCTGCTCTCCATCGGCGCGGTGGGCACTGCCGTGAGCATCCCGGTGGGGCTGTACCTCGTGCCCAAGCTCGGTGGTACAGCTCGTTGGGGCTGGGTGCCCGCCGTGGCCCTCACCGGTCTGAGCTGGTACGTCAAGCACAAGATGCTGCCGCACGCGAAGCCCTCGGTGACCGCGCCCGGTGTGGTGCAAGGAGTCTTTTAGTGAGCGAACACATTTTCTACCAGGAGCTGGGAGACCCCCAAAGTTGTCGCGGGCGTAAGCGCGACGGCAGCCTGTCCTGCCCGCCGGGATCGATGGCGCAGCCGATGTACCCTGGACGGCCCAACAGCCCCGTGCGCTGCATGGTGACCAATGCCATGGAGCACGCCGAGTGGGTCGTCACCGATACGGAGCCGGTGCCCACCGATGACATCGGTCCCATCGCAGGGCTCGGTAGTTCACCCTTCGACCCTCGGCGAAAGAAGGCGCTGCTCAAGAGCAGTACATTGCCCACGGTGTTGTTGATGTTGGGCTTGTTCGCCACACTTGGCGTCGTTGTTTATGGGAGAGTACGATGAGCTACTTTCTTGGTAAGACTTCAAAGGAGCCGAGGGAGCCCACGAAGCAGGAGCAGCGTGCTGCGTCTTTGCTCACCTTTATTATCCTCCTCGGTGGAGCGGGTATCGTAGGCCTCGTGATGTGGAACAAGATCTCTGATGCGTAGCCGGTATTACAGGAATCCGCCCAAGCCACAGGTGCGCCTCGTGCGTGGGGGAAGTCTGCCTGAAGTCCCGCAACAACGTGACTCCTTCGGCCCCCCGATGCACATGAGCTTCCAAGACGCGATGCGGGCACTGCGTGCGTCTGCGACTGAGTTTGAAGAGAGCTATGAAGAAGACTCGAGCTAGGAGAAATCATGAGTTATCACAAAAACGCCGGTCTCGGGATGCCCATGATGGCCACACCACCTCTGGGTCCTCCTGGCGGTGCGCCAGGCTTCTGGACGCCGCCTATCACGGCTTCTCCCGGCGGCTCCGGTGGTGGAGCTGCGCTCCGTAACCAGTGTGAAGGCTACGGCGGTCGCTACTCGGAGAACTGTCGTCATATGGGTCCGACCCTGATGCCCCAGCCAGGAGCTGTACCGGGTCTGCCTCATGGCGGCAAGCTCTGTCAGCGGTACTGCGACCTGCCCAGTGGCGAGCAGTCGGCCTACCACGAGCCGAGCGGAAACTGGAGCCCGAGCTTACAGAGTATCTCCGGGTTCGGTGACAACAGAGCTGATGTCAAGAAGAACTTCATCAACCCGATTATTGTGACTGGAATGATCGCGATGACCGCGTTCCTCGGCTACAAGGCCTGGCAGTGGTCCACGGGACACGGGGATAAGATCCCTCGAAACAAGGAGCCCCG
>Ga0080013_1000696_pt1 | contig 46607 bp, 46 predicted proteins | sample ETNvirenome_6_85_FD_69236 | JGI IMG/M metagenome (GOLD analysis project Ga0080013, IMG submission 69236) | Marine viral communities from the Pacific Ocean - ETNP_6_85 (SPADES assembly) (version 2) | ecosystem: Environmental > Aquatic > Marine > Oceanic | place: Pacific Ocean | collected 2013-06-19
TCTTCCCCTTCTTTACTGATGATTTTAGATCTTTCAGTAATGAGTACGACAATGCTTTCTCTACAATAAGTCAGAGAGGTGCCGGCATGATAGGTGCGGAAGTGATTGAAAACCTAGCTGGCGCTGGAGAGAAAATCATCGGTGGTGGTGTTGAGCTTGGAAAGGGTATAGCTACTCTTTCAAGAGATCTTGTTGGTGCGTTTACAGATACAAAAGATGATAAGGGTAATACCATTAAAGCAACAGGCGACAAGAGCACTTTTGCGGCTGCTGCGGAAAAAGCCGGTGCGATGATGGGCACTAAAACAATGGGAGCACCTGGTACTTTTATTGAAACACCAAAATTTTACCAGTATGCTAATACTGACGCCGGGTTGCAGCTTTCATTTGCATTATCTAACACACTAAATGATGACGCAGCGGCAAAGAATGCTGACTTTATTAAAGAGTTTACTAAGATAAATAGACCGACACGAAAAGGACCTTTAGGTATGACATTCCCGGCGATTTACCATATTGAAGTACCTGGTCTAAGATATATAGAGTGGGCATCTTTGGATAACTTTGGTGTTTCAATGTTAGGTACAAGAAGAAAAATTGATGGAGTTATAATTCCTGAAGCTTACGTAATTACTCTATCCTTTACATCTCTAACAATAGAAGCTGCTAACTTCATGACAATGGTAAAAACTCCAGGGCAATCGATGCAAGAATATGCTCGTGAGAAATTTGAAGCTTTAGGGCAATTAAGACAAATTCGTGACCAAGCTAGGGACGCTGCTAATAACCAACTGGATGCTATTAGAGGTGCTTTCGGAATGAGCCCGGTAGATAGAAGTGGCGGTGGTGGATTTTAAACATATATAATAAAATGAGCTTAACAGGTACAACAGGAAAATATCAAGACGATATAGAAGCTTTAGAAAAGCTTCCATTAACTCGTTACGAGAGAATATTTAGGATATTTACCGAGGGTAAAAGCAATAAGCAGTTTTATTTTTATAACATTCTTAATAAAATTGAATTTCCAGATAACATAGAACCAAGCTTACTTGATACACATATAGTACAATCACGGGTGCCATTAACTACATTATCTCATACCCTATACGGAGATATCGATAGCTGGTGGATGATTTATTTACTAAATAAACCTCTTCTTAAAAACAAGTTTTATGCTGAAGGCGGCATGCAACTAAAATTTATTTTAAAAAACCAACGGGGGCTAATTTATCAACAAATTACCGATACAACGGTTTTTAGCAATAGACACTTCTAATGGCAAAAGAGGAACCAATATTCCCTATTAACGGGACTGACTTTTTTTGTAAATTCAATCTAACAGGGCCGAGTACAGAGGGTAAAGGCGCAATTGAATTTACAAAGTCTGCTATTGTTAATTTTGAGCTAGAGGAAAACTTCTTTGAACCGTTTGTTAGTGCCATAGTAACGGTAAACAACCCATTCGATTTTGTTGAAAATAATGTGTTCACAAGAGGGGATGGTAGAGATAAGTTTAGTGTGGAGTTATATAACACTAAGGACAAGCGGCCAAAAAAAGAAATAAACTTAAAATATAATTTTGTAATAGCTAATGAGTCAAATAGTGTGTCGAAGACGGACCGGTCCAATAATTTTAAAACATATACATTAATTGAGGAAAATTATTTTAAGTTAAATGAAGTAATTCCTTATGGAAAGCGATACGGTGGTGGTGGTCGTGGAGGTACAGCAGTGGCTATAGGTGATATAATTTTTGAAATATTAGAAGAGATTATAGGCCCGGGTTGCATTGACGAAAAAAATTGGGAGCCGGGTGACATGGTAATAGATAATTTTCCAGAATATATAATACCACCAATATCATTTAGATATTCCGATTTAATCAAATACTTACTCAGATTATATTATTTTATAGACGGTGACTTAGCATGTCAAGGAATGCTTACGTTTGATAGAGTAACTGAAAAATATCAACTACGGCCTATAAGTAAGATTTTTGGCGACAATCCGAAGTTAACACAAGAGGCGTTTGGTGTCGGTGATTTAACTGACGATAAAAACGAAGGTGTAGTAAAAAGTAACCCAGTTGATGAGAAAGTTCCGGTTAATAAATATACTAATGCGCTACCTTATACAAATCTTACTACCCCTATGGTGACGTGGAGTAATGAGTTTTTCACAAATTATTCAATAGCTACTACAAATCGAGAACTAGGAATCGAAATAAAAGAACTAATGACAATTAAAGATGTTAAGGATGCGTGGACAAAGTCGTTTGTTGATGTCTTTAAATGTGTCGGTGGAGTGCCGAAGCCCTTTTTACCTCTAAATGGAGCTAAAAGTAATATTTTTAAGCCCTTTATTATGCCGTATAAGAAAGAACATGTCAGAAACATAGCTAAAGCGCAAATGATTTCTAACTTGACTTTTTTAAATCTCCAACTAGGTATTGATAACATAGGCGATACAAATAGAAAGCCTGGGAAATTTGTAGACGTGTTTAAGAGAAGCGACAAAGACGAAATTGTAGATAAAAAATTATTAGGTAGGTGGTTTGTAACTAAAGTCAGGCACATGTTCCAGAGAGATAGATATTACAATGTAATGTCGTGTATTAAAACATGTGTGGGACCAGACTCTAACATAAAGGACGTATAAAATGGCTATATGTAATAAAAGTTGTGAAACATTAAGAGCTTTAGAATTAACTAAAGATCAATATATTGCTGTCATTGAAACTCCTTGCCCGGCTGAAGAGGGAAGTGGTGCACCAGGGGCAGAGGGGCAGGATAAAGAGGTACTAGGTTATACCTATACTGAAGAAGATAAAGTACTCTGCGAATCATTTAAGAAAGTATATCAACTCGGGTTAAACCAATTACGAGTATTTGTTAACGATCTTAAGAGAGATAATCCTGCAATTAATGAACAAGCGGCTTTATATTATATGAGACAATTATATAATGGGCCGTTTACAAACCAAGTCGCTATATATGCTGAGAACCCTTATAGAGGTCTAGGGAGAGAGCAAAATTGCTTCTTTCCTTCTCCGGATATATTAGGGTGCCTAGCAAACACAGCGCAGCAAAATGCTGGAACAGCAATCTATTATGGAGAGTCAGATGATATATCGTTAAACCTAACTAAAAAGACCCCAGCATTTATTCGTAGAAATCTTAATACTTGCCAAAGAACCTGCGCGCAGGTTATTAATTACAATACTGAAAGTGCTGTATATAGCGATAATACGCTCCCTTACATTGATAAGCGTTCTATAGAACGCGTCAACACTGAGTATACTGGCAATTATACTTCCTCGACAATTGCAGTAGGTAATCTTATGCTTAAGGACATTAGATTCGGTAATATATTACGAGGGATTGCTAATGCTATTATCGGAATAATTGAGGACTTTCTAGGAATAGATGCATTTAGATTATTTGAATACAAGAGAAATATAAACTTTTTCGACCCGAAGCAAAATATATCAAAGACAGTGAATGGTAAGGTATGTAAGTCTTTTCTTATTTTAAAGAAAGCTTTTGATGAGCAAGGAAACGAGTATATTGACGAGGAGTGTGTTGAGGTATGTTGTAGTTGTTGTTGCGGTCCGTCGCTGCCGAATTTCGGTCTTACAATATCTACTAGTGAAGGGTCATTTGATTTGTATACAGTAGCGGGGCAAGGTGGCACTGGCTCGAAGCCTAGGGAGAATATTAATATTGGTGGTACGCAAATGACACCTCAAGTAGATCCTACTCTAGAAGGGATTGGACAAATCCCCGGGGTATTAAACGTGACGACCTTTACTAACCCGGCAAGCGCAGCGCAAAAGACCTTAGAACTAACTAACGGTGCTCTATCAGGTATACATACACGGACATCAAGTACCGGGACTCCATTGTGGCTGCCTTTCAAATCCCCGGAAGATTTTCAAGAGTATCTCGATCAAACAAAAGAGAAAGATATTTGTGTTGATAAGACAGATTGTAAAGACGACCTTAGTTTTTAAACATCAATAACGTCGTCGTCTCTATCTATTAGTGCTTGCATTATATCCTCACGAGAAAGAAGTACTCGAGTCTGATTATCTGTAATGTTAATTCTTTCTTTAGAATCAACATCCATTTGTTTAACTTCTTTTTGCGTCTCGTTTCTTTCGTTAGAGCTATGTAACTTTTGCAGAGTATCAATAGACCCGGCTGTTGCTTTGATTACTTCTGCTAATGCTGCAACATCTCTATTTTCCGGGGCTGATGCAATATATTCATGAACATTATCTACAAGTTCTAAGGATTTGTTAACAAGCTTCCCGGAAGACTTCATAATGAACTCTTCAAGATTATCCTTATCTATAGTTACATCTTCGCGTTTTTCACGGACAGTTTTATTGTTGCCCTTTATCTGAGCAATAATATCATTAACCGCTTCATCTAGCTCTTCTTCAGCCATTACACATATATTTAATCGATACTTGAATTTTTTGCAAATAAGGCTATTATATAATGTAATGTTATTAAAATTTAAGAAAACACACGAGAGCGCTGTTCTCCCCACAAAGAACCATAAGGACGATACAGGGCTTGACGTCACATGTGTTGAAGGAACGACTATTCCAGCCCGTGGATCCGCTGTTTTAGAAGTAGGGCTAAAATTTGCTTATATCGAGCCAGGTTACTGGGTGAGAATTGAAGGTAGATCTGGATTAGGATTTAAACACGGTATTTTACCTCACCCGGGAATTATTGACTGTGGATATAGAGGTAGTGCAGGTATAAAATTATATAATATGACTTTTGATGATTATGAAGTTAAAGCTGGTGATAGAATTGCTCAATTTGTAGTATATAATAATCATGACGTTGAAGTTACTGAAGGTGAAATTGAAGAGTCTCTTCGAGGTGAAAAAGGCTTCGGGTCTTCTGGAAAATAAATATGATTGATTTTGATAAAATTTGGGTTGAAAAATATCGCCCTGCAACGCTTAATGATGTTATCTTAGATGATGAGACATTACGCGTAGTTAAAGAGTTTAAAAATGAAATACCTAATCTTCTTTTTGTTGGTAATCCTGGTACTGGTAAAACCACTCTTGCTAGAGTCATTGTTAATGATATTCTTAAGTGTAATTACCTTTATATTAATGCTTCTGATGAGTCTGGTATCGATACTATTCGACATAACATTACTAATTTTGCACAAACTAAATCTTTTGACGGTGGGGTTAAGGTCGTAATTTTAGACGAAGGCGACGGGCTTACACCTCAAGCTCAAGGAGCGCTTCGAAATACTATGGAGTCGTATGCTAAGTATTGTAGGTTTATTATTACCGCGAACTACAAGCATAAGATTATACCTGCTCTACAATCTAGATGTCAATCATTAACCATTAAACCTGTTGTAGAACTAGCGGTTAAAAGATGTTACAATATTCTTAAAAATGAAAATATTAAAGTCCCGGAAGAACAAAAGAAAAAATTTGTCCAACTCGTTAAGCGTCACTTCCCCGATTTACGGAAAACCATTAACGAGCTCCAAAAGAACGTCATTGATTCAGAGCTGTGTATTACTAGCGTTGTTAGTGATAACGAGTTGCTCGAAACGATTTACAAAAAAATAGCCTCTAAGCAGTGTTTAGAAGCTAGAAGATATCTAATTGAAAATGAAGATAGATTTCAAGGTGACTACGACACGTTGCTTTGTAACTATCTAGATTTTATCTACAGCGCAAATGTAGAAGATATAAAGAAGAAAGAGATGATTGCTATTATTGCAGACCACCTGTACAAAAGTGCGTTTGTTGTAGATAAAGAAATTAACGCTTTTGCGTGTTTAGTAAATTTAGAAAAAGTCTAAATTAATAAGCACTAGGGCCTTTAGTGAGATCACTAAGATACTGATTAGTATATGATACCGCGTCTGGGGATGGAGTAGCAGGGTCACTCGGAATCACTGTATTTTTCTTTGGTAGAGATCTTTCCGTTGGTGTTAGGTCATGAGGCTCAGTGCCACCTCTATCAGATCTGTTGGAAAGGTTTTCCTCGTCTTCTACAAACTCTTCTGGTTTAATGTTGACAACACTAGGTCTCTTAAGAGCATCTGGTATGGGTAGTAAATTAGGAGCATACTGAACAGCCTGTCCTAATAACCCCGGTACAGTAACATAATGTGAATATCTCCCTCCACCATCATCAAGTGCGAGATTTAAATTTACATCTAAGGAAGACTGCTGTGAACTAGCTGGATACCGGGAAGGCTCTGTATCTTTTATTCCAACAACTCTAATATGAAGACCTGAGTCAATCATTTTTGTTAAAAGATCTTTTGTTTTCTTTGGTAGTGCTTTATAACAATCGGTCGATTGATAATCATCATCAAACTTAAAAACGTCGCCAACAAGAAAGCCACCACGCTCATAGCGTCTCATATAAGATTCATGTAACTTAACAAACTTTTTACCTGCCATAATATTATTTATGCAGCCTTGCAAATAATCACACGGTATCGTGTAACTTAATCTCTAAGAAATTCTGCTAAAGTATGAAACGCTGTAAACACTTCAGTGTCATCTTCTATAGCAAGACCTAGATCTTCTTTAATTTCGAAAGAGTGTGTTGTGTACACGGACTTTTCATGAACAAATCGTCCGTCTTTAATGTATACTCGACCTTCATTTGGTTTAGGGAAATTCATTCTCGAATACACCTCTTCTTTAAGAGCTGATACTAACTCTTGTGGAGTTATTTCTACATCAACATCAGTTTTACCGCTAACACGCATACCTATATTATATTATAGTTCCTTAAATTCGATTTACCACTCTAGTATTAAATATTATAAATGGCTCTTATAAAAATATCAGATGTATCAGTTGATAAAAATCACGAAGCCGGCTTAAGAGACGGTTATCTGTATAAGGATCTCTTTTTAGATTTAGTGCCTGAGGTATACTATAACAAGCAACTAAACAAAAATGTAATCTTAAAGGATGTACAAGGCTCATATGATCTACAAGCTATTAAAAACAGCATTATAAATATATTTTTAACATCCCCGGGGCAAAAAATATTAAGCCCGTTATTTGGTCTGGATTTAAGGAGATATCTATTTGATCCTGTAAATAGTTCTACTGCATATATGATAAAATATGATATCGATACAAAGTTGCCTGACCAAGAGCCAAGAATAGAACTGTTAAATGTGAATGTAGATGCTGTTACAGATGCTCAGGAATATTACATATCTATGCAAATAAATATACCGTCATTAAACGCATACGGGATAACACTTAAGTCGTTATTAAATAGTAACGGATACTACGTATTATAAGACCATGCCAACGAACACAAACGAAACCTCAAATAAATTTTTAGATTTTAATCTGCCACAAGACGCGTACGTTGCGTTTGATGCGGTAAGTTTAAAAGATTATATTATTAATCGATTAGATGAAAATGAAAAATTTACTGATCAAAATTATGATGGGAGTAATTTAGCTGCTGTAATTGATATAATTGCATATTCATATCATGTTCTTTTATTCTATTTAAATAACACCGCGTCCGAGGTAAATTTTGATCAAGCTACTCTATATGAGAACATGAACAAAATCGTAAAACTTATAGGCTATAAGCCAGCTGGAAAGCAGACTTCTATTGTTCCTTTAAACGCGGTAGCATCAACATCTCTACCAACCGGAAATTATACTATACGCAAATATTCTTATTTCTTAGCAGATGGAATTCAATACAATTTTAATGAGGATATTTCTTTTAACAGAAATAATGCTGGTGAAGTAGAGACTCTACAAACTGTAAATGATGAGGTAATATTGTATCAAGGAACCATTAAAGAGTATCCGGATTACACTGCCCAGGGCGAGGAATTTGAAATTTTACCAATAGTCGTGGAGAACATTGTAGATAGTAATAGTGACAAATTTATTGCTGACGGTACAATAAGTGTATACGTAAAAGAGGCAGGTAATAGCACATACTATGAATATAATATTGTGGAGAGTTTATACCTTTCTAAATCCGTTGATAGGGTATGTGAGATACGATTAAACGAATATGGTCATTATGAGATCAAATTTGGAAACGGGGTGTTTGGTAAGAAATTAGATTCAGATGATATAGTATCGGTTAATTACCTACAGTCCGATAACACTAGTGGTGTTATTAGTAAAAATATAATTAACGGTAACAAGCTGTTTGTTTATGACTCATCTCGTCAGCGTGAATTATTTAACGATCTGTACCCGAATAAAAACGAGACAACGTTTTTAAATATTACCAATAGTCCAAAAATTACATTTAATAACCCTTTAAATTCTTCTGCATTATCAACAGAGGAGACAGTTGAGCAAATTAGACAAAATGCTCCAAAGATGTTTTCATCTCAATTAAGACTGGTCACAGAAAAAGATTATCAATCATTTTTAGAGAGAAACCTAGCTAACGTAATTACCAGTACACGAGTTGTAAGTAATGAGAGTTATATTAATGAGTATATACAATATTTTTACGACATATGTGTTGATCCAAATAAAGTAAATAGAGTAATAATTAACCAGGTAAATTTTGCTGATTCTTGTGACTTTAATAATATTAATGTTTTTGTTGTACCGAAGTTTAAGACTATCGAAGATAAATCATACCCACCATTTTTAAGTAATTCCTTTAAAAATTATATAGTTACACAAACACAAGATCGCAAAATGCTTTCTAACACTGTTGTCCCTAGAGATCCTATCTATATGGCATTTGGGTTAGGCATAGGTGATGCTGCTAACTTGAGCTTAGATATATTAGATCAAACTAAACTCTATGCTGTTCGAGAAACAAATAATAAGATTAACAAATCTACATTAAAAGCACGAATAGGGAGTTTAATTACAAAGTTTTTTGAGCCTGGAGATAATACACTAGGTGGAGACTTAAAATTAGTAAACCTAGCTAACGATATTCTTTCATTAGAAGGAATAAAGCGAATAGAAACAAGAAATGAGCAGACCGGAGAAATATTTACTGGAGGTATATCATTTTTGTCATTTAACCCTCAATACCCAGAAAGTGATATAGAGTTAGTGAACCAAGATAAAACATTACCGTTTTTTAAGTTCCCCTATCTATACTCTCCGCTGTCTGTAACCAAGCGTATTGTTATAACAGATGAGTAATATACCAGTTAACTATGCAACGTTTGACGTAGAAGATTACAAGCGAGAAGCTAAGCTATCTTCTTATAATTTACCATTTACCCCGCTAGTGTTCAAAGCTCGTATACCTAGTTCATTGGGCGGGGAAGCAGTAACAACTCAGTATAATACTTTAAAAGCTACCTTTGACTTTGGTGACGGTACTTATGGTAACACTCTCACTAGTAGTCATGTATACGAGTATCCCGGGGTGTATAATGTAAGAATGGTGCTTCGTGATTGTGATAACAATTCAATATTAGCAGCATACAGTACCGATATTACAATACATGATTATATAACTAATACCTTTACACTCGTATCAGGAACTTTAAGTGCAAACGTGTTAGAGTTATCAGCTGGTGAGTTCTCTAATGCCATAACAATTAATTCACAGTCACCCTTCTATCAAGATTTTCAAGATATTTACTTTTCTATATCAGGGTGTGATTCACCTAATTACTATAATTTAGATGCTAATAAATTTAACAATCTTAAGACGTTTAATTCATTTTATAAGAAGAATTATATTAATACTCTGTCTGGGTATGAATACGAAGATATAGATAAAATTGCTCTTTCTTCTACTAATATCTATATGAGATTGAGTGGAAATAATCACGTTTCTGGAAAAGGTCCTTCTGCTTTTGCAATTATCAATACATTAAGCTCACATATATCAAGTGTCAACGTAGGGAGTTCAGGTAAGCAGATAGTGTACTTTAAGACTGACGAGCAAAAAGCACCGTATCGCCATATTAACATATCGTTCTTTAAAGATAGAAATAATATTTTCTCTAATAGCACAACCGGGTATAAAAATAATAATTATGCAAATAATTTTACAATTACACTATCGTCTCTCGTAGGCCCCACATCTGCACAAACTATTAGCAGCATCGCGATAACGTCAAACGGAATCCCCGGTGAGAGTGATAGTGTAGAAACCTTTAATGTTTCCCCGGTTCAATTTAAAGGATTAGGAATCCCGTTTATTCTTTCACCAAAGAATACAGGCTACTACACGATGAAGGCTCTATCTAGTCATAGAGAGCCAATCTTTCAATTATTATCCGGTAGGGCTCCGCAGATAGTACCTGGTGTAAGCGGTGTACCTGTAAGCACAACACATTATACTATTGAAAGTCTAAGCGCTACTCTATCTTCTCTAAATACAAAATTCTGGTACAGGGGGCTTTTAACATTTAACGATGATACTCTAGCTTCTATCTCAGCGAAACCAGCGTTTTTAACTCTTAGTGCAAAGTGTCCATATAGCACTCTCTCCGGAGATATTCATACAGCGAGTAACACTGTATCTGGATATACATCCTTTACATGTTATCCTAAAAATCATTATGAAGCATATAAGCATAATGAAAATTTCGATTTTGAGCAAACAATAAAAGATTTAAGATTTCAAGAAATTTTATTAGATAAAAATATACTGTTTACAGACTTTATCGGAAGTATATTCGGAAATGTAAGCAGTAGGTATACCGTACTTGGTAAAAAGCTGTGGGAAAGGATACAAAACTTTACATCAAATACTAGTGATATAGATTACTGCGATATAAACTCTCTTATTAATTTAGCCAATCTAGCAGATGACGATGGGTTAGTATTTGATAGAGCCTTAGCACAACAACCGGAATTAGTAGATAGATTATTAAGTCAGTTGAGCATTAACTATAATAAGTTTAGAGGTACAGAAAATAAGTTTGATGAAAACTACGACCCTCAAGGCCATACAACAAAAACCACTTATGGAAAAAATTTAAGTGCACTGCTGGATACGGCAACTTATCAAGTTACTGCAGGTACAGATATTGTAGCCTTCGAAAAGTTTAGCGGTATTTATACAAGGCTAAACACGTATCAGCCTTTATGTGCGTTAAGCGGTAATCAATATTCTAAAGCGGGTGACACAACGACATATATGCTTAGTGATTTTTCTACTCTTCATGATAGAACAAGCAGTGGACCGCATTGGGGATGGCCTCTCGTACTACCAGCATCATATGACACTCCATCAGAAGTAGATAAATTTTATAAGTTTTATAGTTTATCTGCAGTATATGATAATACTATTATAGGCGGATTAATTGATTATTCAAACGGATTAACAACCTTGGACTATAGTACACCGCTTAGCTCACTCCAGGGCGACAATAACATATTTGATGTTATGATTCGAAACTCCTTATTTAGTAGTCTATCTCTGTTCTAGAGATAAATATGTTTAATGGATACAATTGTTACAGGCTTCCCTGAAGTAGATTTATCTATAACTAACCCTAATGTACGGCATGATGACGCATTAGATAAATTTACGCCGTTCTCATTTGTTCAATTTATTGAAACAGTAAGTGAACAATACCAACCAGAGACTTTAACGGATTTTTATAATGCCTACCTTAATAGATGGAATATTAAAAATACTGGGCTAGGACAAGATAACAAAGAAACGATAATTGAAAGATACCGTGATTTCTTAAGAGATATCACTTTAAATTTTTCTACCAACGCAGAAAGAACCTTTTTAACTCAGTTAGATTTTACAGATTCATACGATCTCGAAATGGCAATGTCTTTTTACAGTAAGAAGATAAGAAGTATTATTTCATATTATAAGAAAAAGCGCCAAAGAGTTTATTACGCAGTTACAAAAGCTAAAGTTAAAGGAAGCTCTTTAGGCGTAGAGCGCGCTGCAATAGATCTTGTTCTGGATTTTTTAGAAAATCGTAGTACAGCAGCAAGAGACTACGACATTACTAAAATTAAAAAAGATCTGTCAATATCAGTTACAGAGTACTTTGATAATTTTTCTCAGTATTTTAATAGACCTCCGGATGATAAGGTATATGGTAGTACTTTTAAGAGCTACGATACTGCTAATCTACCGAAAGATAATATATTTTTAGCTACCGACGAGTCTCTTATACAACAAGTTTTTGCTAATGTTGGGGAAGATTTAATTGCCCTTAAGGAGGGCCGGGAGAGTTTAAATTTTAAAATATCTGACGATTCAATCTTTGGTAATAAGAGAAAGTTAACAGAAAAATTTATGGGAGCTGATTTTTATTATCTAGCTACGGATGAAAATGGTAACCCGGAATTTGACGAAAATAATCAATTAAAACTTTTATTTAAAGCGGATAAGCCATACGCTAATTTTGTAAATCAGGATTTCCCTTCTACAGCTTCTGTATTCTCTGATCAAATTGTTAGTGAGAGGGACCTAGGGTTCTTTAGACCACAAAACTCTGCAATTGTCGTAATTGAAGGAAAACGGCTTCAATTTTTTACAAGAAAAAAATACCCTCCTAACCAATTATACATATTTCCGGATCCGAATCTCTTTACTAACACGGAGAATGTCTTAACTTTTATTATTGACACTTCTAGATCTATTAATAATGCCAGTAAGGGAATTGCAGTAAATCAACCTAATACTGATAGAGATAGTTCTGCTTTTATTGGGTATAATTCCGAAATGGGCCAAGATAGAAATTTAAATACAGATTTATCTTATCTCTTTGATGAGGGATATGTAGCCGACGGTAAAAGAGATTTATTCGGTAATATTTTCGGGCTAGTAAAAGACAATAACTATTATCGAAATAATGTAATAAATGAAACTCCAAAAAAGGTAAAAAGCCTATTAATGAACGGTTATCAATTTTTTGATGACCTATATGGTGAAGGGTATAAGTTTTCATACAAAGTAGCAGATTCAGCTACATTTACTGAAACTATAAGATCAGGACTATCTACATTTACTAATGGATTTTCCGGTAGAGGTCCAGCTGATTTACTACCTGATACACCAGGTAGCTGGACCAGCTTTCCAACGTCAGCATATAATATATTTTATAGATATTTTAACCCATATCAGACTTTACTTCAGCCTTCAAACTACTTGGAGGTAGACTACGGGCGGCCCATTGGTTATACGATTGATGCGGACGTAAAAGAAGGGGCATACTTTGCTTTTTCAGATACTGAAGCACTTGTAGACCCGACAAGTGCTACTGATATTGGTACATCAAATGTTTCTGATTTAAGCTCTTATGCTACAAGCACTGCACAATTTTATTTTTCAGAACTAACAGAAGCAGGTATTGGGTTGTTTAATGTAAATCCACCGTATCCGGATAACACGGATTTTGCGACCAGGACCATATTTACAGCATTATGCGATCCTACTGACGCGTGGACAAAAAGCTTAGTCGGTAATTTTACTTACAATGTACGACTATCCGGAGGATCGGGAAATAGTGGTAATGATGTTAAAAATTATGACGGTGGGCTGTTCACAGATAATATAATATTTAATTACGCACCAAACGAAGAAACTTTTGCATATAATGCGGATGTATTTTCAAAAACTACTATAGCTAATGTAACTTCTGCTCATGAGCAATTTTTTAATAAGAGAGAGCATCTAGGAAAAATTTATGTTAAAAATGTAAACAAAGCGTGGAATACACCTGCTGTAAAAGAACTTACAGACTGGTTACCTTATCTGTCCACAAAATATAATACTGCAATCTGTAATGAACTGTCGACAGCAATAGTTAATTTTGATATTTTTTATAGTACTTTGTTTATTGAGACTAGTAGTTATCTAATTATAGAGAGAACAAATTACGATAATGACAAGTTCGTTTCACCTAATTCATTTACAAACTCACTGACTATTAATACAAACTTTTTTGATAAGGTAAGTAATAGGTTAAAAGTACAAGATGATGTATTTTACTGTAGAATGGCAAGAGAACAAATAGGGTATAAGGGTGATAGATTTTTTCCACAGATCTACAAATATAATTATATAAACGATAAGACCGAACAAATATATCCAACAACCGGAAATCCTACTATCTCTTCTGCAGCGTTTTTCTCTTTAACAGCTGATCCATCTGTGTACATTGAATGCAGTAAACCTATACTAACATATAGTAGTGATAACGAGCAGTTTAATCTTGGTGTTATTTTAAAAGATCAGAACAAAGGACCTGTATTGCTAAACTATCTTTTTCAATACATGGATAATATTGAATTTTTAAATACTGAAGCATATGTTTGTAATAACAGCAGATTTACCTTTAACTTTACACAATCTGCAAAGAATATACGCGATTTAGATAATATAAACTTTGTGTTATCATCTATTATACCTGCTTTAACAACAACTAACGTATCACCATCACCACTGTCCGGAGCAGCTTTAATTTTATGAACACTTATACCTTCTCTATATCTACTACAACAGCAAATGAAACTACTGTTTATGAACCTATTGATCTCTTTGATGTAACTAACTTTAATTTAAATCTGGTAGATGTATATACACGAACATTTCCAAATTATATAGCAATCGACTGGGGCGACGGTACGGCGGTGCTTGAACCAGATGTTTCAATTTTTAGGGATTACACAAAAGATTCAATTTACCCGGAAATAAATAAGGGGGTTGCGCCAAAATATATAACCGATTTTTATAACCATATATACGAGCCTTCAAATTACGCGCTAAATAAGTCCGTTATACTTAAAATAAATATAGGGTATGTTACCGGTGAGACTACTCAATTAAGCGCGCCTTTAAATATAAGAACTAATGGATATTATCAATCTGTTGAAGATATGGATTTAATTGGTCTTGATTTGTTAAATAATAAATATAATAGCTCGAGATTTACCTTTCTTACTAAAAAAGATGATTTTATTGTTCAGTTAGATAACAACATTTACAAAGAAGATCCTTCAAGCGGAGGCGCGGGTGAAGTCGCTGGTTCTGGCCAATAACAAATCTTATAAAGCAGACACAGCATAAATATTGTTAATGGGATCTTTAGTAAAATCTAGTCTAAGCGCACTCAGCTCTGCAGAGGCTAGCTTTTGTCCGATGAATATTGAATTAGATCAATTTCCGCGGACTTTTAATGGTGGGTTTAAGATAAACTTTGTTCAAGCCCTTTCTAGTTCACAGAGTTTTAAAAATCTAAACTATACCAACTTCTATCTTACAGATAACTACCTACTGGATAGTGTTACAACTTACAATGCGCCAAGAATAAAGCCGGATAAATATACCACGACCTTAAATTTTGGATTTAGTGCAAGTGCATTTGGTATATTTAAACCTGCTGTTTTAAGTTCTTTTAAGCTACAAAATATAATTTATGAGGCAAAAAATTATGGAACAGCTGAAATTAACACAATAAGCGGGGATGTTTTTGAGATTGAATTAATAGACGACTTTACTTGTAGAGTTGCAACTCGTGTAAATGATCTTCGATATTTTCTCGTGGTAGAAGATACTGACGATACTGAATTTACTGAAACTCGAGATGTTTTGTTTGTCTCAGAGAGCCAATTACCACTATCGGGATTTAATTTAAATTATAATTTATCGAAATATCTAGCAACTAGCTATATTAATTTATATTCTACAAAAAGAGTAGGAGGGGCCTCAGATAGCTACGCTATTACTAGTGATGGTAATAAAGTTGTAGCGACGTGGCTCAATCCGGTAAATAATTATAATGAGTTTGCGGTTACTGCTTATAGTATAAGGCTTGATCAGGAATTGAATTTAACTATACCATCGCCTTATAATGCCTCGTATATTACGTATGATAATTCCGGAAAAATAGAGGATGATAAAAGTGATTTTAATTTAACCTCAAATTACTTATTTTATAGTTCGAGTAATAGCGACACGCAAGTATTTAATTTTATTAATTTAAAAAATATTGTTAATACACAAGATTCATTTACATCTTCCAACAATTTGTTATCTACATCTGAAACAACTATATACTCACAAGATTTACGAACTTACACTAGTATCTTTGCTGATATAGATAGCGAAGAAAACGAAACGCTAGCATTAAATTACGTATATAATAATTATGATTTGGTTATAAGACCTGGCACAACATATTTTACTACACCTTCTTCACTCCAACCATTTAACAAGATAAACATTAATGATACAAAATTTGCTGATTGTGGTTCTTTTGCTTTTAAAACACCGGATCTAGCAGATAGGGTATATAATCTTGATGATAATACTGTTAAAAGCGAAAACGTTACTTACCTTTGTACTTGGCTTTCTGGTGGCATTGGTGAGCGCGGAACATGGGTTGATAGATATTTTTACCCGGATCTTGTTTCGAAAGAAGATGCACTCGGGGGCGTGTACGCATTTAATGCTACTTACGACCAGGCAGTAGAGAATTTAATAATGACTAATTCAAGTTTAAAGACCTCTGTAACAAATAGGCTTTATTTTGATAAAAAGAGTGACTTGGTTTTTGAGCCATCAAAAAGATATAAATATATTCGAGTTGCTGACAAAGACTTTACTATAAAACCACCTGCGAACTTCTGTGATGTTTCGTCAATAGATAGAAAGATTAATAATTACTTTTCAACTATAAACGAAAATGGAGGATTTGGGTTAGGATTTACTATACAAAATGATACAGATGATTTTTATATTGAATCTGAATTTAACGCAATAAATGGAGGCATTTGCTTTAAGAAAAATGGAAGCACTTGCAAATTTACATACAAGTTGTTCGATAATAGTACCGAGGGCTTAGCTCTATCAGCAAGAATAGCTAAAACAACTTTTGAGTATGATTTTAAAATTGATTTATTCGAAAAAAATAATATTTTCTTATCTTTTGATGCTATTTTAGGTAAATTTAAATTATATCTCAATTCAGTTGAGCTGTACAGCTTTGAAATTAATGCATTTCAAATGTATACTAAGAGAATTCTTTTCGGTGATATTTTTATATATTATAAAGATACTAATAATGTACAACAAAGCATAGATATACTACTGAATGCAGCTCATGAAGAGGAAGATAGAATTGCAATTGATAATTTATATTTAGCTTTGGCCCCTCTAAATGAGAGTGAACAGATAGCGTATTTGTTTGGCTCTAATTTAAACGAAATTCAAGATATTACTATATCACTACCGTGCGGCCAGAGAAATTTAACAGATAATATACAACTAGTTAACTCAATTAACACTAATCTCAAACATAAGAGTAATGTAGTTGATATTAATGTTAAAAATTTAAATATATCTGATAGTAATATTGAAGACGAAGTGAAAAACCTTATTTTAACAAATATTAAAAGCTCGATACCTAAAACAACTAGTATTAACGAGGTTAAATTTACAAACTACAAGAAATGATTGAATATTTTAAATACGCAGCAACTGGGACCTTTACCTTAAGTGGTTCGCCATACGCTGGTTTTGTTAATGTTAGAGACGGTGTAGCTTACACAGGTAAGACCTTTACACAGACTTCGCGTATTTTACAAACTACTGATACCTTTTTTGCTAACAGTATATTGAGTGAGTTAGAGTTTGATAGAACCACTACACAAATTATAGAATCCGATATATTAACATCTCCGGTAATATCACCTAGGAGTGTGGTTGATCAGTCTTTCATTGATACAAACTTAGGTATTTTAAATCGAAATAATTTAAATCTATACGCATTAAATATTACTTCGCGAAACGACTTACTAAATTTTAAAAATTCAGCAAAAAATGGAAATGCATACTTTTTAGGTCTGTCTAGTGGTAAAAATGACATACGTAATGACGATACAAAGCTAGCTAAAGATAACTTATTTCCTATTCAAATTGATCCTTTTAGTTTTATCGATAAAGTACCTGGTATAAGTGTATTAGACGACACTATTGATAGTACGTTATTCGTATATAATGATGAAACGTATTTTTATTTTACTACAACTCCAACATCCTCACATACATTTTCCGGGAGCTTTGTTAAAGACAGTAGTCTAGTTCCTATTACCCCGGATGAGGATACTGGGGAAACGCTATTTAAAGGCGGTACAAGATTTACATATGATAATTCAACAGATATACTATATAGCTTATCTGCTGGATCTAATCAAATAGATCTTAACCTCTACGATAATAGTTTTGTTAACCCATGCGGTAAACTAAAACTTGTCGATAAAATAATTATTGAAGATAAAATTATAGATGAGACGGTTAAGATAGGAAACAACTTGCTTGGATATAGGTATATGGGGACTGATGCAACTTACATCTCTATTAGAAACAAATATTCAAATAAACTAATTAACACTTTAACTACAACTGGAGATGAAGAAATAGTCGCTTTTGATATAAGAGATTCAGATGATTCTATATTAGTGTTAACATCACCAGGGCAAGCACCACCTGAGGTTCTAGAAAACAATACTAGTGGCGAAGGTGTATTTTATCTATATCAGCTAGATGCAGAAAATTTAACTGATTTAGGGCCTGAGCTAAATCCAAAAATAGTTTACAGGCATAGGCCAACATATAACTACACTGCAGTCGACGAAGATGATATTCAAATATATTTTTCACAAAATGATTCGAATGTATTTATATTAAATGATAGAGGATTTATAACAACTAGATTTATATCAAATCCTACTGAAGTCTCTGGATTTGCGAATCCTGAAAGTTTACAATACCTTCCTGATATGTATTTTAATAATACAGGTGAACGATTTAATTTAATTGAAAAGAAGTTTAATTCAAATATACTTAAATCTAATTACTTTAATTATATAAACTATATAGTTGCAAAAAACGAAACTGATTTATTCTTTTTATTACATAACATCGGTCGTATATATTTGTTTAAAGAGAGCAATCTATTATATCAAAATTTTGTCCCTCTTGATCTTAAAAATTTATATGACAAGATTACAAGCTGTGAATCTAGTCTAGGAATTTCGTTAAACAGTGAGATACAAAATATTATTAAAGATACCGTAAATATATTTTTAAGTCTTAGTCTTATACCTGCTCCAAAAGAATCAGCCGGTATACCAGTATTAAGAGATTACATTACATATAAGGGATTAGATATTAATTTTAGAGATATTGAATTTCATGAAAATGAAGCAGTAGATTATAATGTCGTTTCACGAGTTCTGAATCAACTTTTTGATTTACAACAACAAGTGTTAACTAGTATCATCGGTACGGTGGGTGAAATAGAGGAAGATGATTTTATAGGATCAATTACTATAGGAGATGACGAATATGAAGAATTAAATCCTAGCGCTGGATCCACTAATTAGTAATATAAATATTAAAGTATGCCAGAAAGCCTTTCACAGAGCCGTATATCAGATCAATATTCATCATTATTGCATATAAGCGGCGCAAACATTAATGCAGGTGATAAAGCTGCAGCGCATAGCTTTCAGGAGGTATATGATGGTGTTGGAACCGTGACTGGTATATCTTTAAGCTCAACTACTGGCATCCCGGTAGCTGAAGTAGGTGGTAGAATTATAATTAATAATTATCAGGCGCCGGTAGGTTGGTCTTATCAAAAAGAATGGTTAGATGCTTTCTTTCCAATTAACGTTATAATTATTACTTCAGAATTTAAAAACCCTGGCATAAAGATGAAGGGGACAAAATGGATTTTAGAATCACAGGGATTATTTCCAGTAGGTACTGGAACATATACCGATAAAAATAATGACACTTTTGGATTTACAGGTGGAGATAATAAACAAAGAAAAGGAAATGGATTGCAAAACGGGGATTTGGCCGGGGAATTTAGGGCAAGGATTACTAAAGAGGACTTACCGAACCATACACACTCAACAGATGCTAGATCTGAAATAGTACCGGCACAGAAAAATGGAGAAGGGACCAACGTGGGGTTTGTCTTTTATTTTGGAGATACAATTAATCCAAGTCAATTAGTACGCGAAGACCAACGTTATCTGGATAGTGATGCAATAGAGGCGTTTCAAAATAATACTTCCTATAATAATATCAATAATTATAGGAATCATATAATTAAGGAAAGGCATAAAGCTGGAATAGTTTACACAGACGCAGATTTTAATCCTCAATTCGCGGGTCAAGAACTAAGAGGATGGGCCCAGGCTAGTGCCGGTGGACCTGGGTGGGGCGGCATTCTAAATACTAACGGAAAGTTTATTGGAAATAGTCCCAGGCCTGTTGAGGTTCCGTGGGAGTTTAATGATAATAAATATTTTATTACATCAGCAGTGGTTGATCCTCGATCTAGTGATCGTGTACACCCGGGACGGTTCTCAGATACAGATTTAATTAAAGCACGTGATTTTATTATAGATGTTCTCGGGATGGATGATGCTGCTATAGCTCTAGCAGGTGTAAACAGATTGATAGAGTTAAATGCTACAGTTGCACAGGCATTTCGTGGAGAAAATTTATATTACGGGTTAATTCCTGGCTCGAGCATTAAAGAATCATCTACAACGGGTCAATGTGTAGGACATAATAATATACCACCAAACTTCCCTGTTTATTTTTGGAGACGCGTTCCTCTTGATTACGTAGACGAAATTCCCCCAGATCAACGGCCCGGGCCAAATCTACCCATGCAGTTCATTATAACGAGCAATCAAAAATCTACTCACAACAATTGTTTTAATTTAAATAAGTGGGCAGTAGATAATGGGTGGAACGGGCAAGCAAAATGTAGAATTATTATTGATACTGGTGTTTATATATATTCTGATGATCCAAATGATATTAAATGCCCGGCGATGATTATAGATGAATTTCCTGGCGGTTTAGAATTAATAAACAAAGGCTTTATTATGGGTAGAGGTGGTGATGGTGGTAGTTTATATACCCACGGGCAAGACGGTGGAGATGCTATACATACTACCGGTAATTCTGAAATTATTATAGATAACACACAAGGCGCCATTGGAGGTGGCGGTGGAGGTGGTTCTGCTTCCAAGCTTGGTCATTCTGGTGGAGGTGGTGGAGCTGGTGGAGGCTGGGGCGGTACTGCGCCTATATTTCAACGTAACGATTGGGACTACGGTGACGGTGATGGTAGAGTAATAACTAGTAGTCAAGTTCCGGCTAATAATTGGAGTGTCTATCCTAAAGAAAATGATGACCCATTTAGACCAACTGCCGCGGGAGGGACAGGCGGTGTGCCCGGTCAACCTGGTGGAAATGGTCGGTGGTATAATAATTTTACCAGTCAGTATTCATTACAACTATTTAAAGCTAAAGGCGATATTGTAACAATAGGTTGGGGACCGGCTTTTGCAAATTTACCAGGTGTGGGTGGTGAAGCTGGAGGAAGCGGGTCATCCGGGAAGAAGAGAAGTGGTCTACGCAGTTTCCAGGGCGCTCTTATCATGAATCATGATCAAGGGACTGGTGGAGGTGGTGGACGTGTATTAACATCTACCTCTTACGGTGGCGGTACAGGTGGTATTCCTGGAGCGCGTTTCGGTGCTATAGATGCTGATGGTAACGTAAGAACTGATGGTCCAGAATGGAGTAATACAGCACCAGCTAATAACGGGTCAGTTAATGTACGGGTAATACCTAGACCGGGTAGGTCGAGAGATAGAATAATTGAAACATACGTAACGGCCTATAATAGTAGTCAGCCATACCGTGGGTGGAATTCCGGATATAAGTTGAGATCGCCATGGGGCTACGGAAATGCCGCGCATTGGGCAGTAGGCCCGCATTGGAGAGCTAACGGTGTCAATGGAGGTACAACTGGTCTTCCTTATATTGTAGCTGGTGTAAATAAACCGGGCCGTGGATCGCATACAGAATTTGGAGTAACAACAACTTTAAACTATAATGGATTTTCATATTTATCACCAACAGGCTGGGATGGCTATAACCATAGATCCGGGTTAGTTCATGGTGGTAGTACTAATCAACCCGGTATATATGAACCAGCTAATGTCAGACGAGTCATTCACAGGCAAGATTTATGGAGCGGGGTCTACACGGAGCATACTGCTGCTGGAGGTGGCGGTTGGGGTGCTCCTGGTGGATTAGCATGGAGAGGTGGACGAACATGGCGACCTGTAATGGACACTAGAGGGTCTGGGCCAATGCTAAGATTACCCGGGCAGGGTGGGCTTACAGTAAAAGCTATAGCTGGTAAAGTTAGAATAGTTGGTGGTATAGTATATGGTAAAACAGAAGGAAATGTTATCATTGGATAGTATTTTTAAATTGTGGCATAAATAATAGTAATATGCCAGAGAGTTTAACAAATCAATTTATATCTGATTTTTATACATCTTTACTCCACTTAAGTGGAGCAGAGTTAGGGGACTCTTTAAATGAGGTTTTTGACGGCGCGGGTAATTCTACTGGATTGGCTCTAAGTGGTAACAGAGTAGTAATTAATAATTACATATATCCTGAAGGGCCAACTACACCATCAGAGTGGTTAGAGGCATTTTTTCCGGTCGGCTGTATACAGTTAACCTTTGATAATATTAATCCTCAAACAAGAATAGCAGGAACAACCTGGGAGATAGTTGCAGAGGGTAGATTTTTAGTTGGTGTTGGTGGATTTACTGATAAAAATCAAGATTATAGAAAGTTTTGCGAAGACGGAAAGCCACCAGAATCCGGTAACAAAGCTGGTGAATATGTAACTGAACTTAATACTGCAAATATGCCATCACACACGCATGATACTAATGTAGGTGCAAATGATGTTTTTGTATCCACTGGTTCTAATATAGGCAATGGGCAACCCTTTTTTGCTACAGGGGTCGGAACAACTAACTCAACAGAAGCATGGCAGATTCAACAAGAAGCAAGAAACGCGCTCGGTGCCGCTAGTGGATGGAAATGGAGCAATGAATTTGGAAATCAAACGACTGACCGGAATAATCCGCAAGACATAATTAGACGAAGTCTTGATCTTAATTTTAAATTAGGGTCTGCTGCTAATTATCCCGAGGGGGAGATAAGGCGTTATCAAAGTAATGAACTTTTTGAATTTAAAGAAATGATTGGTTTATGGAACGGGGAAACGCGCTTTGTAGCAAGTAAATCACCTCTCGGTGACGGGAGACAGTGGGATTTTAATGCGTATAATTTCTGTAGATCAAAAGGTGCAGTAGATGCGGAAAGCGCACAGGCTGGTGAGTTGCGTAATAATGCAAGTCCAGCAAGTGTTGTAACATCAGGCACTGCGCAGGTCGGCTTTAATGAGGGCACTCAAAACATTAAACAATCTACTGCAGTAGGTGAGGGAAAAGCACATAATAACATACCACCATCATACGGAGCATATGTATGGAAAAGAATATCATAAAAAATCATGGCAAATATCACTATAGTAAAATTAAAAGTTAGAAGAGGTAGCGACAGTCAGCGAACAGACATTGTATTAGATCAAGGAGAGGTTGGATATACACTGGATTCGAAAAGATTGTTTGTTGGTGACGGTGCGACTTATGGTGGTACTGTAGCCGGGATGAAAGCCGTGGGGCCTTTTAATAATGCGTCGAGTTTAGGGCCAGCGGCTGGTGAATCTCCATTTTTACAAGTTGGGGATATTGGATATGCAGATAGTAGGTTGTTTATGTTGACCGGTGCTAGTTCAACAGGTAGAGCTTACACTAATGCTCTATCTGGGTGGTCTTATATTGGAAATATACCTGATGATACAACTATTGAATTTGATAGTGATAATAAATTTTCTGTAAAGAGACAAAGTCTGGATGCACAAAATATTAAAGAAGCATTTTTTGGTACTGGGCTATTATCATCAAACACTGTTGCAGGCGAAGCTAATGTAGCACTTAATTCAGATTATTTAATATTATCAAGCGCGCCAGGAGCTCCTGGCAGAATAACACCAAAATCAGGCTCTGTAACTAAGAGAGAAATATACGCTTTATATCCATCTGCTAGTGGATTAAAGGGTGGTAATGGAGAAGAATTAGCTCTAAGTGTTAATGAAGATCAATTTCATTTTCCTACTAATAATAAATTAGAACTTAAAAGCGTTGGTAGTATAGCGGTGCCTATTTCATCATGGGCTGGTCCAGGAGATGGTACCTCTACAACAGCCGGTAAATTAGGTGGAGGATTAAATGTTAACACAGCAACAAACAGGTTAGAAGCTGCTCTACAGACAGTTGATGGTGAGCTTCTTATAAACGATAATGGGGTGGTAACGTTAAATGGGTCGACATCAGCTTTCCAGGAGATGCCGTATATAAACGTAGAGAAAGGGCTAGTTACCGATATACAAAGCTCTGTGTTTGATGTTATTACTGCTACAGGTCTATCTGGTAGCGGGGCAGGAGATGGAGTACCGATTGGTTCAATACTACCGCATGCGCAAGCCTTTACTGAGGCGCCTGCTGGATACTTACTTTGTAATGGTCGTGCACTTAATGCTGAAACAGATACACAATACAGCAAACTTTGGGAGAAAATAGGAACTGTTTATGGTGGTACAGGTATGTCTCATTTTAGGGTTCCAAGCTTAACAGGGGGTGATGTTATGTTGTATGGCTCTGACGGAGCTATTACTGCTTTAACTAAGACCTTGTTCTTAAGTGCTACAGAGTCACATTTACTTGGTCCAAAGACCGGATTAGGAGGGCCCTCGACATTAAGTGCTTTTGGTGTTAACTTTATTATAAAGTATGCTGAAGACCCGGTTTTAAATATATTTAACGGAGCACCAAATCAGGTTTCACATAAATTTGGTGGTAAGTATACACAACAAGTATGCCATGGTATTGATTCCGGGGCGGCTGCTGTTACATTAAGTTCTGCAGGATTTATTACAATGTCGTTATCCGGTACGGTACGTAATGGAGAAAATACAGAAAACAATACTTTTGATAGATTCGCAATACCAGTTTACAGTTATTAAATATTAAAACACATGGCCATACAAATTTTAGAAAACACCCTATTAAAGCTACTTGTTAGGAGAGGTACTGATCATGATCGGCAGCAAATTACTCTTGAATCTGGTGAGTTAGGTTATTCAACTGATACAAAGAGATTGTATATCGGAGACGGTGTAACAGTAGGTGGGGTAATTGTTGGTAATAAATGGGCTGGTCAGCATGCTGACCTAACTTCACTCGCACCAGTTGCCAGCGGGGATTATGCTTATGATACAGACAATCACGAAATAAAAGTATGCACTAAAGGAAATGGTAGTGTTGCAAATGATTGGACAACAGTATCAAATTTAATAAGCGCGCTTGATAAAACAGTTTCAATTAATCCAACGAACCAAATTAAGATAGGTGTTCGTACAGATGCCGGGGGTGGGGGATTATCTGCTGGTAATATAGATTATGATGCACTAGGAACCTCTATAACACTAGATGTATCTAATAGAGTAGCACTTAGCTCTACAATAAGTGTTGATAATATAACTCGAAGAAGTACAGGTTTAACGGACTATTTAACATTACCCGGTAAATTAAAAATTAACACACTTGATTATACTTTTCCAAATACAGGGCCACAGACCGGTGAGTTTCTAGGTTATAATACTACTGATGATGCATTAAATCCGGAATTAGCTTGGCGGGTACCAAAAGTGGTATACTCTGCTGTATCTCCTACCACAGCAGCTCTTATACCAGTTGGTTCTATTCAACCATATGCTGGTCCACTATCAAGTGCACCATATGGTTGGTTAAATTGTAACGGACAGTCAGTTGATGCAGTAACGTATTCAGAACTTCTTACTGCTATTGGAGGTCAATATGGTCGTACTTTCTCAGACAATACATTTAATGTACCAAATCTAAGCGCAACATTTATTCATGGATTTGTTCCCGGGACAGGTGCTGCTCAAAGTCTTGGAAATCAATTCCCAGCTCGTGGAGTAGGACTATCAGCACAAAAAACATCTCTATCAGCTGTTGGTATGAACTTCATTATTAAGGCATTTGGTGGAGTAACTAATCCAACACTGACTGTTGGTAAGAATTTATCTGCTACTATTAGATCCGAGTCAGGTCAAACTCAAAATGTAACAGATTCAGCATTTAATCCTCTTAGCGGTGAAATAATAATAACAAGGCCACAGCCCGGAATGCAAATATTTACAACACCGGGTATAACTGATACATTTACAATGCCAGACGGTATTTCTTATGTTAAGTTTTATGTAACTGGATCTGGATCTCCAGGTAAATCAAGAAGCGGTAATGCAGGATCTACAGCTATTGGATATCTTTCTGCAAAACCAGGAACAGAGTTTCGAGTTAAGGTGGCGGCCGCACCAGTTGGGTATACTAGTGGTAAATCTAGTTATATATATGAACCTGTTGCAGATGGTAATGATCCATTAGTTACGGCACCGGGTGGATTGTATAGTAAAGAGGGCGCATCAACACCAACAGTTGTTGAAAGTCTTTATTTACCAACAGAAACATTAAAATTATTAGGCGGTGTTGGTTATGTAGATACAGACTCTTCCGATGGAGATGAAGAAGGCGTTGGAGGCTCCGGATTTTATGGTAACAGCCCAGCTTACGGTGGTGGTCAGGGATCTCATAGTAATGACGATTCCGGGCCGTCTCCACGGACCGGTATAGTTGTGTTTGAGTGGAACTAGTTGCCTTATAACGCGTAGAATATAACTACAATATGGAAGAAGTTATTGTCGAGGGTCTAAATTTTGAAGATTTTGTAACTTTAAAAGATATATTATTAAATAATACTAGTTTTAATTACAAACAATATCAGTTGCATGCTGATACTGGCATTTTAATTGAAAAAATAGATAAAATCATACAAGTATTTGACGATGAATAAATACTTGTATGAATGCAAACGTTTGCAGAGCTAATGCACTCTGTGAAGAGTTTTCCGACTATGTTATATATGATAACGAGTTAGATAGCATTCTTTTTAATATACCGTTCCAGTATTTTGAAACAATATATGTCGAGCTAGGTAAATTAGGGTATGAATTAGTGTTTAAGACCCAAATCAAGAAAACAAATTCTCTAACCTGTACTTTTATAAAGGAATGAGTAATTAAATATATATATGGCAGCATTAGCAGGATTTCCAACTGATATATCATTACCCGCGGAGGCGAGATATTACACTTTCGTAGAGATTGGTAAGTCCTTTAATTCGAATTATGATATAACCTGGTCTTTTCAATATAAACTTCCAAGCACAAGCTTCGGTGAAACGGCTAAATCACATAATTATCAGTTAGGGTTTTCAACATTTTTAACTAATCTACCCAGACCGCTCTCTTGTCTACCGGGACAGTATCTAGGTGATCAAGATCCAGAATTTATATTATCAGCGCATGCCTTATTAACTGAAGGATATACCAAAGCATTCGTGCTGTCTTCTTCACAACCTTTAAAAACTGAATCAGATTCGACAATTTTGCTCGAAGGCGCTATATTAAGTGGAATGTTAGTAAAGGTCGCATTTGATTCTACCGGTGATTATGCTTTAACCGGGCGAGATGATAGACCTGGTGTAAAGCCACACCAGGTATTAAGAGAGTCAATCGTTGTACGAGATTTTCTTCATAATGTACTTGCTTATAATCATCTGTCTTCTATATCAACTACCTTTAGTACAATATCTACTGATACATATAGAACATTAAGATTCAGATATGTCAATCTAGGGCAAACACTATATATTGATACCCATAACAGCGATAATACTACTTACACCGTATTAACTGCTATTGATTTAGGGTCTAGATATAGTGGTTTATCAAATATAGAAAACGTTTATTGTGGATTTGCCTTTTCCACTCCTATTTCAGCAAATTATGCAGCACCTGAGGCAGCTTATCAATTAAGCGCAAAAGACTTTTTCTTAAGAAACTTCCATGTTGAAGGATATGAGGGCAGCCAAGTACTTACTGAAACTATACGCACCCCTAGCTTAAGTACAGTGCCAAATACACCATATACAACCGTATCTAATATTACAGCATAATGGCAACACCTTCTCCAAATTCAAATGATTCAACACCGGGTCCTTATGATCCGACACCGAATCCTAATGATTCAACACCGAATCCTACGTCGACAAACACAGGGAAGACAGAGCCTACGTCGACAAAGACAGGGAAGCCAGAGCCTACAAGTATAAATTTAGGGAACCCAGGTGTTGAGATTCTGGACGTTGATTGTACTGTTGTTACATATCCTTTATTAGGTGGTGGGGGAATTCCTAATTCTTTTGCAAATACAACGGGTGTTGTTAACATAAACTCTATTACTATAAGTAATGATTTTGAAGGCCAGGTTGACTATTTTATTGAAGATTATCACACTCAAGCAGAGCTCCAAGATGGTGTGTCCGCAGCCGTTAATCGTAGCGTTGATATAAACATACCGCAATTAACGTTAGTATCTGATCCTGTTGAAGGAGACGGGAGCATGGACGTAAGTATTGCTCTACAGCAAATTGTAGATGGTGTACCATATGTTAAGAATATAACAAAAAATATATCGAATCCGGCGGATGCTTTTCGGCTTACCCCAGAGCAGTTTGAAGCACTTAAAAAGAAGGAAGAAGCAGATGCAGCCGCGGCTGAGGCGGCGGCGCAGGCTGCGGCTGCGGCTGCAGCCGCGCAGGAGGCAGCAGATAGAGCTGCAGCGGACGCAGCCTCAGCAGCCGCGCAGGAGGCAGCAGATAGAGCTGCAGCGGAGGCAGCTGCCGCCGCTAGAGAGGCTGAAAACGAAGCTCAAAGAAAGGCGGATGAAGCTAACCGAGCTAATAATAGAGATAGTAGCCAGCCCCAGGTGGATATAAAGGATACTTTTATAGCAACTACAGGACCGGGAAGCGTTAGGGAAATAGAAGAACAGTTAACATTAGCAGTCAGCAAAGCTGGTGTATCTGAAGCGGAAGCTGGATTGGCCCTTGATGCTAAAATCCCTAGGGATTCTAGAGGTTATCGGCCAGGGTTAAAATGGCTTAAACGTGTAATTGATCAAAAAACGTTTAATAACGCGTTTGAATCCAGAGTTAACAACGCTGAAGCAGCTGGGAAAGCTGCTGAAAAAGCGGCCGCAACTGTAGTACCTTTATCAGAAGCTGCTGAGGAAGCTATTAAAACTTGGATAATTGCTTTAGATGTTTCTCGTGTGGAAGGTATAGATCAGCCCATAGATCCATATTTAAGCGACACATTACAGGCAGTTAATTTACTAAAACAGGCTGCCAACTCCGCAAAAGAATTAGGAAGCGTTTCACAGGCCTTAGGATCAGAGGTTGGTGCGAACTCACGATGGAGGATTACTCGATTAACAGAAGACGCGGCTATAGCTTCAAATGATGTATTAGGTCCAGTTGATAAAGCACTTGAACTTTTAACAATCTATTCTCAAATAAAAGAACAAGTGGATGCTGCGGCTGCTGCTGCTGAAGAGGAGCGCGCAGCTGAAGCTAGAGCTGAGGCTGCTCGGCTAGCCGAGGAAGAAAGAAAGGCTGAGGAAGAAAGAAAGGCTCAGGCAGAGAGAGATCGTAAGGCTCAGGCAGAGAGAGATCGAATAGCTGATGAAAAGAAAGAAGCTGAAGATCGTGTCGCTGCACGAGCAGCGCAAGCAGAGAAAGATCGTTTGGAGAGAGAGCGACAGGAAGCTGAGAAAGAAAAAAATGAAGCGGAGCGCGTTCGGCGCTTAGAAGAGATTCAGAAGAAAAGAGATGAAGTTCGAAGGCAGCAGAGGGATGACTTATTACCCACGTTAAGTGAAGAAGAGCTAACACGTCGTATTAATACAGCGCAGCAAACTCTTACAGATATTGAGTCCGGACTAAGAGCTGATCCTCTAGGATTATTATCAGTATGGACCGCGGAGGATTTACAGGCGTATCAAGCTGAAATACAGCGAAGAGGTGAAGAGGCAAAAGCAAGTTTAAGAAGATTACGTGAAATACAAGTTCAGGAAAGAGATGATCTAATACCTACATTAACAAGTGAAGAGTTAACAGAACGTATAGAATCTTTAAAACAATCCTTATCTAAAATCCAGGCCGGGGAGAAGGGGTTTAGTGACCCAACCGGATTGGCAGTAGGTTATATATCTGAAGATATAGAGGCATATGAAGAAGAATTAATTCCACGCGGTGGAGTCGTTTTTGAAGAGGAACAACCTTCAGATGAATGCTGTACTCCTATTGCAGATTGGAAGTGGGAGCCGAGTGCAAATCCTGGGGAACAGACTTGGGCTGATGGGTTACCACCAGAATTAGGAATATTTGAAATAGATGATGTAACTACAGGCAGCAACTGGGAAAGCGTAATTGTTAGACATCTTGGTAAATGTTATTCTATTATCGATAAGCGGCGCGCTAACAGGATACCTAGGTATCCTGACATACCACCGGATGCACAAAATCCAAATAACCCATGGGAGTTATGTAACGGTCACGGAAGGTGTTGTGAAGAAGGTGATTCTGATGATACTACACCGGATGATACTACACCAGATGATACTACACCAGGTGTCACACCGGAGCCATGTCCTGAAGGATTGGTAAGGAATGAACTAACCGGGGAGTGTGAATACCCACCGTGTCCAGCTGGGCAGGAAAGAGTTAATGGGGAGTGTGTTGACGTGTGCCCCGAAGGGTGGAGAAGAGATTCTGAAGGTAATTGTTATGATCCAGAAGAAGAGGATGAAGATGAATCAGATGGTTCCGGAAGTGGTAGTCCGGTTGATGATATAATAGAGCTTCCCAGTTTGATATGGTCGGATCCTACAAATGATAGTGGCGACTTTACGATATACGACGACCCAACAACTGAGCCTCCGTATAATACCCCACCACCTTATACTACGCTACCATACACCACTCCGCCGTACACTACTCCGCCGTATACAACGCCGCCGTACACTACTCCGCCGTATACAACGCCGCCATACACCACCCCACCGCCGCCATGTACCACCATACCGCCGCATATAGTGCCACCAAGCAACACCGGTTTTTTGGCTGATGAAGATGATGATATAATTGAGATTATAACAGATCCACCAGATCCACCAGAGCCGCCAGAGCCGCCAGAACCTCCGACATTTATATACCCAGCTCCAATTTTACCATTACAGACCCCGTTCTTAATGAATGAGGTAGTAGTTACTGTACCGACAACCACAACGACCACAACCACTACTACGCCAGCACCGGTAATAACTACTACAACAACATTATGCCCTGAAAATGAGGATTGCAATACTTTGCAATTTTAGTAATTATTAATGTGGAAAAGCTTACTATTGGAACTTGTGTTTATGACGATTACGAAGGTCTTTATTTTACAATACAGTCTTTAAGATTACATCATAAAGAAGTATTAGATAGATTAGAATTTGTTATTATTAATAACAATCCAAAATCTCCACAAGGAAAAGAAATACGTAAATTTGTTGAATGGATAAAGGAGCCAGTGACATATGTTGAATTTGATGCATATTCTGCAACTTCTTTAAGAAATAAAATATTCGGGTTAGCAAATACAGAATACGTATTAGTATTAGATTGCCATGTATTGTTAGATCCTGGAAGCTTAGAAAAGCTTTTAGAATTTTATGATACAGGTAGAGATCATCGTAATTTATTACAGGGGCCGTTAATATATGATGATATGAAAAATATAAGTACGCACTTTGATTTAAATAAGTGGGGCGGGGATATGTGGGGGGTATGGGCTACAGATAAAAGAGGAAAAGATATTTCTGCAAAGCCATTTGAAATACCAGCGCAAGGTTTAGGTGTATTCACCTGTAGAACAGACAGTTGGTTGGGGTTTAATAAAAAATTTAGAGGTTTCGGTGGTGAGGAAGGATATATTCATGAAAAATACAGAATCGCTGGCCGGAAGACAGTTTGCTTGCCCTTTCTCCGGTGGTTGCATAGATTTGGTAGACCACTTGGAGTACCATTTAATCCAACTAAGGAAGATAGATTCCGTAATTATATGATCGGTTTCCAAGAAATTGGAAAGGATACTAACGAAATTATCGATAGATTTAAGGATAAAATATCAAAGACATATATCCAGACTGTTAAAGACGAGTTAGGATTATAAATTACCTAACGTAGCTTCTACCTTGAGATCATGTTTCATTGAGTGGAATCTCTCATCGATATATTTTTGAAAAGCTAATGGTTTAATCCATTTATTACTCGCGATATCGATATCTTCTCTTCCTCCGACCACTTCAAGGGCTTCTATTAAACAAGCCCATCGAACTAGTTCATCAAAATTCATAGTTTTTGTCGTACCGTCTTTTAGTGTAAATTTATGTTTTTCCATAATTAATATTATTATATTATAGTTCCGTTCCTGGAGTGTAATCAGATGTTATTTGTACATCTTTAGCTTCTTCTGTCTTTTTTGTTAAATCTACAAGTGTCCTATCAATATTTACAGGCTCTGTTAGAAGCGTTGGAACTAAATTTACATCGACTCTATATGTGTTGTTACACTTTTCACATGTATAGCTATTATCCATATTGATAAAAATATTTTCCATAAATGTGTTGTTATTACACGGGCAAACAATAGTAGCTTCATTAAGATCTAGTAACTGTTGTAATTCAGCTTCAAATTCCGCGGTTAAATTAGTAATCTTATTAAGCTTAAAGGAAGAGACAACAAATGCTGCGATAAATTGCACTACAAATGCTAAAGCTGTAGCTTCCCAAAAACCAAATACGTTTCGAAGAGCAAATCCAAATAAGGCTGATACGATACTAGTAATTAGTATCGATCTAAGAATAGTCATATAGATATTTTAGATAGATCTTCTGGAATATCAAGGATGAGATCGTTAATTTTATCAATTTTATCGTTTATTTGATTAATAACTATACTTGAAATATTTTCATTAGCTTTTGCTTTCGAGAGCATATTTCTAATTTCTACTAAAGAAACAAAGGTATTACCAAGTAGCTCGTTCATGTGCTGCACTTCAACAGGTAGTATTGGCGGTGCTTTTTGATATTTTTCATTATCCTTATAGATAGACATCTGGTCAGAAGCATTCATATGAAAATTAATGGGGTTATCTTCTGGCCCTACGCTATAAGGAAATTCCGGTCCATCCATGTAATTATTTATGCTAGAGACTAAATAATTTTATGACTAAATTCGAAAGACGTTTTTATAAATCTCTCAATGAACAAGCAGAAGAAGAAAGGGTAGCTTTTGAGGCAGAGTTAGATGATGATACAAGCGCAGAAGACTTTGACGTAGATGTAGAAGTTGATGAAGTTGCTGTTGAGGAAGATCCTAATGTAAAAGCCGCGCAAGCTGTTAGTGAGCGTAATGAAGCCATGAGAGTTAAGCTCGAGGGGTGGATTGGTGAAATAGAAACCTTCTTAGAGTACTTAAATGGCTCGTCACCTGATTCTATTCAAACTCTTTTAGCTAATGCAGAGCCTGATACAATCTTTGATCGAATGAAAGCTTCTGAGCAACGTAAAATTGCTAGAGTTGCAACAGAGCTTGCTGCTTTAAATGAGTCGTTTAAAGGTTATATTGCCCAGACCGGAAATGCTCAGTTTAAATATGTGTAATTCCTATATCGTTTAATCTCCGATAATTTTACAATACCTTCGATTCCGTCGAAGGTATTTTTTTCTATAAATTTCCATTTGATTTCATCTATCTTACATGCAATTGCAATATCATTAAAGTCCTTAAATTTCTTACCAAATTTCTCTGGCCATATAAACACTCTTTCCCCTTGTTTAAGTAATACTTCCGACTTTACTAGGGATGCTTGATCAACCCACTGAGAGTCAAGGATCCACGTTTTATCATACCACTTAAGCGTTGTATTTAACTGCTCCTCTTGCCGTTGCGTAAATGATTTACCTCTTTCAGTAATACCGGCAACTGCAAGAGAATTCTTTGTAAAGAAAGCATTTATAGGCCCTTCAAAAATATAAACACAATCATGATCACTGCTTATTCGATCAATATTAAACAGAGTTTTTTCCGCATTTATTTTTCCTAAATATTTGGGCTTAATTTTTTTGTCTTTATTTAAGACTGTCCTAGTTTGATAAAATTCGATTTCATCACGCTCATTAAAAAACGGTATAACTAGTCTATTCTTATGAACCATGTCTGTCAATGATACATACATAGCTCCTGGTTTATTTACTGCAGTATCTAATCGTCTCTCTGCAATTAAATGTTGAACAGCTCTAACAACATTGTTGCTATCGTAATAGTCAAGCTGAAACTTATCAGACAAATTAATGCTATCCTTAGGTAAGGTCTCGATCTTAAAAGTTGGTTCAGTTTTTTCATTTTTTTCTGTTATGTCTTCAATATCTGGAACATAATCTTTTAACTCCTTTATAATATCTTCGTCTCCAGCTCCGGATACTTCCTTTATCCACCTAAGAGGTTTTCCGGACCATCCGCAGTTATGACAAAATATATTATTATTTTTTGGAATGTAATAACACCGTCTTTTTTTGCCTAAAGACTTACCTTCCCTACAGATTGGGCAGCTGCATTGATATACATTATTAAATTTATTATACTTTGGGTAGAACCCCAATTCGAAAAACTTAAGTATAACAAAGTCTTCAGGAAGCGATATCATTAAGTTTATTATAAAGACTTTTCATAAAAAACAAATTATGCCAGTCTTCTTTTTTATCGAGAATACGTTTAAAAGAGTATTCACGACAATATTCAAGAAACGCCTTATAACAAGGTTCAACTTTAACCTCAAGTTGCTCTTTATAATAATTTGCTTCTTCTGGAAGCGACTCGTATTTGTCTAAACAAAATATATCTACATTTCGTTTAAATATTTCTCGTTGTTTTTCATCGAGCATATAGCCCGGATCCTCAAAATACCTTTTAACTGATGCTTTACCGAAGCCAGGTATACCCGGTACATTATCTGACTTATCACCGGTTAAACATTTTGCAGTAAACCATTGTTCTACATCTACAAAACCTGTCTGCTTTTCAAAATTTCTTTCTTCAAAAAATCTCTTACGTATAGGGTCATACATAGTACACTCTGCACTGACCAGTTGTAGAAAATCTCTATCTACAGAAATAATAACCTTATCACCATCATGCTCTCTGCAAATATAAGCAACAATATCATCAGCTTCTAACTCCCGCGGGAAAATAGAATTAATACCCATTGTGTAGAGTATAGACTTAATTACCTCGTTATTTTGATGAGGCGCAGGGTCGTTGGTCCTGTTACCTTTATATCCCTTTAATATACTCTTGCGTATATTGGGTTTATAGTCTTTTTTTTCATCCCACACAAATATAGTGTTATCTGGAACAAACTGCTTCACGTAGGAGCTCACAGCGTTAAGCGTGAAGTATATGTGGAAGTTACTTACCTGGTAATCCGAGTGGGCTTTCGTCTTTTTCGACTGTGCCTTCGCTGTATGAAACGTTCGGTGTATTAAGTTGTTTCCGTCTATTATCAGGGTCTTCATTCTTTTTATACTGCGCCTCAACAACTGAATAAACATCCGCGGGCAGCCTTTCTACAAATTTAATTATATCCTCGTTCCTTCCTGTATCAAATGATTCTATTGGAACTTCTATATTTTCCATAACCGGGAGAATAAGACAGCCAATAGCATCTTTTTTAGGCTCAACTACAGCGAACATTTTACCTACATAATCGCCGGTTTGAACAGCATATATATCTCTTTTATTGTATTTCATTGGGACCAAAACCGGGGTCGATGCCCTTTAAATGATTCATTTCAGAGGCGAAATATTTAAGTAAAAATGAATTTAGAGCTTCAACTTGCTGCGGTGTTTTTGATGATTTTATATCTAGGTGTCTGCCTTGAAAATCGTATCCTAATAAAATATAACAATCTAAATATTCACTAATGATCGCGCATAATCTCTTAGCTAAATCTTGTCTTTTCTTAAATGTCTTTTTTTCAACAAGACTTTGCTTAAGAGCCCTTTCAACCATTTCTCTCAACTCTTCATCATGTTCAAAGTCTTCGGAGTCTTGATCAATATCACTCATATTATTATTTATCCAAAAACCCGCTCTTATCTTTTTGTTGTACTCCTGTTCGTAGCAATTTACTAACAACTACTTCTATTGAATCAGTTTTTAGACTAAAATTATTGTTAAAATTACGATTACCGTCGTTAAAACTAAACAAATATTCACCTTTAAACGGGGTGTTTTCAAAACATGTAATATATACAGATGCACCGCCTGGATCAACTAGTACTGTCCACTTACGAGTGTCAGATTGGCTATACTTGTCAAATATCTTAAAAGTTACAAAATTATTATCTTTTAGTCTTTTGATGAAATAACCCGCAGTTTTTAGTTTATTTTTTTTATGTTCTGTTGTCATTGAGTAAGAGCTGAAATTATGTACTTTAATTTAATATCTTTATCTTCAATATCAAATACAACAACACCATACTCAGTATTTACCTTTACATTAAATTCAGTATTAATGATTGAAAGTAATCTAATATTATCTAGATTTACCGGAACAGGTTTTAAATCAAAGTTAGCTTCACCTAAATTTAAGGTGAAGTTATCAGTATTATGACGAGCACGGTCTGTAAGTTCTGCCATTAAGCTACCATCTTCAGTATAGAAATAAATTTTATTAGTCTCTGACGCAAATGTACTACCTTTAAACAGTCTTTGTAAAGTATTTTTATCAAGTTTAAATTCTACATCAAACTTAAATGAATTAATTTTATCTAAATTAATACTAGGCTTAGTTATAAAGCCTTCTTCAAAAAGATGATACTTAAATTTAACTCCTGAACCTTTATACTGAAGATTGTTTGTATTAATCTCTAAAGAAATACTATTATCTTCAATTGTATCTAATACGTTACGTAATTTTTTAACATCAGGTACATTTATTGTATCAACAAATCCTAAACTAGTTTTATATTCCGAACATAGAATTAAAGTATTATCTATACTTGATACTAAGCTTGTTATTTTATCTTCTTGTAAATCAAGAATAACACCACTATCGTTTATCTTTGAAATAGCGTCTAATAACTTTAGAAATTCACCTTTGTTTGCGACCTCTAGTTGTCTTTTTTCCATTGTCTAATTTTAGGCTAATTTCCTTTAATAGCAAATTTTGCTCTTTTAAGAGATCAAGTAACTTATCTACAACAGTAGGCTCAGATAAGTCTAACTCCATTTGATTATTATTATCTTTGGGATCAGGGTCATCGTAAATCTTTACTGGCTCCGGCTCAGGGTGAAATTCAACAACCGGTTGTTGTAATTCAGCCGCGGCTTGTTCTGGTGTTATTTGCTGTACCTGTGACGGTGCTTCTGCTAGTTGAGGTTGAGGAGGAGGTTGAGGAGGGCGAGCCGATGGGTGGATAGTAGGCATATGAGCAGTTTGCTCGAATACTTGTTTCATTTGCTGTGACTTTGGTTGAAGGCTTGTAGCAGATCCTACTATGTTTTGATCACTTTTATGTAGCTGACCATATGTCTGCCCCATAAACTGCATAACTACAGCTTTTTCTTCTGGAGTCATTCCCTGTGTATTCATATTAAAGATCCTTTAACAAGTCGTCAATGTCTTCTTCTACTGAATCATTAGTAGTAGCAGCTACTGGCTCTGGTTCAGGAGGAGCTGCTGGTTCAGGGGCTGAAGTAGCCGGCGCTTCTTCTTCTGTCTTACAATAATAATGCTCATTAAGCATATCTTTAAGCTCATCGTAAGTCTTTTGCGTAAACACCTCGGAAAGATCAAATACATTATCGTAAATGTCTTTTTGTTTATCTTCAGAAAGATCAATCTTACCTGCAGTAGTAAATCTTGAAGATACATAAGTCGGAAAGTCGCCTTGCTGCTCAACCTTAATCTTAAAGTTAACACCATCTTCGCCCAGGTCAAAAATACGAGGACCAAATTCTTCAGCATCTTCACCCTCAATAGCTTCAGTAATAATTTTTTGAAGCTGCTTACCATAGCGAAGAATTTTTACCTTACCGTTATTATCCGGGTTGGCTGGGTCGTCGATAACGTATACATTAACAAGCCATTTTTCCAAACGGCGAATCGCTTGCATTTTTTCTTTCTCTTCTTCACTGCCAGTTCTAAGAGTCTTAAAACGCTCTTCAGCGATTGGATCACGTTCTCCAAACGTTTGCGGGCTTAGCGTTTGAACATATTGACCAGTAGCAAAAGAATTCCAGCCATGATTGTAATAATGAAAAAATGTCTTGCTAGGATCTTTTGCAAAAGGCAAAAGTCTTACCGTAAAGGTATTACCTACCTTTGTCTGCATAATTTCGTTGTATGTAGCAGAGCCCTTACTCTCGGAGCTTGCTAACGCGTCTTTAATTGATTGAAACATTGAAGTATTAAAAGTACTCATGCCATAATTATAGGACCTGCAAAGAGAATTTCAACAGTTTTTTACAACTGTATATCCGAATTTGAATTAAGGAACTTAGTAATATATTTTGACTTTGTTATTGCCGGCTCAAAGTCAATGAATAGTTTTACTATGTCGAAATTAGTCTCGATAGTTAAAAGATCCTTTAATATATTCCTTAATCGTTCTTCCTGTAAGACTAAAATAAAAATATTTTGTAGAGATAATTTTTTGCCTTTTAACATTGAACAAAACGTACAAAAACAAAGTAATAAATGCTCCGTCTCATCGTGTATTAAAGTTTTTGAAGGGTTTGGGGATATGTTAGATGTAGTTAGCACGGTACAAATGTTTTGGTTAAGTTTGCAAATTGTTCAGTTAATTTACCACCGGCTGCCGAAGCGTGCCCACCGCCCTCACAAAGTTTTTTAGCTAATATACTTACATCAACATCACTTTCCTTTGAACGTCTAAATGAAACAGTCTTAGCCTGTGTATTAACTATTACACTAATATCAGTATTATACTTTTTGATTAAGAAATGAGATAGCTCGTTAATTGCGTAATTTGCAAAAGTCGCTACTATACTATAGTCCTTTATCATACCTGTAAATACTTGACCGCTATCTATCTGATCTTTAAATTTTTTAAAATACAGCTTAATAGCATTTTTTTCATGAATTGTAAATTCTCTATACCCATCAATAAATGCTGCAATAAACTTTTCTGTTTTTGGAGAATTTAAATTGTAATAAATAGCATTTAACTTTAAAGACTCTTTATACTGAGTATTATACCAGTCATATGTACCAATATATTTTATTAAAAGTTTTTGTTCTTTAGTTAGCCCTTGTAAATGTTTACTAAATTTATCATAAATTAAATCTACACAAGAATAGTAGCTATCATCTAATATAGGTTTAGCTCGAAGATAAAGATGTTTATGCTGCGCGTGACCTCTATGTGAATCTATTATAACAACATTATCTCTATCAGCTAACTTAATTTGTTCCGGAGTTAAATCTAGGTCAACAATATAAATCCTATCATAATGATCTAATGTTTGTAACGCGCCTTTAAATTTACCGGTAAAAGTATACTCTGTAACATCATTAATACTAAATGTTTTAGCATCTTTATATAACCACTTTAGTACAAGGGTAGCACCTGCTCCATGTAAATCAGTATCTGTCCATACTTGGATATTCACTTTCCATTATTTACTAAAAGTTCCTTATTGTGCAAGTCCTGCCAATACGTTAAGTGTATCGTCCATATCCTCGCCAATTTCTATATCATCTGCTTGTTCAATAGTAAGAGTAGAGTAATCAATTCTCATAGCTTGAGTATTACCCCTCGGTCCGTATCGATTTTTCATCATACCTAAACGTATAACTCCTATTCCTCTATCTTCTTCATTCTGGAAGATAGAGATAATAGCATCAGCAGTAGCAGCTAAACCAATAGATTCAGAAATAGTTGCTAAGTCAGGATTATCTGTATCAAACCCAGCTCTATTCAACTGAGTAGCTGAAATAATAGGACAATTAAACAAATAACTCATCGCACGTACTTGCTCTGTTACATGCTTAATACGTTCATATGAATTATTACCCACGGTAGAGTGCATTAGATTAAGGTAGTCTAATACAATTGCATCTAGCTTTATACCCTGCTCTTCAAACTTTTTGATAAACGCTTTAAGTTGGTTAGCTGTAATAGTTGCAGGCGGAAACTCTTTAATAAAAATTTTACCATCTTCATTACTCATACCATGCTTAATACTAGCAGAGTTTTGAGCTAGTTCTTTCATTGGAATCTTAGTAACGTTACTACAAATACGTCTAGCATACAACAGCTCAGACATTTCTAAAGTAACCAATAGAACGTTCTTACCTTCTTCAGCTATATTACTAGCAATGTTACCTAGAAAGATAGATTTACCAATATTAGTTTCACCAGCAAAGACATACAGTGCCTTACCCGCTTCTAGAAAGCCTCCACCTAAACAATTATCTAACCATTCCCATTTACTAGGAACATATCTCTCTACTGAGTTAAGATCATCAATAAGCTTATCAACATCACCGTAAAAGTCTAAGCCAAGATCAGTTACGAGATTAATATTACAAGACTTTTCAAACTTATCTAACACAACGGACGTATCTACTTTACCACTCGATACATCTTCAGCAACATTTAACATTGTATGGTAAACAGCCTTCTCTTTAAGGAACTGCTCGGTATTATCATACAGTTCGTCTTTATCTAATGTGTTATCAATATCGGAAAACGACTTAACAAGTTCCTTAAACGACTCTTTCTGCTCGTCAGAAACAAGATAAGATTTTATTTCAGTAGCAGTTGGAAGTTTATTTCTATTTTCAGAAAACTCTTTAATAATATTAAAGATACTTGCAATCGATTTATTCTTAAAGTACTCAGGCTTAACAAAATCAGCAATAGAAGCCAAATAACCACTATCAGTAAGAGACTTATAAATGAGAATATTTTCGAAATAATCTAGGTCTAACTTACTCACAACTTTATGGTATTATATTTTATTTTGTTTTCCACTTGTCTAAAAACCACTCCTGTCCTTGATTAAATTCTTCTGTAAATGATGTCAACCCCGGAGAATTATGAGTTACTAATATATCACCGACACCTAATTTAAACCCGCTCTTATGACATTGCATAGAATAATCTAAATCATAAAAATGCCATTTGGCGGGGCAGTCTTCATCAAACCGAGTTTGCTCAAATACTTTTTTCTTTATTGCCAGAAACACTCCATCTAAAAGAACAACGCGCTTAGGGTAAGACCCGAACGATGTCATATGTTTATCGTCTTGTGTGCCATGTGCTACAGCGCCAAATAAGTTTCCAGAACCGAACCCACCGCCCATTATATGCCAAAGAGCTGGCGTTTGTAATTTTACTTCTGTTGTACCAGCACAACCTACAATATCAAATTTTTTAAAGAGTCGCTCTAATCTTTGTTCTGAAAAGTTTTCTAAAATAACATCATCGTGAACAAGTACTAGATGCTCTACGTTTTCCTGTAAAGCAAAATCAATAGCTTCATTATAAATTTTATGAAGCGACTTTTTATTGTTTTCCTTTATAAAAATATCAATATCCTGTTCCTTACATGTATTGTAAAGTATTGAATCTTCTTTTTTACCTGCTGTAGCAGAAAATATAAATGTGTTGCTCATACAAATGTAAATGGTGATTTTGTTTCAAAGGTTCCAACTTTATTCCATCGTTTTGTTTTTTTGTTTAGCTTCATTATAACGCCTTCCTGTAGAACCTTATAACCAGCACCCGGCATAGTAGAGTAGCTGCCTTTAGTATTGTAGTGAAGTATTGATCCTACTCTAGCTATATATACATCATTCGTCTCACAGTTTACCATGCTCAATGCATATGATCCTTCAAGAGCAGACAACACTTGCTTTATAGTATTAACCTGATTTTTGTTTACTTGGGTAAACTTTTCTAACAACTCGACAATTACTGCTGTATCAACTGGATTCTCTAAAAATCTTGTATGCTTTCTTCTTAACTTCTTTTCGTTAGTTAGAACACCATTATGGCTTACTAACCACGTCATAGATTCAAACGGGTGAGATGTATTATAGTTCCAAGTTCGTTTAGCTGAGGTAGGTGCTTGGACGTGACCGAGAAGATACTCTATATTCTTTTTCCCAGCATAGTTAAATTTATCGAAGTTTATATCACCTTCGTGTTTAGCAATATATTGATCGTCGTCTGACAAGCATACAACACTACTAGCAAAATTACCACGTTGCTTATTAGCTTCATACAAAACCTCTAACATTGATTTATCAAAAGAGCCAAAAATAGCGCACATAACATATGTTAATATATCTTATCTGATAATCAATCTTCCCAATCAAACTTAAATCCTGGCTCCCACATATGGGAGTTATCTACATAACGACTAGATGGTCCTTCAGGTCCTTCTTCTCTAATTCGTTCACAGATTTTTCTCATCCTTAGTATATGTGGGCTAGGGTCAGAAACAGACTGTCTACGTTCAGCAGGTATCCTCCAAAACAAATCAATAGTACCAAACTTTTTGTCTTTAGCAAGACTATAATCTGGGTAATCAACACCGTCGATAGTAAACCATTTTTTCTTTTTCTTTTTAGTTTTTTCGATTCCTAGATTCTTAAGCGTCTTTTTACCTAAACCCTTTACCTTAAACAGATCGTCATTGTTTCGAAACGGTCTAAAGCCTACAATACGTTTAGCTGTAGTCCTCCCTACACCAGGTAGTTTATACAGCTCTTTTTCAGTCAATTTGTTAAAATCCTTATAATTTAGCTTCATAGGTATAAATATATTATATGAGTTCCTTCGATTTCGCCGATAATTTTAGTGGCTTTAATGATTTATTCAACAGGGCAGAGTTCCTTACAGAAGCTAAAAAATCACCTTATGCTAAATATCACCCTTCGTTCGGTAGTGTTACTAAAGATCTAAGATCTGCTGGGTTTAGTTCTGCTCCGCTGGATACAATTAACTTTATTAGAACTGCATTGTATGACTTACATCTTATAAGTGATGATGAATTAGCAGCAGCAAAAAAAGGAGCTGGGTTTGCTGCTAAAAAGAATAATCTTTTAGCATTATTGGATGCAAAAGCGGATGTTATCGAGCAAAATAAGGATGAAATAGCTAAAGAGGTTGAAGATAATCTCGCTCGTTATATTAATAGAGCAACAACTAATAGAGGGAGAGAAGAAAAATACGCTGCACAAAAAGCTGCTTTAGAGCTAGCTAAGGATATTAAAGCGGGGGAAGATGTTGGTGATGCTGTGGAAGATACTGTTGGCCAACTAGATGCTGCAGAATCTGAATTAGCTGACAGTTTGCAAATGTCAAAAGAAGATCCAACAACATTTATTGAGATTAAAATTAGAGATACTGAACGTATTGAAGATGTTGGTAATATTGTCTCTAAGTATGCTAATGAAGATGGGTTAGATATTAGTGGTAATACAGTTCAGTTTTCGGTTGACCCTGATACTCCATTAGCTAATGCTGTTACAGCACATGGTATTGATAAAATTGAAGCAGCGTTAAAGAGAGACGTTGATAAGATTAGTGATAGTGTAGTTGTTGTTATGGCACCGGATGAAGATTACGAGGAGATGGGATATGGTTTTGATAGCCCTGAAGAGCCTGATGAGTATTCAATGGGTGAAGAAGGAGGAGGAATTACTGAAGTAGAAGATGCAGAGGATGAGTTTAATAGGTTGGAAAATAAGAGGGAGCGTGCTCGAGACCGTGCACGAGAAGCAGAAGATAAAGGTGATTGGGATGAGTGGAATAGACAAGAAAATGAAAGAGAGCGAGCTCGCGACCAATTGCGAGATAGTGAAGACAATGAACTTGATCACTTCTTAACTAAGGATCAGCCGGAAGATTATATCCCGTCGACTGATTACGAGGATGTTTTAGATAGCCTTGTTAAAAAAGATAAAGAAGAACATGCTAAGAAAAAATTAAATGGAGGTCATATTGATGATCTTCGCGCAGAAGATCCACCAGATCCATTTGGCGGTGGGTACGAAGATGAAGAAAGTATAGTAATGCAACCTATGCTTGAGTCACATAAGACAGATACATCATCATATCTTACAGAGCAATCAGCTTCAGACAAACGTAATAAGAAAACGGAGATTAAACCTCAATCCTTTAAGGAAAAATACAAGCCAAAGACATCTTGGCAGTTAGAAGAGCTTAGAAAGTACGGTCTTTAAGCGCACTCTTTACAATTATTTTCTTCGTATAGTTTATCCAACTTTTCTTGTTGGATATAAGTAATAGGGTCTTTTAAACCAGCGTCTACAAACCCTTTTACTCTCATACTACTCGACGGCGTAGTAGCATCTGCTAGTTTATCTTTTCTATCTGAATAACAAGTCCAAGTATCTTTAAACTTAACACCTAGTCTAGCACCCTCTTTAATAATTTCAGCTTTTGACATTTCAAGCAACGGAGCTTCAATTACAATTCTATTTTCTCTATTAAGATCAGTTACATTATTAACTACATCTACAAACTCTTCACTACCATCCCAATAACCAGCTAACGAATCTACCTGTGCAGCACCATACCAAACAGTATCAGCATCAACACTCTCAGCATACGAAGAGCAAATAGATAAAAACATTAAGTTTCGAAACGGTACATATGATACGGGTTGTGCGTCACCAGCCATTTCACTAATATTAGGATTATCAATATCTGTATTAGTTAGAGATGACGTCGGAGCAATATCCTTAATGTATTTAACATCTAGGACTTTATTAGTTACCGTTAAATTAAACCAACCACTAAACAGCTTGTTAAAATTATTAATTTGTTTTTTAACACACGCTAGTTCGCGTTTGTGCCTCTGTCCATAGTCAAAGGTTAATGTATGTATTTCATCGTAGCCCTGATCTTGTGCCATATACAATAGCACAGATGAGTCCATTCCGCCACTAAGAGTTAGTACTAACTTTTTCATCAATTAAATCATCTAATCCAAGTTCATCAGGTGGTTCTTCTTCTTTATTACTATAAGACCACTCATCTTTAATCCGTTCTTCAACTTTAGGTAAGATAGTTTCTTCCCAAAGCTTTTCATCCTTACGCCAATTCTTATAATAGCCTAGCTTAGTACCATCTTCAAGCTGATAAGTTGCTCCAGTTTGTACAACAGCACCAACACCTACGGCTAAATCAACTAGACCGTAGTAGCGATCAAGACCAGAGGAGAATGACAAGTAAATTTCACCTTCAAGATATTGCTTGATGAATCGATTCTTGCGAGTTAATGCTCGAATAATAATACCGGAATATTTCTTCTGACCTACTGCAAGTTCACCGTCAACAGTCTTACCGCCATCTGATTTCATTGGCTTACGAGCTAGTTGCACGGTTACTGATGGAAGATACACACATGACTTACCACCAGGCATATTTTTTTCAATAGAAGGAAACAGAGCAGTCGGGTCATCGTACACATGATTAGTACAAAGAATTGTAGTTTGGGTTACCGACCCAAGATTCGTACAAGTTTGCATTAATGTCTTCATTGCACGTGCTTTTGTACCCATATCTGACGAAGTACTATCTTTACTCATACGTGAAAGTTCCAATTCAGATTGTAAATTAGCTAATGAGTCGATAGCTACAATGAACTTACCCTCGAGGCCTTTCTCTCTAACTGCCATTAGGAACTTATACAATGAATTACGTGCTTGTTCAATGCTAGTACAAGGAACATATTTAACTTTACTAATATCTAAACCCAATCTTTCAGCTCCTTCAGGATCAATAGCATTTTCCGTATCAAAAATAACAGGAGTGAGCCCTTCTTCTTGTGCTTTAGCTAAAATTTTCTGTACAAACAACGACTTACCGGTCATTGATTCACCAGCAAGCATTGTTACTCTTCCTTTTGGAATACCACCATGAATAGAACCAGAAATAATAGCGTTAAGCACATATGAGCCAGTATCAATCCACTCGCCGACATGGCTAAGTGTGTTGTTATCGAGATAAGTTGCAAAAGGGTTTACTTTATCAATAGCGTCTAATGCACTAGTAATATCTTTATCCATATATAAGATTATATTTTCTTATATATGCTTTTCAACTGTTTAATTTGCTCCAATAGATGTAATACATTAGTTACCTTTATTCTATCTGTTTGTATTGTCATTGGATAGTTTAATTCTGTATCAATACGTATACCTTCGACATCACACTCTGGTGTAACCATATCATCAACAAAGTCATATAACCCTTGATTCTTAAGATTTTTATAATGATAATCGACTAATGGTTTAGCTGTCTCAACAACAACGTTAGCATCAGCCATCATTGTTAAATACCTAAAATATAGCCCTTCATTTGTGGTTAAATCAGCTATAACTATAAGATTCACACTTATATTTATAGATAAAAAAAGCCCCTTTCGGGGCTTTTAAAAAGGTGGGTGAGAGGATTTTCTGGTTACCTCCAACTTTCAGGTGGGCAAGATGCAGTTTCATCTTTTTCCCTACTTGTACCCCGCATTATACACTTAATAGTCAGTCGACCCTCCATGTAAG
>Ga0080013_1000697_pt1 | contig 46578 bp, 69 predicted proteins | sample ETNvirenome_6_85_FD_69236 | JGI IMG/M metagenome (GOLD analysis project Ga0080013, IMG submission 69236) | Marine viral communities from the Pacific Ocean - ETNP_6_85 (SPADES assembly) (version 2) | ecosystem: Environmental > Aquatic > Marine > Oceanic | place: Pacific Ocean | collected 2013-06-19
GACGCATGGGGCGTTCTTGTAGTTACATATGCGGATGGGGAAACTGAACCTGACCCTAAAGTAACTAAAGTAACTGCTATGAAGATCAGTGAGATACTCTATTTATTAGAAAACAAACACTAAAATCAAAGTAAGAAACTTAAGTCAGCGAGTCCACCAACGAGGATGTTTCATAACGCCTCCTTGCATACGAGATACAGCACTACGAGCATGAAGGCCCACACGCCGATCACGAGGTAACACCAACTCCGCTTGCTCTTGCATATGCCACACCGTGTCATCACTCTCCTTCCAGTTTGTCGGCCATTTCTCGCAGCCATTGGATCATTGAAGACTTGTCCTGAGCAGTGAGGGGATCGGGATCGACCTTGCTGATCGTGCCGTCCGAGTTGGCCTGTAGCACTGCGCCGGGGAGGCGTGGAGCGGCCTCTGGCGAAGCGGCGAGGGCATGTAGCCTGTCGATCAGAGGGCCATATCCACCTTCCATAGTCAGGGCATCTGCTGCCTCCCGCAGCGCAGCCTCCAGTTCGCGTTCTCGTTCAGTCATATTATCCCTTCAAACTCCTATTCTCTACTAGAAGCTCTCGAATCCTCTCTGGACTCGCGCCCTGTAGGGGGTTTTTAACATGACTACGCTGAGCATGAGGCTTGTCGCTAAAGCGCACCCAATATCCACCCCAATCCATCCCAAGGTGTTTGATGATGGCGCCGTAGATCTCCCAATACTCGTCCTTCTCCCATAGAGCGACCCCGTCGAGTTCAGGTACGGCGTCGAAAGCATCAGCATAATTGTGCCAGCTCTCGCCCGGGGCGGCGTTGGTGACGTGCTTTCCATTCTGCGGTCCGACCTCTTCGATGACATCAGCAAGGAAGTCAAAGCCGCGATCTCTGAAGGACTGTTGTTTAGCACGAATGGTGGCGGTGCTAGCACTCTGCCGATAAAGGCAGGCTTGCTCGCGGCAAGTCCGAAGGGTGTAGTAGACGAGGAGGTTAGCGCGAGAGTTCTGCGCCGCGGCTTGGGCGCGAAAGAGGCGGATAGCCTCGACGGCAAGGATGCGGGTTTCTAGTCGGAGGTCTGTGAGGGCGCGGCTCATGATGGGAACTCCAGAAGGGTTAAGCATCGAAGAGGAGGAGGAGACTCTTGGTCCTTTTCATATATAGCCTCCATGAGAAGGGATAGTTGTCCGTGAGAGAGCTTTATAGTTTTGAAGTCCCTTCCATCAGAGAGTGTTATAATCCCACCATCAGGAAGGTCTTCAAGAGTGAGAGTGGTTTGCTCAGGCATAGTCGGCTCCAGTTGTGAACAATTTGCACGTTACTTAGATGTGAGTTTGACAGTTCTTGTGACATGATCCCGCTCGCAAAATCCCATCGTGACTAGCCCATCGATGACCTCGCGGAACTGGCTAGCGCTGAGATCATTCTGGAACATATCGAGGAGGTTTCCAACTGGGAGCTTCTTCTCCTTCGTGATGATACTCATCATTCTAGTTTGGGCGGCGGCTAGAGGGTTTCCGCCAATGCCGCGAAAGACATGAGGCATGTTCTTCTCGGCCTCTTCGAGGCTAGCGATGGCGGCTTTAAGATCGCCCCCGTTGAGGGTCATATCGTCCTTGCGAGCGGCGGCGTAGATCATAGCGATCTTGAAGAGATGTGCGGGGCGACGTTGGACGTAATAATCCAGCCGCGGTTCATTCGGGAATAGACTCTTCCTAGCACTACTCATCCGCCACTCCGTATAGACCTGCTCGAAATCCGGCGTCGTGACGAACTCTCCTTTTAAAGACTTGATATGTTCCAAGTCCAGCTTGAGAAAGTTATGAACTTGGAGCTGTTTCTCCGAGACTGCAGGCTTTATCACTATCTTATCCATGTCATCTTCGTAGACGAAGACTACCCGAGAGGTGAATCCAGATCCGAAAGCTCCTTCAGGAAGCGATGCTTGTAGCTGAACTGGTGTCGTTGCACCCAAAATGTTGACCCAGATATTCGGGATCTCTTGCCGTCCCCCTCTAAACGTATCATAGACATATCGGTTCTCACAATCAAACCATTTGCATAGCATTGATAGCATGTCAAAGTTTTCATAGCCGAGGAAGACGGTTAGTTCGGTGGCGAGGATTGTAAGACTGGAATGGTAGATCGCTTTACCATCTTCGCCAGGGTCCGCCGCCATACTCTCTTCCAAGGCAGATATGAGTTTTTGCCTCGAACCCTCATCGGCTGCCACGCTGACACCAAGCTCATCCAGAAGGTTCTTTCCCTCTTTGATAGCCGTTCCTTTACGCGCTGCTGGAGGGCCAACAAGCACAATATACATATTGGGGTAGAAGACTTCTCGTCCCCATTGCACCCAGCATTTCCGCTGTAACACTGATGCAATAGTGCTGATTGCCACCCACCGTCGATAGGTCTCTCGGGGCTCTGTATCGCTTGTATAGTAGAGGAAGGCATCTATCCAGTCCTTAACTTTGCGCTGCGTTGACATATTCTTCTAGCTCCGCAGCAAGGGTGTGTGGGCTTGTAAGGTTGACTTTCTTGGCTTTCCACTCAAGCATCTTATCCTTGTTGATGCTGAATCCTAGTTGGGTATCTACAGGTATTGAGAATTCATGGTTGCGGATTTTGATGGGAGTTTCGAGGCTGGCCTTAACTGAAAGGATTGTGGCAACCACGCTTTCCATTCCATCTATAATAGGTACTTCGTACCAGATGGAGTCATGGACTTGGTTAATAAAGACCACGTTATCGTAGAGATCTTGGCGATAGTATAGATGACACACGCCAAAACGATTAATGAGGCGAGCGATCGCCGATTGTGGCTTGAAGTTATAGGCTTTCTCAAAGAGATCTTTCCCCCATTTATCGAGGAAGCGCCGCTTTCGTCCGAAGCAGTTCGTGAGGGTATTTCCGTGCTTGGATAGCTCGTCTCGGATTGCGGCGTGCCAGTCCTCGATACCTGGGTAGACATCATGGTAGCGATTGTGAATCCACCTGCCGCGCTGATTCGTCAGTCCGTAATGGAGGGCGAAGTTGATAGGACCGAGACCGTAGTTGAGGCCATGGTTGCCGGCCTTCCCATCCGCTCGAATCTCACTCGTACATTCATCGATTGGGATTTCATGGATTAGGCATCCGGTTTGGGTATGAATGTCGACTCCCGCTTCGATAGCGGAGATCATCTTCTCTTCATTCGCTTCATAAGCCACGTAACGATTCTCCGCCTGTGCGAGATCCTGAACGATAATGATATAGTCTTCGTCCGCGATAAGGAGTCTTCGCATATCCTCAGGTAGATTCTGAGCATTCCCGCCCGTACCACGTATTGTTGAGGATGAAGAAACTCGTTCTTGGACAGTTCCGACGGGGTTGAAGGAACAACGGAAACGGTTATCTTCATCAAGGCTTACTCCGTAGTAAGTGCTCTTCATCTTCTCTTCCTTGCGGATGGCAAGGATCAACTTCGCTTCTCCTATCCCTTTCGCGGCAAGCTTCTCTAATGCCTTGACATCGACAGTCGGAGTAGCCTCTCCACTCTTCCTACGCTTGGTGTAGGGTTTTATGCCGCGATCGTGGTAGAAGTACTGGATCAGGTCTTTCGTTGAGCGGTAGTTAAACTCCCCCTCTTGCTGCGGGGTACCTGGGGGACCGACAAGAGGCATTCCTATTTCTTCTGAGAGGTCTGCTTGGAGTGCGTCTATTCTGGTTTGGCACTTGGCGGTGGCGTCAGCGATTCCGTCAGTGTTGACTCGCATTCCTTTGTTACCGGCGTAGACGAGAGGATGTAGTACGTCCCTTTGCTGAATATAGGAACTCCAATTACCAGCCCGTTCAAGTTCAAGTCTTTGCTTTGGAAAGATCTCTGGTAGCACAGCCGCGTCCATGGCGTTATAGCGTTTGAACACATCTTCGTTCGGCGCTCCTCCTCTCTTCCATTCTTTGCCGTCATCCTTATAGTACGGTTCCCCATCGCAGTAGTTGGCGACGAGGAAGTCGAGTCCCTTTGGGTAGTCAGGGAAGAGGACGGCGGCCGCGATCATAGTATCGTGAAGGGGTCGAACGTGCATCCCGTAGTGGTAATACATAAAGGTCGCGTCGAAGGCGGCATTCTGAACTATCTTATGAACCTTCTCGTCCTCTAAGACTTTCGCAACCTCAACGAGCAAATCCGCTTCTTGAGATGGTGACCAAACTTCTGTGGCCCCTTCAGTAAACGGAATGCACATTGCCAAGTCTGGCCCAATGGCAAAAGCGATATGAGACAAATACCCACCCCGACACTCAATATCATATGCAATTTCTTCATGCTTTCTACACTCCTCTAAGAAGTCTACGGCTTCGCTAAAGGTGGGGTCGATATGGAGGGTTCGTTCTCGGAGTTTGATCTCAGGGAACTCACTTTGCCGCTTAGCACGTTTAAGATCGTAAGCGATAAAATAACGGACAACCCAATCACCGCCAGACTGGATCGAGTCTCGTGACTCCCAAGCGCGAAGAGCGCTAGAAGGATGTATGGTGGGCATGACTTTGCGGCCTGGAAGAAGTGTGCTCTCATAAATCGAGCCTCTTCTCTTCGTGATGGCGGGAGGTGAGAATCCGCAGAGGGCGTAGGTGGCAATATTCCCGAGAGGAACGAAGATGTTTGCACCGCACTGTAGAAGTCTCTGACGAAGGTTTTCTCTTTCTCGCTCAAACTCCTCGGAAAGGAATGGGTTCTTTCCACTGAGTCGGATGTAGGGGGAAAGGTCGTTGTTTTTCGGGTGGAACTGGAAGACGTTTTCAAGACGACAAGCCTCCTTGTTAATGCCGGCAGAGGCGCAGAGCTTGGAGAGTTCCTGCCCAGCGCGGCCGATGAAAGCGCCGCCGTGACGGGCTTCCTCCTCACCAGGGGCTTCCCCGATAAAGCAGATCGGGGCGGAGAGTGGTCCGGCAGCGTAGGTGGCGCTTTGAGTCATCATCATCCGGTTTTCTTTCTGAGACTAGCATAGAAGAGATCGAACCAAGCGAAGGTCTCGTGCATCTCACTCTTCTCAGCTCGCGGCGCTGTCCATGCTTGCTCAAGCTTATCATCATCTTTCTCTAGTCCGAGATAATCTAATAGGCGATAGATCCCAGTCCCATCAGGATAGTCAACCCACTGCATGTTCAGTCCGTAGATTTCTTCCCATAGCATGAGGTCTTGATAAGTTCGCTTGTATAGAGCGAGTGTTTGGGCTGGCGGCACACAGCGCATTCGATGGTAGGAAGGAATGATCTCGAGTGGATCACGAATAGTCACGACATAGGTCCAGTCTACCCCGGGCCAGTCGCGAAAAATATTCTCGTACCACCATGGGAAAGCATAGACAATGTTAGCACTCTTCAGGCCGATGATCTCTGACCCCTCTTTATCGTCGATGAGTTCTTGCATCATACTCATAGGGTCGATGTCAAGGGCGGCTATGAGTTCCGATGGGGAATGTCCACAACCTCCCCCTGAGAGGTTATGCTGTGCCATGAGGGCACCCTCGAAAGCGTCATTCTCTCCATAGCCGAGTACTCCGCGTTGTACGGCTTGGCCCTCAGTCAGGCTCTTAGAGCCGAAATTCACTCCGTGAAGACCAAGGACTCGGGTCATATAGGAAGTTCCGCTGCGAGGGCAGCCCATTACGAGTACGCCTTTCATGATTCTTCTTTCTTGGTGAGAGAGACCTTTTCAGGCTCCGCAATGTTGAGTATACATATCGCTAATCCGTTTACATCTACTACGTCGTATTGTTTATTGTTGGCATCTAGTGCTATTACTTTAGTATCTAGGCGAAATTGTTTTCGTTGTAGCATCCAGAGTAGTCGAGAGACTTTCACTCTTCATCTCCTCCACCGTACGATGTATACTTCCCCGGCTCCCCATTAGCTACTCTGGCTTGGAACGCTTTCTGTAGGTCTCCATCAGTATCAAGGTCAAATCCGAAAGCTGTCAGCCCGAGATTTGCAGCCGCGAGCAGAGTGTTACCACTTCCAAGAAACGGGGAGAAGACCTTAACGCTATCAGATGCGAAAGTCTGAATGATCTCTTGAACCATCTCCACAGGCCGTTCAGTAGAATGGATCTTGCGACTGGAATGGACTTGCGTGAACGAAAAGGTGCTGGGCCGCCCCTGCTTGCGAATGGTCGCAGTCCCTTTCTTAGCATAGATGAACGGCTCTGCGGCCGAGCCGAGTCTACTCGCCGGGCTATTAGTTTGGCCCTGAGGCTTAACCCAAATAGCGGGAATATGGCAAGGGGAAAATCCAGCCTTGGTGAGCGAGGCAAGAACTGTGTCGTACCACTGCCAACCGTACCAAGTAACAAGCCATTGGGCGTGGCCCAGTACACGGAAGCATTCTGCATAAACAGCCTCAAGGAAAGCCACGTATTCGTCTTCGGGTATCTCCTCGTAGTTCTCATCTACGTCAGGGTTAGTCGCATACTCGGTTCCATAGTTTGAGCGCTTTCGATTCTTGTCGAAGGAGATTCCGTATGGTGGGTCGACCTCGATGAAGCTGACGGCACGATCAGGAACTTCCTTGATCCGTTCGAAGAAGTCTCCAGTGATGTATCCTTTGGCGATATCTTTCTTGAGCGTAATGATCTTCGAGTCATCCGCGCAGGCGGCGGCCAGGCGATCGGCGGCGGCCTCATCCTCGCGCTTCCTTTGAAGGCGTCGAAGGAGGAGTCGGGCTTCGGCTTCGGTCTTCGCCACCGCGATGCTGGGTTCGTCGCGGAGATCTTGTGCCATCTTTAGGTCGCGGCCGACACTCGTATGACTCTTTCCGAGTAGCTGGCCGGTATCCGCGAGGGTCTGGCCGCCCTCTACCCCTTCCGCCTGGGGGCCACGGGTTGCGCCAATATTTGAACCGCTCTGCGCTGCTCGGAGATTGTGCACCTCTTCCGTCAGGTTCACCTTCTCTTGCCATGTCAGATCCTTTCGGTCGACATTCTCCATGAGTTCGATCTCTTTCCTATCCAGCGTGGAGAGATCGGCGGGGTAAACGCGGCAAGGGACTGGGGTTATACGAGGTTCCGCCATCATGCAGGCGGAGAAGCGGCGACCACCGGCAAGGAGTAGGAAGGGCTTTTCCCCGTTCTCCTGCCTCTGCACGGCGATAGGTTGGATAAGTCCTTTCTTCTGGATAGAAGTGATGAGATCCGCGATCGCTCCGTAGTCCTCACGGACACGGTCTCCGAACTCTATCTCTGCTCCGTCGATATTTAGCAGCTCGACACTTACGTCAAACATCTCTGTAATCTCAGTCACGATCAGTCCTCAAACATTAGGGTGGCTAGAAGTTCCGCCTTCTGTGCGGCAGATAGTTTTGAGAGCAGTTTCTCCGTTGAGTCTTGTTTCGACTTCTTCGGAGCGGTTTTACGTCGCGCCGTGGAGATGATAGCCTCTCGCCTTTTAGCCCTGATCAAAACGATTAGGTCGAGCACTTCTTGCTCGGGTAGGGTTCTGATGCTGGAGCGCTCACTAGAGAGGTCACTCATTCTCTTCTTTCCGATTCAGCCAGACACTCATAGCTTGATCGTGATCAGACTTGAGGGCGGCGATAACTTTCTCTTGTTCGGCAACTAGGAGTGTGAGGTCTTCAATGAGCTTAGCGACAGTCTTCACCTCCCCAAAGATGGTAGTCTTGCTAGCTTCAAGTTCTATAACACGGCGCTCGAGTGCGTCAACCTCGTTATTAATACGTCGAATGGATTCGTACGGATCACTCATCAGGCTTTCCCTGTGTGGGTTATCTCATCTAGTTCAAGAGTGGAGTGGATTAGTTTAGCAAGAGTCGCTACTCGGTCTTCTTCGATCATCCGAGCGATGTTTTCTACAATCATAACCATTACGCGCTTACGTGAGCCGTATGGTATGAGGGATAGTTTGGCGTGAATTTCATCCGTGATATCGAAGGTAAGGCGGGGCATGTTAGCTTCCGTTTCTCCTATAAAAGTGCCGCCGGAAGACTATAGGATTGCCTTCCGGCGGCGGTGGGAACTCCTACTTCTTACCGGCGATGAAACGGCGGACCTGATTCCTCATGGTCCCGTCACGATCATCAGCCTCTTCGGCGACGAGTGCCCAGCCGCTCGCACCGATCAGGCGGCTGACTTCGAGGGGCATCTCTACGCCGAAGGCGTCGATAAAGTCCTTGAAACGATTCGAGCCTTTCTTGTGGCTCTTCGGATCGTTCGCCTTCCACTCAGCATTCGGCACCGGGAGGTAGACGTAGATATCGTCGACGTTGGGGTTCGAAGCGTCCTCCAGGCAGAGCCGGAGGTTGACGCGGTCGTTGTGGCTCTTCGAGTTTTGGATGTCGGCGCGGAGGATGGTGAGAGAATACTCGCCCTCCTTCAGGGTCTCAAGTTCACCAGCATCACCGAGATCAACATCAAGCATCGAATCAGCAGTTGTTTCGGTCATCGTTCTTCTACTCCAGATTAGTGATAGGGTAGCGGTCGCGGTTGCGGTCGCAGTTGTGAACAAAATGTTCATTACTCGGGGCGCGCTCCATCAGCGGGTTAGGGGAAAGGTTGCAGAAGTAGGTTAAGGCTTCTGTGGAGGTTAGAGTTGGGGGTAGGAGGAAACGTTCTTCGATGCTAACGCCTCGAATTCCCTTTGCATGGTCGCCCGGTAGAATAGGGCGGTAGAGAGATGCTATGATAAAGTAGAGTCCGGTGTCGATTCCCTCTACGATGACTTTGCTTCGGTTGATTTTGAGTCGCGGCTTAGTCATGAGTCAATCCAACATCAGACACTTGCGATTTCAAAGTCCAGCGCAGAGTCCTTCAACTCTACTCCGCCGTAATACTCGTCGATTCTATCAGCGATGAGTATGAGGTCATTCGGAATCTCAGTCGGGAACATTCCGAGAGGACTCTTGGCATTAGTGATGCCATCCGTTTGCGTCGAAAGATAGTATCGACGCTTCTTTCCTTCTACGACTTCAACCTCTCCATAAAGTACGATCGAGGAGAGACCCTCCGGCGTCATCTTCTCGTCCAGGAGTTTCCCGAGAGTCTTCATCTTCCGCACGCCAGTGATGGAATCGTCTTCGTGGGTTAAGAGGAAAACTTTCAGGTCACTCCTGAGCGAGAGACTTGCTAGCATGATATCCCAGAAGTTTCGGGCCATGATGGTGAATTTGTCGTAGCCCTTCTGCATTGCTTTATCCATGAACTCGATAGCCATGACGTATTGAGCATCGTCGATGACAAGGTATTTGCAGGTCTCATCAGTAGAGGCTTCTTTCATAGCTCGCCGGATGGCGGCTGAATCGCTGGAGACTGTCATGTTCTCACCGTCGGTGTATTTGACAGCATTCGGAAAAGGGAGGGCTTTTCCCAACACGTTGATGAAGTGGGTGGATTCGGGAGGAAGGTTGCGGGCGGCAGTAGTCTTCCCCCGGCCGCTGCTAGCAATGACTAGCGTGAGGATTGAGCGCTGACCCTTGTAGAGGTTGATTGCTTTTTCGGATTGTTCAGGCGTTGCGCTGGTCACGAGGACTCCTTTTCTACGTAAGAGTTTATAGCTTTTATAAGAAAGTCTCGGTCTTCATCGTTGGGTTCCATTCCAGCAGAGGGATAGATAAGCTCACTATCTCCGAAGTCAAAAACGACCTGCCCATTAGCGTCGACTACCTTTGATAACTCGGTAGGGTAGCCCATAAAGTCTCGGTTTTCGTTGTTGGGTTCCATCTGGCCGCCCTCTACCCACCTCCACGGTCTTGGAGAGATCATAGCGTCATTGTCTCCTTAGCATTCTCGTGATGGCGAGGGTCCCAATGCTCCATCTTGAATCCAGCAGGAAGCTCGTTCATTCGCTGGAGAGGGTTGGGCCAAGAGCAACATTGGTCGATGAAGGGGCAGACTCCGTATTTTGTGCAGCTCTCACTGTTCGGCTGGAAAGCTTCAAGAACTTGGTCGCCTTCTTCGGCCTCGGATAGCTTCGCAAAGTCTCGTTCGATGAGGTCGAACCAATGGTTGACTTCAACAACCCAAGCCTCCATCTGAGGTAGGTTCTTACGAACAGGGACTCGGTGAAACTCAGTATCTTGTTGGTTAGCGTAAGGGGTTCCATCACGCTTAAGCCGCGGTTCATTCCGAAGGAATATGCCGTTGATTTCAACTCCGGCAATATCATCTTCTGTTACTCCATCTTTGTCAAGAAATAAGCAATACAGAACATGATTGTAGGCCGCTGCCTGCATCTTCTTTCGCCACTGAGCCGCCCACAGAGGGTGGAAGCGGGTTCCAGTCTTATGTTCTCTAGCGATTATTCCCCTAGCAGTTTTGATGATCGTATCACTCTTAAAATAGAGCAATCGATTCGGGCCTACTGCGACTGAGCCGGCCACTTCGACGTGGAGGACTTCATCATTCTTGTCAAGCTCACGGTATTTCTTGGAGTAGAGTGGAAGTGCACGCATGAAGTTGGCAGGGTTTTTTGGGGCATGAGCTTCATCCAGCTCCTCTCCGAAGAACTTACGGTAATGCTGGAAGAAGACATCGAAGGCATCGGATAGGGCTTCTGCTTCGTAGCCATCCGTATGAAGGATTTCCATGGCGAGGTGGACGGCGGTTCCGAACTCGAGATGGATGCTCGGCTCATCACTCCTCCAGCCTATCACGTGCTCGAAGAAATAGCGACGAGGGCACATCATGTAGTTCTGGATCTTGCTAGAGTCCTGAACGCTGAACAACTCATTCTCTGGAATCAGGGTGCTCATTCTTCTTACTCCTTGTTAGGTCTTTTATGGTGCAGGGGCTAAGAGAAGGCTTGAGTCATCGTAGTTTTAACCTTCTATGGACGTAATGGTCGCCGTTCCTCCTGTCGGCCTTCCAGATGAGAAGATTTAAGCAGCCATGCTTGGAGGCAAAGGCCGCGCACGCTACCCCATTCATAACTGCCGGACCGCTCTGTAACACGAAATCATCTGCACTTGAGTCTTTCGTAATCGGGGTCAACATCCTGAGCATTTCAGTCAGGTTATATTTTGAAATAGTTCCCTCAGAGAGAATCACTAGCTCGCCAAACTCTTCAGCGGGTGTAAAGTCGTGACCGCTATCGTTGAGAACAAATACCTTTTGTCTTGGAATCCCACTCACGGGTTCCACTCCTTCCCATTCATTAAGTTCCCTATCATCCCTACTTCTTTATCAACTATCGACACGTCTATGCCGGCGGATCGAAGCATATGAAGGCCCGTCTGGATCTTATCCCGCCAAGGTGTGTCGCGCATAATCGCGGCTTTGTGACAGATAAGAGCAGAGATTTTATGTGCTATGATAGCACGAGCGCACTCAGGACAAGTGCCCCATGGTGCAACCATGATGCAGTGGTTGGCGGCGTGACCGATACGGAAGAGTGCGTTACGTTCAGCGTGCTCGATGTATTCGTATTTCGCCGGAGTCTCAAACACCTCTGGATTTAGAGACAGGCCCTCCGGTGGACGATTACAATCGGCGGCTTGGATAAAGAGACTGGTGTTATCGAGAATCAGCGCCCCAACCTGTGTGTGCTTATCAGGGCTTAGAAGAGCAGCGTAGTAGGCAACACGAAGGAGGTTTTCATGGGAGGTCATCTCGCAGGCTCCTTGTCGATCCATTGCTCTAGGATGAGATCAAGACCGTCTACGATTGTCTCAAGCGCCTTACGCTCACGTACGGATAGTGTCGTAGCGGACTTGAGGAGACTTAGAGTGTTCCCACGAATACCTGCTACACGCCACTTCTCGCCGCCGCGAATGCTACTCGGGGCTGTAGCGGGGCTCTTCTTTCGTCTTTTTCGGCGCTTGGCCATATCTTTTCTCGACTTTTCTTTCTCTTTTAGTAATGAACATTTTGCAGATAACTTCGGAGGAGGGACGGTCGGCTTGTTACTATCAATGGCCGCCGCCCCTCGTTCCGAATCCGATAGGCTGCGTCGCCCTCACAACTCACCTACCGAAGGGGCTGGTATTCGTTCGTCTTATTCCCAGCCTACCCGCAGGCGCTCTTCGCAGATATTACTACGACTACCCCTCCAGTTCCCTCTTGAGAGCCTCGATGACCTGCTCTCTGGTCATCTCGCCACTCTCGACCTTGGCCTTCAGCGCGGCGATCGGATCTTTCTTTGTCGCGGTGCGCTTCTGGACACCAGGTGTGTATTCCAGACCGGCCTGCTCGGCGGCGGCTTCGTCGAAAACCTCACCGGGCTTCGTCTCATTCCCGTCCTTATCCTTTTTGACCTTATGTCCGGAGTCGAGAACATTACGGACGGCGCCCTGAATACGAATCTCAATCTGATTCAAAGCGTGGGAGTGAACAACCTCTTCGCCAAACAGTTCGACGGACTCTGCGAGGGTGGCTCCGAGATTACGCTTGATCGTCACCTGGCGCTGAGAGGCTGGGCTCTTGGTGGTGATCTCCACTTCACCCGTCTTCTCAGCAGCCTTGGCCTGATCTTGCTTTGCCATCTTTTTCTACTCCTTATATTGGAGCCGAGGGGCTCCGGTTTTTGAACCGCACGGAGTGTGCGATTCGGAAGTTTTATCGAAAGGACTTATGGGGCGGGAGCAGCCCCTTACAATAACCGCTCCCGCCCTGCTGTCGTGAAAGCATCCCTTAGATGCGGCGGACATTTTTCATAGCGTGAACCCCTTTCGATGTCTATGTAATATAGGGAAACCATTGTCATTTGTCAAGGAAGGTCTTCCTATTATTTGAAAATAATCCAAGACTCTTCAGTTTACATTCAGCATCGTAGTGGTAGAGGCTTCTGGAGATTCGTTTACCGGAGCCGGTGCATCTTCCGGGTTTACGAACGTCAGCCTCTCCATCGCCCGAGTGATTGCAACATACTTGATATTCATCTCACTCTCAACGTCGCGAGCCTTGGGATGCGGCATCAAGTCCGGTCGGATGATGTAGACGTGAGGGGCTTCCAGCCCTTTCGCCTTGTGGACAGTCATGAAGAAGACTCCGGGGTTCTTATCATCGCTGAAGATCTTCTCGATCGTCAGTCCGAGATCCCCGACGGTTTTGACATGAGAAGCGAGTGCGAGGAGGGTGTCGATCTTGTCTTCGAGAGTTTGAAGAGCCTGTTCTCGCCGCCCTCTGGATAGTGCCTCGCGTTGCTTGCTAGCATAGAGATCAAGGAGGTCGAGGAATTCTTCGATCGGACTCTCTGGGACGACGCCCTTGACTTTCTTCACAATCGTCATCAGGCTTTGTCCAATATCGCGGCCTTTGACAGTAGCTTTCTGCCCCTCTCGGATAAGCCTGAGGCAATTATCGACAAGAGGAGCGGTCGTCCGACAGAGGACGATATCTCCTTGCTTTGGCTTGAACTGATTAGCGTAGATTGTTTTAATCTCGCCATCTGGTGCTCCTTCTACCGATTCAATCTGTGGTACAATCTCCCGAGCCAGATCCACAATCGTGCTTCCGCAACGATAGCAAATAGAGAGAGGGAGTGTAGCACAACCCAGCTCAGACTCAATTCGCTGTATCGCTCTAGAATCCGCGCCTCGAAATTGATATATAGCCTGTTTTCTATCTCCGCAGTAGATAGCTCGGCCGCCCTCATTATCAATAGCTCTTTTCGTGAGTTCAATCTGGACTGGGCTAAGGTCTTGAGCTTCGTCGACCAGAATGTAATCATAGGTATCCATTCTGAGGTTATGGAAGATTGGGAAAGCGAGTTGATCGTCGAAGTCTACGACACGCTGATCTGCCATGCTTTTCGACCAAACAGCACAGGTTAGCTCATAAAGCTCCTTTAGAGGGACTGCTGTCGGCTCGTCAATATCGAAAGCGTCCATGAGTTCCACCATCCTCTCGATGGTGAAGTTATCATACGGCTCCCAGACCATCAGGCTCTTTCGGAGAGCAATGATCTTGGAGAGTTGACGAACACAGCCGTAGAAGATATGTTTCGACTCATCGTCATCATCGAGGACTTCAAAACGGAGAATGTTCCCCGTCTTTCGAGCATCCAGTTTCACCCGCCCCATGTAGCCATCTCGGACAGCGCGAAAGCCGAAGCTGTTCAGCGTTGCGACCTCGACATTCGGAAGGTCACTCAGCTCCTCCGCCAATGGCTCCTTGATATGCTTATTAAAGGCGAGGACGAGAATGCTTTTATCCTCTGGAATTCGTCGAACGATTTCTTTTAGCGTCGTGCTCTTACCAGACCCTGCGACAGCTTCGATGACGAGGTTTCCCTCCTCCATCGCTACGTAGTCGTAAACTTTGTTCTGATAAGGCGACCATGATAGAGCCATACTGTTCTCCTATCCAAAGACTTTGTAAAGAATGATTGGGAGCATGTTAAAAAACGTAAGCGTTCCTGTGATGATAACGATGAATTTGATGGCGCGTCCCACTTTTTCCATGCCTTAGTCCTCGGAGAGTTCAGAGTCAGGATGCGCGAGGTCATCAGCAAGATCGGTATACGAGAGAAGGTTCTCCTGCTCCTGAATCTGACTGACAGTCGTGAAGGGAGCGAGCCTGGCAAAGACCTCGTTCCACTCATTCAGCATCATAGCACGATGATGAAGTTGATCAATCTTACGCTTGGTTTGTTCTGCTGCATTCATGATGGTTCTCCTATAGCCTCGGCGGCCTGCTCAGGGGTTATGATCTTTAAGTCTACGAGCTGTGCTATCTCTTCCCTGGTCCACGGCGTCATATCAGTCCCGTCGAGCTTCTTCTGGAGACTGGTAGGAATGTCAGAGTCCGGGATATGAGACTTTTGAATCTCTTCTAATTGCGCCCGTCTGGCGGCACGCCTTCTTCCTTTCGTCCCCTCTAGTTGCCGGGTTGAAAACCCTAACGCGTTAAGTGTCGTGATCGCTTGGTCTTGTGAGATTTTCGCGACACTTAATCCGTGGAAGAGCATGACCTCGTCAACTAGAGTGTTCATAAGTTCTCCGAACGAGCCGCTCATCGGCACTCCTCGCGATGAGTAGAACTGTGCGAGGAGGGCGATGGCGGCCGGGTCATGCGAGGAAGAAACGACGAAGGATCGCCGCTCTTTCTCAGTCATTGGACAGAGGCTCCATTTTCTGCCTTAGTAATGGCATCATCGAGGGCGACGAGGTGAGAGAGAATGCTTGTGTGACTGGAGAAGTATCCAATCTCCACTTTCCACGGAGTGAGGACTTTGTCGATGCGCGCCATCTCGGCACGAACGGCGGCTCGCTCTTCCAGCATCTGCTTTACTGTATCATTGATAGCGTAGACTTGCTCACCTCGACTAGTATCCTTTCTGTTATTCGGGTAAGTGATGAGGAGCTTGCGCTCTTTCTGGTGAATGCCGCGAATTAGAATCTCGTCCCCATTGCTATCGTATACTTTACGCGGCTGAAAAGCAAAATCTATTCCTGCCCTTTCCATCTCTTCGAGAACTTTTTCCATCTCTTTTTGAAGTCTTGCCTTTGTTTCTCCGCTGCATACCCAATCGCCAACCGTAGCAGTAAACATGAAATCATCGCCGGCTTCGACTGGATAGTCGATACCTTTAAGTGTGATTTTGAGACTCATGCTTTTATCCCTTATAAAAGAGTTGATTATGACCACCACCCACAGATTACATGGGTGGCGGTCTCAGGTTTTACGATATGTAGCGTTCGTTCATAATGGCGGCACGATCCTCACGCCAATTCCTTTCAGGACGGATGAAGAAAGCGTTATGGTATCGCCGCCAGAGTGCCTCGACCGGCCACCCTTCGATGCCGAGGAAGAGGGAGCATCCGAGATTGAAGGTTTCGAAGGTCTCGACGCTTGCAGCACATCTCGCAGTCTTACGATACTCATACGGTCCGAGATATTGCAGACAGTCCTTGAGGGCTTCCCTTACTTTCCATTCCAGCCCTATTTCCTTATCATACCGAATGTTATAACGGCGGGATAGGCTGGGAGTGTTAGAGTCTGAGGAAATCATCCCCGCACCTTCAGCCACCGCCCATCGTCTTGACGGACGAACTTCTGGCCCTTTCCGACACCGAGTCCGACGCCATGATTCGTGTGACAGTTCGAGCACATGTTCGCCCACGGGCCGGAGAAAGTGCGGCCGTCGATGAATTGCTCCAGGAAGTCGATTGGGGTCTGGCAGATGTCACAAGTCTCCGGAGGGTCTCCGATCCAGACTACTTCAGGTTTCTTCTTCTCAGCTATTTCAGACGACATGAAGTCTCCCTTCGCACTTGGCGCAGGTGCAGGTGATGGTGAGAGAGGGTTCGTCGCAGGTGCAGAACCCATCGGCGATGGTGAGGAGAGCCGCGAGATAGGGTTGGATGATGGTTCGCGGCTTGAATGCAAACTGGAAATCTAGCTCTGCTCGAAGGAGATGCTCTATCGTCTTGGCGGAGGATTTCTCACCTATCAATGGCATCCCCCCGTAAGCGTCTAGCGTGGCGCGATAACTCTTCTGCGCTATGGCTAGCTCCGGTGTCATAGCTCATTCTCACTCTTCTTTAGCACCTCGATCGGCGAGATGGCAGGGGGAGAAGTCTCTCTAATGTAACGGAGACCTGCTAGCAGCCCTCGACGCCTCTTAGAGAGGTCCAGGTCCGTCGCACAGGCGTCGTTGATGCCGCGAGTTCCGCGATGCTTGATGGTCATGTTTCACCCTCCTCCGTAGTGTTGCGGTGTGATCCCGTCTGTCGGGTTTCTCGGGGCGCTAGCAAGCCATTCCGAGCCATCATAGCAGACTGAGAAGATCACTCTTGTCTGCGTCCACGCCATGATTGGGTGGCTTTCCGTGCCCCCGAAGCCGGAGTCGAAATCGTAGTCTACAATCTCTTTTGCCTCTTCCCAAGAGAGGAGCTTGCTGATATACTCCGGCCAAGGGTTCTCATCTGTATTGAGGAACCTCCATCTCTCCTTATCACCGATCACGATCTTGAGGATGGGTTCCTCCCCGGCGACAGCGAGAAGGCTTTCTTTCAGATTCGCCACGGTATTCTCCATTGCCTCCGTGGGCATACGGACACCCACGGAGGCAGGTTAAGAGTTTCTAGTTCGCCTTCGAATCGGGCAGTTCGATCCCGAGGACCTCTAGCTCGCGGCATGCGTCCTCCTGCAGTGACGCCTTCTCGTCCGGATCGAGGCGCTTGTACTCCTTCAAGAAGTCTCCCTCAGCGCCGAGGTTGTCTTTGAGGTACCCGAGGATGGTCTTGGCCACGTTGGCCTCCTTAAGATGGCGGGTTTTTCCCGCGTGGTGAACGCCGAGGTTATGAACAATTTGTTCACAACCTCCCAGCTCTTACGCCGGTGCGCCCCGAAGGGCGCGCGCACGAATTCACCTCTGTTCGTTGATAAGTTTCTGTCGATAGGACGGGGGGATGACGGTGTTGGTATTCTCATGCACCTGCACGACGACGATGACTACCTTATCCCACGCCTCTTGCTCCGTGATAAGGCCGGCGGCTAGTTGAGTGTGAACCTCTGAGACTAGCTGCATCGCGTAATGCTTCTGAATATCCTTCAACTCTTTAGTCATCTTCTAACCCTTTCTTGCTTTTCCGTGATTTGTGAAGCCATGCTTTCTGTCCCAATCTCGAGTGTAATCATCCTTAACACCGAGATATGTCCGGCCTCCTTGACTTTGGTTCCCATCTCCTTTCTGACGATACGTTTCCGGGGTCTTTCTGAATCTTCCTGCCTCTCTTTCGGGATCGCCGATCATCACGCAGTTCATCTTCATAGATGGCGGCATCCCTGATAGAGCCTCTATCAATTCACAAACGGTCATGATCCAACCGTCTCCTTAGCCTTATAGACACTGTTCTCCTCCGAAGGGAGGTTCGGCTGCGAAGAGTGATACGCATTCTTACCCATCTCCACCACCTTCGCACCGCAGGTTCTACATTCATACTCATCACCTGGATAGACATGAGTTCCTCCATGATAAACGACGCGAGCGCCGGTCTTGACGCATTGCATGGTGCGCTTGCAGCGTGAGCAGAATGTCATCCGTCCCCCATTATCTCTCCAGCGTGCACTAGGAAGAAGCGTTCAGCATCATTCAGGTTATCGAATCCAGCGCTGAACTCCTCTAGCTCATCGAATTCGAACCAAGTGTATCCGACCTCTTCGTACTTCTCGCTGTCGAACCCCGTACCTGAGAGGACTTCCTCAGAAGGGAGAGGGAAGTTCTGTTCCTTTATCTTCGTCAGGCCAATGAGAACGGCGGCTTCGTCCGGAATCTCTGCGACTAGTTCTTTCAACTCTTTTCCTGTCATCGTGCGTTCCTTTCGCATTGAGGCAGTAGCCTATAATCAGCATCTGCTCTTAAGTCCTTAAAGGGCAACGCAAGCATATCGAGGAGGATTACTTGCCATTTCCCATTCAGGCCGATTAGCATATATCTCTCATGCCGGGGTCGATCTTTATCATCACCAGGGAATCTCATGCTATCTCTCCACATACTGATTAGCGTATATCTCTCATGTTCAGGCAGCTCTAAGAGAAACTTCAATGCGCGAGCGGCTCGGCGTTTTCCTGTCATCGTACTTCCTCCTTGAGACCTGCTTCCATTACCCATCCTGCCACGGTATCATTGATTCCCCACTGTGGGGCAGCTACGGCGTTGAATCCGAAACTTGCCATGCGTTCTGCGTTCATCTTGGCCCATACTGCGCTATCAACTCCCTCAGGCGCTATGATATCAAATAGCTTATCAGAGTGAGTCTTCACATGCCCGGCATATCGTAGACATTCAAGCAATGGATCTTTTGCTACGAAGCCAGCTACTCTAACTACCATTCGGCGTTTCATGAGAGGTCTCCATATACTTCTAAGAGGAACTCCAATGCGCGAGCGGCTTTCATTTGCGGGTTCTTCATCGTAGGATGGTTGAGCTTCTCCTGCTCAAATATCTCCTCCAAGCGTTCTCTCTGTCCAGGTCTGAGCCGGATATTTCGGCTCTTCAACGGCGTGAGTCCTTTGTATTCGTGTCCCATTATTCTTCGTCCCCTGCTTTTGAGAACGCCATTCCCTCTCCTTTTCTTTGAACTTCGATCTCATACGTTCCCCACCAATCTGGATCTTCTTGTTCACCCTTCGTTAATTCTACCTTCTGGATCTTGTGAAAACAGTTGATAAAGATATTCACCAAATCATCATCGCTAACTTCCCCTAGTTCCATGATCTGACACCGCTCATCTTCTGATACGATGAATAGACCGCGGCCTTTTCCTTCCACAAGAATGGTTCCATTCGGGGTCACGACGGTATATCCTTCTCCGTACTCTTTTCCTGTCACTCTATTTTCCCTTCATACGCGGTCTTAAACTTTCTGACTATCATTAATGTTCTAAGACTCCACAACTCTGCATCGTCTTGTGTGGGAAAGTGGATCTCTTGAGAACTATGTTGATCCCACTTTGTTGCGATGTTTTTACCTTTCTGATCTTGAATGGTGATCTCTACTGTTACCCATCTATCTTCCAACGGAGTTCTCTTTTTCATGCTATTCTCCCCGCGTGGTGTCGTATGCGCGGCCCACGATGAATGCTAGTTTTCTTCTAGCACGATTCCGGAGACAGGGGTGTCGAACATCTCAGGCTCCCCTACGAGAACTGCCAACATCTTCTGTCCGTCTTTCGGATAAAGGTAGAGACGGCCATCGGCATCAACATCTATCTGGCCGATCATCTTACCGTCCCAATTCAATACGTCAAACCCCGCGATCTTTTGCTTCTGATCTTCGGGATCTGCATTAGAGAGTCTCTCTATGAATCTCATGCTATCTCCTCGCATGAAGAAGGGTGATACTGTCTCGCGGCTCGTTGCGCGAAAAGGGTTCTTGAGGAGAGATCTCCTCAATATTAAAGATAAGGAAACCTTTTTGAAATGTCAAGAAGAGTCTCTTCAATTCTTAATTCCTAAGCCACCCCCCTCCCTCCCCTTTTTTTCCCTCTTTACTCTCTCTTCTTTGCTTTTTCTCTCTCTTGGAGTTTTCTTCCGCTTTTCGGAGTTCCCTTGTCTTGAGTTATTTCAAATTTTTTAACTATAAGAAACAAAAGCAGAGAGTAGAGAAAACCCAGAGAGGAGAGGAGAAAGCAGAAACACACACAAGCAAAAATCATAGAAGCAATCCATAGAAAAAGAGGGGGAGGGGAGGGTGTCTTAAGATTTAGGAATTAATCGAAGTCTTAAACCCACAACCTGATAAGAAAAGGCGCGGGGGCGGGGTAGGTTGATAAGAAAAGGCGTTATAAGGAAGGGTCTTCAGAGGAAACGCCAACTTGCATCGAATCAACACCGCGAAGCGGTGAAAAAGGTGGAAGAAGGGGAGACTTTCTCCCCCTCTCCCTTCTCAGGTCTTATTCTTCTGGGAGGCTTTCTGTGAAGAGTGCGAGAATCTGAGCATTATCCATCCCTTTTTTCTTGAGTCCGGCGATAGCTTTCTTCGCGGCATCTTCTGGTGTCGCAGGCTTTCTACCGATTCCCCGCCAAGATTGCCAATTCACAAGGTCGTGGAGAGAAATGCTAATCTTACCCTCTTTAGCAATCTGTTCAATCAAGGCAATATCACTAGCTGTCCTCTCGTGTTCTCCACGTCCGAGAAGGTGTCGAATCAATTCTTGCTGACGCCTTTTGAGACCATCTTTTACTTGGCTTTCGATATCTGCGGCATCGGTCTCGGCACCTGGAACGTCGACGATGAATTCAATTCCGGACCAATCGTCTTCAAGCCATTCTTTAGGCAGAGAGACTGTCGTACTGATCTTTCCTTTAAGGGTGTCAAGCTTCTGAGGCTTTTGATTGACACGATAGGTAGAGAGGAAAAATCCCTTTTTATTCGACATTGCTAACTCTTTCTTGAGAGTGTGTATGATTGTCACGGGCAGAGAGGGGACAATCCTTTCTAGTTTCATCTCTCCCGATGTATATAATATACACATTCTCAAGAGGAAGCACAAGGGAAAAATGCGAGATTTTTTGATTCCCCCAACCTGGAACAATTTTTGCGGGGTGGGGGGGAGCGATCGCCAACACATTCTTACAGGGAGCGCGCAGCGCTCGTCAACCTGATATATGAATAGTTTTTCGCCAACTTGGATTTTGCCTCTCCCGCGCAGCGGGAGTGTTGGAGGAGGAGGTTTCCCTCCCCCTCCGAAGGTTCTTAGCGTCGATACACCTTTAACATAAAAGGTCTCTAAACAATTTCTGGTCAGCGTCTAATCTCAAAGACCGTCTCAAGGCATTAAGGTTGATTGTCACAACACCATCCCGATTGGCGTGATGTGTGTTAAGGACGGCTTCTGTCAACACTATTTTGGCAAGTCGAAGGTCTCCAGCTGCTTCGCGTGCCTTGTTCTCGGCTTCGTCGATGTCAGCCATGATTTGTGCGAGATTTGGTTCCATTAGTAGGATCGGGGAGGAGGTTTCCCTCCTCCCCTCCTTTCCTAGTCTTCTATTTGAGATTCAATGGCCTTGAGAATATCCTCTTTGGACATTCCAGCCTCTTTATACTTCGCGACGGCCTCCTTTGCTAATTCCTCCTTAGTTTTTGGCGAACGTCGTTTCTTCTCTATTCCCAGATGGCTCTTCCAATTTACGAGATTATGAAGGGTTATCGATATTTTCCCTTCTTCGTAAATCTTGTCCATGAGGGTGATATGTTCCGGGGTACGCGCGGGAGCTTTTACTTCCCTCCCCATGAGATACCGAATGATTTCCTGCTGACGTCGTTTCAATCCGTCTTTTACCTGGGAGAGAATATCGGCCAGCATTTCTTCCGAATCGGCACCTTCTTCCACATGGATCGCGAATTCGATACCCTTCCATTCCTCATCCTTCCCAAACCATTCTTTGGGTATCTTTGGGTCCTTCTCGTCCATCCCTTGTGGCTTATACATTGCCCTATAAGGGTCCAGAAAAAACCCGGGTATCGCAGATGGTGTCGCATCTGGACTTTGGTCTTGTGGCTTTCTTTTTGCCATGGTGTCCTATTTCCTTCGTAAGATTAGGATATGAGTGGAATGACGCACGGCCCCATCTCCAAGGGAGTACCTGGCTCTCACAAGCACGAGATACAATACTGGCGTCAGGATTCTCTACCTTTTGCATTGTTCGATTTGGTATTGTCTTCTATCTATTCTCCTTTCTGTTTCTGATGGTATTATAAAGATACAGTACCCGCGTCCGATTGTCAAGGTATTTCTTCAAAGGTTGAAAGATGACAGGCTGTGCTAATCCAATCCTTAGCCCCTACTAGAAGCAATTTTCGTACCACAACCCGGCACGAATCTTGCGGGGGCGGGGTGGCATGGATTTTGCTTTCGTGCCACAACCCGGCACGGATTTTGAGGGGAGGGGGGCGAAGGAGGGAGAGAGCATTCGTTTTAGGCGATTCCCCCTTTTGCTTTTTCTTTCTTATTTTAAAGGCCCGGAAATTTTCTGAGCAAATTTTCAAAAAATTTCGAAGCTTAATGATTTTGTAGTTATGAACATTTTGCATATTAGTCGGGAGATAATAGGATATGAAAGGTGGGTGGGAAGGCTTGACCTCTTTCTACAGGTTCTTTATATTAGGGACATGGAATCTAGTATGAAAGATTTTAAAGAGGGGCCCGGCCGCCGCGGCCCAGGCTCCGTCATCATAAAGAACTCGCGTGCGCGTGCGCTTTGGTCGGCGCATCGTACTCTCCGTAATGGCGAGCAGAGTAAAGAGCTGGGTGATGAAGCGATTCAGAAGCACCTCTCGAAGAGTATGGCGGCCGTAGATGGGTAGGGCGACGGTGTTAGACGTGGAGGATGTAGGGTTGGCGTTACAAGCCGCCGAAGGGAATATGTCGGCAGCGGCCCGCATTCTCGATACTAGCCCCTCAAACGTCTACCATTATGTTGAGAAGTATCCTGAGCTGGTTCCTTTGTCGAACACTCGGCGGCTGGATAAGACGAAAAAGAATCCCACATCAAAGCCTGAAGAGCTTGCGGCCGCGATCACTCTCCACCGGGGAGTCCTTACGCTGGTCGCAGAAGAGGTTGGCCTCGGAAGCCCAGCCGCCGTCATGTATCATGTTCGGACTAACCCACAAGTCCGAGAGGCATTCGAGGCTGCCCGTGGCGCTATCATTGACAAGGCCCAGGTTAACGTATTCGATGCTGTGGAAGAGGGCGACCTTAAGCAATCTAACTGGCTCCTCGATCGACTCGGTAAGGACATGGGTTATGCTGTTCGGACCGAGATTGATAAGCGCGTTGAGTACGTGAATAACGTAGACGGTGCTTCTACTGCCCAGCTTCTTTCCGCTCTGCATCAGAAGATTGGAACTGAAGATGGATTGGAGATCAAAGAGGGGGAGTTCGAGGAAGTGGTTAACGACATTGCGTCGTTGGCTGAGGCTCCTGCTAATGGGAGAATCTCAGAAGTCCCCACCGAAGCCCTCGAAGCCGTGGCGGAAGGGGCGGAGGCGGAGCAAGAAGGACGGACTGATCCTGTGAAGGTTGAAGCATGAAGTGGAAATACGTAGCCACTCCGATCGTGATCTCTTCGAGTGAGATGAAGAATCCGAAGCCTGTCGGCCCTTTCGTTATGAAGAGGTATAGAGAGTGGATGAAGCGTTCGATAGAGGCGTTCGATCTTAGGCGAGAGAGGGAGCTAGAGGAGAGGATGTTCTCATGAGCATGTTCGGACATTGGGCTTGTTCTAAATGTAAGTTCAAGTGGATGGGAAGTATGGCAGAGTTGGATGATGTTTTGGACATTACTGGTGAGAAACATCGTGAGATCATTGATGGGAACTGCCCGAAATGCGGCGATCGTAAGAGCTATCACGTTTACGTGCCTGAGGACGGCGTAGCCGCATGACTGAACATCTCGGACTAGTCGAGGGGCCGAAAGCACCTGCGGACTTCGGTACTCAGGAGATCCTTACCGAGCTTCAGAAGCGGTCTCGCGCAAAGCGCGGCCTGATAGACTTTGCGAGCTATATGGACGAGATGTACGAGAGTCATGCGGTTCATAGGCTGATTGCGAAAAAGCTGGAGGAGGTGGAGAGTGGTGCGTGTCGAAGACTTGCCATATTTATACCACCGAGTTCTGGAAAATCCGAACTCGTCTCCAGATTTTTTCCAGCATGGTGCGTGGGGCGTAGTCCCCGAACAAAGTTCATCCACGCCTCGTATAACGCAGACCTTGCTGCCTCTTTCGGGCGAGTCATTCGCGACAGGATCAAAGACCCCCGCTTCGGAAATATATTTCCTGGCGTAAAACTCGATCCGCAAGCGATGGCACGAGATGAATGGGCGACGACGGCTGGCGGCACGTATAAGGCCGAAGGTGTTGGTGGTGGCCTTATTGGGTTTCACGCCCATATCGCTATCATCGATGACCCGACGAAAGATTGGGAGCAGGCTTCCTCTGCTGCTCATAGAGAGATGCTCTGGAACTGGTATACTTCAGTTCTCCTGAATCGCCTAAGGCCGTATAAGAATGGTCCGGGGGCGGTCATTTTAATCATGCAGCGATGGTATGACGATGACCTCGGTGGGAGGGTTAAGCGTCAGGGGGATTGGGACGTTCTAGAAGTCCCTTCTATAGCCACTGCAAATGACCCCCTCGGTCGATCAGAAGGTGAAGCATTGCTACCAGCATGGAGGAGTATCAAGGAGCTTCATGCTATCCGTGATGAGAATCCTATGCAGTTTATAGCTCTCCATCAGCAGCAGCCTGTTCCGAACGAGGGAGATGTTTTTGACCCTGATTGGTTCGGTGAGTATGATGAACTTCCGAGCGCTCTGAGCTTCTATGGCGCAAGCGACTATGCGACGTCTGAGGATCGAGGTGATTATAGCGTTCACCTTGTCGGCGGTTGTGATAGTGTAGGCAATATCTATTTTACTGATATGTTTCGCCGTCAATGCGATACTGCCGTATGGGTGGATGCCCTTTTAGAGCTTATGAGGCAGCGAAGTCCTAATGCGTGGGCGGAGGAGCCTGGGGCGATTCTGAAAGGCGTGGGACCGTTTATTCGGCGTAGGATGCAGGAAGAGGATCTTTATGTTACTCGCCGACCATTTCCCAGCATTGCGAATAAGGTTTCACGAGCAGCGACATTTGCCGGGCTTGCTCAGACGGGAAAAATCTTTCTTCCGAAGGGCGCTCCCTGGGTAGGCGATTTCATCGACGAGCTTGTTCGCTTCCCGCGTGGTAAAAATGATGACATGGTTGACGCGGGTGCGCTTCTCTGTCGGATGATCGTTAAGATTAATCGCGGCGAAGGGGCAGTTGTAGAGGCGAAGCCTGAGGCTCCACGGAATCTTACTTTCGACGAGATGGTGCAGAGGAGAGTACTTCGGAGTCGCGGTACGAGGATTGGAAAAGTTGCTCCGTTCTCACCCGAACCTAGCATTGTGCAGAATGTGCATAACTCTCAGACCCTCGCAGCCGAAGTTTTTGAGGAGCTGCCAGCCTAATGGCATACGAAGACCTTACAGAAAAAGAGCAAGTGGAGTTTTGGCGAGCGCAGGTTGATTTCACGCGCTCTAAGATGAAACCTTGGTTCGAGGCTGCTAATATTCTCGAATCGTATTTCGCGGGTGACCCGGCCTCTGAGCGTGAGGCGGACTTGGAGAATGACGGTCCTCTTGGCGAAACACATACGAATCGAATTAAGGCAGGAGTTCTCTACGGCTGGCTTGACCAGACCATAGCGAACGCGCTCGATCGTGATCCAGTCTTTCGCGCTGCAGCTGAGAATGCTCTTTCCGTCGATCAAGTAGATGATGTGTCAAAGTCTCTCAACTACTATTGGCGGATGACTCGTCAGCTTAGGACTGATGAACGTGTCTTTCTAGACGCTAGCATCTATCCTTATGGCGTAACGAAGCTCGGATACACGATTGATTTTGACCTGCGAGAGCAGCAGATTGAACAACCGGATGCTCTTGAATTTGAGTTTCCAGAAGAGGAGAACCTTCATCTAGTAGAGGGCACTCCTGCGCTCGTCACAGAGCATCAAGATCATCGGTATCATAATGAGTGGCATGAAGAGGCGCTGAAGAATCCTATCGACCCTCCGACAGAAGAGGGTGAAGAGGCGCTCAAAGCGCATATGAAGATTCACGAGGCTTTTGAGGATCGCGCGCAGCCGGACTCTGATACAACCGTGCGAAACGAGAGTGTTTGGGGGAAGCGCTGGCAGCCAGACCAGTTCTTGATTAACTGGGAGGCACAGGAGGGGCTGAAGGACGCGAAGTGGATTTGCTTTGATTGGGAACTTCCAACGATGGATGTTCAGGCAAATTCAAACTATAAGAATACCGATGATCTAGTTTCGACGAATAAGGCGACTGGAAGCGATGAGTTCGATGGAGATGAGAATACTCTCGGACTTGACCCATTCGCTACGACGAAGGGCCATGAGATTTGGGTGCGGAACTTTCCAGTAGCTAAGGGGAAGTATAGGAATCTCCTTCTCGTGATCGCTGATGACCACAATCAGTTCTTGCGGAACGAGGATGAGTGGCCTTATGATCGCTTGGATGATTTTCCAGCCGAGATTTTGAGTTTCCATACAGGTATTCGGACTTGGTTCAATAAGAGCCCTCTGGCGATGGGCGGCGCAGATAGCATCCAGATGCTTGTGAATGAGATCCTCGACGCTAATCTATACGTTGCGAGAAAGAACAAGAATATCGTAATGTATGATACGAATGTGATTAAGGATCAGAACCTTGTTCAGCAGATGCTGGATGGGCCGGATAGTGCTGCCTATGGAATCCCTGGACTTTCAGATAGAGAGATGAATGGGCCGCCGGTCAGAGCATTTGAGTTCCTTCGAGTGGGGGAAGAGAAGGGCGCGTTGATGAATCAAGCCCTTGCGATGTTTGACCGTGCTATGGGAACCCCGCAGCCGCAAGCTGGAGTGAATCCCGATAGCGCGACTGAGGCTAATATTATCGAGCGTAGGAATACTAGTCGGGAGAATCGTAGAGCCGCCCTTCTGAATGAGTATCAGACGCGTAAAGCGCAAAAGATGTGGCAGCTAATTACGCAATTCGTTCCCGAGGATCTTGAGCATATTGCCCCCGAGGCCATAGCATTCGCACAGGTTACTTCTGAGATGGCAAAGGGGCAGTATCGCTTCCAGCTTGATATCACAAGCCAGAGTGCGAATCTCGCCCTCGAGCGTTCACAGGGGATGGACCTTATCAATCTCCTCTCGGGGTTGGTGCCGGTTCTGACTCAGCTAAACCAGGGCGTGCCGAATGTGGCAGAGCTGGTGCGGAGACTCCTAGTCAAGGGGTTCCAAGAGAAGGATCTTGACGACATCATGCCGCGGTCGCAGCCCGTTGCGCCTGCGATGCCTGGAGCGCCCAGCCCTGGTGGAAATGGACAGCTTCCGGCGGGGGAGGAAGGTCCGGGTAGCTTCGGCGCAGAGGCAGAAGCATTGATGGAACAGATTACAGCGGGCCGCCAGAGCGGAAACGATATCGGTCCAGCGAACGCTGATTTATTCGGAGATGAGAGTAGTCCTAGTGTCGGGCGTACCAGCGGCCGTAGTGAAGGAGCTTAGAAATGCCTGAAGAAAGTATGGTTAAGTTCGCCGACGGGGTAGAGGAACTTCTCGCTACAATTAAAGGCGAGAAGGGTGAGAAGGGTGAGAAGGGCGAAGAGGAGTCGAAGGATATCGAGGTGCAGGATAAACTCGCTGTCGTAGAGATGCGCCTCTCGCAAGTGCGGAATGGCAAGACGAAGATGAAGGATGGGGAGGTGGCTAAGCTCCACGCAAAGGCTCGTAAGCTTCAGCGGAAAGGACGCTTAGAGCGTCTGGCGAAAGAGATGGAGCGAGTACGGAGTGGTGAGGAAGATCACCCAATGGGGTTTTACTAATGCCAGTTGAGGCGTTAAAAACGAACGTGCCGGCGGCGACTGATAGAGCTTTGGAGACTAGTTTAGTTTCCGATAAGGAGGCGACGGCTAAGTACGGCGTAGGCCCGTCTGGAAACGGTAGGAAGTGGCTCCTACGCGGGACGGACTTAGCGTTGGTGGATGATAAGAGTGGGATCGTTTATCGGAAGCGGGTTGGGGATGCTCCGGCTCCCACTCCCACTCCTACTCCTACTCCTACTCCCGTAAAGGCCCCTCGTCCTGCTCACGCGAATCAATTTCTGCTTGGGAAGCTTCAGTTCCAACAGGGGAGCACTGGCTCGAGTGACCCAGGTTTGCGGAGGCAGACGGCCCCGGCAGCAGCGCCAGTAAAGGCTCCCGTAGCTCCAACTCCTCCAACTCCTCCAACTCCTTCGACTCCTCCTAAAGACTATAGGATCGCCTTTCCTCCGAGGCGCGCAGGTAGTCTTCCTCCTGTCAGTGCTCCGGCTCCGGCTCCGAAAGACTATAGGATTGCTTTCCCTCCGACTCCAGCCCCTGCCCTCAAACGTCCTACGACGCCGATCTCGAGTGGCGCTGGAATGTCAGGAGAGGCTCCGCAAAAAGATCCGGCGCTTGACTTTCCCAGTCCTACAGCCCCGCCAAGCATCATACCAGAGGCTACAGAGGCTGCGATTACTCCGGATCTGCCGAAGCTCCCAGAGAATCCACCAGCGCGCCCTCAGATTCAGCTTCCCTCAGAGGAGAAGCCGAGAGAGCCGACGACGCTGGAGGTTCCACTGGAGATGGCTCCGAAGAAAGCTCCTGAGCGGGAAGAATCGTCTCCTGCTGTCAAGGCTATGGTTGATAGCACTACGGAGGCTCTTGGATACTTTGACCCTCCTAAGAGCACTTCGATTGTGACTATTGATTCTTTGACACAGCAGTCAAAGCCCGAAGGGCAGTATGAGATAACTCTCGATCCGAATACTAACAAAGCATGGATTAGTCGATCTGGGAGTGAGGATAGGATTAGGGAGTTCTCTATCGGGACTGGCGATACGACAGGGACTAAGTACGGGAAGAAGTATTTCTCGCCTGTTGGGGTTTGGCAGGTGAAGAATAAGATCGCTTATGGGGATGTAGAGGGGAGTTATGGGCCTTGGTGGTTGGGGCTTGACTCTCCTAAGACTCCTAGTGGTGGTGGCTTTGGGCTGCATGGCCCTTACGCGTCAGATGATGTATCGCCTGATGGGGAGAGCTTTATCAATCAGGGATTCGTGTCTCATGGTTGTATGAGGTTTACTGAGGCGGATATGTCCGAGGTTGGAAGATACTTAGATGTTGGATCGACAGTGACAGTGCTGTCGTATAATGGTAGTCGGAAAGTATTGCCTAATGCTCCTGCGATTAGGAATAGGTAACGAATGCCGTTTGAAACTTTAATATCTTCGAAGTCAGAGACGACTAGCGCTTCGCCCGATGCGACGAACGTGGAGTTGCGGACACAGCTTGAGCAGAAGATCGCGGCTGGTGGGACGCTCTCAGCGGTCGAGAAGACGTTAGCGAAAGCGCTCGGAATTGCTCTGGATGTGACAGCGCAGAGTATAGATCGTCACTTTGTAGGTCCGGCTAAGATCGCGGCTGAGGGTGTGCGCGGAGTGGATCAGGCTGTGCAAGGCGCGCTCGGGACTGGGATTGATGCCGCCCTTCAGGTTGCAGAATCTATCCCCCCGTCGATGAATCCTGTGCTTGGAATCGTTGGTCCAATCGGGATGGGGGGGAGTGGGTCTGGCGGCGCGAGAAGGCTGAGTCGACGAATCGGGGATATGCTATCAGAGGTTTTCCCGACAACGGGGGGCACGAAGCGGCTTGACTTTCCCGACAAGCCTGGGAAGGGAAAGTCGTGGTATTTAGACCTAGAAGGGTCTAAGAAAGCTATAATTCCTGACGCGACGGATGAAGCGATTGACCTCTCAGCGGATGTAGCGAGTCAAGGAGCGGCTTTTGGTGCGACTCCTGGGCAGGCTCTTCTCGATGATGTTTTCGATATCACCGCGGATTCTCCAGAAGCCAGGATAGCGAAGTCTAAGAGTCTCTTTGATTCTTCAACGTCTGAGGCGCTTGAGGACTTCCTTCGAATTATAAAGAACGTATCGAGGGAGACTTCTGAGGAGCAGCAGAAGATTCTGGATGGGTTGAAGAATGGTGCGGAAGAGGCGTTGAAGAAGCAGAAGGGCGATGTGCATTTTGCCGCTTTTAAGACGGTGGATGCAGGAGGTGGGATTGACGAGGCTGGGACGGTCGCAGATCTTTTTGCACAGCTTGGTAAAGATGCTCAGAAAGTGCAAGACTTTATGAGTGGGCTTGCTGAAGATCAAGCGATTGCGATGATAGAGAAGTCGTATAGTAGGATTATTCAGATGAAGCAGGAGGGTGTTAGCGGCGAGACACTCCGGAAGATGATTAACGATGTAGTAGGGGCGATGAGGTGGGCTGAGGGCGGTGGGAGTAAAATTCCACGGGGGTTGACGAATAAGGTGAATAATCTCTTTGCCGCGATCTTCGGGCACTCTAAGGGGGCGACAGACTCGCTGAAGCCTTTGAGTGGGTCGACTGCGGCTAAGGTTCCCCAGGCGACAGATGATGCTTTGGGTGGGATTGATGAGGCGAATAGCTCTCTCGACGCGGATGTGGAGAAGGCTTTCGACTTGATCGGAGAATCTCTCGACCAGATTGAGACGATGAAGTTGAAGGGCCAGCAGGCGATTGAGGTCTATGGCCGGAAGATGAAAGACCTTCCGGAAGATGTTTTACGGCAGTTGATCAAGGACAGTGAGGAAGAGCTTAAGTTCCTGAAAGAGTACCCGGAAGTACATGAAGGTCTCCAAGTTGATATGGATGGCATGGAGGAGCAGTTGAACGGGTTTAAGGAGGCGCTGAGGCTTTCGATATCTGCCGCGAGCGATGCGATGGTGGATCTCTTGCACAGCGATCAGGTCGTTGCCGCCTTTAAGAGTGCTGGGAAGGCTGACGATACAGTCACTTCTGCGGCTCTCGACGCTATGCGGAATGGCTCTGATGAGGCGAAGCAGTTGTATCAGATGCTGCAGGATGGGACTCCGCTAACTCCGACGGATACTAGCTTCCTGAAGGATTGGGTGGAGTGGGGTAAGGTGAAGGTGAGCGGTGGAACATTGCCGAAACCGACAACAGCTCCGAAGTTCATCGATGGGGCTAAGATCGGGAATCTGGAGCGTGAGATTAACGAGCTTCGGGCAGAGCTGCTGAAGAGTAAGGATAATAAGGAGTTGGCTGAATCTCTGCGGAAAGAGATTCATGAGGCAGAGATAGAGCTTCGGAGGCTAGTGCTTCGGAGGCCTACGTCAGGTGCTGGCGGGAAAGTTGATGAATCGTTAGAGAGTATTAAGAAAGTCGGAAAGAGTGAAGAGGCTCTTGAAGTCCATTTTTCTGACGGATCGAGTTTTGATCTTGATGAGGTTCTTGCAAGTGGGACGCCAAAGGCTATTCGAGAACTAATCAAGAAGATGCAGCAGAATCTCGAAGGCACTTCTGAGAGTATGAAAATTAAGGGTGGTCAAGTCATCAAGACGCTTTCAAAAAAGCTGGATGATTTGAATAGGAGCCTCGACCCGAATGATATCATCAATGAGGGTTTCGAGACTCCCAATACCGTTGAGTGGGGACGATCTCTTGAGGGCGTTAGTCTTCCTAAATTGAAAGCAGCTTTTAAGATTATTAAGACAGAAGTTTCTCCTGATGATTCCGACTCTCAGAGAGTTTATCTCAAGCTTGTTAATGCTATTCGGAATGCGGGAGGAGAGGTTTCTGAAAGTTTTGGAGATTTACATAACTCAGGGTTGTTGGGTGGGGATACAATGCAGGAGTTGCGAGGTATTCTTGGGAATAGATTTGTAGGAGTTACAAAACTCAGTCCAAGGGATGCGAAGAAGGTATTAGATTTTCATGGATTTATAGACGCCGCGGGCAATATCACTCTCGCTGCGACTGATAGGAAGGTGTATGATATGCTCTTTAGTAATAATAATGTAACAGTCCGTGATCTCTTTGAGTTCTTAGGGTACTAAAATGGCTAAATATGATTTCGTCTGTCCTGCGTGTGGAGACTCTGAGGAAGTAGTAGTCCCGTTTAGAGTGCGAGATTCTCTAGAGGTTTCTTGCTCAGGATGCAATACGCTCAAGCGGCGTATGTTTCCAGTAGAGGCTGCAAGGGGGATGTCGACTTTCGAGCCTTATTGGGACGAGGCTCTCGGGGTGAATATTTATACTGCAGAGCAGAAGGCGAAAGAGCTGAAGAAGAGGGGTTTGGTTGAGGCGGGAGATAAGGAGGGCGGCGCGAGACTGTTCGATAAGAAACTCCCGAACGGTTCGCAGATTGGAAAGCGTCCTCTTAAGGATGCCCGCCATGATACCCCGATGGTGGAGGTGAATGCCGAGTATGATGACTTTGACGTGTCATTGGTTGACAAGGCTGGAAATTCTGAGGATATGAGTTTCTCAGACCTTGAGGCTGATACTCCGGGTGATCCAGTCGCTGCAAAGAAAGCTTTTGAGAACCTGACGCTCAAAGCGGCAAGAGAAGCTACAAAGTAATGCACAAAACGCACGTTACTATAAGAGCCTTTAAAAGGCGAACCCTTTCCTACCCAACGGAGGAATAGAGATGCCAGAAGAAGTAATGGAATCGGACCCAGGCGAGACTGTTGCTCCCGCAAGTGAGAGTGCCCCTAGTTTTGAGGATCTACTCACAGAGAATATGCGCGAGTTTGGCGGTGCCGTCGAGGATGATGATTTCGACTCCGATGTAGTGGAACTCGAAGAGGATGCCACTACTGAGGACTTGGATGCTGGAGATGACGAAGTTGATGACCTCGAAGAGACTGATGAAGAGAGCATCTCCAAGCCCGGTATTGATAAAATCCTCACCCATTTGGACAGTGAGATGCCCGGCGCAGCAGGAGTTGTGCGGGGAATGCAGAGCGAGACTAATCGAGTCATTAATGAGTTTAATGATCTTAAAAGTCAAATGCTCGATGTCATGGTTGAGATGCGGCAGAATGGGGCCGCTGATGATGATATGGGCGTTGATGAGGTTGATGAAGAGCCGGATGAGTATGATCCGTCTGAGACTCAGCTAAAGCTCATTGAGCGAGCCGCCGAAAAGCTCGGCTTTGTCCGCAAGGAGGAAGTCGCAGCTGAAAAGGCAGAGACTGAAAGCCGCTCCTATGTTGACGACGCTATGAAGGAAGGCGTTGAGAAGCATGGTAAGGCTTTCGGGACTATTAATGAGGAGGGAGAAGTCGTTCTCAATCCCACCATTCAGGCTAAACTACGACCCGTTAGGGATCGGCTCGCATCGAAAGGCTTCACTCCTCTTGACCTGGCTGTGCTATCTGGTGTTCTAACTCCAGAACAAGCTGAAGCGCAGAGGGGAGAGGAGGCAGAAGCAGCCCCGAAAACGAGAACTCGCCCGAGGCGCGCTGGTCGCGCCAACGTAGCGGATGGCTCTGTCGGGGCGTCGAATACGAGACCCAGCATTCGCTCAAAGAATCCTGAGAGTGATGACCCTGACGATGTGTTTAACCGAGCTTTTGCTTTAGGTCGCAAGCAGCTCCGACGAAATCAAAGGTAGGTAGATCATGGCTGGCGAAGCCACTCCTACACTTAATTGGGGAGATGTTCTCTCGACTACGCTGATGGCGTATATCGACTCTGGAATGCTCCACGATCAGGTGTTTACTTCTACCGCATTCCTTAACTGGTTGCGTAGTGGAAGTCGTATCCGCAAAGTTAATGGCGGTGATAGAATTAAAGTGGGCCTGCTGCATAGAGGTCCTGGGAACTACAAGCGCTACTCGGGTGATGAGGTTCTCGATATCACTCAGCAGCCCGGTCGCACAGTTGCTTTCTTTAACTGGAAGCAGGCGTCCGCAGCCGCAGTGATTTCTGGTCTTGAACAGCGTGTGAATGGTGGGGAGAGCGCAGTCCGCGACCTCGCTAAGGATCGTATCCGCGCTGCCGAGTTGGAGATTGCTGATAATCTGACAACTGACGCTTTCTCGAACGGTTCAGCGAATAGCTCCAAGCAGGTTACTGGTCTTCTGGCGATGCTGCCGGACGATCCTACGGCCGCGAACGAGTATGCTGATATCGATCCTTCAGTCAACACCGCTTGGCAAAACCAGGCTATCACAGGGGTTGGTTCTGGCGCTGTGAATCTCCTCCCAAACCTCCGGACTCTGCACAACGATTGTCAGGAAGGCTCGGCTGGTGTGCGTAGCGCTCCGGATGCTATCTTCTGCCCGCAGGCGATTCACGAGATTGCTGAAGCTGTTGTTCAGCCCGCGATTCGCTACGCTGGTGGCGGTGGTAAGGGCGAGATGAGCATCAATCCGATGTTCCGTGGTGCTGAGTTTAAGTGGGATGAGCACTGCCAGGCGCAGACGCTTTACATGCTGAACTCGAACCACATTTTCTTATTCGTACATAAGCAGGCTGACCTTGCGATGGCTCCGGAAGGTTTCCAGCGTCCGGTCAACCAGGACTCTTACACCGCTCAGATCCTCTTCCAGGGTAATATGGGGACGAACAATCGCCGTAAGCTCGGGAAGATGACTGGGATTACTTGAGTTAGAGGAGGTAAGGTCTAATGGCTAGCGGAGCTTACACTGTAACCACGGCTTCTCGTAGGGCGATTGGGAATGCTACGCAGATCTCTGGTACTATCGAGGTTGATAGTACCGCGGGAACTGCCGCGATTCTCGGGAGCGGGACGTGGCTCAGTTTTAGTCTAGACTCTAATGTTGATGATGTAGACGTGGCTACACCGCGATTGCATATCAACTCTAGTGATTTTGCTGGAACTGTAGCTAATGGCTCTGTTCACATCGACGGGAATGCTGGTGCACCAGATACTTTTAACTGGACAGGCGTGTTCGTCTAAGTACGAGCAATCTTTATCCGAGGAGTAAAGAAGTATGATTATCCAACAGATCAATCGTGACGATCCAGATAAGGTTTGGGTCACGATCATCAACCGGCAGGGTGCGACTCTTACGACGCATTGGCCGGTGAGTAAGTTTACGGCGGCTGGAAATGTCGCCTCGGTTACGACTGCTGAAGTTGGCCTTCCGGCTCGTGCTGGGCTGGTTGATGATGCAGTTGGTAACTTTGTTGGTCTCATGGATGAGGACCTGGCAGATAATAACACTGGACTGGCCCAGGTTTACGGGTATCATGCCAGTGTCCTAGGTGTGAATCTGAACACTACGGCGAAGGGAGTTTCTCCTGGTGTGGGCCTTTGCCCGCATCCGTTGGAAGCTTCTGTCGGCATGACCTCCGTCGGGGCTGATAAGTTCGGTCCTGTTGTGGCGTTGGGCACGATGGCCGGGATGTTCACTGGTGGCTTGTCTTACGGCAACCATGTTTTTATCCGGGCTCTTTAGACGGATCACGGGTTGGGTGGGAGGGGCTTCGGCTCCTCCTTCCCTCTCTCGTGAGGAACGTAAAACGCTCATGCGGAAGGAAGTAGTGGCGTATTATAAGACTGGGATAGAACCAGACTTCACTCCACACGACGGCCGCGATGACAGCAATGATAAGTTGTTGAGGTGTAATAACTGCGGAACATTGGTATGGAAGCGCGATAAAAAAGAGCAGAGAGCGAACCACGAGGGGCATAGGTTTGTAGTGGCTGCTGGTGGGACTGTCGAAGAGGCGATAGCTCTCAAATATGACCTTATAAGGAGCGAAGACGGTGAGTGATAAAAAGACTTTCTTGATGATTGGACTTCCTTGGTATGATGGGCCGGATGATACGACAGTGAAGGATTATCTCGGTTTCGTATCTTATCTCGGAGGGCTTTCTGAGAGAACAATCCTTCGTAAGGCTATTGGGGCTGAAAGGTTCGATGCGTTGGAATTGCCGCCATTGACAGGAGAGGTAGAGGCTGAGCCGACTGTAGAAGATTATGAGAGGTTGGGATTGTTACAATTAGGCTTGTGTGACTATTCTCGGACTTCTCTTGTGGGATTGGCGAGGGAGCGGATTGCAGAGCATTGTGTGGTTTCTGGAGCGGATTATCTTATGAGCTGGGATGCAGACATGAAGTTCCCGATGTCTTCTTTCCTTCGTCTCTGGCGGCATCAGAAGCCTATCATCTCTGCGCTAGCATTTACTGCCCGTGACCCGATCTATCCGGCAGTGTTCGGAGTGAAGATGATGCCTGAAGAGAATGGGGATAAGTGCTATGAGCGTAGCGACCCGCTCTTCGATTATCCGAAAGATACTTTGATTTCTGATGAGCATATTGAGGGGTGGTTGGCGAGTGGCGGTGCGGTGTCCTTGGTGGATGTTGGTGTGTTTCGGACTCTGCCTCAGCCTTGGTATAAGAGTACTGGTGCGGGCGAGGATTGGTTCTTCTGTGCGAGGGCGGCTGAGGCAGGGATTGGAAGATTCGTTGACTCAGGTTTGGTAGCTCAGCATAAGTGCCATGACACGGTTTGGTGTGATGATGAGATGTACTGGAAGACGCGGATGGAGCGGAATGAGGATTATGAGTTTAATTGGGGCACCTTGTCTGAGGTGACTCCGCTATGAATCCGACTCTGACGATAGCTATCCCGACGTGGCATAATATGTCACAGCTCTCAGATTGCATCACTACGTTGATAAATTATACTAGGTTTCCGTATCAAGTTATGATTGTAGATAACGGGTCGGACGCGAGTATGGCGGAGAACTCTAAGGATTGGCCTAATTATATCCACTACGTCGATCCGGGGCAGAACCTCGGTTGGATGGGTGGGATTAATTACGCGCTGGAGAGATGTGATACTCCGCTCTTCTGTATGATGAACGATGACGTTATGTTCATACCGGATATTCGGGATCTCTATGATATGGGGTTTTGGCAAAAGTTGACAAGTCATTTCTCAGATGATTCGGTGGGATTGGTGGGGCCGGCGAGTGATTTCATTGCGGGGCATCAAGCGATTAATGCTTCGACGGCGCTTAGCTTTTCAGTCTCTGTGATTATGGGGGTTTGTATAGTGGGTCGAACAAGCTTTCTGAAGGAGCTTGGAGGGTTGGATGAGACTCTTCCAGGTGGGGATGATATAGACTTGTGCATTCGTGCACGACAGGCTGGAAAAAGTGTGCGGGTGGATAAACGAGCTTTCCTGCATCATCTCGGGCAGCAGAGCGGTAGACGCGCTTTCGGAGAGTATTATGACGGGGTGGATCATCAAGAAGCTGTGCGGAATGCAATAGCCGCGAAACATAGCTTGAAGGAGTGTATAGAAGCGTTTTCTTTCTGCATCTACGAGGATCTTCGGACGACGGTGCCCGCACCTGCGACGTTTGGGGTGGAGGTGGCGTCATGATTTTCCCGTCGATTGGATTCCACTATAATTGTGATATCCGTGATAATGGGACTCCTCGAAGAATGTGGGATGCTTATTGTCGGCATCAAGGGCGAGAGAATGGCGGCGTGAAGTATCGTCGACCAACTCCGGCGGAAGAGATGACAGAGCACGATTTTCACCTCTTTATTGATGATGGTCGTGATGATATACCTATGGACTTGCCCGGACCAAATGCAGCATGGATGGTTGACACGCACTTGGGATATGACACAAGGAAGAATTGGGCGGAGAAGTTTGATATCGTCTACTGTGCTCAACAAGATGGCGCGGAGGAGATGTCAAAGAGTGGGATTAATGCTCATTGGCTTCCGTTAGCTTGCCATCCGAACGTCGATCCGAGCTTTGGAGAGTTGAGAACTTCTCCCGCTTATCATAGTATCACTGGGACTGCGGGGCTACGTCAAGAGTATGATGTGGTTTTTGTAGGGTTTCTGAATGATGGCGCGGACGGGGTTGGGAATAATCGAGTTGATTATCTCGATACGGTGTTCGGAGCTGTAGATAGTTTCTGGTATAACACGAATTGTTTTTTCCAAGAGGCCGCGATTCGATACTTGCGCGGCAGGACTGGTTTCAACATCAGCATTAAGAATGACCTAAACATGCGGTTTTTCGAGGTGATGAGTTATGGGACTTGCCTCGTCACGAATCGAGATGTTATAGGGTGGAAAGAATTAGGGTTTGAGGAGGGAGTGCACTTCGTAGGATACGAGGGTGAGGATGAGGCTGTCGGTGCGGTGCAATGGTGTTTGGATAATCCTATGCAGCGGGAATTGATCGCGAGGACGGGGCATCGAAAGGTGAGGGCGGAGCATACCTATGCACACAGACTTGCAAGAATCTGCGAAGATATGTCCAGAAGTAAAGAACAATTTGCACACAACTCGGAAGCTACGGGTATCCACTCCAATAACAATGGGGTGGATTCCAAGGTGGACGAGAGTTGGCGAGATGTGGGAGTTGAGGTGGCAGCGTCAGAAGAGTCTGAAGAGGGAGTCGTAGGATGAGGTTCTCATTTATAGGAGTAGAGAGAGATGATATCTGAGGTAATGAGTGGGGGCTGGAGTGCAACGGCCGCCGGAACGGATAGTGGAGCAACTGCGACGAAAGCTGCAGTTTCTGGAAAGGCTCATGTTGTAACGCATGTGTCGGGCCACGTAGATGAAGATGCAACTCTTCAGCTTAGGGGAGGCTCGACTGTTTTGGCTGAGTGGAAAGTTGATGTCTCAGCGGAAGGAATTGCCTTTAAGATTCCACCGGGGACTTGGCCTTGTGCACCTGGTGTAGCAGCAAATCTCGTACTCGCTAATAGTGATTCAGACGCACAGGTCAATATGTGCGGATTTACCATTCCATAAGAAGGAGAAAAAGATGCCTGTTACAATAGAAGCTGAGCAGCTGGCCGCCGTTAAGCCGACTAGCAACGGAGTAGATATTCCTCTGACAAAAGAGCAGAAAGAAACTCCTCTCTATTATACCTTTATTAATACAAATGGGAGTTTGACAGACTTCTTTCCGGCAGAACCGTGGCGTCAGCAAATTGGAACAGATATGCCGCTGGCTAGTGGCCGTACTCGTCTTCGGATTGAGAAAGACGGTGAGGAACGTGGGCTGCACGCGGACGATGGAATCATCGTAGATATCGCAGGCTATCGCTCTGGACTTTATGGTTGGGATAATGTTGGAAAGCGTTATCTTGATGAGGAAGAGTCGGATCAGTACGAGGAAACGAGCGGGACAGAACTCGGACGAGAAGAACGCTGGACGTTTTACGTTGAGCGGGTTCGCGTTACAGATGGGCCGTTTCAGCGGGATCTTAAGTTCCGTACAGAAGAGCAGAAAGCTGAAATGGCAAAAGAGAATATGTTTCAGAGTGTTGGCGATGCGATCGCTCTCGCGTTTCAGCAGGCTGGTATGAATATGCAGGCTGCGGGGACGCCGAATGCTACTCCTCAAGAAGCTCTGGCAAGTCTGGATATGGATGCCTTGCGAGCTGAATTGCTCCGTAGAGAGAACGGGGAAGAAGAGGAGATTAGTGACGAGGAGGCAGAGGCTCGCCGCCTTGATGCAACTGACTTTAACGCTCCAGTAGAGGGCGAAGAAGAGGAGAAAGAGGAAGAAGAGTTGATTGAGGCAACTGATGGTTCGAGTTCTATTGACGAAATCCTTGCGAGAGGCACTTCTGCATGAGATGGGGTAGTATCATATCGCGGGTTCACGAACTCGCTGGTCTACCTGAAGCGGGTGAGTTTGAAGACCTAGTCAAGATGAGTGGGAATGCTGTATATCAGCGACTCATGATGTTGACTAAGACTAATCATGAGACACGAGAGTTTTCTCTTACGACAGTGGCAGATACTGCAAAGTACGGAATGCCCTTTAATGTAAGAAAGATCGTGTTGATTGAGGATACGACAAATAAACGTGTGCTGTATGATGTAACACAGCAGCAGTTTATCAAGGACGATCCGGGTAAGACGGAAACTGGGACGCCGGATAGAGCGCGGCCCTTTGGGACATTTGGGGTCGAGAAGCAACCACAGACGGCGGGGGTTATCTCTCTCGTGAGTACGGAGACCGGAGATGATGGGTCGAACTACATCTGCGTGATTACAGGATTCGATGCGAACGGTCGGATGATTCGTGAAGAGGTCACGATGGATGGGACGACGCTTTCTTCATCTACGGCTAGCTTCACGACGATTGAAAGGATCGTGAAAGCTCCGGCGAGTGGGAATACTTTCGCTGGGACGATCATCGCGGCGGATTCAGATCTGAACGTTCTCGCGCATATCCCGACTTGGTGGGAGAGCCCGGACTTTGAATGGATCGAGTTCGGTCCGATTCCTGATGCCGCGCTTACCTATACGATCTCCGCAGAGATGCGGAAACCGCCTCTCGTGGAAGACGAGGATTGGCCGGAGTTGCCAGAAGAGTTTCATGATCTCATCTGGCGTGGAATCGCTAACGACCTCTTCCCGAAAATTGGTATGCTTCAGGTTGCACGGGATATGCGGAAGACGCTGGAGGATCGGTTCGATGAGTTCCTCGCTCATCATGGAGAGCAGCCGACGAATAGGGTGCTGGTGTTTGCGAATGTGTGGAATATGAGCGGACGGCGGCAGCGCCAAGATCAGCCTCGGGTTAAGGGAGTTGACTTCCTCTGATGACTGAATTCATCACAGCAGATAGGATTGGGCAGGGAGAGTCTCAGACTACTGAGATGTTTGCCGTTCGTGGGCAAATGAGCCGCTGGCGGTATCCCGATTCTACGAAGAACCTGACTCCTGAGCACTGTCGTAAGATGCGGGATATGAATATCTCGGAGCGTGGGACAGCAGATGTTCGGCGGGGGTTTGAACTCTACAACTCGACCCAGCTTACGAGTGGTGAGAACGTCGTAGGGTTGAATCAGTTCAACTATCCCGCTTATGGGATTCAGCGGCTCGTTGTCACTCCGACGACGATTTATACTGACGACGGGACTACGAGGAAGGATATTACTGGGGGAGCGACGTGGAGTGGGGATGGTAATAATCGTTGTCAGTTCGCTTATCTCGATAGGAAGACTTTCATAGATAACGGGAATGACCAGATCCTAACGTGGGATGGGGATTTTACTACTCCTTCAAGTGTAGCGGCGCTGACAGGGATGCCGTGGACGCTCGTGAAGGGTGGGATTGTGAGCCATCAAGGGTTGCTCGTAGCGCTCCGTCCGACGGAGGGTGGGGTTGATGAGATCACGAGGATCCGTTGGAGCGACGTTAATAGGACAACGAAGGAGAGTGATACTAGCACGTGGGTACCGCAGAATCGGACTGAGATCTATGAGGGCGGCGCGCCGATCGTCGGAGGGGTTGATAACTTCGGCCGCCTTTGGGTGATGAAAGAGGACGGGGCGTACTCGGGTAAGGTCGTCGTGAATCACGGGCGATTTGAGTATGAGTATATGAATGAGTTGAGGGGGTTTGAGCCGATTGCGAAGCTCGGGTTTATCTCTCGCCCTGAATTCATTTGGGGAATAGCGAGAGAGGGGGCGTTCGTTATTCGCCCGGATGATTCGATTGAGTGGCCGACCTTTCACAACCAGAATACTTGGCGGGGGCTGAAGCAGAGCCGACTGCAATACGCGATCTCGTGGGTTCGAGAAGGCGATCATCAGATTCGGACCCTTGTCTCTTCGAGTGATAATAGCACTGGGCATGATCTCGTGATGGTGTGGGATTGGGAGAACGGGGATCTTTGGTTTGATGAGTTGACAGAGGTTATGAACTTTGGTGCGAGGAGTGTGATCTCAGATGTCGAGCTGGACTTCTTCGGCACTCTCGATGGTTTCGTGCATAAGGGGAATGGGTCGGGGATTCTGACGGATAATGGGAGTGAGTTTGAGTGGGAAGTCGATATGAGTCCGAACGACCTCGGGGCTCCAAATCGTAGGAAGAACATAGTCGCGCTTCGGACTTATATCAAGCAGAAGACGGGGAGTCAGAGTTTCAATCTTTCAGTGGAGCTGGATCAAGGGAAGCAGCCGGCGGTGTCTGCTGCGATGACGGGTGGGACGGATCAGAAGTATAACACTGGTCTTCTCTACTCCGCTGGTCTCCGATACGAGGGTGGGACGAATCAGCAGCTCATGACTCACGTGAATAGAATCGCGGAGACGATAGCGCCGAGATGGATCGGTTCTGACCCTATAGAACTGGTTGGTTATGATGTTGAGTGGACACCACTCGAGTAATGTGTAATTTGTTCTTAACTTTGGAGAGGTCCTATGGCTAACGCCACGATAACCCGTCCGACAGGAGATGGGTTGACTCTTCCTAGTGCCTCGAACCGGGACATTATCTACGAGCATTGGGAATGGGTTACGAATATTAAGACGTTCCTCGAAGGTACGAATATGAATCGAGAGAACGTGGATACGTCTTCGTCGAACGGGATAATGTCGCTTGATGAGGCGCAGACAGCGACGGAGAAGAAGACGTGGGTGGCGAATGACGCCGCCGCGGCCGGCGTCGTGGAGGTTGCACGATTTGGATTGAACCCGGCGAGTGGGACACCAGCAGCGAATGATGGTGGAAGGATCGCTTTATTTGCAGATGATGCTGGGGGTGGTGACAGTAATATCGCTTATATCGATTGGGTGATGACCACTGCCACAGCTGGAAGCGAGGTTGGACGACTTGATCTCTATGTCGCGGCTGGCGGCGCTCCTGTCTCTCAAATTCAGGTTCTTGATGGGAGTCTAATTCCGACAACTGACTCGGATGTGAGCCTGGGAATTACAGGAACTCGCTGGAGCAATTTCTTTACTGATGCAGCCACGGTCGGAGGAGCATTGGCTTCTGGATCTATCGCTGCCGGTGGAGATATAACTATCGCCAATACTTATGGATTGGTAGTTGGGGGAACAGCACAGCAGACTATTTCTGATGGTGGTGGCGCTACTGATGTGGTTCCAGAAGTTCAGGTGCTAGGAACGGCAACGGCTGATATGACTGCCCTGATTGGCGGGTGGTCAACAACAGCCACTAGGGCTGCTGCTCCAACATTGGCTTTGCTAAAGAGTGGCAATGCTACCATCGCGAGTCATACTGTAGTCACAGACGGCGAGATTCTTGGTTCTATCATTGCTTATGGTGATGACGGGACAGATTACGAGTCGCCAGCAGCGGCTATCGAATTTGCTGTAGACGGCACTCCCGGCACGGGCGACATGCCTGGGGAGATCAAGTTCTACACGACGGCTGACTCGGGGGAGACATTGACACTGGCCCTCACGTTGTCGGCGGCACAGGCGGCGACATTTGCCGGGGCTGTCACTGTTGCATCACTGGCCTGTACGGCAGAAGGTACGTTTGGTGGCGGCTATGGGGCCACGGGGGCTACAATCTCCACCGCTGGCGTCATACAGGCCAATGGAGCCATTACGAGTGACGGGGCCGTTACAGGAGCAACACTCGCAGGGACCGTTTCTACCGCTACTCAGAACTCTATTACTGCTGCAACTTCTCTGGCGTCTGTAGGCACTATAGGTACTGGCGTATGGCAAGGCACGGCAGTTGCCAGCGCATATCTTGATGCCGACACTGCTCATTTAGGAGTAACTCAGACATTTACCGGGGCAAAAACTTTCGGTAATACTGTTACTGTAGGCGCGAATACAGATGGTCACGATGTCAAGTTCTTTGGCAATGCTGACGGCTCCTTCCTGCTTTGGGATGAGTCAGCAGACGATCTGATATTTACTGAGGCTGGTATTGCCGTAGGATCTGACGCCACTGGAGATGTGTATTACCGTGACAGTGATGGATTCCTTGAAAGGGTAGGAATTGGCGGTGACGGTCAAGTGCTGACCAGTACCGGCACGGTTCCGAACTGGGAAGCTGTTGCATCCGGCACCAGCGTGGGCGATAATCTGGCTTGGACGGATTACGTCGAGACAGCCGCTGACGAGAACGCGCAGAAGGTCATCATCGTGGATCTGGATGACCCCGGCACGATATGGGACTACGCACAGTTCATGCAGCAGATCCAAGGCACGTCGTGGCACGACGAACTTGGCGACCCGCCGATGCACGGGCTGATGTTTATCAACGAGGCGCAGGACAAAGTTATCTGGTGGAACCGGGAAACCGGCGCGGCATATATGACGTTTACGACTGCGGCCAACGCCAACGTCCTGAAGGGTGCCGCACAGAACGACTTAACCTTTATCGACGGCAAGATCATCACGGCGTCGAGTGCTCAGGGCGTGTGTCTCATCGACTTGCTGAAGGACGGCAGGATCACCTACTCGACTTCTGGTATGTCATCGAACGGCGACGACATAACGGGACGCGATACGGGCACGGCTGACACGATCCTCAACTCCTCCCCGGCCATTGTCAACGACACGACCAACGCCATCGCCGCCGTGCGCGACCCCAGCCTGACAGACGAGTTCAGCAGGCCGAAGCATTGGTGGGCGGTTGGCACTGCATCTGACACGAGCGTATATAATCCCATTGACGATGCGATATATGATGACAGTGGTACTCAATTAGTAAGGAAAACAGTCATCACTTCCGCAGGGGTATTGTTGGACGTAAAATTAATCACAGGCATTCGGGATGCCATGTTCATAAGGCGAAGCATCTACGGCATTGCAGCCGACGCTGACCATGCTTCTCATAACTGGAACGCTGGCAAGGATGACGCAGAGGAACTTGCGTGGACAGATAGTGCGGTGTTTTCAGCGGTTGCTGCACTGGATGGCCGTTCGTGGGCAGATGAGGGATCACCGCAAGTCTGGTTCGGCTCCGATGAGGGCGCATATGTCGCGCACTATCATTCGTCCGATAACAGTGGCGAGGGCGGCCTCATTCGCCTCACCGAAACCTACGCCTCGCCCTACATGAAGGGCGACATACGGGCCGCATGGCCCTTACATGCCGTGACAGATGTTGGCCCTTTAGGTCACGACTTGACCAACAACAACGCGGTGACGTTCAGCAACGGTGGGCCAGCGGGGTCGTATGCCAATTTCGTGGCGGCGTCGAGTCAGTCGCTGAGTCTGGCTGACCATGCTGACTTCGATACAATGCCTTTGCTAAGTCTTGCGTGTTGGTTTTATCGCGACATTGATAGCGATGCTATCGAAGGTCTGGTCACCAAATATGGAGCCAGTGGCGGCACGTACACCTATGAGATGCACATAAATGCGAACGACGGAATCAGCTTCAATGTCTACCCTTCGGGCGGTGGATCTTCGGGAGTGTCGCCTACGGGCATTGCTACGCTTGGGACTTGGCACTATGCCGTCTGCACCTACGACGGCCCGTTTATGTACATCTATTTTGATGGCGTGTTGGTGTCTAAGGATGCGGCACTGTCTGGCGATATAGTCGCCACTACGTCAGACCTTTACATCGGAGCCAAAGACAATGGCCCCGGCGCATTCTTTGACGGTCGCATCGGCGGCGTGTCAGTTTCAGGCACACCTATGACCGAGCGCGAGATCAAGGCCGAATACGCTCGTGGCATCCGTCGCATGAACTCCACCACCGACACCAACGACACGATCAGCGACAACGACGTGGCCGCGATTGCTGCCGACCCCAACGGCAAGTATGTCGCCGTGATGGGCGATGACAAGGTGTGCAACGTGTTCGACGAGTTCGCGGTGCCAGTGGCAACAGACACCTACCCCGGCACGACGGCGCGGGACGTGGCAATCAAATCAATGCCGGGAGGGGTGCGGCATCTCATCATGGCTGGATCAGATCAGATCGAACTTGTGCAGCCCGACACAAAGATAGGTATCTAATGAACTGGACAGTCACAGCCCTGACGGAGTTTGTGCAGCGGTTGATGAGTAAGGGCAATCCGCTGAAGCCGAGCTTTCTTGTCGAGAACACGTCAGCACAGAACAACGTCACAGGGGACGGCACAACGTATACCGTGCAGTTTGCGACAACGGTTTTTGATCAGCACGGAGACTTCGACGGGACAAGCACGTTCACAGCACCTGTAACGGGAGTGTATCTCTTCGCTTTCACCGTGCTGATGGAGAGTCTGAACGGGACGTCCAACCTTGCGTATTTGGTTACTTCAAATAAGAATTTCTCACTGCACCGCGAAAACGGGACAGAAGCGGCAGTGGGAGCGTACGCGATGGTCGGCTCTATCATCTGCGGTATGGACGAAGGCGACACAGCAACCGTGACAGTCAACGAGGGTGGCGGGTCAAAGACGACTGATGTTAGCAATGGTGCAAGCCACTTCTCAGGAGCGTTAATCTCATGACCGAAATCACAGAACGAATCCGCGACCTGACCGACGACGAGCGCGCCGTGCTGGCCGATGTAGTAGAAGACCCCGATGCGTGGTGGGCACACGTCCAAGCCGCAACGAACGTAGACGCTCACAGCGCATTGGCAATGAAGCTCAAGCGGCATCGACCAGAGTATGTCAAGCGCATGGCTCCAGAGGTTGCACGCCTGAAGAAGATTGAGGCCGGGGAGGAGCTTGATGCTGATGAGGAGACAAGGACCGCAGCTACGGCAGCAACGGCTGAAGGCTGTTTGTACAAGACGCGGGCCGAGCGTGAACAGGAATTAATCGAGGCAGCACTGCCTGAAGTGGCGGCGGTGCTGTGATCCACTGGGCAAAAAAGGAAGATTGACAAGATGAAACTATTGATCAAGCTGGGCCGGAAGGCTCTGGAGATCGGCGGCGTCGTCGGCACGGTGCGGGAAGCCGAGGCGACCCCGATCACGCACCGCAAAAAACGCGCCTCGATCACCGTC
>Ga0080013_1000698_pt1 | contig 46551 bp, 48 predicted proteins | sample ETNvirenome_6_85_FD_69236 | JGI IMG/M metagenome (GOLD analysis project Ga0080013, IMG submission 69236) | Marine viral communities from the Pacific Ocean - ETNP_6_85 (SPADES assembly) (version 2) | ecosystem: Environmental > Aquatic > Marine > Oceanic | place: Pacific Ocean | collected 2013-06-19
CAACGCATCGTCGTAAGAAACTCCGCAAGTTTCTGCATATCTGTGGTAGTCAGCCCACATTTGTTCCCCATTCTTTGGATAAAGCTCATAACCAATTTCATCTACACCCTCCGGTAATTCATCAGACATCCACTCAGGCTTGCCTTTACCCAACCAGCCGATTTTCTTATATAGCTCTCGATCATTCCAGGCATTGGGCGTTGGATAATGAGAGTCGCACGTTGAAACGAGAGGAACCCCCAGTTCTTGATGCATCTGGATGACGTAGCTATTCAGTTCGTGCTGCTCTGGGATAGCATTCCATTGCAGTTCCCCATACCAGCGATCGCCGAAAATATTTAACATCTTTTGTGACATTGATCGCATAGCAGTCAGCACAGCATCTGAACCTTCTTCGCGGTTTTCCCAATAACAACCTGCATAGACGCCACCAAGACAAGCCGACAGAGCGATGACTCCCTCATTGTGCTTCTTTAATAAATCCAGGTCGATCCTGGGCTTTCGATAGAAATAGTCCCCATTATAAGATTCCGATACGAGCTTAAAAATATTATTAAGCCCTTCCTGGTTCATTGCTAGGAGCACCAAGTGCCTCTTGCGGTTCAGTTCGGACTTTGTGGATGACTTGGATTCAGCCTCGTTCTCCACAGTGGTGCCCGATCGATCTTTATCAATCTGTTTAGCCTTATCTTTGTCAGCACGGTGTTCTTCAAGCTTAACCTTCCAGTCCGCGACGGACTCAATGAAGTATGCTTCGACCCCAAAGATAGGCTTGAAATCTTTGCCTTCCTTCTTCATCTTCTTAGCATGCAATACTTGATAAGCCAAACCGTTCATATTTCCATGATCGGTTAAAGCGAGTGCTCTGCTTCCGTTGTCGTAAGCAAAGTCCATATGGTCTTGGGGATGCCCGAAGCCATCAAACGGTGATCCTACACCACAATGGGCGTGTAGCCCTACAAAGTCAATCTTATTCATGTTGTCCTCCATGATTGTTGTTTATTATGTTTATAATATAACTGGTTAGAGGGCGCTTGTCAAGTTTTATTTAATCTTTCTAACGCTTGATCAAAATAGTCTTCATCCGATTCGCAACCAATATATCGACGACCCAATTTTTTGGCGACGAGCAGCGTTGTCGCTGCTCCGGCGAATGTGTCTAGAACCACGTCTCCCGGATTGCTATGCTTCTCTATCAACGCCCACATAAGGGGAAACGGTTTTTGAGTAGGATGAAACCTGCCCTTCTCGTGGCAGATGGGGAACTGATAGACTCCATTATCATATTTCGAGTGAAACGTGGGCTTGCTGACTTTTACGCCCAGGAGAGCGATCTCTCTAGCATTGCTGAGATAGTTTCGCTTGCTATTAAGCGGGACTGGATTGGTCTTTAACCACTCTATCATACGGATCTGTTTGAAGCCAATATCTTCCATTATCTCTTTAACGTGGGATATCTTCCATAGATCGCAAAAAACGATGGCGGTGCCGTGCTTTCGCAATACTCGGTAATATTCGCTCACCGAGCCTCTAAGATCCCTAAGATCAAACTGGTCTTCTTTATCCCACGCGCCGTGATCGGTGGAAACTGCGAAGCGTTCAACGCCGTTTTTGAAGTGCTTAAAGCCCGATGGCTTGCTTATGATGTAAGGCGGATCGGTTAGCACCAGGTCTACGCTATCATGTTCTAGTTCGCTCATTAAGGATAGCGAGTCCGTGTGTTTAAAAATATTCATTTGTCCTCCGATATATTATTAATATAACCTACTCGGGACTATCTGTCAAGATCTCTTCCTCTAATTTCACCAAAAAAAAGGTATATTCCCAATCAATATCATCAATTTGCGGCCAATAGACCTGTACTATGTTAGCCTCACCTTTCCCTACAAAATGTACTTTCTTGTGAGGGTTGGATATAATTATCCCCAGTTGGCGTTCTTTATCACCCGTGTCAACCAAGCGAACTAAATCGCCCACCAATAGATTACTCATGGTTCCCTAGTGGACGAATTTCGCCGATCCACACATCTATAGTTGCACCATCAGCCATCAGGAGTTGAAAATCGAAAAACTCCGCATCGGATTCTCTCTCGAATTCTTTAATAATAATGCAGATTTCTCCTTCATAGCCAACAATCGTATCCCACTCAACGGTCTCGAGTAGAATCACCAAATCTCCTACAACAAAATCATGCAATTAATAATCGCCCCAGATTATATAATCATCACAATCGCATGGCTGACATTCGCAGCACGGACATGGCTTATTCGGGTTCAGCTTCGGCGTGGAGGGGGAATCCGGCTTCTCTGGCGTACATTTTAGTTGTTTCTGTTTTGGTTTCGGCGATTTGTTTTGAATAAATACCTGCAATTGCTTTTCCTCCGCGATGAACTTTCATCGTAATACTCTGAGCTTCTGTCTCGTTCTTATTAAATACATTCTTCAATATCAAAATGACTAAATGCATAGGCGTATAATCATCATTATAAAAAACAACTTTGTATTTTTTGGGTCGGTCGATCTTCTGGCGGTCTTTAACAAGTATGTCTTTTTGGTGCTTAGGCATCTGTGACCCCTACAGTAGTGGAGAGAATTAAATTCGCTACCTTATAAGGATCACAGTTAGAGGCTGGGCGTCTATCCTCAATATAACCCACCCAATTATTTTGCTCGAAAGCTGTGGGAATACGCACTGATGCTCCACGATCTCCGACGGCCCAAGAAAACGTATCGATACGCTGAGTTTCATGGTCTCCCGTTAATCTTTGATCGTTGCCCTCTCCATAGCCCCTGATGTGCTCTGCGTGGGTGGCTGCAAAGCGAGTCATGATTCCTTGGAGATATTCATAACCGCCGGTGGTTCGCATCTGTTCGGTGCTAAAGTTTGTGTGGCAGCCGCTGCCATTCCAGTCACCGGAAACAGGTTTAGGGGTAATGTCTATATCAAGACCATGTCTTTCCGCTCGTTTATAAAGAAGATAGCGGCTTATCCACAAGTCATCACAAGCTTTCAAGGTATCCGTATTAAAACATTGATATTCCCACTGTCCGACAGCCACTTCCGCATTGATTCCTGTGATATCCATCCCGAACTCCAAGCACTCTTCCATGTGAGCCTCGACGAGATCACGGCCTACCACTTGATTACCGCCAACGCCACAGTAGTATAGTCCCTGAGGGTTCGGGTAGCCGCCAGCCGGAAAGCCGAGCGGCTTGAAATCTTTCGTAATGAAATATTCTTGCTCGAAGCCCCACCAGAACTTTTGATCTGTATGGAGTGCTGCGAGTGATCTCAACTTAGCACGATGATTGGTGCGATGCGGGGTGCCGGAGGGGTTAAAAACTTCACACATAACTAGATATTTCCCATTATCCCTACCATAGAGACGTACCGGTTTCAAGATGCACTCTGATTTGCTGCCTGGTGCTTGGCGGGTGCTTGACCCGTCGAAATTCCATACGGGAACGTCACCACACACCAGGTCGCTGCCATTCCAATCCATCACCTTTATTTTACTTCTAAGGTTGGGCGTTCGATAACCATCGAGCCATACATATTCTATCCTTACTTTACTCATTTTTTCTCCATTTTTTTTCTAATGTGGGGAGCGATTGGTACCGGCTCGCCATCGCCGTCTATTCTAACAAAAACTATTTCACATTTACATACTGGTTTTTGTGTTCCATTATAAATGCTATGTCTCCTTGCTTCAATCTCTATAGTCAAGGAGGTATTACCTATTTTAAGGCACCGACCGTAAATTTTTATCAATTGCCCGGGTCGCACGGGACTTTCAAAAGTTAAAGCCGAAATATGTTTTGTAACCATTCGACCGGTATCTGCGATCTGGCAGGCAAATGCTGCGCCTGCTTCGTCTATCCAAGAAAGCATAATTCCTCCAAAAAGATTACCATGATAACCTACTTGGCCACCCATTACATAATGGGTCGAAATTAACTGCATAGTTGAAAAAGCCATTATTCTATATGTCCTGTACCTATTACTTCCCACTCCATATGAGTTTCTAGGTATGTATTTTGTTCCTCCCAAGGAACCAATTCGATTTTGTGCCTCGCCATATGTACGGCTACCAAAGACCAAACAGGATAAGAGGACAAATATTGTCCCGGGATAGTCATCATCCCTGTGTCTCCACCAGAACAGGCCACATATCCCAAGAGAGATGCACCGTCGGGTGAATAAACTGCTAGCGTTATCATAAATGTGCTGTTTGAACCATACGGTGACCACCAGAAGGTTGAGCCGGAACGATAAATCGGTGCGGCAAAAGCGTAAGAAGGATCAACGTAGCGCAATTCATAAGGTTCGATTGAATCAAAACCGTGGAAGGACGTAAATGAAGCAAATTCATAATTGTCTTCTTCGGAAATAGTGTGTAACACATCTCTTACATAAAACGAATCGGTATTCCAACTGTTGTAGTAACTCCCAAGAGAAGTTCTATAAGCATGAATGACCGAGTCATTTGCATTTGCTTTTATCTCCGAGCCTTTATCAATCAGAGTCAGAGCCGGCATCATATAGGATAGGGTCTCCGTACATTCACCTTGGGGAACAACCCAGGTCGTATAAGAGTCATAAATCTTTTCATGGAACCTCGCATTAAACTCTACGGTAATTTCATTTGATTCGCCCATACAAGCCGGACAAGCCACTTGCCGAAGATAGTAGTGTACATACCCTCCGATGCCTTCAGGAGGCTCTATAGAGGGCTCTACGGCTGGTTCTGTTGATGGTTCTGTGGTATCGACAATAGGTGTCGAGGTGTCTTTTGGTACCTCTGGTATTTTATTAATTGACACTTCTGTACATGCTAAAAGAAGAGGTAATAGATATCTCATTTTTCCCCCATCTGTGTCCAGAAGTTATAACCACACAAAGCAGCAAACGCAGAACAAATTGTTAGCATTAACCAACTACTAGTACTATAACACTGTATAGCAAAACACACGTTTAAACAACAACATGCGAAACTTACCCATTTACTATTTAAAATTTTCATTTTTTTCCTCCTAAGAAATTATTTTTTTTCCATTGACTGTTGCTATCTTGACTAACTCATCCATATCATAAAAATGTGTCGCCTCAAGCATTACTCTCAATTCTGTCATCATGTCGCCGTTGCAATATGGTTTATATATATCGTTAATATTGTCTGTTCCAAGGGCAACCAAGAAACCGTTTTCTACCAGTTCTTCTACTGGTGTTATAACATTGTGTCCCACAGACAAAACCTCGGTTCGGGGATGGTCTATCCATGCTGTTGGGCATGTAATGAAAGATAAGCCTGCATCTTTACATATTTTGTAAACCTCATCACGATAGGCTTTGGGATGAGCGGCGAGGCTGATGCTATGAACTGCTGTCACTCTTCCTTCTAGTCCATGTTGGATTGTTTTTCTTGCTAGCAATTCTGTTTCTTTTTCCTCTGCGCTGTTCAATTGATCAACATGAACATGTAGGCGCTTCTTGGTTTCCTTTGCCCAGCCCATAACAATATCCAAGTGTTCCTCTTCCTTGCCTCTGTCGGCCTTTGGAAGGCTACCTACCACATCGAACAGATCTAAACGATTCTCTATAAGTTCTCTCGCTCGTGGATCCACTACTCCCTTGAGGGTTTGACATGCTATCTTGAGGTCGATGCTTAAAAATTTAGCCAGATCCTTAGCAAATATGGCAGCATTCAGGGCGCGGTTTCCACAGACAAAATCAACGTCGACAAATGACAGTGCTGATGTTACCCCCGATTGTTTTTGTAAGGTAAGAGCATATGAAAAATTCTCATAATAATCTGATTGGGTTGCTGAGGACTTGAAGCGATCGACTAAGGTCCACTTCTCGAACAGATGGTTGTTAACTGTCTCTCTCAGATCTTCTTCCGTGACCGTTCCAGCTCTGTCAAAATGCGCATGAGAGTTGCAAAAACCTCCAGCATCTGCTATTCTTTTTTTCAATTCGTTTAACGGGTTATACTTCATTTTTTCTTCCAAGTTAAAATTAAGCCATTGAGAGGACTCGAACCTCCGACCGCCTGATTACAAATCAGGTGCTCTACCAACTGAGCTACAAGGGCGATAAAGCGGGTGATGGGACTCGAACCCACGACAATCTGATTGGCAACCAGATACTCTACCAACTGAGTTACACCCGCAAAATGCTGACACCCACCGAAGCGGAAACCTTATCACTGAATCTTACAGTGGGCGCCAGCAAATTGGTGGACTCGGCGGGAATCGAACCCGCGTCCTCACCAATGCCTGAATAAAGTCATTCACAAGTTTAGTTAGTTTACTATCAGAAACCAACAAAGATAGGTGGTTTAAACGATACCTGTCACCACTGTGGTATCGAGTTGTTTTGATTTTTTATTTTCGCAGGAATCTACCTGTTATCTCTTCTTGGATAGATGGTTCAGAGAGACCACCCGATTAAGCCGCTAGGGCTTCTTCGAAATACAAATTATTGTTTGCGTTTATAGTTAGATTTTAAGGCTCTCGCCTGACTTGCACTCTATTCTTGCTCTTGATCAGTCGAATCCTGTATCGAGCCCAAATATTCATTAAATTCTTCCCATTGATCTCCTTCCGATCCCGGCAATGGCCTGCCGAAGTCTTGTATTATAACCGGTTGTTCCATCGGTGGTTGTTCCACCGTGGCTGGTTCTGTTGTGATGGTATACGACGAATAAGCTATTCCTATCGCCACAATTATACCTAAAATAATATTGATTTGTTTTAACATGTTTCCTCCGTTTGTAAGCTTTCTTTAATCGCGGGGAGGGTTCCCTCGTTGCTGTGTTTTCCCGGAACTAAATTGGCGCTGGACATTCTCGCTATAGAATTCGAAGCTGTTTGAATTAATTCATGAACAAGTTCGTCTGGGCCCATTCTTTTTCTTTTAAAGTATGTGGCCACAACACCATGTTTTTCTAGAATGGCCTCGTATTCTTGTCGCGTTAGTTCTGGGTTTTCCAGTTCCCCATGCATAATTGTAATTCTATCAATTAAAACCTTGTTCGCTATAGTCCAAGCAAGTGGTAATTTTTTGACTTTAATGTTTTCTCGCTTGTTAGTAAGAGGATTAAGTATGGTGTCTTCAATCTCTATTGTGTCAAATAATTTTCCAGCATTGGCGTCTTCACGCGAAGTATAACTGAAAAAAGTTTGCTGGCCGTAAGTATATCGAAAAAGCCCCGTTAAAGGCATATCCTCAAAAAACCTTTCGGCATCCTGAATTGCCTTGTCGAACCCAGGAACTTCTTCTCCCAAGGCCATCATATCACCCTCAGAAGCAAAAGCATAATATCCCATAGTTTCACTTTGAAAAACTGGCGCCATTTGCCATGCGCCTGCAGGGAGTTGTTCTGGGGCTATCATTAATTTGTTGGCGGCGATCCTCATGTGTGTCTTTAACTCGTCGTCACTCATTCCGGATAAATCTGGTCTGGTGTCTTTGGGGTGGAGAAAGTCTCCTTGTTCCGAGTAGTACTCATCGACTGCTTTTTTATATTCCGGGTCATCTATTTCTAGTGATGCCCACTCCTCAGGCGGTGCGTCCAGAAGAGCATCTTGATGCTCGTCAGACATATTTTTAAAGTATTGACTGCCCATGATGGCTAGCACCAAAGAAGCAACAGCGCCGCCTGTGAGAAACTGTCTTCTCGAAATGGCTTCTTCTAAACGCTCTGTTAGTAAGTGAGTATTGTTCGGTGAGTGAAAAACTCTCCAGTTGTCAAATATATCTTGCATCTCTTATCCTCTTATATAGTAAATATAACACGCCACAATTGTTTTGTCAAATAATTTAATGATTAAATAGGTGTTTTAAATACTGTTTTATGACGTTTTCCTTACAGTTTTCGTTGCCCTCGCAATCATACAGTAGCCATCCATATCTAGATTTTTCCTTTTCGATTACTTTTTTTATTCTTTTTATATCTTCCCTCAACGACTTATTGACACTATTATAATCTTTGATATCAATATCATATTTTTCCGCTATATCAAAAAGACTTCCCCATTTTTCTGTCGACACAGCGTTGGCTGCTTGTTTGAATGAGGCCTCATACTCCTCAAGTCTGGGGTCTTCGGGCTGGAGCTTGTCCGGGTGGAGTTTCTTTGCTATTTCTTTGAATATCGATTTGTGGTCATAATCCTTTTTTGACATTACTTCTTCTATTTTTTTCTTGTCGATTGCCGCTTTTTGGAATATTTGTTCAACCTTAGGTTTATTTTTTGACTCCAATTCGGCGATACTGATATCACTTTTTCTACAGTAGTCTCTATAGTAGATTTCGAATTCACTATTGGCGATAACCATCACTTCTTTCACATATTCCAATTCATATGAAAGCGATCTATACTCATTTAATAATTTTTTAAATTTAAGTCTCTTCATCGTCTTCTAAATAGTTTTTGCCAATTGGTTTATAAGCTTGATTTAATAAAATAGTTTTCGTCGGCCTTTTAATTTCATTCTCGAGGTTCTCGGACATAAAAAACTTGTACTCTTGCCAAGAACCTATGTTATAAAAAGTTTGAACTGGTATTTCTTGTGCCCGTACGGTATCAAAAGGGGCAAAGACTTTTTCTAATTCAAAAAACCTTGCAGACCATCTTTCTTCTACAGGCAAAGCATCGTATTCTTTGTAATCAACTCCGGGACGCCATCGGCCTGTTCCTGTCCTTATTACTCTGCGAAATTCGATAAATTCATCTTTGCCAAAGGTGAACGAGGCATATAAATTATCTTTCATGTTCCGTCCTTTCGATGAAATAAAAATATTTTTTGATGAAGAAATCGTCTTCCTGTGTTCTCGGAGTTGCCAGGCAGGAAAGTAGCCATATGGAAAACTAACATAATATTTGTTAGGGACAACCCAGCGTGATAATTCGTCTGCTATTTTAAAGACTGTCAGCGAGCCGTGAAGAACGCTCCAAGCAAGACAGTCTCTTTTGTCGCGATCTTTTGGATGTATAGGAACGTAATATACTGGGATCTGTCGCTTGCTCTCGTCAGGGTATCTGTCGAATTTACGATAAGCCCACACCGGATCACCGACGAAATCGCCAATTCTCTTTTTTATCAAAGGTCCTATATCGTCATTACAAATTATCCATATAGTATCACAGCCAGCCCACGCGCATTCTGCCACTGCTGCTTCCAGCAAACTAAAATCTGGTGCGATTGGCATCATACAATCTGGCCAGGGTTGCTTAAAGTCTAAAGGCTGTCCTGCAACAGGAACAATCCCCGCTAAGTGGAAGTATGTTGTATTATCTTCTCTAGTAACTTCCACGTGTATCCTTGTTCTATTGGCATATTATAAACATCGTTAAACGATATCGTTGGTTTAAAATCAGATTTTGTAACCCTCTTGTTGAACTCAATAGTCGGGGTCGTATAAATTCCTACGCCCCTTTTATCATATCCTGTCATTCTACCTTTGATTCCTGCTTCCTTCATCATTCTCAACATTTTAAGCCTAGAGTAAACAGGGGATACCTCAAGGTCTTCCAGTTCATCATCTCTCAAATAAGAAACTCCAACCAAATCTTTAACATTATTGTTGACACTTGGTCTTTCCGAGGAATAAAAAATTATTTTTTTTATAAAATTATCGTCACTATCATCAATATGCTCTTGTGTGTGTAAAGAGCCCGATCTCCAGTCGAAATAGTCATAGACATAATACCATCCGGTTTCATCATTGTCAAAGATATTGATGTTTTCACACTCAATTGTAATCTTTTGGTTATTATTCGTTATGACCTCAACGATATTCTCATTCATACGAGCGTTAGAGACGTTGTTTGGAAACAATAGCAGCCCGGACATGCTTAATAAAAAACACAGCCTATCCCAAGCCTGCTGTGGGTTTGAAGGCTCAATGCCTAAAAAAGTAAAGTCATATTGTGATATGTGCTCATCAAACTTAAAAGGAGGACTGGGCTCTGTTAGTATACATGCCGTCTCTGTTTTGAATGAGTGCAATAGACAGGTCAGTGTTCTTCCTATATTCAAATTGTTATAATATAAGTTTATCTGCTCCACTATTTCTCCATAGATTTTTTCAAGATAACATAAAACATATCGATTCCGTCATCAGCTATCCACCAGTCCATCATTTGGTGATCTCCCAAGAAGGCAACGGGTCTTCTGTTGTATTCCGGCTCGGCTCGGGTAGCTTTATAAGAGTTCAATTCTCCAAAAATTGCCCCGAAAAATTTTTCAAGATATTGCCGATCTTCATCCGATATCTCTCTCAGATAACGATCAACTTTTTCCTGTATTACAAACTCTGCTCCAGCTAGGTCAAATTTACTCAACCATGTGTAGGACATGCCGACCTGTAGTTGTCTTATTATTTTATCTTCTAAATTTGTGAGATCGTATCCGACTGATTTTATTTTTTCTATAAATGCCCTGTCTTGAATAGATCTGCTAAATGCCTCAACAAATCTTTTTTCAAAAGCAGGATTACCATAGATTATTTCGGGCTCATTTTCTACCTCGGAAACAAATTTTTTCCATTCATTCAATATCTTTTTCATCTTGTACAATCCTCACTAGCAAATTTTCTGGTATGTCTTTAAATAGTTGGCCACAAACTAAAACATCGTATGTATGATACGATGTTTTTTCCGGTGTTCCATGGAAATCATACTCATAAACTTTTTTTGCATCCGAGGACACAACTCCAATAGAACCTGTTATAAACCGAAACAAATCCACCCCGGCAGTATTAAATTTAAACAGGTCTCCCTTTTTAAACACTCCTCAATTTCCTGTATGCCCATACTGATGAGGGCCACAGATCCGATGCGATATCCAAACAAGCTTCGGCTACTTTTTGAATCTCCCACTGGGCTCCTTCATGAGTGCGAAGATCAATAAACTTAAGAAGGTTGTTGAGATTAACCGTTCCATAATACTCTGTATACATAGACTGTGGTAAAACCATCCGTGCTTGCTCTCTGCAAACACCAGCAGACATTAGATGTTCAAACAAAAATAAACTTCTTCTTGCATGTCCCCTGATCTCCTCTGCACAACTGACTCCAAAGTCCCTGTCAGACAAGTCTGGATAAAGAATGGGGTTTATCTCGTCTTGGTTAGAAGCTTGCCTGTTGGACGAATGCTGTGTACGGAATGCATCTGGGCAATAAAAAGCAAGATCTTTATCTGTATATCTTCTGGAAATTTCATTGTAACTCCATGTCCTATGTCGCATATGTTGAGAGCGCACAAAAAGAGGAACGACAAACTTAAAGGTAACCACGTTGTGCTCGAACGTACTCGTGTGTCTGTGTTTGACAAGATAGTTAATAAGTTTCTTATCTCTATCATCTAGTTTCTCCTTTTCAACTCCAAATGAAACACGGGCACTATTCACAATTGTGAGGTCGGTGCCCATGTGGTCTATATATTGAACCTTTCCTATATCGTCATGATATATATCAATTGTTTTTTCGTATAACATTTTTCTCTTCTTCGTCTCCGGGTTGCCATGCTCTCTCTGATGCGAAAGCACCGGTTTCATCACTCATAGCATGCTTAGGGTCACCACTAAAAAATGGAATTTGGAATTTCTTGCCACCAATGGCACTAAAATAATCTGTTGCTGCCTGTGCAACCTTGCCAGAAACTATAACATCCCTATCATCAACGGCGTAATATTCTTGAGGATCAAAAGCAGGCTCTTCGGAACCGTCTGGTTCCGTTTGATAATAAGTCAACCTAAAATAAACTGATGGCTGGCCTTCGCGATAATTGCGAATTAACTTTTCGCCGCCGATGACGGCTGCTTGTCCATATTTCTTACCGAGGTCCACTAAATCTTGTTTTTTGATATTTAAAACAAAGTAGCTTGTTTCGTCACCACCATACTTGCCTGCCAGCTCTACATAATCGAGACCCATAGAGTCTAATGTGTTCCTTAAGTCCGACATTCTTTTCGCATTTGATGTTTCATCCGCTGATTCGCCTCTTGGGTTTTCAGCCGTCAAGATTCCAAGTCTCTGGAGTGGTGCTCGAGGGTTTGAATCCTGTAGCATCTTGAGAGTATCGTCTAAAGACAACCCCACTTCTCTTTCGAGAAGGTATGGACTCTCGAGGAGGACAGAATTTTTTCTGCCTTCCAGTATGACCTGTTTAATCATTTCTTTTAATCTATCTTTATTCATCCTGTAATCTCCCATATACATAATTTTCTAATACTAAATAATTAGTTTCCCCTAGGGCTTTTATCTGTTGGATCATGCTTCTTTCCACAACTATTGTGTCCCCAATGGTTACGTCTATACTGCAATCTACAGACATTCCCAAAATATCACAAACAACATATTGTGATGCCGGCACCACATATTCATCCGGCAAGACAAATTTAATGTCTTTCTTCTCCTCGTTCATAGGGTGAACAAGTAAGTGTCTATTTTTTGGCTCAAGATACATTTTTCCTCCGTCGTAAATATAGCAAAACGCCTCTTAACATATTATATTATAACACATCAAGAGGCGTTTGTCAAGTCTTATTCGTGAGAATTCTTCTTATTCTGTATCTCTGTTCTCAATTCTTTGAGTTCTTTAATAGCTGTTAGAGCAGCTTTTCTGGCTCTGGGTGCTGCTGCTTTATATCCATACACGCCAGATTCCACTTTATCAACATCTGCCATGGCTAATTTTAACTCTTCTATAATACTTTCAAGTCGTTCTCTCATTTTTATCTCCTAAAATATTTCGCAAGAGCCACCTTGACATGCTAACTCTCCGGATAGGTTTGTCTCATCTTGCTCTTCCTTAATTAGGTCCAAATCAATACTTTTTAGATAAGGTAACAAAGTTTCGTATTCTTCTTTTGTGCAATCCTCAAATGGCGCTTGGACATATGTGTGATCTGAGTGGGGTAGTACCGATAATCCGTTGTAACATTTTCTGTTCAACCACATCCACTCCCCAACTGACTTCCATTCATCCGCTTTGATTGTCACAGTAGCTGATACATTGTGGGTGTTGTGACCAGATTGGTGTCCTCCTTTGATCCAGGTATCGCTGATACCTTTTACTCTTCGGAGTAGTTCTAAAGCGCTCTCGTGGCGTGTTATGGCGCCTTCTGGTGCCTTTTGTGGGATCTTTATGATCGCGGTATCGTGTGGGCGGAATTTATCATCCTCAATCAGTTCAGGTAGACTGCTTAACAAGTATTGATATATCGCTTCGTTTTTTCCTACGCGGATTCTGCGTATGTAATAATCGTTATGCCACGCATGGATGCCACTTGAGGTTCCCAAAGTTAGAGAGGTTGTTCCGGCTGGCTTCACGCACGTTGTCCTGGTTGCTGGTTTTATTCCTATTTGAAAAGCAATTCTTCTATTTTCTCTTTTCACAACTAAAGATGCTGCTGTCATATTTAATTTAAGAACACCACCAGAGGCAATGCCCGTCATAGAAACACCAATAAGGGCATCCTTTTCTGTGTTACGCTTCCAAACAGGGCGCAAGTAATGAAAATCCGTATAGGACGCTTGGAGGGTTCCTATGAACGTTGCCGCTCGAACTCTCTCCTCGAGTTCTTCCTGATCTGACACATCACTGACATTGACCTCCGTCAAATTACAGAATTGATAAGGCCTTAAGCCTATCTCGCAGCAGGGATTGGTTCCCCAATCTTTGTCGTTTGAAAAATAAAACCCTGGTTCTCCTGCTCCGGAAGCCTGAACACGATCCCAAATATCCATAAAAGTAGAACGATCAATGCGGTGACGCATAAGAACGACAGAATTGTTTGCCCTTCCTCTCTGTGGGTTGAGTTCCCACCAGTTTCCTGATTTGGCTGCGAGCATTTCCTCATCGTCAGCAGAGAATAAAGAAATGAGGGCAGCCCTGCGAATACCTCCAGCCAAAACCGCATCCGCAATGTGGCAGATGACATCATGAACCTCAAGGGGAGTGAGTTGTTCGCCGTCTTCTTTTTCATCTAACATTCCTTCTATTTTTACTAAACATTCTTTCAGCGGCTGAGGTCCCGGGGCCTTTCCGCCTGATGTAACTAGTCTTGCACCCTTCGGACGAATGTCTGAAAAATCAAAACGTAATCGTGATGTGCCCTTGAAATAAGATTGAACAAGTGCTTTCACAGCATCAGACCACCCTTCAATTGAGTCTCCGATAAGATATCTTCGGCTTCTCTTAGAGGGCTTTCTGATTAAGGGTAGTTTTTCAACGTGATGTTTCTGAACTGAGTAGCCCACGCCAGTACCGCCGAGGAGCAAGAACATTATCTCAGAAAACACATGATAGTTATCTACTGGGCAGTACGCACAATTGAAAATACGATTTGGAGAGACCTCTATGGGCTTGCCTCCAAATTGCATACTCCGCATGGACGGAAGAACTTTCTTCTGAAAGACATAAGAATATGCTGATTGGATTTCCCGCTCAAGACTCGGGAATTTTTTAATATGCATGTGCATATTTCTGGTAACTAATTCTGACCAGTTTTCTCGTCGATTCTTGTCTTCAAGGTACCTAGCATATTTCATGTGTACCGTTGTGTCTGACAATATTTTCTTTTCTAATTCCATTTTTTCCCCTTACTTTGATTGTATCTCTTGATACTTCCTCTTCAACAAAGCCAATGCTTCCGCAGTTGACTGTATTGCGTCGACGCTTTCGTCTCTATCTAGTATTTTAATTGTGACATCAGACCAATCAACGAAGGCTTGAAAGACCATACCGTCTGGTCCATTTCTATTTTTTGCGATAAACATTCTTCCTTTGTTAGATTGTTTATCTTGAACGGTCCTTGACAACGAAAAGATAAAGTCTGCCACAAAACACTTGTTGAAGGCTTCCGATATAGCTTCCATAGTTATAACCTCTGCATTAAGACCACCTCTGTTTGTTTGTGACGCTGTCCATACAGGCATTTCATACACTTGTGCTACAGCACGTAAGCTCTCATAAATCTCTTCTAGCTCATGTCTTTTTTCTCCAGAAGATCTCGCTGGTCTTAATAGGTCGGCATAGTCAACTAGAATTATATCTGGCTCTATGCCTCTTTTTTTGAGTTTTTCAATATGATTCTTTATTGTTTGTACTGATGCTGACTTTGTTGGGTATTCTTTAATAATTAGAGTACCGTCCACATCCTCAATCTTGCTCAAAATTTCTTCTTTACGAGATCGGTGTTCATTGAGGGGTATCCCTGTCAAACAAGAGTCAAATCGACTACCAACGACTGTATCCTTGAGTTCTAATGTATAATATACCACTGTTTTACCTTGTTTTAATGCCTGGCATGCTAAGTGAACCAATATCATAGATTTACCTGCTCCTGTCGGAGCTATAACGACACCTAATTCGCTTTTGCCGAGGCCGCCTTTACAAACTTCATCCATGCGATTCCAACCAGTGGTGACCGGACTTCTATTGATGATATCAAACCTCGTCAGGGCATCCTTATGGTACTCATGTCCAAAATTATTATCCGTCCCGAGCTTTAAAGCGTCCTGAATTACTTTTTCAATCTCATCAAATGAAGAAGATTTCAATAATTTCACAGACCTCATCATTGCTTGCTTTAATACCTGTTTACGACAAAAATCAATCGCCTTGTCCTTGATCCACAAAGCCTCCTCTATTCCGTCAGATGACTTTATCCTTGCGAAGAACTCTCTTACTTGTTTTGCTGTTGCTCTATCATGGTGGTTAAGCTCAGTTCTTAATAGGGTCATCATTACCTCAAAATTTGGATGAGTAGTATATTGATTTCTATATCTCATCAGTGTCTCTATAAATATTTGTAGATATTTTTTTTCAAAAAAGTTTATATCTAAAACTTCTGAGATTTGATCATAAAATGGCCTGTCCTCGAGCATAAGTTGGCACATATTTTCTTGGAATTTTTTTCCAAAGCGTGAAAATGTTTCGTGGTCTATATTATTATTCATGTGTCCTCCATGATGTTATTTAATTATAACCGGTTTTTTTGATTTGTCAAAAAGATTTTTTATCTTTTAATATTTTTCATCACAACGGTCAGTTGATCAAAATTAATGTATGCGCAGTCATCAGAGAATAGCATCTTTGTAAAATTAAGACGCGAAAACTCAGGTTGAAAGCCCATTATGGCATTATCAACAAAAATTCTATTGATTGGCCTAATGTTTGGTGTGTAAAGTTGCATGATCTGATAATTATTTTTTATCAGATCAGCAGATCGTAATATGTTTTCATGTAATTTAAGCTTTTTTGCTTGCATTGCACAATTTGTAACAATTTTTTGACAATCAGATTCTTCTTCATTAACCAAGAAAACAAACCTTTTTGCAATTGTTTTAAGCCCAACCCCAGGCACACCTGGTAGGTTGTCACTTTTGTCACCTGCGATTGCACGAGCAAGGGCAAAATTATTGGGATGAATTTTAAACTCATTAATAATACTTTGTTTTGTAACAATTTTATCTTGAATAGGTCGATAGACAGAAGTATAATCGTCACAGAGTTGAAAGAAGTCTTTATCGGATGAAACAATGATCTTGCTCCAGCTGCCGTAATAGGGGTGCCTTGCACCATAAGCGATGACATCATCGGCTTCGACATAATCGATTGTAATTTGTATAACTGGTAGTTCATTGAGATACTCCATTAGCCTAATTAACTGATATGCTTTATTCTTTGCTTGTTCTTTGGGGTCTAGTTGGATTAGTCTCCGATTAAACCTTATAGGGCCTCGGCCTTCTTTGTATTCTTTATTGAGGGCTCGCTTACGCTGTGACCCTTCATGTCCGTCCCACACTACAACAACCTCATCCGGTTGGAATTTTCGGCTTACCTTTTGTAGTGATTTTAAAAAACCGATACAACCCCCTATGGGGTTTCCATGCTTATCCATTTGAGGGTTCACGATGTAACTGCGAATAAACATATTCAGTCCATCGATAAACATTACTTTACTCATTTGTCCTCCACTATCTTATAACTATAAGACGCTTTGGGGTAATGCCACTCAACCACCTTAGTCTCATTAAGAGCCCTAAACTTGGTTGGTAGATCCTCTATTAAGTATCCTACAAATTTGATACCGTTGTGTTTAATTAATATCTTTTTCATCTTGTCCTCCGTATTATAATTATAATATAACCTGTTGTGTAATACTTGTCAAGTATTTATATAAAAAAACCCCCACACTAAAAAGCATGGGGGTCAATCGTTTTGGGGGGCAAAAAATTTTAATCTTTTTCGCCATCAAGGGAGAAGTTTTTACCTTCAGAGTCAAACTTTTTGATAATCTCTTCGTCCATAATTTCAAATACTAGTGATTTAAATTTTTTGTCCTTGAGTTTATCAGTCCATCCGGCTGATCGGAACTTGTGCTCCTTACCTTTTAAGTCGGTAAGGTAGTACCAACCTCCACCTACCCTAAATCGGGGGGATCCAGATAAGCGGAGCGCTTCAAGCCAAGACTCTTCATCTTGAATTCCAACTCTGTCTCCCCAGAGTATCTTGAAGCCACAAGTGCGCCCTTCGGTTCCGAATCTAGATTTTTCAATCTTGACCTTTACCTCTGAGCCAATTCGCAGACCAGTATCATCAGTAACATAAGCGGCTTTCGCCTTGCGCTTGGTGAGCCAAATACGCATAGAAGTAAAATATCCAATTGCCTTGCCACCGGGGGCGATGAAAGGCGTTGTCATTGCTTCTGCCACATTTCTAGTAATGTTGGTCTTCAACTGATTAATCAATAGTAATGTACACTGTTGATTAGCCAGCGGAATTGTTAGTTTTGGAAAAGCCTTAGCAAAGATGCGAGGCTTTACCGCCATTGTTGATTGGGGATTGTAATCTGATTCAATTTCCTTTTCAGATGAGGTAGCGGCAATACTATCCCAAATAAATAAAAACTGTGTATCTGAGTACTCACCCATGGAATCCTCAATGGTCTCCAAAGTCTTCTCGACGGACACTGCTTGAACATACAAAAAGTTATTATTTGTATCTACCCCAGCATCGACAAGGAACTTTGGATCGATGGCGCTTTCGGCGTCAAAATAGACAACGAACATACCCATCTTCTGAGCGTTGGCGGCTATTTGCACAGCCATAAAAGATTTTCCGGCTGAAGACAGCCCTGCAATCTCTGTAATCTTACCAACTGGGATCCCTCCATACTTTCCTCTAACGGTAATAGAGTCAAGCCAGCGTGAGCCTGTAGGAATCCATTGTTTTACTTCGGTCGGATTACTTTCCCGAAGATCGTGTGCAATCTCCATGCCAACTTTTTTGTTGACAAACTTTTTCATTGCACTGATGTCTATCTTTCCTGGTTTCGTTGATTTCATTTTAACCACTTTGCCCAACTTGGCCTCCACTATTGTTACCAGAAGTAATATCTGTTATTTCTATTTCAAAATTTAAATTCTGACCTGCCATTGGATGATTAAAGTTAAGAACTACATCATCGTCAGTGGCTTCGTGAATTGTAGCTGGTACAATTCGACCTTCTGACAAAGGTACGTTGATAACAGTACCAACACTAACTTCAAAATCATCAGGAAATTCAGATCTTGGAAATGATTGAAATAGATTATCGCGAAACTCGCCGTAGGCTCTTTCTGGTGTAAGAGTGAAAGCCTTTTTCTCACCGCTTGTTAAGCCTGTTAGTTCTTCCTCAAATGCAGGGATCATTTGTCCTGCTCCGATAGTAAATGTGATTGGTGTGCCTCTCTTGTGAGAATTATCAAACTCTACACCGTTATCAAAAGTTCCGACATAATGCACGCTAACAACCTTTCCGCTTGTTGCGCGGTTTGGCTCTGCTTCAAAATTATAAGTCATTTTTTTCTCCTAAATGTTGCGAGGCATCTATAAACCCATGCCTCCCTGCGGTATTTTGTTATCATTTTAATTAATGGCGGCACCATTATTCAGTATTGCTTTCTCTTTGTCGTTCAAGTTTGGGTTTTTCCATTGATCAAGCAATACTTTCAACACTATTTCCTGATTGACTGTCGCTAGGAGAACGTTGATTAATTTTACCATCTCTTTTGCCCCATCCGTATGTTCTGGCGCCCATAGTTCACCAATTGTTTTATCTGGTTTTGCTCGTAAATATTTGAACACCTGCAATGCATCATCTGCTGTTGATTTCTTAATTTTGTGCTCTAAGATTCTGTTACCGACAACCATATCAATCCTACCAAACTTTGTAGTTTCTTCTTGAGTAACCTCAAGCTGTTGTAAGCCCTCTAGAACAATTCTGTGTCTGTGTTTAACTATAATTTCCGGAGCGCAATTGCTAGCAGAAGTATTTCTCCTATGTACATAGGTCTCAATATAGTTCAGTTTAAGCCCAGTTTTAGGGTGAGGTTCTTTCCCAATAAAAATATTAGTTGCCCGTTCATCTAGCTTTCTTATCGCGGGATCATCAACCAAGCCATTTTTTGTGAAAACAGATTTTCCGCCTTCTAAGATTCTTTTCTCCCCACGGAGACCTGAGTATAGCGCCCACTTAGCGCCCGTTGCTGATGCTTGCTTCATTACTTCATCGGTAGAAAGAAATTTAATAACAACATCTTTGTATATTGTATCAAAACCAAAATTCTTGTCAGTTATCCTATATGGGTGGATGTGATACCATATTCGATATTCCCCTGCAGGGATAGAATACGATTCTCTATCAACATTACATGACCCCAAAGAGTATTTTATTTTATTCCCTAAATCATCTGATAAAACAAATTCTGTGATCCAACTATTTTTACCATCCAAAGGATTTATTAAAACTGGGCTCACAGGGGTATAAATCCTGGTCTGTTGCTTGTCTCCGCAGGTTGCAATAAAATTAATATTGAAACTTCTGCCGGTCTGTGTAAATTTTTTATGCATGTACCTGTATTTTGCGCAAGTGTCGGCCCAAAATTGATGAAACTTTGCAGAAGCATTAGCAGGCATGTCAAATCCAAAATTGTTATTTAAATTAAAAAATTCTATTTTTAAACCATCATGGTTTTCTTCTCGATCTGCCTCTTTAACTTCACAAGCGCGATTCCAAGATACTAAATCATCAACATAGTAACACTGATTCTTATGATAGGATGTTAATCTATATCTTTGTGCTTCGGCAATTAATTTTTCAAGAGCAACATTTAATCCCATACCATGTTCGCTTAATGTGATTTCTTCCTTTTCTTTCTTATAGCCAGGGTTCAGACAATTATGTATATCGTCTATATCAATACCACCTGACCGATCTTGAATGGAAATTTTTCTTAATAGCGACTTGTCCTTGTCATCCCACTCAAATTCTATATCACAAAAAAAGTTTGAACCATTATCTAGTGCTTTTTGAATCGCGTTATTTAGAAATTCCCAGAGAGCCTCTATAAAACCAAGATTTGATTCGCCCAATTTTCTGATCAAATCATCTGTAGGTTTTAATTTAAACGATTTGAGTACTTGTTTCTTGATTTCGTTCTTATACCCTTTCACGGTGTCTCCTGTTTTTTATTATAATAAGTCCCACCATTTTTTCACTAAGGCTGGTGGGCCACCTCTTTTACCAATGTTTAGGAGGACTATGGTTTATTCGTCATTCATGAATTTTTGAAATTCTTGATCAACACCTGTTGTCGTCCCTTTGTTATACTTTGTAGTCTCGGTAGAACTATTCTCCGAAGATACATCGTCCGATAGGAAAGCGTTTAGAAGTGCTTGAATTTCCTCAGTAGTTTTTCTCTCGAATAGAGAGCCTATTTCTGGAATTGATTCTAGCAGTGTTTCGCAGTCACTAACGGCATCGTCACAAAGTACACTTGGACGGCGGCGTGGTTTTAAAGTGGTCTTTGGAAAGGAGCCTGGGGTCCCGGGAACATCATAGTTCAAAACAACATCTGTTCCTGTTTCAGGATCCGTGATATCACCATAATCAGGGTCGAGGACATAACCCAGAAGGTTTTCATAGGCTTGCTTTCCATAAGACCAAACTTTTACACCCTCGGTTTCTTTTCCTCGAACAAGGATTGGAGAATAATAACGCTTGCGAACAAAGAGCTTCTTTGCTTCATTTTTAAGTGCTGCGTCATCATTTTCTACGCCTTGTCTCCACAAAGTGGAGGCGAATTCACAGATAGGACAATCCTCTCCGTGGTTCTTTTTAGGGCATAGAATGCCGGGGTTTCTGCCTACGTTATAATGAAAGAAGAATTCCTTGAAGGGATCTCCATCTGCCGTAGGAAGGATACGAATGGTTTGATCGCCTTGGTTTGGGCGCCATTTCGTACTGTTTGATTCTCTTTTGCCAGTTTTAGATGCGTTGAGTTTGGCTCGCATCGCTTCGATATTAATAGCCATGGTTAGTTCTCCTAGTAGTTGCTATTTTAAGGTCAGCAGGGTTTTAACCATACTGCCAAGTGTTATTTTGTTTTGTATATATAATATAACATAGTTTGAATACCTTGTCAAGTATTTTTATTCAGTTGGTTCACTAATTGTTGCAGCGTCGGCGGTATCATCCGCTTTCTCACCACAGCCAATTAAAATTGTTAGCATAAGTGTTAGCATTGTTTCTCCTTTTTATTATGTTTATAATATAACATAGTTTTACTTCCTTGTCAAGAAAAAAGTGAAAGTTTTTTGAGGAAAAAACAGACAAAAACCCAAGGGACTACCCTTGAATTGTGACAACGCGATGTGACATTGTTACATTACCGATCATGGTATTATAATTAAAGGTACGATATGCGCCCTTGTCTACATCATATACTGTTGAGAACCCTGGTTGCAGGGTTCGGGAACGAGTATAAAGGCTTGTGATGGATGACGGTAGGTCTTCCACACGAACGAAGTTCATTGTACGCTTTACTCCGCGTTTGGTAGTAAAGGTTCCAGTATAAACTGGTAGTTGTTGTGTAATGCTCATGGTTTAGTTTTCTCCTATTTGTTAAACATATATATAATATAACCCGTTAAGGATATGTTGTCAAGTTATTTCTTGAATAAAATGTGTATAGTGTTTTGTATAATAATAATTTGTGTCCTCAGATGTGGACCAAATTGCAAATGAAGTCTCACGTTCTAACTGTTTGTTCTCTCCAACCATTGCCTTGATGTTTGGTAGTAGATCAACATCATTTGCTAAATCTTCTTCATTTATACTTATAATATAACTCGTCTCGGTTATGTTGTCAAGCGGAAAGAGCAACTTTTCTTCATTTTCTTCCACATTCCCGAAGCCAAGAGTCGTTATCCTGCTGATTTCTTTAGGTTTTTGCAAAGTTCCATACTCTGCTTTTGTATTGTTGCAATAGTTCATCGTGTGAATCGTCGAATATATCCAATAATTCACTTTATCAAAATATTTATAGATCGTACCATGACCAGCAATGTCCAATAAAATTTTATTATTCAAAATCATCATTTCCTTGATCAATCCTGAGCGAGCATACTGTTGTATGATATTAAAATGAGCACGATGTCTCAGCTTCTCATCTCGAGAAGAATATTCGAGATCCGGAGTGATATAAACAACAGTCATTCTAGCGTGCTTGAGACCCTCTAGGACGCGTAGTGTCGCTCCAGCAACCTTACCACTACCACAGACAAATAGAATGCCCTCAGTGGCGGATTTGATGGCTTTCTTGCGAGGGTTATAATTGATGGTGTCATAAGCTTCAACGGTATCTTGTTTCTTAATCCCCTTTCCTTCATCTAGAAGTTCTACATAGTATTGATTATGTTGCTTAAATAACGTTGCAACACTACACCCTGCTTGACCAAGCCCAACAATTAACATGAATCCTCCAATAATTCTATTTCATCTTCAAATAAATAATATACTTCGCCGTCGATTAAGACACCATAGACTCTCACATTGTTAAACCGAGGGTTTGTTTCGACGACAACGCCAATCATTCCACCGCCGATTCGGCCTATAACTGCCTTTATTCTTTCAACTTTAGGAAGTGTAACTACAATATCGCCTTTTTTTAAGTCCATGTGAAACTCTTCATGTCTCCATAATTCCGGCCAATGTGACATGAGGACATGAACTGCCCCAATTTTGTATCTTCAAATATTTGTTTTAACTGCGGAATAAGGTGACGATCATTCCGATGAAGGTCAATAATAACGCAATCGTGTATAGTAAAGGCGACATAACTTTTTCTTCCTCTTAAGAATTTTTCGATTTTATTGACCCGGTCCAAACAGTTATCTGAGGAAGCGGATTGCAAAAGGTAATTGAGCGCGTGAAATCGATCGCATACTGTCCTTCTACCAAACGGGGTTTGTATTTCCCCTTCGTTATAATGTTTGTCGACGAGAGTTTCTTTGCTATAGAATTCAGAATCGATAGTTTTGTTTTCCGAGTTATATAGCCACGCAAAGAATTTTTGCTTTGCTTGTGATCTGCTGATGTCTTCTTTAAATATGTTTTTGATGTTCCACTCATGAATATCCTCCTGTGGTTGTTCTTGTCCCATTAGGGAAATCATTGTTCTTATCTCTGATGCGTTGAAGTCAAACTCTAGGAAACAGTCCCACTTGGGCTCCAGAATATCTTTCAGTTCTGTCTTAAGATTCATTATCGGAAAGCTTCCCACTCTAGTGGTAATCCTGCCGGTTTTACTACCAAACAGGTCATAATTCACACTAGAGTGGGGATTATTTTGTACCCATTTCCATAAATTTTTTGCTTTATTGTCTCGTTTAGAATGATTAAATAGTCTATGCAAATTAATATGTAGTGGGCGTTTAGAAATATTTTGAATTGTTATATAACTATCGTGAAGCAGTCCATAGTGCGCTGGTCTTTCGAGGTTGGAAAAAATCCATTCGCAAATTTCATTTTTGGTTTGAAAATAGTGCACAAGATGCTTATTGGGCACAAGATCATAAAAGCAAACATCCTGAATATTTATGCTTGTTGTAAAAAATGATTTGAAGTGTGCTTTTACCTTCTTCTCGGCGGTATTCCATCGAGCCACCAAATGTTCTGGGCATATATCCGACAATGATGCTCCTTGTGTCCATAAGACACCATAATTAATATGATGATCTTCTAAATATTCTGAATATCCCCAAGTTCCGGAAATGTTTTGTGGGATTCTATCGTATATGAACCCTCCATTAGCATAAACCCCTAGACAATCTCTTTTGTCGTCCATTATTTGAAATACCATTTGTCCTCCTAGTATCTAGATCCGCCATTTCCGCCTCCTGTTGGTGCTCCCTCTCCTCTTGGAACAGCTCCTTGGGCCGATGTGGTTTTTCCTTTAAGTTTCTTGAGCAAATCATGGTAACCGTGATTTTTATTCCAAACTTGGTCTCGAAACATATTATTAATGTAACTCATAGCAGACATCTTGTCAAGTTTTTTCAATAAGAATTTTGCTTTTTTATAAACTTGTTTTATCTTTTGTTCGGAGAATGGGAGGTCTTCTTCTGAATTTCTTAATTGAATATATTTTTCTACTTCCCAAAGGTCACTGTACTTTCTGTAATTATAACTAACTGTTTCTAACTCTGTATAAGATATAACTGTTTTACCACACCTAACATCTATATGTTCTATTCGAGGATTCATCATGACGTATTTATTATAATGTATATTAATATTATTTATTATATAATACATGTCTATAGTATATGTTTTTATAAATCTATTATTAAAGAATGTTTCTAAATTAAATAATCCTTTATTAGTTCTATATGGTTCTGTTGCAGGAGATAGAATATCAAACAATAATATATTTGGATTATTTTTTAATATTGAGAATCCCATATTCATACACATATTCTTAAAATATCCATAGCAAGGATGGTCTATGATTTCATTAATCTTTCTTTGGTCTTCATCGTAAGGAATATCAGCATATCTAAAAGCAAGACCTGTATCAAGAATGCTAGAATTGTAAGATGTATTCCAGCGAGACATAGTTATTGGTTGCCCCTTTCCAAGTTTAAATATAAAATTAAAAAAACCATTGACATAGGTATCGTAAGATGTTATATTATTAGTACCAATAACATTAGGAATATAATTTTTATTATAAGCAGATAAAATGTTCCCTATGTATTTATCGTATTTCATCTTTGGATTCTCGTATGATTGTAAAATTTTTAGACTTGCAAATGCTGCTCCTTCTGTATTTATTAAGCCTTTCTGGACCGCCGCTGTGAAATTCAATCTCATCACACTCATAGCATCCGCAACGAAATCAAACACTCTCCCGTCTTGTGAATAAACAAGGAATTTTTCGTTTGGAATGACTGAGTTGTTCTCTTGGTCAATGACTCCATAGTGTAGTCGTTCAACATAATGAGTATCTTTTATCATCTTCTCTCCGGCTCCATTGAATTCTGGGTGTGCCTTGAGAGACCATGACGCCTTAAAATACCATGCAGCGCTGGTATTTATATCATTTTTTCCTGGAAAATATCTAGACATAGTTGTGCATTATCTCCTGCTTGTTTATTTAGGCTCTGGGGTATGCAAAAACGCATTGGCGCTAAAAGAATATTCTTGTATATAAGCGTTAATGTCATTGGGTGACGAAAAACCAGAACTTTTATCTTTCATCCAAATCATATAAACTCCAACTTTGTCTGGGTCTGTTGGGCTGATCAGCGATGTTCGTGCTGTTATATGCCATTCTCCAAGCATTGCATGATCTAACACAAACTCTTTATAGCCATCAAAAATAGAGACTCCAGGAGCCCAGCTTGGAAATGTGTCTATCAACCATTCTTTGAATAAATTTGATATTCCTTGCAATTTTTGATATGTAGTGCTGAGGTCCCCGTAATCTTGCTTCCTGGCATAGTACCACATAGCATCCATGTCATCTATTATAAGATCACCATCATGAACTTTGACCCCATCAGCCTCCGCAAGTTCTGATCGTCTTTCTGCTTCCGCCTCTGTTTCCTCCAAAAGAGCAGAACTATCTACTCCCGCCGCAGCGTCTGCTGCCTCTCGGGCAGCCTCTCGTTCTGCTTCGGCTTCTTCTGCTGCTACCACTGCTGCAGCTGCCTCTGCTGCGATGTCTTCGCTTGTTCTGGATGTTAAAATATTTAAAGCGTCTAATTCACCATCACCCCAGTTTATATCGCGTACCCGCGCGGCGACCTCGTCGTAAAAATCGATACATACTTTCTTATCTATTAAAATATCGGTAACCTTATCTTTTCTGAATTTTATTGATGCGTCGGTTCCGACCCATTTAGTATCATAGGTTACAGTATAATTACTAGATTGTGTCGGAAGATTATAACTCACTTTTTTAACGATATAGTATCCACCGAAGCCCAAGTTGTTGGCTAAAGTATTTGATTCGTGCGGGTCTCTTTCCCCGACCGGAAAATCAGTTAAAATAACATTCAATATGTGACCCGGATATATTGAAGTTGTAGCACCAGCGGCTTTTAAGGTTATTTTTAAATCATACACGTTAGACAATATGGAGAGGTCTCCCCTTTCGTTGAAATACCTAGCTTCTTTTAATCCCGGGCTATTGGTTTTGGAGAATTCAATTTTATTAACAAAACTATCGGTTGTATTTATCCCAAATTTAAGAGTAGGAACATATGGAGATCTTCTATATGATCTTTCATTGTATGGTAGAACATCGTTGAAAGATTGCATGTATATAATACACCAATTATGCACAATCCGCTTGTCTGAATCTTGTTCAAATATTTTTTGATCTGGATACTTTCCCATGAAAGCATCTAAATCAACTACAGGATCGGTATTAGTTTTTCGATAAGTGTTATTCCCCCGCCAGTAGTTATATAAATTTTTATTCGTTGAACTAATAAAAGTGCTTCTTATCATTGGGGGTCTTTCGTCCTGTAGGGCATTTGCAAAGCATGCTTCATACATTAAATTATTAACTAGCCTTTCTATAAGTTCTCTTATCATGGTCATGGCAGGATAGTAAGACACGCCCTTATCTACTATGTTATCAGACACCCACCGCTCGAAAAAAAACAAATCAATTGGAAGGGCCATCGGGTTAAAAGATATTTCTTCGCGCGGATTGTCAGGGTTTTTTACTGTTACCGGTGCAGCGAGAAATTTTAATCTAGCTTGGCCCATATGTTTTCGCGACGACCATTTCCCTGGTTTGAAAATGCAGTCAAGACCAATATCGAATAAATCCCCAAGGAGGAAAAAGTAAGATTCAAAATCGTCTTTACCTATTGATTTTTTTGCATCAGAGAGCGTTTTGTCTTTGATTTCCTCGCTAGTTGCAAGCAGATCCTGTATGTCACCGATGATCTCATCTTTGAATCCCCCGGCGATGGCATGGTTATATCTTGTTTTGTAATCGTTGGTTACCTTAGTATAAAAAGAGATACCAGTTTTTTTCCTAACAAACCCTGCAGCAGTAAATAAACTAAATTTACTAGAAGAAACGCTGTATTCCACCAGTCTATTATTGCTGAATAATCTTTGTATTAACGAATTGCTCGCCGAAGTTCGTGCCCTAAAGCCGTCACTGGCTCGGTTAAGTCTTATTATTTCTTGCAAAAGATCTTCCGAGCATCCGGCCTTGACAGCCTCTTTGAGCTTTCGATCTCTTTCTAATCTTTTATCAATAGTAGCATCATCAGCCAGAGCATCAGCAAACGGCATGGATAACAATGATTCAAAATAGCCGCGGTAATTGATCTTTAGTTCGGTTTGTCCGTTTTCCTTTCTGCTAACAGTGTGGTCTACTACGGCCAAATCTATTATCAAGTCGGAACGAGTACTAGTGTTTCTTTTGCACTTGATTTTAACCCGCAACCGGTTGTAGTCCGGGCTATATTGGTTTCTTGTGGTTGAACCTGGGACATTGCCCCCTCCGGGCGCTATTCCATATGGTACTGTTATTAATTCATATAACAAAACGGGAAGGATTTTTCCGCCTTCTTCGTATGAAGATATTTGGCTGCTCAAATTGGAAAAGCTGGTTAATTGCAGGGCTATACTAGCTTTCACATCTTTACGAGCAGTTGAGGGGTTCGTGCCATCAAAAGTAACTTCAAAATTTATTTTTTTATTTTGGGTTGGAACAGATTTTGTCAAAGCGTCTCCACCAGTCCCATAAGCCTTTGCCTTCTTCTCCTCCAGCATCGCCTTGACTTCCAGATCGGCTTTATTTGGGCTCTCCATTGAATTTAAAGCGTTTAAAATTTGTTCTTCGTCATCGGTCCAACTGATTGGCTTTCCCGTCAAAGAATTCTCAGAAGAATCTGATAAATTGATTGGTAATTCCAGGGTTTTTCCACTGTTTGTTGTTTTAACAAAATAGAGTGAATAATCTAAAGACACATTTAAGTTGTCTCCTGAGTTGGATTCAAAATAGTCCTTAAAATCCGGATCAAATGTGCAATAATTCATGAATTTTTTCGGCTCTTTCATTTTGACCGGAATAACTCGGCCATCGTAATAAGCACGGATCCCAGCCCCATCTGGACCAGACACCGGCCTGGAGAAGGTAGTGATGGCTTTATCTCGGAAACTTCCATCTCCTAAAAATTCTGTAATTAAATAACATTGAAGAAAGTTTTTTAACGTATCACCTTTTACTTTTATATCGTCTGGGTCTTTGCCTGCAACGATCGGCATTGCTATGGTATCAAATTCATCCCCAGACAACCCTGTGAGGTCATCCAACGAATCTACGTTTTCAACTCCTGTGTGTTCAGCAAAGGCCTTGACCCGGGCGTCCATTATAGCGATAAGTCCCAGGATGCTAGCTGTGAATTCTCCACGATTACGCGGAGCCTCGCTGGGATCATTCTGGAGCGTGTATCCGTCCGGGTTTTCGAATCTACCAGCGAAATACCATTCAAATACTAGCTTATTATTATTTTCTGTCCAGTAGATAGTTCTAGAATTCGGGAGGACGGTGGACTCATTGAAAAGCACGTGGGCCCCTTTCTCCTTTCCAGTCATCCGATTCAATATAAGACTCCCTTGGAATTCATTCCAAGCCTTAATTGTTTCCTCCTCCTTCATAAGTTTTTTTACTATTTCTTGTATGCCGACTTTATATTCATTAGCCACCGATAAGGCGGCCATAAAATCATCTCTGTTTTGTTTGAATAGGGAATCTGCTAATTTTTGATGCCCCTTGGCTTTCAAATCAGTATGCCATCCGTCCTTACCGCCAAACTCTACCAGTCTCTTAAACTCAGGATAAGTAATAGCCTCGCTTCTATTTAATTTTTCTATATAATGATCTTTGCACTTAGGCTTGTTGTCGTCAGTGACGGTGAGCTTGCAATCACGGCTTGCTTTAAAATCTGACATCTTTCTCTCCGATTTCAAGATTTAAAGCTTCGGGGTTCTCTGGAATAATCACTGAATCTCCGATTGTAAAGTGCGCGTCTGTAGGCTTATTGTTAACAAGTCCAATAATCCAAAAATATTTAGCATCGCTATAGTATTTAACAGACAATTTGTGAAGAGTTGTTCCATATGACCATACAACTTCGTCTTTAACATAAATATCAAAATCTCTTATACCATTAAAGTTAATGGTTCTTGTTAATTTTATTTTTGTAAGACCCCGCTCAGCCAATTTTTCTTTATAAAGATCGGTCTGTAATATTCCTGTTTTTTCATTTATATATTTTGGCATTATTTTCCTCCTTTTGTGATTCTGGTATATTTTCTATTAAAAGGGAACAAAAGATACTCTTCATTTGAAAGAGAATTTTCAACCTTCCCTTCTACTTCTACTTTTGCAAAATTTTCGTTCATCGACATATCCTTTTGAGCCAAAGATATCGTAACAGAATAAGCCTTGGGATATAATTTGCCGCCTTCATCAAAAAATCCCATTTCCATGTGAAACTTTATATCACAAGTAATAATAGATAAGTCTAGAGAGTTGCTTATGCTAGTACTGTAATCATAATTGTTTAATGTCCTACTGGCGCCTGGTTTCTCAATCAGCCCGGGAACATATATTTTTATATCTGTCTTATTATTATCATAAGTATAGTGCACAGATCCCACGCTGTCCGAAACATCCTTTGTTGTTGCCATTTTGATAAACTTTGAGTCCATAGACTTTGATACCAATCGTGATAAAATCTGCAGCTTTCCCAAATTATTTTTGGCCTCAATTATGCTTGTCGCTGCAGCATTGAAAGATAAATTGTATGAAACATTGGCGTATTTGGACTTACTATACCCAGAAGAAAAATCTTTGTCTTCTTCTGTCAAGTCTATTTTTTCAAATTTAACATCCCGAGAAAAACTGTCGATGAAATTTGCAAAAACAACGTATCTTCTTCTTTTGTATGTACCAGTAGTATTATAAATCTTATCTTTTGTGGTAACTCCCTCCCCAGAATTCGTTAAAATTCCATTTGATATGAAAATAAACCCATCTCGGGTATTATTGACTACGTTAAGGGTACTTTGGTATATATTGCTCTTTTGTTTAGTTATATATTTGTTTGGTTCTCCAAGATCATTCCGAATTGGGACATTGAATGGAGTATATATTTTATCATCATGCCTATATATGCCGTTTTTAGTAAATCCGCGAATATAGGTTCTTCCGTCGGCTGATTTTGTCTCATGAATGATATTCAATTCCATTGATAGTTTTATATTCTTGGGATACAAATATTTGTCACTAGGATTATCGGGGGCATCAAAAAATCCCATATCCAAATCCGGATCATATTTCATATTTAAACAATAAACACTAGCTCCATATTTTTTCAGTTCAGAGTAAGACCCCAAAGTTAATGGGCTACTAAAGTATTCACCAGAGTTTAATAAATTTTTAAAAAAGACTCTTAAAGAGACATGTGCGTCATTAACATCGTCAGCAGCTACCTTATATATTGACGGTGCTATCATTTTTTGTAACTCGACTATTTTAGCTAAATTGTTCCGGGATTCATTGAAAGAGTGAGCAGGGACATTTAGAGTTACTGTAAAACCAATGGTGCTGTGGTTTTCTATAATTTGATTTCTAGATCCAAAAGTGTTAATCTTTATCTGTTCTGTATTTTTTGTCAATTTATATTGAAAATCTTCTATAAATGCTTTAAGCGTTACGACTCTTTCAGACGAGTCATTTCCAATATAGATTATATTGTCTGTACCTTGAGTTCCATCCGAGCCATAAAGACCATTTGGATATTGAAGAGAAGACGGAAAATAATATCCATCTTCATCGTATTTTCCTGGCCTGAGTGCCATTAGCCTGCCTCCGAAATAACTTTAGCAACAGCAGCCTCAATTTGACTCCCATCAATATACACTTGAACTGTCACATTCGGAGCCGAGACTTTTGGGATATTAACATCAACGGTTAGTTTTCCTTCTGAGAATGAAGATATAGCATCGCCCGATCCCATGACCAAACTTGTTGATGACCCGTCCGTTTTAATCGCCAAGACACCGTCCATACTGGCAGAAACCAGCGCTAGCTCCATCAATGCAGATTTGACCGATTGGATGTTTGTTGCCATTTTGTCCGTGTTCATTTTGGATAATGCTTCAACTATCCCAGTTTTTGCATCGGCTGCCTTGGTGTCCGTTTCCGTGCTTAATCCAAGAATCTTGCTGAAGAACCCTGCGCCCTTTTTGAAGGTTGCCCAGAGCCTTAGTAATTTTCCAATCATTTTTTCCAACAAGGTAATTGGGAACAGAAGAGCCTCTCCCAGCATATCAAAGCCCATTGCGAAGTATTTCGGCATTTCCCAGAGTTCTGGTGATCCGGGCTTGTGAAACCAGTGGTAAAGGCCCTGCAGGGCGGCAACAATTCCAAAAATAACGAGCGCCACTTTTGTGGATGGCTCAATAACAAGAGCCAGCCCTGCCACAACCATCGCAACTGTAGCGGCCATTTTGAGAAACCAGTTAACCACTGGCCCCAGAGGCCCTAGGATCTTAACGAGCCCATCGTAGGCCCAGAAGAAACCATCTATAAAAAATTCCATCACATAAAGCAGTACTGTGAAGCCTTCTAATATCGGAGACATCACTAGAATGACCTTCAAGAAGGCTATTTTTAATTTTTCCCACACAGGAACAAGTTCTTTTGTTATCTCAGCCATTTCTTCTTGTGATTTGGCTGCGGCTTTTTGTTTGTCCAAGTTGTCTAAATATTCGCTTTGGGTCATGTTAAGCATTTTTTGAGCTTCAGCCACGGAACCAACACCCATTGCTTGTGCGACATATTGTTTTGTATACATGTCTAGGTTGTCAAAATTGCCCACCGACATTTGAACTTCTTGCCGAATATAGTTTATTCTGTCGTCGTATTCCATGTTCATAACGTCAATCGTTGACATTTGGGTTCCAAGGACGGCGTTCATTTGAGCAACGGAGTCTGCCGCTTTGTCAAAAGTGTTAAATCCTTCTGCCATTTTGACAAGCGATCCAATTTCCATTCCTGATGCCTTTGCTTGCGCTGCTAAGTCTTGAAAAACTGGGATCGCTCTGTCTCCAAAGACGGCCAACGAATCAGATACTTTCGCAAAATCTGCCATCATTTGAGCCGAAGTTTTTCCCATCGTCCGGCCCATCATGGCTAGTTCAACAGTTAAATCGGCAGATGCTTCTTTCCCTTTTCCCATTACGCGGTGGAAATAGTCCATTGTTTTAGCACTCTCTGCTCCGCCAACGCCAAGTTTTTCAAGTCGGGCAATTGTCGTAGCCATATGCATGTTGGCCTCTTTAGATTCATAAGAAAAACCAGAAAAACCATCCCTTAATGTTCCCATTGCAGCCGCATTTTCTTCCATGCTGATTCCCGCTGTTAAATTAGCACTATACATTTCTCTTAGTTGTTCATTAAGAACATGAACTGATCCACCACCGGCAGCTAATTTTTTTGCCGCGTTATCAAATTTTACAGCCATGCCCCATAATTTGAACAGGGCAATTACCAGCGCGGCAACGGGTATGAGAGATCCCACTGTCGCCGCGGCAAACATTGTCACCCCTTCCGCGATAAAACCAAGCCCAGTGCCGAGCGTGCTGAGAATCTTTCCTTTGCTTTGCAGCCCAGACGCAAAGTTAGCCATATTTTGAGCCATCGCCCCCAGGCCCTTTTTTAGCCTAGCAGCGTCGTTGATTGTTGTACCAATAATACCCCTTGATCCTGCGAAGGTTTCCTCAAGGACAGATCCAAAATCCTTGACTCCAGTCTCTACTTCTTTTAATTTCTTCTTAGCCTTCTCTTGATCAATCCCAAACTTGTCTGACATTTCTTTGCGCTTAGCCGCTATTTTTTTATCTTGGACGGCCTGCTCAGCATTTAATCCTTTCAGATCCTTTAAACGTTGGACCTTCTCTAATATCCGCTGTTTCTCATCGTCATCGGTGGTGATGTTGATATCGTTCCTCTCACTTATAGCATCGCCAAGTTCTTTGTTGAGTTTCACCATATCATTGAGCCTATGGCCATGGTCTTCTTCTAACTTTGCAAGATGTTCTTTTCGTTCTATAAGCCGGTCAATTTCTGCCGATTGTTCCTTTAGGAGTTTAAACTCTTTTGAAAGCTCATCGTTCAATAGTTCACGGGCCTTAGCCCGCGCGAGCGTCGCTTTTACGTCATCTGAGACATTCTTGCCTCCTTCAGTTGGTCCTCCAGGTGGGTCTGGTGATTCTGGCATATATTATCCCTCTTCTCATTAAATAGTTAGAACAAAAAAATGCCCAAGACATTGGGCATCATCTTCTTGTGGCTTTTTTGTGTTCTGCCGCTTCTTTCTTGTATTCTTCCATGGTTCTGTCAAGAAACCATTTCCTTAAACCAATTGGAAGGTTATACAATTCATACAACGACCAACCGCCATAGTGCTTGAGAATAAAGAACATCTCATAGACCTGTTCCATGTACTCATCGGTCAGGCCAAAAAAAGTCGGCCCCGAACGGGACGGACATAACCTCCTCATGATCGCAACTTGAGCATTCAAAGTTATCTGCCAAGATCAAGTCCGGAGATATCAACTTGAAGACGTCTCGGATGTATTTTGAATCCGTCGCGACCATGTTGTCGACAACATAATTGATTGTCTTGGAATCTGTGTAGCCATTGAAGGATACCACAAAGTGTTTCATTTGTCTTGTGATTAAGTTCTCCAATGTTTCCTTTCTCTTCGAACTGCTGACCATCTTCATTTCATCTCGTCCGGTTAAGGGACGAATTTCTGCTTGGATATTTGACAATGGCAACATTGTTATAAATGTTCCTTCTTGAGTCTCTGTGATCTCAATCTTTTCAAGCCTATCGCCATGATATATTTCATATTTTGACAAATCAAACTTGAACTTGGTTGTTTCTCCGCATGCTGGGCAAGATACTTTTGTTGTGTAATCTTCTCCATAAGCCGAGGCTCTTGCATGTACAATGATTGCGTTTCGGTCTCCGATATATAGAGACTTTGAGTCAATTGATGTATCTTTGATAAGATTCTGAATCAATCGGTCAATTGCAACCCCTTTCTTAAGCAACGATCTCGAAGTCAAAATGTCTTCGTCCTTTGCTGTCATGTATTTGATCTCAATTGTGTCTTCTCCGCATAGTGGATGCCCTTCTGGGTATCTTCCTTTTGACGGAAGATCAACGATCTGTGATGGCGCAACAAAATCCATTGGATTTGCCATGTGTGGAACATCCTCTGTCTTTTTTGGTTTGTGACCGCCCATCATTCGGTCTTCATTATTTCTGCGTTTCAATTTTCACCTCTTAGTGTTTAATTTTTCCATACGCCTTCAAACATATCAGCTTTATATGTAGCCAATGATGCCTGTAATTCTCCGGTTCCGAGATTGGCTGTTGTCATTTTTGCATAATCATAGTCAATTGTCATTGAATACTCAACTAGCCCCTCATCGCCATACGCCAAGGAGCCCCAATTAATTTCTGTTATGATTGGATTAAAGAGTTCCCACTGTTCTGTGACATAGATCGCTGCATCTCCGGAGGCTACTTTGACTCCAGAATCTAACTGCTGTATTTTCATCACGGAATTCGAATTGTCTTCGGTGCCAAATGATAAAGCCGTCATTGATGCCTTTTCCGGCGTCGTCCAGCCGCTTTTATTGACGTAGGCTTCTCCTTTAGAGTCCAACAAGGGCCCATCCTTGTCGGGCGTCATATACCCGCTTTTTGCTAACATAACGGCCAACAAGTCTGATGCGGATAAATTGTGGTTGTTCATTTTTTTCCAACCCCCGGAGGAGTCAGTCTCGTAAATCTCGCCTGTACCGTCAACGAATGTAACTGTAATAGGGCTCCACTTAACCAGACCAGGATATTTATAATAATGGTTGATCATTCGGAACTCTTTTGATTCAACGGTGACCTTGGGTTTTGTAACAGTTACAACAGTAGGGATCATATAAGAGCCGATGATAACAACGAAACGGCTCTTAATTTTTGGATGTATATTTGGACTGTTCCAAAAAGTCATTAATCACCATTGGTATTAAAGAATTTGCTCTTGTCGCCTTTTGCGTTAGAAATTCTGCCCAAGTCTGCACCATCAACACCAGCAACGCCGTCTTTGATAGTACACTCAGCCCAGTCATATCTAAATCCAATTGAAATATCCAACAAACCATCGTCTTCATATGACAATTCACCAAAGTCAACTGACATGATTGATGGATTCTTAAGAGCCCATTCTTCGATGTGATTACCTTCGGCATCAATTTGAATAATTTTCAAACTCCCGATTGCGGCTGAAGCCTTTCCTTTAGAAATAGTCTCAAGTTCGTCAGAGCTTCCAGGAGGCTTATATCCAGCAGATCGGATGATAGCATTGGTTTGTGCAACAGCACCAGGAGAAACAGGATCAACCAAAGTCATACTAACTTCTTGCCATTCTACTTTTCCCGGGAAATAATATTTGTGATTTAGGAAAGTATGTTCGGCTTGTGTGACGTTATAGCCTGGCTTCTTAACAGTTTTAGCATACCAGATAATTCCATCACCCATTCCAGTAAAGATAATTTTAAATCTATACTTCCTTTTAGGATCTTTTGTTCCCGCTTGTAATTCTTGACTCCAAAATGCCATGTTAAAATTCTCCTGTTTATATTAATTAGTGGCTTAAACGAAATCCGCACCAGTTCTAGTGATTACAAAATCTACGACAATGTATTCAATAGCTCTAGCAGGCTTAATGAAGATCTTAGCATACATGACATTTCTGTCAATAAGATCAGCAGTTGTAGTTGTCTCATCCAATATTAGTCTATAATCTGTCAGTCCAAATCGTGCTTTAACATCCGACAATATTGGATTAACTTGCGATTCAAATCTAGCCCAAGTTGAAGGAACGTTATTATCAAACAATAGGTTTCGAGAAACAGTTGACACTCGAGACTTGAGATAAAGCAGTAATCGTCTTACATTGATTCTATCCAATGCTGACTGTCCTGCTTGCAATGTCTTTTGTCCAAAGATGACAAGACCTTCCGCTGGGAATGTTGCGATCGGATTGATATTGACTTCGTACAAACTATCTCTTTCGTTTGAATCAAGTCGTTGTCTTGCTTGAACAACAGCGGGGCCTCTGCGACCTCCGAGAGTTCCAAGACCACCGCGATTAAATCCTGCAGGGGCAAACCATACGTCAGATTGTGCTTGAGATTTTCCAAAGGCTCCTAAGGCAGCAACCGAGGGTGGAACCCAAACATATTGTCCGCCGCTGATGTTATCGACCAACTGGACCCATGGGTAAAAACAACAAGCATATGAAGAATTGAGATATCTAGCCTTCAATGATGTAACAGCAGAACTAACGGACCCAAGACGAGTGCTTGCGGCGTCCTTTGATTCTGCGCGAGGAACATAATCGTTCTCGAGATCAATAACGGCTAGCATATCTTTCCGCGCTTCTGCTACAGAGATCATTTTGTCTGTAATGGCCGGCTTGCTAATTCCAGGTACAACCAATAGGTTTGCAGGAACAACTTCGGCGTCTGAAACAGAGTCCAGAGCTTTGCTGATTGAATATTCAACATAATTTGTCAATGGAGACAAGGTGCTGTCAATCAGACCGTTTCTGAATGGTTCCATTTCCTTAATGTCTAGTCCTTCAGACCCACCCCATACTGGCATGAGGAACTGACGAACATTGAGATCTAGGAGATCTCCTATGCTTTGTCCACCCGTTGCTGTATAAGACGTACTACTAACGTAACTTCCGGAAGTATAAGCAACGTCAGTTGTTCCAGCAGTATGAACGATATCATCCAAAGTAAATTTGAATGAATATTCAAATCCAGCGCTGGCAGGTACGTGAGTGGCATTTTCTCCAAGACCCATCCCAAGAGACCTTAGGTAATCGCAATAATCTGGATCATTTTGGTCTGAGGTGGTTGAAAGTTTTGGGCGAATTCCCCAATATACTCTAAACTCGTTTCCGGCTCCGCCTTCTTCACCAGCAGCCCGGAGGGCTAGTTTTGGAAATTGGAACTTAACAGCCTCAACGGTTCTGAGTTCCGCCGCAGCAGTTGTAGTTGATTGACCTTTATAAATTACGGCATTGTCTCCAGATTGAACAGGAGAACCAGCATGGTCAGCCGCTAAATTGTAAGCTTTTATACTTGTGTCTCCACTAAGTAGTCCTATACCTTTTGGTCGGACTGGGCCATGAAAACCAACAGGAAGAAGCCCTGCAGCTCCACCAAGAACGACATCGTTCATTTCAACATAGAACAAATCAGATTGATTTTGATAATCGCCATAAGTTCTATATCGTTTATCGGAGTCGCTCCAAGTTAGATATTGATCTCCAATTCTTTTTGCGATGTAATTTGGAGAAGAAGGGTTCAAATTTAGGTTTGAGTATTTCTCTACAGCCTGGCCTGCCATGTTTAAGAAAGCAACAGAGAAGGAACCATATCCATCAATATTTGGATTGGTTGGCTCTTTGATGTCTTCGATGGCGATCATATAATTCTTTTGAATGTCCTCGCCAACATGCAAACACTTGAGGCGGAACAATTTTGTCTGACCTCCAGTAGCCGTCTTTTGAGATATAACCCAACCAGACTTTGCTTCGGTTGCACCTTTTCGCTGATATCCCCAATTCGTCGCTGCGGTAAGACCAGTCCCTAGAGGCATCAAGATAGCATATGTTTCCTCTGCCGCTGCGCCAGAGATTGTTACATTTTCTTCCAAGTGCCTGGTAAAACTTTCGCCAAGCCAGTAAGTTTTAAGATCAGCAGCATCAATCATTGTGCTATTGGTTAGTTGAGGGTTGGTGTTAAATACATTTCGGATATATTTAGAACTTCCTCGACTCAAATTGAAATTGACAGTCTCTTGTTCAACCCCAGATTCGTTATATACGGTGAGTTTGAACTCGCCTGCAGTACCCAATGATTGCTGGAGCTCCCCAGCGAACGTTGTCTCGGCGGACTCCCCAACACCTTTTCCGGTCAGAGCCAATGCTCCAGTAACACAGTAAAATACAGCAGCAAGAGAACCCGGTGACGGTGCTGTCCCAGCCCCAGTCAACGTGGTGCTACTGGCAACGATAGCTCCTGTGGAAGATACTAGGCCACTGGTTTGGTCGCCGGTTGTCAATTTGGCTATAGAAATAACGGCACTACCAGCATTGTATGAAACCGCCACATCAAGCCCAGAGGCTTCAATCTTTGCAGCCAATGCAGCCATATCACCTGCCGCAGTTTGAGGATCAGAGATTACAACTTCCGTCCCGCTACCGGCCAGAGCGCCTCCCGAAGTGTTGAATTCAAATTCAATTGTTGTGGTACCATCGTTAATCGTAACAGTGTCAGCATCGGCCACTCCACCTCCGCCGGTAAGTGTTGAATAAGTCAGATGCGCGGCATCTGTTGAATCGCACATGAAAAGACCATATGCCGTAGCATTGTTCCCTGTTGTGCCAATATCTTTGGAGTTAACCTGCCAACCAGCAAGACCGGTTGTAGCACTGGTATGTTGTTCTCCGGCAAGACGAACCATAGTGATCGGGGACTCTTCTGAAGCCAGCCAAGCTTGCGCAGCATAAGCAGCATAAGTTGGGCCAATTGTGTTCCCTTCTCTCCAGATATCTCCTTGTTGTCCAGTGCCGCCCGGAACGGGTGCTCCAAACACAGAAACGAAATCATCTAAATTTCTAATTTTAACGGGCTTGTTAGCCGGACCCTTGCGGGTTCTTCCTATAATAATCGGACCTTCAGCATCTCTCTCAGAGGGGATAAAACTCTGGTCTATTTCCCTCATTTCAATACCGGGTGATAAAAAATCAAATTTCTTAGCCATTGACTAACTCTCCTTATAATATATAATTCTTAATAAATAGTTACCGGAAACCTCAAAATCATTAAAAGTCTCTATAATTGTCATTATCGGACTCCCAAGGTTTTTCGTCTCCAACGATGGTTCTTTCACGAACCAATTTAACTTCCACGATTGTTTCTTTTGTAATAATCTTAGGGGCTTCGTCATTGACCCCATCGCCCAAGAGATATCCTAGGACTTTTACGGTGATTTTGGTTAAAAAAGCCCTCTCATCCTCACCTAAGTTAGCAAGGTTATTGGTTTGAGAGAAATCTGGCTGAATAAACACCTCATACTGGTGGCCATCGTGTTTTGCCAACATTGAGTTAATGTTCCCTGTTCTTGTTGCGAAAGGAGTCATTAGGTCGTTCATTTGTTGTTGATATTCGGTTCTCAAGGTGATTGTATATGTGGCAGAAACCCATACCGGGATTGGCATATAAGTTTCTTCATATACAATTTTCTTATTGTTGCTTGGATAATGATGTTGTTTGAATTTATCGTTTGAATAAGCAGAGGCTTGTTTTCTAGTTGCGGTTTGCGCAATTTCTTTCTTTACTAGCCTCTGGTGTTTTCTATATCCTCGAGGACCTGATGTATTTTCGAAGAGATTTGCTTGGTATCCACCCTTGAATGTTGGATCTTTTTCAAAAGACGTTCTCTCAACGGTTATAAGCGGCAGTTTTAGTTTTCCAACGCTGTCTCTTATTTCCTTGTTCTTGACATTAAAAGACCTCTCGGGGAATACCCACAGGACTGGTACCTTTTTGAAACCAGAGTTGGTTTTTGTATGGAGGTCGAAATCCTTATCAACCAAGCCGAATAAGGCTTGGTCAATTGTTTCTATAGTAGAAGGTTGTAATGTAACTTCTTTATTCGGCATTGAAAACTCCATCCCTTGCTCTTATACAATCGGCTATTATCTCAAATTTTGACTCAATTTGTCCAAACAGTTGCTTGGGCTCGTTAAGTTTAACGATTTCATAGTAAATATCGCCGTATCTTACAAAATCCCCTTCTCGGACGAAAACATTTTGATCTTCAGTCAATCTTCTTTTGTGAAATTTTGCAACAAGAGTGGTTTTTTTGTCTATACCTACGCTGTCCATAAATTGTGTTTCAATGCCGCCATACTCGATAAGAGCATACACTCTTATGGGGTGTAGGAAGTTCTTTTCCATGGCTTCGCCATAAAGAGGGTGGAAATTTGTTGTTTCTGTATCAATAGCGAAGTACAATACTTGCTGCCCGATGACTCTTTCGATGATTTCATCGTTAACCTGCTTTACTAGGTTTCTCTCTTTCTCTCCCAAGAACAGCGGTGGTGGTGCTTTTGTTGGTCTTTCCCAATTAGACATTGTGTTATCCTACAAATATTTTCATTGGCGTTTTGCCAACAATGGCATCGGTATTATCAACCATTGCCTTATCTACCTCTGCTATTTTAGAATATAACATCTCATCTAGTTGTTTGTTTAATTCTTCCCTTAGTGCAGATTGCTCCGTGGCAGCTTGAGATAACAAATCAGACGCATTTAAAGTAACATTGTCTCCCGGGATTGGAATACTACCACCAAATTTCCCACGAACTTGTCCTAAAGTCTCTTTCGATAACGCTAGAGAAAATCTGCGAATCCACTGCTGTCCCATTGAATTAATATTCTCAAACGGGATGTTTTCAAAAGGCAACGTGTTCATGTTGTTGACGCCAAGGAGCCCCGAATCGTATGAACCAGTTGCAAAAGCGTTGTTATCTTCTATAGAAAATCTAAACCAGAACGTTTCAGGTGAAACTGAATCGGGGGTGGGGTATAATCTAAGTTTGTTATCGTTTATCTCATAACTATAATGTGATGTTCTAGTATACAAGTGATCCTCGTAAGAAATCGCTTGGAGCTTGTTTTGCCATGCTGGGATTACTTGAAAAGTTGAATCATCAGAGTATTGACCGTAGTTATGCATATCACCAGTAACGTTTAAGCCCCCATAATATCCATAGAATCTCCACATTTGTCGAGGAGACATATAATAAACTTGTCGAATCTTAACTCTTTTATTGCCAACCATACCAGAATATGGCTTACCAGTAGTTGCTGCGTCTGTTTCTACTATTTGTTGCAAATCATAATCTTGCTTATCTGCTACCCTAGCAAAGGAGGCCGAATATATAGGCTCAGTGCCTCCGACAGTTGCCTCCGAGGAAAACCTATCAGCAACTCTAAAAGCGTAGTCAAACTTAAATTTGGGGTATTTAAGAGCCGTATCAGTACCAGTTAGTTCCTCACCTTTGTGATTGAAAGAACCCGTGGTGCCTCCGAGAGAAGAACCAATAGCGTTCCTTGCTTGATGCAAGTTTACAATATAAGAATATTCTAATACCGCTTCTTCATAATGATTATAGACGTTGCCTGCTGTGATTTCAATGTCCAAGACATCGCCACCAAGCCTTTTATATGTATAGGCTACTTGAGCAGCGGCGCCTGCTTTAAAGGCAGCACTACTTGTATAGTATCCAATGGCCAGCGAAGATGTAACCTGGCTCGTTGATCCGGTTGAGGTCAGGGTTATCGCACTGGCTGTAGATGATGGTGTTAAAGATGGAAATGACATTAAGGATCCTCCGCTATTTGTAATTAGTTAATACAAAAGGAAAACCTCCGAGGAAGAACCGTCGGAGGTAAAAGCATTACACACGCATTTTATTTTTCAGAGGAGATTGATTTAGACTTTGTATTTGTATTTGTTTTCCTTGCCCTCGTAGTTGTTTTCTTGCGAGGGGTTCGTTTTTTCGTTGTAGTTTTCTTTTTTGTCTCAACCTTCGCTACAACCACCGGTTCTTCAACGATAATCTTGGGTGCTTCTGTCATGAAAGCAGGTTCCTCGATTGTGGTGGGTGTTTCTACAACTGTCGTAGGTTGAGTTGTTTTTAATTCTTCAATTTTTTCTGAGTTTGTTTTTTGCGGAAGCAAGTTTGTTATCCCGTGCCGACGAGCAACCTCAGGAGAGATTTCCTCTCCCAACATAGTCGCCTTCTTAAGAAGTGTTCTTGCTCGCTTGTTACGTTTTCCCATTAGTCACCTCTGTTAAGTAACATCGGCTGCAGAGCGGCCATGAGCTAGAACAAGCCAGTTGGTGCCATCTGATATCATTTCCACTTGAATACCAGTTACGGCTCCAGCTAGAACAATATCCGCCGTACCGTTGATTTCAACTGAACTACCTGAGGCTTCTATACCATAACATTGGTCACTGTTTACACCAATTGTTACGTCATTAACATGTCCATTGACACGAATAACTTTACACCACCAACCTCTTCCAGCACTGGCAGCAGAGGGCAAAGTAACTGTTATAGCCCCACCACTTGAGTCAGCAGTAAAAATTGTTCCACAGTCAGAAACCGCTACTGTTTTACTAGCAGTAAGCGCTTCGATCTTCTTTCTATCCGCAGAGTATCTTCCTGATTTTGACATAATATAAATCTCCTTAAAATATCAATAAAATGTGTGGGCTCCTGCCCAATTCATAGTAAATAGTTAATAGAAAAAGAAAACCCCCAACCTAGAAGGAAGGGGGCATCTTTTTTGACACTCTAATCAATTATAGATTAGGATGCACCAGACTCACCAAGCATACCACGAATGATAACGAGGCCGTACATATCGGAACGAACCATTTTCTTGGCATAACGAGTCATCACTCCCTTACGAGGAACGAAGTCTTCAGGGCCGAAGATGGTAGGTGTGACTTGCAGTGGGACGTAAGGAGCATAAACATATCCGCTTTCGAGGAATGAAGAACCTTTACGACCTACTAGTACGAGGTTACGAGGGAAGTAAGGATCAACGATAACGTCGAACTTACGACTCAAGGAACCAGCCTTAACAGCGCCTATGTCGCCTTTGTCAGCGTCAGCAGTAACATTAGCACGGAATCCAGAAGTGAATTCGAGAATGTTAGCACCTTCGGGAGACACAACAACATAGTTAGCACCACCACGCAAAGTCTTGCGGTGGATTTGAGCAGAAACGTCATTGATAGTTTCAATGAGAGTCTCATACCATTCACTAACCGTACCGGTGAAGTCAGGAGCAGCTGCAGTAGCGCCCAATTCTGCACCAGTTGAACGGTTAACGAACAATCCTGGAGAACGAGACCAGTAGTAAGTAGCAGCAGTTGCGCCATTTACGAGGTCAGCAAGGATCTCACGATCGATTTCCAAAGCAATTTGCTCTGAAAGGATAGAAGTCAGTTCAACCTCAGCATCCAAGTTGTGGTAAGCATTCAAGTCTTGTCCCAATTCGGGAGTCCACTTTGCTTTCAACTTCTTGGTTTGTGCTGTAATAGCAGTTGAATCAACTTTGATGTCGATCTCGGGGATGTTTTCAGTGCCTTCAAGAGCGAAGAGATCACCAACAACAGCACCAACGGTAGTAGCAGCATCAATCTGATCCTTAAGAGGAAAAGTAAACTCTGCAGCAGTGAAGGCGACATCCAGCGCTGCTGCTGCCTGTGCAGTTGCCGCAGCGGTAGGAATTGTAAATACCAATCTGATTGAGTCACTAGTGGAATCCGCTGGTGTATTATCAGCATCCGCTGGGCTTACGCGATCAGACAACCGACGAATCTGAGTACCAGTGTTTGCTGATACGTTGGAAACTGCAGTATTAAGACCGGTACCAGAGGCTAGAAAGGCAGAAAGATTGTTAAAGTCCGGGTCACCTGTTGAGCAAACGATATTTGCTATGTCGATATCCAAGACAACAACTTTGTAAGTGCTATCTGTAATCGATAGGATGTCCGGATCGTATTTGATTCTCTTTGCGTTTGCCTCAGAAACGGCACCATCAAGTGCAAAAATCAAAGCTGTATTTTCAGCGGAGGCTGCCAATACAGCACTCAAGCTTCCACTAGGAGATGCATAAGCATAACCGGTAGAACCATCACGACCAGGTCCGCCGTAGCCGGCTTTTGTTGTGGCGTTGAGAAGACTAACGCCATCAATGATTTCAGAACCGACATCGTTAGTACCGTAGATTGACTTGTCTGGGGTATTACCCATACGAGGATCTGTATATGAACTAGTTCCAAGGCTTGGTGAATACACAAAGTCCAGGAAGAAGATCAGTCCACTAGGAAGGGACATAGGTTGAACGCTTACAAGATCGTTAGCGATCAGTCCGGCGAATACACGACGAACAATTGGGAATGCGACAGCTGCGAAGCCTTCAACATCACCTGCTCCAAGAGAAGAGCTTTCACGAAGAAGTTCCTTAGCTTGGTTTTCCAAAAGACGAGCCATAGTGCTCTTCTGATGGTCAGTTTGAAGGCCTTCAAGCAAACCGGTTTGAGACCATTTGTTAAGAAGTGCTTGGCCTTCTTGGGCTAGATCTCGGTTTACGATACCTTCGGTTAATTTTTGTACAATAGACATTTTATTTAACCTCCTTAAAGTTTTTTTATTTAATGCCTGCCAATTTTCTCATCTTATCAAAGAAAGGATCAGAATTTTGGCTTTCGTTTATGTTTTGTCTCGTATTCAGCATAGAAGATAGGTTTGATCGGCGGTTAACGGTTTCGTTCAGTGATTGAGGACCTTTTTGTTTCTGAGATCCCACTGTCGCCCGTAGCGTTTCATGTAAATTCTTAGCCTCTTTTGGAGACTCCGCGTTTCCGATGGCTTCGACAATTTTTGATTTTTGTCGCTCATTCAAGGAGGCATCATTTAAAGTGCGGTTTTGATAGAGAAGTTTTGCATTTGAAAGCAAAGTCTCCTCAAGTTTGTCATTCAACTTGTGAACAACGGACTCAAGTTTTTCATTTTGTTCCTTGAGTATTAAAAATGTTTGTTGGAATTGGTCGATTTGGACTAAGGCTTCTTTGAGATCTTCATCTTCTTTAGAATCCTCTTCCTCTTCTTCTAACACATGGGCTTCTTTAGCTTTCGCCTTGTCGGTTTCATATTCACGACTTTCCTCGGCGGTATCAACCCATCCTTTTTTGTCTTCGTCCATATCGACTTCTATTTCCTCTTCTAGTACGTCTTTGATAGCATCAACAATCTCTTGAAGTTGAAGTTCATCCTCATCTCCAAAAGGGTCATCTAAGCCCGCTTCTTCATCGCCAAGCGGCTCTTCCATTGGGGGCTCTTCGGAATCCAAGGAGAGGTCTCCTAGGGGCTCTTCTACGGCCGCTTCTGCTTCTTCTTGTTGGGCTAGAGATAATTCAATTGCATCGAGGTCAATTTCTACATTTCCATCTGCGTCAACGTTGTCTAGCATCGCGGTAAGGGTGACAGAAGAAGTTTCCCCGTAACGTGAATCCCAAGCCGGGGGTGCTTCAATTTCGGTAGGGGGAGCTGTGGATGTATCCATAGCAGCGTCCATTTCCTCTTCTTGAAGGATTTCATCTTCGGTGGCTTCAGACAAGTCTGACTCTTTTACCATGAAAGGTTTTCCATCGGACTCTGTCACGGTGACATTACCTTCTTCGTCGGCTTCATGGATAACCTCGACGGTTCGACCTTGATATATGCGAGTTTCAACGATGGTATCATCCAGCATTGTTTTAACCGCTTCTTTAATTTGAGGAGCATACTTCTCAATAATTGATTGTTCTGCGTTTTTGAGAGCAGCCTCACGTAGTGCTGCAGCATCTACAATTGCTTGTTCTAACATGTTAGACATTAACATATCTCCTAGATATACTATTATTCTTATTAAATAGTGTTCTTGTCAAGAAAAGGAACAAATGGTCTATTAGAGTTTTTGTATGGTAAGGTAGGTAAGGTGTTTTCCGCTATGTAGACTTGTTCCACTTTCGCTACTAGCTCGAATGTTTCTAAATGTTATCTTTACTTCATCGCTTCCACTGAGGTGTGCAATTCTGTCTAAACGATGTGTGTGTGCGGTGGTTTCCGCCGCGCCACCCGGAAAATAATTCCTAAAGGCGATGGCTCCATGGTTTTCCGCCCAAGAACAAGAAGATGAAATTCTAACTTGGTATTGCGTGGTGTCTGTGTTCATATTTTGTTGATACAATGAGAGGTTTATAAAGTAAAAACCTTCCTCGGGCGCTGTAAAAGTAGAGGTACCAGTATTAAAGTCGCTGCCGCCGAATGTACTTTTCAAAACACTATTAAAAGGGACAGTTTGAAATTCATTAGCACCAGAGGTATTATAAGCAAAATCGGAAGATAGGTGTGTCATTAAAACTTCTGAATTGGCGCTGGCAC
>Ga0080013_1000699_pt1 | contig 46519 bp, 36 predicted proteins | sample ETNvirenome_6_85_FD_69236 | JGI IMG/M metagenome (GOLD analysis project Ga0080013, IMG submission 69236) | Marine viral communities from the Pacific Ocean - ETNP_6_85 (SPADES assembly) (version 2) | ecosystem: Environmental > Aquatic > Marine > Oceanic | place: Pacific Ocean | collected 2013-06-19
GATGGGATTATCAACAGGCTCTACGGTGTGGAATGGAAAAGACATATGCTTGGATTGCAGAGCAGGTAGAAAATGCATGAGTTAACCAAATTAGGGCGCAAATATGGTACCGACAAAGCGACAACTCACACTTTTACCGAGCGTGTTTATGGCCCCCTATTTGAGGAAATAAAAGAGAAGCCCATAAGCTTATTAGAGATAGGAGCCGGTAAAGTAGGTGGCTCGTCTAAGATGTGGAAAGAATATTTTACTCAAGGGGAGATTTATTGTATGGATCCCTTTTTTCTGCCCGACCAGGAGGTTACTCTTTCGGAGTTAGAGGGACTAGACATTCATGTTATTCGGGGCAATCAGTTACATCGCGAAGACCTTTTGCGGTGCGGTGAAGCATGTCTGACTGGATATGATTATATTATTGACGACGGCGCCCATATGCCCGACGCAATTCAGATTAGTTTGGGGACGCTTTTTCCCTTTTTAAATTCTGGGGGATTCTATATCGTCGAGGATCTTTCCACCGCGTCTCGTCGCGGCCATAATTGGGAGGAGACTAACGTTAATTTGGATAAACTGGATTCTAAAGGATTAATGAAGGCGCGCCATGTTCAAGAACACACTCTGGAAGAGGCGTTTACTGTCCTGGACCGCGCCAAGCAGTGGTTATCGAAGACGCTGACCCCGACAGAATGTGCCTACCTGGTAGAAAATATTCAGGATTGGACCATTCTCGATGACGGCGGCCGCAAAAACAATATTTGTATTATTAAAAAGAAATAAGGAGGTAATAATATGGCTAAATGCTTAGTAACAGGACATAAAGGATATATTGGCTCTCGCCTTTACGGCGAATTGATTGCTCAAGGTCATGAAGTGATGGGAATAGATTTAAAGGATATCGTTTCTCATGATGTTATCACATCTTTGGCGGAAGGAACTGACGGCTCATTTCATCCCCATTATATTAACTTTGAGCCCGAGTATGTTTTTCATTTAGCTTGTTGGCCACGGATAGGCTTGTGTTTAGAAAGTCCTGTGGAGACCATGTACAACAATGTAATGGCCGGCTCGGTTCTTTTAAATTTCGCTCGCAAATGTAAGTCGGTTAAAAGAGTAATTTATTCTTCGTCATCGTCGGTGATGGGGAACGGTGATGGTCCGACAAACCCCTATGCACTACAAAAGCTAATTACCGAGAAAGAGTGCGGCATATATTCCGAGGTATATGGGCTAGATACGGTATGTTTAAGATATTTCAACGTGTATTCAGAAGACCAGCGCGCTGACGGACCGTACGCTACAGCAGTCGCGAATTGGCGCCGCGCCATTTTGGAGGGCGACACTCCGTTTATTACAGGCGATGGCGAACAGCGACGTGATATGATTCACGTTAGTGACGTAGTAGCTGCGAATATTCATTGTATGGAATATAATGACCGCTTTGATGGGGCTGTTTTTGATGTAGGAACGGGAGAGAACATTTCTCTTAATGAAGTAAGAGAGATAGTTCAAGTATATCATGATGTAGAGTTTGATTATGTGGCCGAACGCCCCGGAGAGGTGGCGACAACCCGTGCTAATACAGAGTCATTGTCAAAGTATGGGTGGGATGCTGCAATTGATATTCCGGTCGGAATTCACCGGTGTTTTAATATTGAAGGAGGTCACCATGACTAAAGAAGTAATTGGCATAATCGGTCAAGGGTTTGTGGGAACAGCTATTCGTGAAGGTATGAAGAATCATTTTACTATTGAAACGTATGATAAGTTTAAAGCCAATGTATCTACATGTTCATCTCTAGAGGATGTCTGTGCGAAAGCCCATATTGTTTTCACATGTCTTCCTACGCCGATGAAACGAGATGGATCTTGCGATTTATCGATTTTGGAGGGGGCTGTACGCGCCATTAATTCCTTTGATTTAGGAAATATCGTGGTCATTAAATCAACAGTGGTACCGGGTACGACCGCGCGACTTAATGAGGAGTGCGCCAATGTTGACATTGTTTTTAATCCAGAATTTCTCACGGAAGCCAATTATATTGATGATTTTAAAAATCAAAATAGGATTATTATTGGAGGCCCTCGTCCCGCCACCACCATCATTAAAAATATGTTCCGTAAAGTATTTCAGAAAACCCCTATCGTGAAAACAGGATCCAACACAGCCGAATCAGTAAAATATTTCATTAATTGTTTTTTGGCGACCAAGGTAAGTTTTGCGAATGAGTTTAAACAGATTTGTGAGCCAATCGGGGTGGATTATGATAAGGTGGTAGAGTATGCTTTATATGATCAACGGATCGGCCCAACGCATCTTTCGACTCCGGGCCCAGACGGCCTCAAAGGTTTCGGGGGCTCATGTTTTCCTAAAGACTTAAATGCATTACTATATTTTGCTAGAATGAACGAACTAAATCCTACAGTTCTGCAAGGAGTGTGGGAAAAAAATCTTGAAGTTAGGCCCGAGAAAGACTGGGAACTTCTTAAAGGAAGAGCAGTCTCAGAAGAATAAGGAGAAAAAAATGAAATTATCTAACCAAGCAGTTGGCGCCCTGATGATGGCGCTTCAAAAATCTCTAATGGAACAGAGCGATATAGTGCCAGTTCTACAGGAGATGAATTTTCAGGTTGACCCTGAAGATGCCAGCCAGTCAGTGCTGGTGGTGACAAATCCTCCGGTGGTTTCACTCGAAGGAGTCACACTAGAAGACAATGAAGAACATCTAACCATGGAGGAAAATTAAGATGGCAACCACACGAAAGACACAGAAGAAAACTAAAGGGAGCAGCGCCCCCGGAGGGCAGAGTATGGGCCGCGGCGCGGTCCGTGATCTTGTAGAAGAGGTCTTACGCGGCGCACTACGCACGCAGGCGCGGGAATTAGAAAAACATCTCAATGATATTGATACGCGATTGACGGCCCTAGAGAAACGGTAGGGTGCCTCGATACGAATATCGATGCACTTCGTGCGACGCCCTCAGTGTACTTTTTCATCTCTCTGAAGAAAAAGCACCGCCATGTCCTCACTGCGAGAACGAGGGAACTCTTGTTAAGTCGTTAACTACTTTTACTACGTCGCGCCGTTCTAAACCGACGACGCGTGTGGGCACCGTTACGGAAGAGTTCATCCAAGACGCGCGTGAAGACCTTAAACAACATCGTAGTGATCTAGATAAGGAGCGATAATGTTAACCTATAGTCTATTAGTACTTTCTTTCGTTCTTAATATCTTTTTATTGTGGTATGCACTAAAGTTACTCAAGAAATTTTATTTTATATCTGGTGCATTAGCAGATCTTTTTTTAACCACAAAGGCATTTCGAGTTTTTGTGAGCTCTCTTTATAGTATGGATAGTTTTCGTGGGGAGCCCATTATCCAAGAACTCTTGCAGCGCATTAGAGAAGTAAATTTAGAGGTAGAAGAATTTCGGGACATATTTCAATATACTTTAGACACAGAATTAGAGGAGGAGCTTAATGTCGCGGACGAAGAAGCGCAAGAAGTCAACTAAAAATTATTATTTTACACAAGTTCATGAAGATGCAATAGTAAAATACGCAAACACTGACGATAGGGAGCTAAGATCCAAGTTATATATTGAATATATTCAGCCGGCTTTTGACCAGATGGTTGATAAAATTATATATACGTATCGTTTTACAACTCTTCCTAATATAGATTATTTAAAATCAGACTGCAAAGTGTGGCTTACTACAATTTTAAATAAATATGATCCTTCGAAGGGATCGAAAGCTTTTTCCTATTTTTCGGTTGTTACAAAGAATTGGTTCATTCATAAGGTTAAAAGAACCCAAAAAAGGAACCAAACAGAGATATTTATGGAGGATATCTTAAACGAGCTTGATGAAAACCTGGTCTCGCGAGAAGCAACCTATCTGCAGCAGCGATCAGAGATGGAGTTTTGGAACTCTTTGGACAAGGAGATCCATACTTGGGATGCTTTTATGCTTAAAGAAAATGAGAAAAAGGTTCTTATGGCGGTTCGTATTTTGTTGGACTCGGCGGATACAATCGAAATTTTTAATAAAAAAGCTATTTATTTATACTTGAGGGAGATCACCGGCCTTAATACAAAACAGGTTGTAAATAACCTTAATAAATTGAGAAAACGATATAGGGCTTTTAAGGAAAAATGGGAAAACGGCGAAATCTAAATTTAGATGAGTATATAGAAGAAACGACCACCAATATCCGCGAGGACCGGGCGATGGCAAAGTCGTTGCTAATGGATGCACTTAATGATATGAAGTTATCAGATTCTTCGCGACGCGAATTGGGACCCATCGCCGCGAAGTATATAGAGAATCTACAACGATCCAACGAACAGTTGGTTAAGCTAGCGGCTCTCCTTCAAAAACAAACATCTCACCAATTCGGCCTAACATCTGATGATAAAGAACAATTATTCGATCTTTTAAACGAAGGATCAGAGGAGGATACGAACAGTGGCTAATCCGTTAACACTAGCAAACTTAAACCAGGGAACCCTAAACAACGTAGGTGACTCCAGTGATCGAGGTACGACAGGCGATCCGCGACGTACTACTAATCTCCGCTCCCTTCGCCGCACAACTCAAGATGCCTATGCTCCTAATGCTCTCGGCCATCGCAATAGTTATAATGGAATTGTGGTAGCCTCTTATGACAGCACCGCCCCTGGTCCCACAAACATCGGCGCCCGCATGGAGCAATATACGGATAATCTTACAGCGAATGATCACCTCAACCGCTACCGCGCGGCCGGTGCGGCCCATGAGCAAGAGGGCGCCCAAGAAGCCGCGACCGAAGCCGCCGGGGACTTCGTGAGCATGACGCAGAAAGAAATGAGCTTAAGATACATATATAAGGTGTTCATCCCTGAGCTTGACCCTCGCCCAGTCCCCGGCTTTGGAAACATCAAGGATCCCGTTACACTGTCGCTTCCCGAAGTTCAGGCCGACATACCTGGCGGCATGGGTGCCATAGCTAACGGGACTCTCGTGGTTGTAACTTATGAAAATGCTGAAAATCTGTATAACCCTCGTATTACTCGAATCCTCAAAGAAGGAATTCAAATTCAGGATGAGCCCTTTTCTAAACGGGTGGGGGGAGGGTCCGGCGGCGGCGGACTTGCCGCAGGAAGCGGAAATTATGGTAGCCCATCTGGGAATTCCGCCGGGATGCCGGTGGGTGGTGAGACTCTTATAACTTATGATCCCAACAATTATGACCCGGAACAGGAAGTCCGGGATTATAAGGGCCGACTTGTACCAGTCACGGAAGCAGAATGTTTGACTCGCGATAAAGAACATCATATCGGCAAAAAATGGGGCCTCCTGAGCCAGAAGGGCTCCGTAAAGGTTGCAAAGTTCCCCGGCGATGAGTATCTTCCCGCAATGAGAAATGTACATCAGGATCTGATTAATCGACTGCGCCAAGCTGCTAAAAATATACGCAAGAATGGCGGTCAATATGCTAATTTTAAATTTAAGCCCTTCGGCGATAGTGGCCGAACGTTTGCGGGCCAACGAAAAGCTTATTTAGTAAAAGGGGTCCCGGGCCCAGCAACTAAAGTGATCCGCCCCGGCAAGTTCGATTCGAGGGGGAGGCAACTGTACAGTTGCCCCGGCCCGGGCTGCAAATGGGGGAGGAAAAAAAAATCCAAGCATTGGCGATACGACCCTGCGACGTGGGGCACAGGTAAGGAGAAGGCACTCAAAGGGGAAGGTACCTACAGTACGAAGAAGGACTATCATGGCCGAGCCCTGTTCCCAGGTGAATCCTCCGTAGCTCACCCGTGTAATGGTTTTCATACAGAAGGACAGGCCGTCGATTTAAACCAAGGCCAAATAAAAGCCGATGTTTTAGCCCATGGCCCAATTTATCAGGGTTTATATGATGCGGGGATGCGCCGGCTGTTCCGCGAGTTCTGGCACTGGGGCGTTGGCCCGACAAATCCCGGCAAAACGGGCCCCCCCAAGACCACCCTCAAGGCGCCGTACCTTAACAAGGAGATTAGAAACCACCACAGAGATCATGTTTTCGCAGCCACGGGTGTCAGCCCGGGAGACACTTTCCGTTCCACCGACAAGGCCAGGGCCCGGTACGACCGCGAGATGGCCTGGACATAGACCTAGAAGGAGTTTAGGAAATAACAAATGGGAAAAACTACACGCGCAATTAATCTTAGCAAACTGCCACCCACCACTCGTGCTTTTTATGATGGGCTCGATGCGGTAGGCAAGGCACACTTTTTTGGATTCGGCGATGGCTCGCGCTCAGATTTCGATGTGCCCGATTATATTACTACAAACGTAGAGGACGTAAGAAGCAAAGGGAACTCTTTCATAGTATTGGGCCTTGACCGCCCTAATAATATTTTATCTGGCTTTGGAGGTCAGCGCAATAGTCATTGCGCGGCGATCGATATTGTAGCGGGCCGTTTGGGCAACCTGGCAGCTAAACAAGATGGCGCCGGCAAACTTAATTTGGTGGATCCGAATTTTAAATTAGACGCAGCCCGGATATATCTTTCTCAAAGATCTAATCCCGATTATCATTTTGGACTTGCTGCAGGCACCGTCGGAAACACAACTTTGAAAAGCCCGCGAAGTACGGTGGCCATGAAAGCTGATACTTTACGTTTTATCGCAAGAGAGAACATTAAACTTGTTACGAAAACAGATCGTAAGAATTCTCAAGGAGGGGACCTCACTGATCTGGATAAGTCGTTATTCGGGATTAATCTGATAGCCATGAACGATGACCGACCGGGCGCCCTACAACCACTTGTTAAAGGAAACAATCTTAATGAGTGCCTAAAAGAAATCGTGGCGTCTATCCATACCCTCCGCGGGCTGTTTAAAAATTTTGTTACATATGATAGAGAACTCACTCAAACACTTTTAACTCATAAACACTATTCTCCCTTTTTTGGAATTCCTACTTCACCCAGCTTGGATGAATTGGTGCCAAAGGGAGTAGAAGTATTGATTAATAAGATTACTAATGTTGAAGTCCAACTGGAAACTCACGGTACATCTTTAGTAGGAGTTCAGCAAAATTATCTAGAAGCACCGGGGGGGGCCGAAACGGTCGACATCGGGGGCGGGGGACAAAGTTTATTTATTTTAAGTAAGTACAACCACACCAATTAAGATAAGGTTGTTTAAGAGGGTAAACTAGGAAACATTATGAAACGATACAAGGGCGAAATATTTAATATTCCTTTTTATGAAGCCAAATCAGAGCTGTACCGAGTAAAATTACGTATTAAAAAAAATAAGCTTGACGATCCGGACAATACGGAACCAGGTGATTTTACGTCGGCCGACATGCAGTATATTAAAAAACGTGCTGTACGCCGGTTTGTAACGTATTTTTTCCCTGAATTTTATGCTTACTTGTATGATGAAACAGCTTTTGCATTAATGACTAATGCAGATATCACTGTTGCTGAAGAGCTCATCGAAGATCTAACGAAGCGTACGAACGTAGAGGGAGTGGGCAGTATGGGCGCCTACCCCGCTAAATGGCTTATGATTTGTACTGTTTTATACCCGGTACAGAAAAAACGGCAGCAGCTAATAGCTGCCGAAAAAATGCCTTCATATGAAGAAACATTAACATTTTTTAATACCCAACAAGGCAATACCGGAATGTCGTCAGCAAGTACATTTGATGTAGCGCATTTGGGGAAAACAAATAAATCTTTGAACGACGGCCTCAAGACCTATAATCAACAAATGCAGGGCTTTGAGGGTCAACTTAATATTAATGTAGATTTTAATATTTTGCAATTAAGCACAAACGCCGTTCTCAATAAGGCTATAACTATGTTGTCCAGGCAACTAAATGTGGGAAAACCTTCCTATGCTTTTAGTGAGGCCGACACCATCACTATTTCGTTTGGGACGCAATCCCGAGAGGGCGCCCCCGATCGTCTTGCAATTGTGCGCATGGATTATCTTCTTGTTGAAGACTCTCTCGGATCGCGACCAATGACTATAGGTTATATTTCTCAAATGAAATATAACAACAAACTACGCGATCCCCTCACGCTTGCTGTTCTCAAAAATTATGAGCTGATGCTTGAAGCTGTGAATACCAGCGGCCCATTGGGGATGGGTTCTAATAGTGGTTTTTCATTTATGGAATTTTTGACTCACCCCGAAGTGACTGGTTCTTTGGGGCAGATGGGTAGCATCTTCGACACTCCTCCCCCCAACCTCTTCAAAGAAGCAGAAAATCTTTTTATGGAGGCGGCCAAAGAATTTGAGCTTATCGATATAACCAACACCGAGGCACTCGAAAAAGGATTTAAAACTGCTTTTAACTCAGCTGAACTACGGTCTCTTAAGATAAGGGTGGCGGACAATCCGGAGGTTTTTGCTGCCGTGCAAGCGGCAAATGTGGAGAAGGCTTTGGATGCCGCCGTGGATATTTCCAAGAAGCTAGACAATATCTTACAGAACGGCCCCTTTGCGTTTGTTGAAAAAAATCCTGTAATTGACCGATTGTTTAGAGAACTGGGGATTGAAGAACTCGCTAAAGAAGCTGTGATGTGTTTAATGATGGGGCTTAATATCTCCATCAGCCGAGTAACACAAGCAGTCCAGAAATCCTTATCTGAAATTAAATCGTCGCTCTATTACCCCCCAACACTCCCCCGCACTTCGATTTCTAAGCCCAAGATTGATCCAGATCAGTTTCAACTTTTTTCGATTGGTCCAGAGATCTGGAAAGAAATTTTACAAATCGTTGTCGACACACTCCAGCAAGCTGCTATAGAAATAATTAAAAAGTTGGCCGAGATTCTGAAGTTTGAGTGTCCATTTACAAATCCACGTGCCCAAGATGAAGGCGCGCAAGATATTGTGGCGATGATAAACCCCATCAACCCCGGGCTGCTTGGGGGGCCAGGTTCCCCCCTGGATCAGATTGCGAACACCCGAGCAATCACTCCTGAAGAGTTGTCCATTTATTTAAGGGCCCTTTCTGGAATTCTTACATCAACCGAGATATGTATCTTGTTTCAGGCTAGCGAGCGCTCTAATATGTCTGGTCCTTTGATGGATAAAATGATTGAGTTTAATGAAGAATATCCTCACCCTTACATTCGTCATGAGCTTGTAAGTTGGTCGTCCATGACGGCATTCATAGCACAAGTATCTCAATATGTGGACGTTACCGAACTCTGTAATGAAATTGCCAATGAGGTATATGTGCTAAACAAAGAACGCATAGATATATGTTTGGCGCCCCGAGATCCTCTTACAGGAGATATGATAGAGTTGGTTGATATTTTCGAGAATGGACTCCAGCTTCAAATGCCTGAGATTAATCTGGATTGTCCGGACCGCGATAATTTTCTTAATGACCCCACTATCACGGTGGCAATTCCGGAAGTCTTTTCGACGTTGACTCACACTGTTGCAACACAGTTTAACGAATCTGTGGGCTCCGTTAAAAATATATTATTGGAGCCACGTATGGTGACTGGTACCGGCGGCTCCAATATTTTTTCTAATTTAGTCGATGCCGAAGTTGACACAAGTAGTCTTGGCGAATTGGATCCTAGATTTTTGGAGAATATTGTAAAGGTTCTCGACACGATCGCTTCCCTGGATCTTGAACAGTGTGAGATAGATTTATCCACCATTGCTGGATTTGATGTTGCGTCGGCTGCCGAATTTGCAGCAAATATTACTAACGTCATTGCTGGTGTTTTATCAGATCCGGAATTTTTAGATAGTATTGAAGGTGTCCGGGATCAACTGGAAAGCATGAAGCCCGAAGATATTGTAGCTGGAGGCCCCGGCGGCGGGGGCTTAACACCTTTTGCTTCCTATCGATTTAATGTAAACTATTTGAGAGAGTTTATCAATTATATTAATATAGGCGAGACGACCTATGCCAACGGGCGTGTTGCGATTCCCTTACATTTTGGCTCCAGCGTGGGGGACCCTCCCCCCGAAGAGGGCGAGTTCCAAGCCATGGAAGCCGACCTAACACAGTTCCAGCCCATTCATTTGAATTTTAGCTTTCCATTTCTGGCGCCATATAGTTTTGGTGTTCGGCCTCCTTCGATGGTTTCAGGAGCCGAAGTTAGCGGCGTCGGCCAAGTCGACCCCATTACGGGTATCCCAGTCGGCCCAGCCAGTTGTACCCGAACAGAACAATTTATAGCATCACTGATATATCGCGTGTTGATGATTAGTGTTGGCCAAGGATCGAGTTATGGTTTTGGGGAATATGCGGACAATCCCAATATTACAATACCCAATTTTGAAACTATATCCCCTCAAGCCTTTAAGGAGTTACGTTTTGCATCGCAGGCCACTCATACAATACCCTTAAAGAAACTAACTCCCGTTCTACTAGACGCAATTAAAGCATATTTTGCTATCTATGGGCCAGAACTTCTGAACGCCGGCATATATGTGATGATCAAAAGAGATTATGAAGAAGAGAATAATTGTGCTTTAACATTTTTGGGCCCCGACGCACTTGAAATTCAATATGTACAGTATGTTAATGAAGCGATAGAATCTTTTTCGCCTTCGGAACTTGAAACGAGCCGCAGCTATCTAGAATTGATATACCCGCGCGAGCTACCAGAGACTCCTAATTTAATTATGAATTTTCATTCGTCAGGGGACCTAATTCCCGAGGAATCTTTTTCTACATATATTAGTTCAAGTGCCACAGAACAGGCCTTTGAAACACCAACATTAAATGAACAGAATGTTTATTTGAAACCATTTGTAGACAAGTTTAAGTACGCTTTATTTGAGGCAGACCCCAGCAGGAACCCATCCCCACGCCCCACCGGGTCTGGAGACAAAGCTTCTCTTGGTTTGTCGGCATCCCAGAAGCGCGAGGTGGAGAGCAAACATTTTCCTATTGTGTATGCCCTTCTGGTAGATGGGATGTTTGATTATGTAGTTCGTAATGGAATATTCGACGCGGGGACACTGCAATCTTTAAGCCTGTTCCCGAATCCTGATTGTCCTCCGCATCAATCTGGCGACCTATTAGATATTAAAGGAATTTTTCAACAAATGCGTGAAGAATATGTGGAGGCCGCGTGTAGCAGAAATCGAGAAGGGATGCCCCTCCGCGTGATCGTTCGGGATATTATTAAATATGGACTGTATCTCTTGTTGTTCCAAACTCATGTGGCCGAGGTCGTCGTTAAAAATATTTTTGTTCTCTCTGCATTTAAGGTGGGGGAGATAATGCGGGACAAAGAGGGCTTTGTGTTCAAATATATTAAGAGTCAAATTAGGCTTTCAATTACGCGATTCCTCGATACTTTGGAAGCATCGGGAACGATAACCATGCGGGAAGATCTGGTCGCCTACTTCAATCGCAAGATTAGCCGCGACCTGGTATCAAATCAGGGGGGCATTACTTATGGAGATAATAGAATCGCCTTTCCTAATAATACTCTTTTTGCGAACCACTCATATCCAGCCACCCCCCCTGTATCCGAAGAAGAGAACGCGGCCGCGAATGCTCGTCAAGCTTCCGCCACCGGCACCGCCACTTTTGAGGACATTATAGACTATATGTTAGAGGATAGATTAATTATTGGTGGAACGGCCATTAATAATATATTGCGCTTCGCTCTTCCGGACAACGACCCGGTTTCTCTAAATGAAGCATTTTTGGCTAGTATCCCGACCTATACGGTGCCCGAAGATGGGCGTAATTTTGTTACGTCACGTGCTAAATCTATTTTTGGGGAAGAAGAAGGTGTGTATGAGGTGTTTTTCACGCGCAGACGCCAAACGGAGGGAGTACTTAGTCGCCCGCGCGCACGTATAAAGTTGTGGTATTACTACGGTGGAGAAGATCCTCGCGCTGTCAAGATATTCCAGTTAGCTGGTTCAATTACATCAGGAGACGAGCCGAAGGGACTTATTGATGCGTTGCGAGATGGCGATATTGTGGCCTCGGTGTCCTCGGGTCCTGGTCCGGGCGGATTTGACGACCCGCCCGCAGAGGGCCCAGGCGCCCCCGCTGGAGTTCCAGGGGTGGGAGTCTAATGGTTGACGTAAGCACTTTGTTACCTCTGTACGACTCGCCTCACTGGGAGCCTATTGCCGACGCACAGGGTCTGAGTTCTCGATGGCAGGCTTATAATCTGGTCCTTTATGGCGACACTGACCCCGGTGTAGACACAATGGATTACCGTGAAAATGTCGTCGGCGATAATCCCAGGGCCCTGAAGAAACGTCTGAAGTTATCGGGAGCGGAATCTGGCGACCCAGATCAGGTTTTGGACGGCAAGGTTGCTGATATTGGAGACGTTAACTTCGAGGTTGGAGTTAATCTACGCTCTACGTGGTTCTGGCGTCTTAAGGAGTCCAATAGAGTATTAAATTGGGCCCGGAATGTTGGTTTGACGTCGGAGGAGTGGGGGACCTCTACTTATCGACCTCGGACCGAGCTTGATTCATGGAGTAAAACTGATTTTCTCTCATATAACCGCGGCTCCCGGCCTGACCTTAAATATAACGACAATCATACTCCCGATCTTTTTGTTATACACGAAGATAGTGGAATAGCATTTGTTCCGTATAGTATAGTCGTAAAGATTGTATCTCTTCATAATAAACTCTATGGAACGTCGCTGAAGGCTACCACGCCGGATCGAAGTGTTTTGCGCACCGATAACACAATCTACCGATGGATTTTAGATAATGTGCGAGCAGGCCTTGCTGCGCTAGAATATTTAATTGAATTTGCATATCCCCCTGGACCTACGGATGAAGAGGCTCTCGAAGAAATAGAAGATCTCACGGAAGAAGCGGAATTAGAAGAGGGGGTAACGGATTTTATATTAGAAGCCCTAACTCCTACCGAGCGTGAGCAAATCATTGAAAAAAAGGACTATAAAACCTATTTTTCTACTACCTTTAATAAAGAAGTAATTACTAGCCTTCCTCTAGTACAAAATTTCTTTTTAACCGCCAAACATTTTCAAAATATTGGGGATGCATTTGCCACCACTAACCAACTAACATCAGAAATATTAATCTCTACGATTCGTAATGCTGACGGATGGAAAGCGGAGCCGTCAACGGCCGGCCCTCCGAGCACCGTACCGGCCAACAATACTGGTGCGATACCAGATGATCGAAACCTGTCTGGCGCCGCCAAAGATTTTATTTTGAAGATGCTTATTATGACGCCCATTAATATTCTTAAGGGGATAGTCGAGCTGATAGACCCTCATGTTGCGATCGCCAAGCTTATTAAAACGGGTACTGGTTTTGCTTTTAACCAATTAGAGACGCCGCTGGGAGTTGCCGCCGCAGGGATTAATACAGCGCGCAAAGAAATGTTGATCACCGAAGAAGAAAAGGAGGCTTTTGTGGGTCTCTCCGGCAACGATCTCCTTAAACTTATCCTATGTGTACTGGATTTGGCCATGAAGCAGCTGCCGAATCCCGCCACCGGCGAACCCCCGCCGGAAAATTTCCATCCGCGTATTACTGAAATGGGGGTAGATTTTACCGGGACAATCTCGGGAATGTTAATGATCCCGCCGTCGCCATTAGGGATAATTTATTTATTATTGGGACTAATTAAAATACCGCCGGATGAAATGGGTACAACCCAAGATGTTATAGACGTTACGGCGGAGGATGACTGCGATGACAATGAGCCTGGATCAGAAGAAGACGAGGATTAAGCAATGAGTACTGGATTATCAGTATCTCTCCCTCTGGTGATGAGCCCAACATTTGGGGCCTACCACTTGAATACCACCTTTGCCGAAGTGGCCAAACAGAATTTAAAAATGTTGATACTTACGGTCCCCGGGGAAAGGATTATGGATCCCCATTTTGGAGTAGGGCTTAAGACATTTTTATTTGAACAGCAAGATTCTGTTACATATTCAAGGCTAACGGATAAAATTTTGTCCCAAGTAGCAACTTATTTGCCCTATCTTTCCGTAACAGATATCGACTATGGGATTCCAGAGAATAATCCTGACTTCTTCCCCTATGATCTGACTATGAAAGTTAAGTTTACTATAAAGCCGCTGCATATGTCTGTTATATTGGATTTAAGTAAGAAAATTTAGATAAGTGAGAAAAGAGGATGAGTAAAAAATTAATACCTATTGATTATACAAGCCGCGATTTTGATTCAATTCGCAAAGATCTAGAGAATTATGCTAAACGTTATTATCCCAACACTTATCGGGATTTTAATGAAGCATCTTTTGGTTCTCTAATGTTGGATACAGTAGCCTATATCGGCGATATCCTTTCATTTTATCTTGATTATCAAACTAATGAAAGCTTTTTAGATAGTGCTATTGAATATACAAATGTAGTACGTTTAGCCCGACAGATGGGGTTTAAAATAGATGCCAGCCCTTCTTCTTATGGTGCTTTGACTTTTTATATTGAACTTCCCGCAGATGGGAGCGCTTTAGGGCCGGATCTTGCATACGCCCCCGTTCTGCGCGCCGGCTCAACATTTTCTTCTGTGGACGGGGGCTCTTATACCTTAGTTGATGATGTGGACTTCGCGCAAACGACCAATCAAGTGGTAGCCGGGACGATTGCTGCAGGTCTTGGTGGTGCACCTACCACATATGTAGTCCGCGCCCAAGGTCGCGCTGTCTCTGGCCGCGCCGGCTTTCAGGAGACGACGGTGGGATCCTTTCAGCGTTTTTTGCGAGTTGATTTGGAAACCGCTAATATTGCAGAAGTGACCACCGTGACTGATAGTGAGGGGCACGAATATTATGAGGTAGACAATTTATCACAGAATACTATCTATAAAGCCGTACGCAATAGTGATACCGCGACTAACAATACTGTTAAGAATATAATGAAGGCATATCCGGTATCTCGGCGCTTTGTGGTGGAGCACCAAGGAGATCGAACATATTTGCAATTTGGTTATGGATCGGACTCAGAGCTTCTCTCCGAAGCTGTTCTGGATCCTTCGAATTTGGTTTTAGATCTTACCGGGCGAAATTATACCACAGATACTGGTTTTGATCCTACGAAGCTTATTAGTAGTGATAAATTTGGAATTGCTCCGGCTAATACTCTACTACGAATTGGGTATCGAGTGAACACTACGCGCGATGCTAATGCAGGCGTCAACTCAATAATTAATTTGAGTAAGCCGATATTTAAATTTCCAAATCAGGGAGCTCTAGATGCCGGCTCTCGGACGACTGTGATGGGCTCCTTAGAGGTAACCAATGAGGCGCCTTTCGTGGGAGATGTATCGCTTCCTTCCGCGGACGAAATTAAACAGCGAGTATTTGGCTTCTTCGCTACCCAAAATCGCGCAGTAACTGCACAAGATTATGAAGCCCTGTGCTATGGACTCCCGGCCAAATTTGGAGCCATTAAGCGCGCCACGGTTGTCAGGGATTTTGATGAACTCAAGCGAAACCTCAACATTTATGTAGTCTCAGAGAGCACAAGCGGTAAGCTCGTGGCGGCAAACGTTACTCTCAAAAATAATTTAAAAACGTGGCTTGCACAATATAGAATGATTAATGATAATGTAGATATTTTAGATGGTGCTATAGTAAACTTTGGACTGAGATATAGTATAAGTATAGATCCTGGCAGTAATAGATTTACGGTTATTAATAAGGCAAACAAGGCCTTGTCCGATTTTTTGTTGAGACACCAATACTCTATTGGCGAAAGTATTCATATAACAGCCTTTCATAAAATCCTCCAAAAAGTAGACGGAATAATTGATGTACGAGATTTGCGTGTGGTGCGACAAATGGGCGCCTCCTATTCAGATGTAAGTTATGATTTTGTCAAAAATTTATCTGCTGATGGGATGCGCATTATTGCCGAGAAAAATATGATTTTTGAACTTAAGTTTCCTAATGTTGACATTAAAGGTTCTATCCGCTAATGGCTATTCTTCGTTATACTGCTAGCGCTGATACTACAATTGCGAGCGCATTTGAAAGCAATCTGACGACCCGCGGTACTGGTTCTAATATGGGGTATGCGGACGCGCTAGAAGTATTTTCTATATATGGGCAAGATTCAGGCTCCAACGGACAATCGCAGGAGTTATCTCGTATTCTGATCGACTTTCCTGTGACACAGATTTCCGCAGACCGCACCGCCGGCCGATTGGGGGCCAGTGGAAGTGTTTCCTTTTTTCTTAAGATGCATAATGCTCGGACTCCCTATACATTGCCTCAAAATTTTAATCTTATTGTGGCGCCGGTTTCTCGCCCATGGAGCGAAGGTACCGGCCTGGACCTGGCCAACTACCAAGATTTGGGAAGCGCTAATTGGATTAAACCCAACAGTACGTCCTCCTGGACCACCGTAGGGGGCGACTATAGAACGGTGAACAACTATAATATTAATTTCCCACAAGGATTTGAAAACATCGAATTAAATGTTACAAACCTGGTGGAGCGGTGGATTAATGGGACGCAAACGAATTACGGGGTAGGAATTCGACTTACCGCAAGCCAAGAAGCATACTTCTCCAGTTCTCTTGGAACTGATAGCGGAAGTGTTATTCAAAATACGGTAGGCGCCACACAGTCTTATTATACGAAGATGTTCTTCGCACGCTCTACTGAATTCTTCTTTAAGCGTCCCGTTCTGGAAGCTCGCTGGGATTCGCGCCTTTCAGATGATAGAGAAAACTTTTTCTATTCTAGTTCGTTAGCCCCAGCAGAAGATAATTTAAATCGTCTTTACCTTTACAATTATATTCGTGGACGTCTTGTTAATATTCCCAACGTTGGTACGGGGAGTATTCGTGTATCTTTTTATTCTGGGTCCGCCACTACACCAACAGACGCAAAACTTCTAATACAGAATGGCATAATTAATGCCACAGCGAGCAATGTTAGCACAGGTATTTACACATGCCAGGTAGCGCTTACTTCGGCAGCCACACCCCTACAGAAGGTTTACGATGTCTGGCATAGCGGCTCATCCCTCCAATATTTTACGGGCTCCTTTTATCCTCAAGCGATGCCCACATATGAGGCTGCCCCCACTTTTAATCGAGTCACAAGCTGCACCAACCTTAAGAAGAAATATTCACGGCAAGATAAAGCTCGATTCCGCTTTTTCGTAAGAGATAAAAATTGGAGCCCCACATTATACGTTGTTTCTACGACGAATAGTCCAACTCAAATTATACCGAGTGCTTCCTATAATATCCGTAGAGTAACAGATAACTATAACGCTATACCATATGGAACGGGATCTCGCTATAGTACCTATTTGTCCTATGACAAGGACGGTAACTATTTTGATCTGGACATGGCCCTTTTGGAGTCAGGCTACATGTATGCCGTTGGATTATCCTACTATAATGATAGTATAGGAGACTGGCAAGAACAGCCACAAACCTTCAAATTTAGAGTTGAAGAATAATTAGGATGCTATGAGTCTTAAGAAATACTTTGAGATAGGAGCAGATACTCAAGCCCTCTCGAATAAATCGGCCGCGGAGATCGCAGATCAGGTTGAGTCTGTAGGCTATCATGAACAAGATATTATCAAAGAGGAGCGCTACCTTCCTCAAATCGATCTATCTAAGCCGGCTAATTTTGCGCGCTACGGAAGTGCGGAAGAATATTATACCCAGGCTATCAAGCGCATTTACCAGACTTATCCCTATGATGGGTCGTTACAAGAGCGTCTAGAATGGGAGAATGAATCTAGCTACATAGATCTTCATATTTTTGACACTAAATATCCCCGCACTAATGGCTATATTATTTTTTCGGCTGATGGGTGGGGGACGCCCACTACATACCCTAATGGTTATGGAGCTTCATCGCTTCCAGAATATGTTGCGGTCAAAGGGGGCCCTTCGGGAAACCCCCTCGGCGCCACTCCTACACGGACCCAGTTCACTGGATCCAATTATTATGAACCCTCGAAGAACCGAGGATCGAACTTGGCCCTCAATGTTAATAGTGAAGGCGCATCGGTCGAATTTTGGCTAAAGAAGGATGCTTTTAACGTTGCCAACACCGAGAAAGAAGTTATTCTGGATATATGGAATGGAGTAACCTCTTCTGCTACAAATTATGCACGTCTTCGATTGGAATTAACAGGCGCCGCTCGACGCGACGGTCTCCCTTTGGGCGCCCAGCCCTTCTTGCTCACCCTATATTCTGGATCTACCGGCTTCTCAGAGGCAAGCATCGCTCCCACCTCCGTCACGACTACGGGCTCTGTTGCTGATGGAAACTGGCATCATTATGCGGTCACACTGAAGCAAGACACAAACGTTACTACGCGCTTTTATATGGATGGGCAGTTCCGTAGAGAAACACAGCTCTCCGCTAGCGGAATGGGATCATTAAGCGATATATCGGGTTATGATCTCCGCGCCACACTCGGTGCCCTCGTAACAGCCCCGCGTAAGCTGACGACGCCTGCCTATGCCGGCAAATTATCTGCTTCTTTAGATGAATTTCGTTTCTGGAAGACTCAACGCACCTCTCAACAGATTGGGCGTCACTGGTTTACTCAAGTGGGCGGCGGCGTTAATACGGATCCCGCACCCTTCATCCAGACCGAAGTAAGTGCCAATTTAGATTTGGGTGTTTATTTTAAGTTCAACGAAGGCATCACAGGAAATAGCACTACGGATAGTACGGTACTAGATTTTTCTGGTCGCTTTTCTAATGGTTCGTGGACTGGTTATACTTCAAACTCTCGAAACACTGGATCTGCCATCGTGTTGTCAAACGCGGCCATTAAAGAATTTAAGGATCCCATTATATATCCCAAGCATCCTTCGGTTGTGAGCCTCCTTGATGGGCTGCAATTAAGTGGTTCTAACTATGATGTTAATAATAATGCCGCCATTTACCATACGATGCCGTCCTGGGTTATTGATGACGACGCCGACGGAACCGGCGAACTGAAGAAGCTGACTCAAATACTGGGCAGCTATTTTGATACGCTGCATATGCAAATCAGTGACCTAAGTCGTCTTAAAGAAATATCATATGTAAGTGGGAGCGATAAGCCGCTGCCTTTTGCGGAACATCTTCTGCAATCTCATGGGTTTGTTGCTCCAGATCTCTTTATCGAGGCTGATGTTATAGAAAAGCTGGCCGATCGTAGTGAAAAACGTATATATGAAAAGTCTCTGCATGAGATAAAGAATGTTATTTACAAGAATATCTATAATAATCTTTCTTATATTTATAAGTCCAAGGGAACGGAGAAAAGTTTTCGCAATCTTATTAGATGTTTCGGCGTTGATGATGAGCTTATTAAATTCAATATGTATGCCAATAATGTGGAGTTCGAACTCCGCAACGATCGCCGCAATATCGTGGTGGCAGATCGCTTTGTAGACTTTAATACAGGTGCCAACAAGGCCGGCGTGGTGTGTAACGCTGTTGATACGACCAATACAGCTTCGGTTGGGTTTATTACATCAAGTGCGGCACTCCTCGACGGCCACGCGATAACGCTAGAAAGCGAAATACTTTTTCCTCTGAAGAGCGATCAGGCAAGTGTAGCTTATGTTAACACTGATACTATTAGTTCTTCTCTTTTCGGGATACACGGGGTAGGAAAACGCAACCCCGGAACGAATCCTACGTGGCCCTCCACCGATCGTGTTAATTTTCAAGTTTATGCAGTTCGTGACGAGATAAACTCCACTAGTGTTCGTTTTGTTCTAACCAGCTCCACCAACGGTAAAGTTCCTTATTTAACTTCTCCCTTATTTGAAGAGGTTTATGACAATAGTCGCTGGAATCTCGCCGTAAGGATTAAACCAGAAAAATATCCTCTTTCCGCGTTTGTCGAGGGCGCGGATTTGGATCCTCTGCGCACTACGGGGAGCTATACAATAGAGCTTCATGGTGTTGAGGCCGACGCCGGGGAAATAGTCAACACGTTTACTGCAGCAAAGACGGTGGATAGTGTACCAGTTACCTTTATGACAAGTTCGCGTCGTGTGTACGTAGGCGCCCATCGTGTGAATTTTACGGGCAGCGTTCTTCAAACATCCGATGTTAAAGTAAATGCCTGCCGATTCTGGCTCGATTATTTACAGGATTCGGCTCTAGGTGCTCACGCTCTTGACACAGAGAGTTACGGCGCCCTCCATCCTCATTATTATGCGTATCCCTTTAAGCCCAGTTCATCCTATGGAGATGTGACTAAATTTGATACCCTCGTATTTAATTGGGAGTTCCTTACAAATACGGGCTCGAATGCGCAGGGCCAATTTCAGGTTGCAGATTTAAGTTCGGGGTCAGCCTATCGTAATCGAATTAATTCAAGTTTCGATGCACTTAGTACTATTTTAAATCGACAGTATACCGCCAGTGGGAGCAACTTTGCAGTTTCCTCTACAACTCCTATCGATAAAGATTTTATAGTTTCTTCCAAACTAAATTTACCTGAAAATCTATATTCCCACGATATGGTAACGGTCCTGGGAGCCCTAGATCAGAATGTCTTCGGACCCAACAGCCGTCCTACCAACTATTTCTTTGCTTTTGAAAAAAGCATGTATCAGGTAATTTCGGAAGAAATGGTTAATTATTTCGGTGGGTTACGAGACTTTCATAATCTCATTGGTGACCCCGTTAACCAGTGGCGCCCAGAATATAAAGACCTCAACTTTATGCGTCAGAAGTTTTTTGAAAAAGTTCAGAATAAAGAACTGGATTTTGATAAGTTTTATGAGTTTTATAAATGGCTAGATGCCTCTCTTTCTGTGATGTTGCGTCAACTTGTCCCTGCTTCGGCAGATGTGGCAGAAAACGTGCGCACCGTTATAGAAAATCATATTCTAGAGCGGCCTAAGTATCAGAGAAAGTTTCCATTCTTAGAGAAAAACGGAGCTACCGATATCACGGGAACCCTTCAGGGTTTTATGGGTGGAGACAGTTCTGCGCAAGGTTCTCCAGACGAGTATCCACAAGGAAGTGCCTTTTTCACAAATACAGCTTTTACCAAGCGTCAAATTGGATCATCTAATACATCACAAATACGCCCGTGGGCCCTTTTCCACGCTCCTGTCCCCGCTACTGTATGGGGCGATCCGCCTGAACAAAAAAATATATACTGGCACCGCTATATGGAAGAGCGCACACCCGCTTCAAACCGCGCGACGGCCTTTGCGTCGGTCAAAAAAACCTTCGACCGCCGCACCTTGAGTCCTGCTAAGTTCTCTATAGAGGGCGCAACCGCCCCCGGTGGTGTGGCTCGTCACCACAATTCAGTAGTTAATTATGTTTTCCGCGCGGCCGCGGCTTGGGGAGGTTCGATCGCCGGGTCAGCTGCCTTAAAAAATATATTGGTTTCCTCGGGAAGCACTGTAGAACAACTAATCGAGAGTCCAGATGTTTTTTATCCTCCCTTTAAGCAACGTTTGGGTTTTGATTTATCGGGAAGCGCGACTGCTGGGTCGATCTCCGGACCACGCCATGCGCCATTTAGTTTGTATAGTTCTTCTGTTGTTGGCGGCTACAATGCTGAAGTTGTGGCCAATTACGCCTCTGGCGTCCTTCTCACTAATCTACATAATGATTTTGTGATCGATACTGACATCCCTATGCAGGGTCCGTTTCCTGAAAAATATGTAGGGGGGCGCTATTATCGCCACACAGCGCTTAATAAGGGAACCGACAGTAATAAAACTCGCGGGGAAGGGTTCCGTATTAATTTTGATAATGGAGGAACCCAGAATGTTGTGGGCGTCGCACCCAAGTCTCTAGCAATCCTTCCCCCCAATGCTCCTCATGGGAGTGAGGACACTTCCCTTCCCACGGCATTTAGGTTCCGAGATGAAACAACTAAGCGGCCGGTAAATATTCGTAACATTCGAATGCGGACTGGATCCACAGTTATTGGTAACTATGAGAAGAACTATCAAGTTGTCAATTCGAATTCGCGCATGAAGAATGATCCATTCTTTAATGATCAGTCATTTAACTTTGCTCTTTATCCCGAAACACTGGCTACTCGTGGACGTTTCCCTCTTTATCTTCCGGCTGCCGATACTGAAACAAGCACCTATAATCTTAAAAGCACTCTTTATATGAAAAATGATGGCTTAGCCAACAATAATACGTATATCTTTGATGAATCGGCGATATCTGCGACCCCCGCCATGCTCCAAGCTAAGGCCTTTACGATGGGAGTTTGGCTTTCTGCCTCTAAAAACACGTGTCAGCTTGCCGGGCCCGCGTGGGATGCAGCCGGCTATTCTGGTGACGGAGAAGAGCGCGTTATAGTCTCCTGGGGTGGTTATGACGGAGGGATGAACTTTACTCCTAGACGCCTCTTCTTAAAATCCGGATCGACGCGCCCAACCTTGTGTATCGAGATAATGCGTGGTGCTGGTACCAACCCAGAAAATACATATTGGGAATCAGCAAATGATATTTTTACCGGTCCGGGCTGGTATCATATTTTATTTGGTGTATGCGATCTAGGAAGTCAAGTGAAGACAACTGATTTCTTTGCCAGCAATCATAACATTTATGTTAATGGGACGGTGCGCTCCGCATCCTATTACCGACAAGGATCCTACGTGTCCACGGTCATGGCAGCCATGAGCGGCTCTAGTGATGATCAGGTCGGCGCCATCTTTATGCCGTGGGACGGCGCGTGGATATATGCCGAATCATTCCACTCCGCCTCAATCGCAGAAATATCATTTTGGTCAACCAAACACATGAGTGCCTCCTATGGGCCCCAAAAGTTAATTTCTAGCGACACTTTTAGGGACGCCTTATATGCTACAACGACGAGGACTGGGTCCACCGGTACTCGGACTAACTGTAGCTTCCGTAATCTTCCTCTCGACTGGACACACCAAGGAGCGGCTAGTTTAACGGGCACTCTAGTTACCGATGCTGCCATTGCTGCCGTCTCCGGGGGATACCAATTGGCAGCGTGGTACCGTCCTCCAAACGTGGGCCAGGACCACATACCTTGGAAGAATGATGGTAATTTCGGAGGCACCCTCCGGTGGGCCGAGGCGACTGCCCCGGACTCTCCGAAGGCTGTTATTAGTGTCTTGAGGTTGTCATCCAGCGCTAGAGCTTTTGCGAACGACGCCACCACGAACTTTAATATTCGTGGAGGCCAAACCACGGCATCCTATGGCCATGGCACCGCGAACTGTGGAGGCAACCTAGACTACCTTATACCCCAGCGTACAGGATCGGATTCTAATCAGACTATTATTGTTAACCGTTATGCTGGGAGTGGTTATGAAGTCATGTCGTTGGGGTATATGAACCCAGCACACGAAGAACTTTCAGTTTATAATGCAGCCCCATACCATAATCTCTCAATTATCGATTACGGACTGTCGGGCTCAGCCTCTGTTGATCCGGTTGCTGCCCGGACAATCACGGTGGTGGATCAGATTAATAAGAATCGCGGCCTCGATCAGCGCGCCAGTTTGCACTGCGGCCCCTTTGGCTCAGACGCCGCCTATGGTTCTGTGCCGGAGCTAACTTATGTGACAGTTCCATCGTGGCACAAAACCAATCGAAACCGCAAGAGAAGGCCCACAGAGGCTACCCATGCCAATATAACGGCCTCGATTTATGACAATCTGTTTGTCCAGCACGCCATCCCCCAGTCTGAAGGCCAATATGCATGGATTTCTTCGTCGATGGCTGCTGGTCGGTCTATTCTAACTCTAGACTCCCCTGCTTCGGTGACCGCGTCAGCCCTTTACCAACTAGTGACTGCATCGGTGGCCTATGGTGAGGGTGATTTCGTTGGGCTGCGATCGCAGATTCTCGATGATGTGAATGTTCACGGTCGGACCTTGGGCTTTGCTGACCCCACTCTACCCTTGGATGTCATGACGTTTAATGGCACCAACTCGAGGTTGGACATCGGGCCAGCCAATACTTGGAATGATTTGATTGGTGGTTCGGGAGCGGCTGCCAAAGCCTTTTCTGTTTCAATGTGGATTTATCCCCTTTCTTATGGATCCGCCGATTCGCGTCTTTGTGAATTTGGTGATGCCTCCGATCGTCGAATGGCTTACCTAAGTACGACGAGGGTCAATTTCAAGATCGTGACGGCCTTGGGCAACACGACACTCAATTCGGGCGTCGGCACTGTTCCTTTCAATAGGTGGACGCATGCAGTTTTTACATATGCTGGGGGGTCCGGTGGCACAATGCGCATTTATCTCCAGGGCGTCCAGAATACATCCACATCTGTTGTCACCGATCCTGTGATTATTGCCACAGATACTTGTGTCCTGGGAAATAACGACGATGCGAACCGCGGCTTCGATGGTCAAATGGCTAACGCAGCTATTTGGGGTCGCGAATTGAGTGCTAATGAAGTAAAAATGCTTTACAATAATGGTGGCAGGGTAAATATGGCCGGCGTGACCCCTTTGTTAGATGAACTGTTGACTTGGTTCAGGTTCTCCAGTGATTTGGGAGATACAGATACCTCTATTGTCAATCGTTCGGGCGAGACCTCCACAGGCATTCCTGATAGTGGCACCGGAACAAATACCACAATCTCACAGATTGCGCTAAACGACAATACGAGCCCAGCATATTCGAGCAACTATATTAATTCAGACCATTATTGGGACGCGCCCACTCTGACAAATACTAATGATTATTTAAATGCGCTTCTATTGAATCGCAATGGTCCTTATGGTTATCCCACATGGAAACAGATAAGAGCGGGGGACTCCCCGGTGGCTCGGGGACTGCGTCAGCAAAATATTTTGGGTCAGGTGCGGCCACCACATGCCATTCCTGACATTATAAATAATAAAGTAATAGGGTTTACTTCTCCAACGCGTCCTAACACAGCAGCCCTCTATTATGAGCCCCCCATTAATAGTCGTTGTGGTACTGTGCAATTTTATTTGGAGGACAATACAACACCACCTCCCGCTCCCTTCGCCAGTATGACGCGCTTCGATAATAATATCACCCTTCGGGTTCCCTACGGGAATAATTTAGAATATTTCAATAGTGAGGGGCTTAATAATCGGTTGGGTCTCAAAATTGATCTCGACAAGCCTATGGTTTTTGACACAGTTAGGGACTTTGTGGTTGAGAGCGACTTAAGTACAGTTGTTGAATATAGTGAAACTATGTATCCTTCGGCACGCAACATGTACCGGAACACCGTACGCGGCCGCACTGCATATACTATTGATAATATCTGGAATGACAGCCGGGCAAAGCGATCAGCGCTTGGAGGCCGTGTGGGAACCATGGGGCAGACTATCACCACCTCTAGTATCTGGCCTCTTGACGCTCACCTTAATTTTACTACGACATCTTCGGTAAGACCGACCGACGGCGCCGGGGAACTGATGAACTCCTACTCTAGATTCTCTGCCTCATATGATACCAATGGATGTTCTTCGAAACTCCCCGCGCAGATTGGTACACAAGTGGCAGCGCCCACATATGCGTGGCGTCTGCCTACGGGACGGACGTCAATAAGTGGATATAGCTTTGAAGTGTTGGCTGGAGATGTACGGTGGCAGGCCGCAGAACAATCAGGTAAAAACCCATATCAAAATTATTCCACATGGGCTGATCAAATTCGTTTAGTGGGCAAAGATCATTCAATTATTCCGGAGTTCCGAATAAGTGAACATCTACAAACCTATTATACTACACATAATGGAGACTTTCTTACCGACAAAATTAATAATTTGTATGAAATCACCGGTGCATCTCCAGCTTCCAGCGCACAGCGCACCTTCTTCCGAACTTACAGCAACACAGACTTTATGAAGTATTTTGCTGCAATAGATGAAGATCTAAATGATACGCGCGCCGGCGATTTAAAAATTACCAGAGATCGTATCAAGCTAAAGGCAAGCGGCCTTATCAAGTTTCTTCCCTATAAGGGCTTTTATCCTGCCGAACGAACTCTAGAACTAGCGACATTATTTTCCCAGTCGTATGGAGGCTCATTTTTACGAGGCGCCACCGACGTGGACTCCGGCGCCGACGCGTTCCGAATTGCGTTGGAGCCCATGATGTCCCCGGGGATTTTGTTCAACACGATAAAATCAGGGATTGCGGTGGGAAGTTGTGTGCTTCTTAATACGTCCTCAGTAAATTTCCGAGCCCTTCCAAGGGAAGGCCAGTCCAACACTGCTTTTGCCAACGGGTACCCCGAGGGTACTCTGTGGTATAAATGGCTACTTGATATGGGGACCGGATCAGTCGATAGCAACGGGTATCATATTGCTAAAGTGCCTTTTGATGCTATCCGGGATCCTTCTACTTTCTTTAATTATAATAATTTGCGGAAGATAGGAAATACCCAAGCTACACTAGGAATGGGGGCTTCCTCCGCCGGGTTTAATACCTACCTCCGCGCAGCACCGCGGCTTTTTGATACTGCAGTCTTCGATACTGCGGCCACCTTACCGGGGCAGTCCATGGATTCCGGGTCGTCGACGTTCGCCACAATCGCTAATATCCAGTTCGCCGAGCATTATGTGACCAAGCGCCGAAGAGAGGAAATTATAGTTAAGCTAAAAGATCCAGAAGGAGGGTATCGGTATGCTATCGATAATTTCTTATGTGAGAGTTCAAACTTTTTCCTCAATGGAATAACCAGCATCCGGTCTAATCGTGAAGATCAGTTTAAGTCTGTGAAGAGCGGATCGGTTTATAGGAGCACATTGCGGCTCTTCCGCAGCGCTGCGAATGCGAGGGATTCTTCGAAGTGGGATATGTATAGCAGGGCTAGTGCTTTTGGGTTTCCTCTAGCGACATATGCCCAGTTTGGCGTCTCCTACAAGAAACAGGTCTACCCGACGTTCTCACACGTCTTGCCTCCATACTATAGCGGGGAAGCAATAGCGGAACTTATTTATACGGCATCTTATGATGGGGTGCCAACGGTAGATGAGGTTTTGGCCAACTTACGCATTCGATATCAGCGAGAGGTCACCTATATTAATCAAAGTGCTTCCCTGGCTATCCCGCTTCCCGGCCTCGACTCAATAATCCCTGCTGATCGTACCGCGGGGCGCCTCAATGATCCTCGCATGCAACTTGATAGCAGCTTTAATCTAACCGAAAAGGTTAGCGAGGTCCCGCGCGGCACCAATACACAACAGAATTATTGGCTTATTCAATCCAAATTTGAAACTCCCATTTTAAATTTTGCTAACGCATCCTATGATTCGCCACCAGCCTCCGTCTGTCTCGAAGGTACCCAAACTTCAGCGGGGTCGTTAGTAACCCGCGGAATGTGGCACCAATATGGATCGGTTATTACTTCATCAACAGCTGGGGTTTTTGCTGAAATTACAGATGACGGAGGAATCATCAATTCTCTTGCCGACGTGGTTGGGTTTCAAAAGGGCATCTCTTTCCGAGTTGGGGACGTTAAGAAAGAGAACAAGCTTGAAGAGGCAATCGTGGTGGTGCCCTATAAAATTAAGAAGAATAAGAGACAGTTCTTTAAGGTTAACAGGCGTATGCGTAATACTTTGATGTATCGGAATCTAGAGGCTGCGGTGGACAAATATGTATTTCCGCCTAAATTTGATTTCACGCGACATAAGACAGTTAATCCTGTGTTGACATATGTATTTGAATTCTCTGCCGACATTACCCAACAGGATATAGCAGATATGTGGCAAAATCTGCCTCCCGACGTCGAAGAACTCATCGACGAACAAGAAGTCGTTGTTGAAGACCGGGAGCTTCTCAACTTAATGGCCACCGAAGGCGATACCATTGAATGGCTCGTGTTCAAAGTTAAAAAGAAAGCCCAAAGAGAGTATAATAAATATAGAAGATCGTTAGTAACTGATGATACTAGTGCTATAGTCCCGGAGCTGCGCGGCCCTTATACCTATAACTGGCCTTATGACTATTTCTCAATAGTTGAACTAGCTAAGATTGATGCCACAGCACAATGGACATCCGCAGATATGCAATTTGAAATTTCCGAGAATGATGAAGGCGATCTAGATGGCCGTCCTCCGCCAACCATCGCCGCAGCAATCCCGTCCAATCCTAATGCGTCAAATCGCCGCGGCCCGCCGGAGGTGCAGGAAGGCTCCGAAGGCTTGCGCCGCTCAACGCGCCCCACTGATGATGAGCGGCCGCGACGACGACGACGCCCATCCCGTAGGCGACGCCGCGGCGGCCCGGCCCCCCTCGACCCACCCGAAGGAAGCTCTAGGTAATGTCGTTTTTTAATAAAAAAGAAGAAGTTCTCGACTTTCAGCTGACTGAATATGGCAAATATCTTTTGTCCTTGGGTCGTCTTAAGCCATCTTATTATTGTTTTTTTGATGATGACATCTTGTATGACGCGTCAGCCGCTGGCAGCACCGAAAATCAGAATATGATAGAGGGACGTATTCAAAGCTCAACTCCAAGCATAAAAGTGTCTCCCACCCGAACCGGCGCAGAAACTCGCGTAAATTCATTTGTTCAGCAGATTACGGGCCTCCTCGGCTCTAACTCTGATCCGGCTGATAAGGTGGATGTTTTTAGTAAGGTAGAAGTTTTTGAAAATAAGGGAAAGATAAATGCACATGCTTTGGGGCGCTCTTCATTGGATACCCCTTATGATGCGGCTTGGTCGGTGCAACTACTTTCTACCCCCCAAATCTCTTCTTCGCTTTCATATTTAGATGATGGGGGGTTTATAGAAAATATTCCTCAAATTAATATTGATATGAATTATAAAATGTTTTTTATGGATTGGGGAGAGGGTGAATTTGAAATCCCCGTCGATCCTGACGCTCAACCCGACAATGAAACTGAAGACTTCGGGGTATACGATCTGGAATTAGAATCAAACGATGATCAGGTAGAGGTGTTTGGAATTCCCGCAACAAGTTTGGCCCTCGGCATTGAACAAAACTACATATTACTAGAGATACTCGAACATAACACAGATTTTGAAAAAGAAAATTTTGATATTGAGGTGTACCATTCGGGCTCCGACGGAAAATATGTTCAACTCGCTTATGCACCGACTACGGATCCTAATTTTGGGCAAGTCCGGCCTATTGAAAATGAGTTAAATATTCCGGGGAATGTGAGTTATTATATGGATATATTTGTAGACGAGGAGATTCCAGATTTTATATTTGCAGAGCACAATATCTCGCATCACCAAGTCGCGACCAACGCTGTCCGAGAGCCTATTACACGGGACATTTATGAATCCGAGGACGAGGAGCCCTGTTAATGACTGTTTCCCCCTATGTTTATGAATACAGTTCGGATGTTCCTTTTGTTAATGTGGAAGGTATTAGTATATCCTTAAACGTGGAAAATGAACTAGTAGTGTCCCTCAATATCTCCAATGAAATAGATGAGCTTCCTCCTCTCGATACGGCTTTGGAGTTTGGAAATCTTGTTTATCTTACACAAGACGTCACCAATATACGCGATCTTTTATATAATGCGCAGGGAGTTTCTGACGATTCGCGCCTTAAAGATTTAATTTTGGGTACAAAAACTAATACCTCCCGAACTCAAAATCATTATTTTTCCCTAACTCGCAAAGACTTTAAGACGAAGGCAGCTTTAAATAAAGAACAATCTGCATTTATCTACAATAATACTTATACTCAGACCACCACTCTAAAAGACACCAAAGGAGGTTCTGTCTTGTCGGGCCTCATAACGGCAGCCCACACGCAAGATGATGAAATTTTGGGTCTCGGTGATCGCGATGTGGTAAATCTATATTTACTTGTAGCATCATATCGGACCTATAAAAATAGGTGTTTTGTGGGAAATATTATTAAAGAAGTGGTGATGGAAAATGAGATGACGGCCATTTCCACCAATCTTTATACAATTAATACGGGCGCCACTATTTTTGGTGAGCCAGGAGATATCTGGCCTGGCGATACCCATATTCAAAACAAAGCAATCATGGCGGGCACATATCACACCCCGGACACTCAGCATCCAGTACTGGCGGCCACACCAATCACTAACCTTAAAGTTAAAGATTTGCGTATTTTAAATACGGCTCGAACGCTAGACTTTGATAATACACCGCTCCCGGCGGATAAAAAACCCTATTTTTCCCCTGTTACACTATCCAGAAATATCGACGGAAGCATTCATGGGCTATTTTCCTTTGACCTAAAGCGTTATGTTCTACAGAAGGCAAAGTTCGGCGGCCTCATCAAGAATTTAGATGCCCTCTTGAGTTCTGTAGTAGTAGAGGACATAAAGCTTTATCGCAAGGTAATCAAGGTAGATTCTGTAGGAAACGACCTTACACCTGGCCACGCTTTAAATTCGGCGCCCCCCGTTGAAAATGATTTTGAGTATTTTGCATCCCTTCAGCAGCCCAGTCCGTTCGGGAAAATGTCTCGCGCCCGCGGCCGAGTGCGGCTCTTAGACCTCCCAGGCCTTAATGATCAAAACGTGTTAAGTGTAGTCTTTGACGATAAAAAGGCTCGTGCTTTTGATTCGGGGACTGTTGAATATCGAGTCGAGGTACTTGTTAATGATTTAACCCCAATAGTCTTAAAAGATATCCAAAAAAATCTTTCTCTTGTGGCTAAACAGTATCGGGAGAATGAATCATCCAGGACAGCTTCTGGTGCTATTGCTGTCGATACCACAAACAGCACCAAGGGGACGGATGCAGATGATAAGCTGCGCGCGCTGATAGCCTCGTACCTCATGTCAGTTAATTTTATTTTTGGTAAAGAACCCTTTGAAGTATTTCCCGTGGAGAGTTGGCAAAAAAATCTCCTGGCTCTGGGGACAAAATTAAACCCGGAGGAATCCCAACGACTACTGGTTCCACAGGTAGTAGAAAACTTTGCCAGTGCGATTTCTAACTTGTTGGTAGTGGGAACTGCTGGAAGTGGTGGATCGGCTCGTATCTATTCGCGAATAGCCAATAGGCGGAAAACTTCCGTCTTATTGGAACAGTTCACTTTTAGGCAGCGATACAACCTTAAAGGACGCAAAGAAGTGGGGTTTGATTACATGGGAGATTTTATGTCCCCAACATCGCTTGTGCTGCCCTCCGTGAGCTATGAAGATATGCGCGACAGAGTTTCGCAAGAAGTAGACAAGTATGCCGTTCCCAACCCCAATGCCCCGGGGATTAACATATACGGTTACCTTTCCCCGGCCGTGGTCAAAACCGGGATTCCTAAAAAAGGACTTAAGACCGCAGGCTTACAGGTTGACACTACAAAATTTAGCGGAGTCATAAATGCGAAACTTAAGCCACAAATGCAGCTACAACCTCAAGATCAAAAGTCCGATATTGATAACATACGCGAGAGTCTTGCAACAGCCGGAGTCTATATTCAGCCTCTCCAGGCTAGCTTACGAGAGATTCTCTTCCCGGGAGATAAAAAACTATCCGAGAGTACAGATTCGGACTCTTATATATCGGTAGGCGCCGGGTTCTTGCTGGATGATGCATCATCTCGCGCCGCTCTTTCGGGTTCTTCTGATTCGATTGTAAAAAATCCTCGGTCCAAGGCCAAAATGGCATATAAATCGCCGTTAGCGCTCCAATTGTTTAATAAACAAATAGCCTCTTTTAGTCGGAAAACCATCCCTACTAATACTAAAACTATCCAAGGGTCGCTAGCCGCAGCGGCCTTCAATGCCAATCCGCTCCTTAATACCCAAATAGGGGAACTCTCTAATGTACTTAATTTTGATTCATTAGTAAGGGTAGAATATCTAGAATCATATGATGATGATCTCGGAGTGATAAAGCCCAATTGGGTAATGCTCACTCCTCAAAAATATCAAAAAGTCCAACTTAAACAACAATTTTTGGTGTGTAGGCTTGTTAAGGTAAAACAAACGCTTAATCTACAGAGCATGTTTGATATGCAGCCGCTCGGGACACTCTTCGGCCTAGGCGCTCCTCGCCTTGCACCCAAACGCGCTACTTATAAAGAGGTGATGAGGGCCACACACAGATATATAATAGGTCTTATGAAAGTTAGCTCGATTGATGCCGTCAAAATGTCTTATAGTAAACGCGTAGCCCTGGTCACTTCTCCGGCCGCCGCTTCATCAAGACAGCCTCCGTCACCGCCCGCTTCGACAACATCAACAACGACCGGCACAGCGCCTCCGACAGTGCTGCCTCCGATCCCCCTAGGCCCCTTGGGAGGATATTAAAAGATGACTCAAGACAAATCTTATAAGTATCAAATGCGTCTTGTTGATAATAATCTCATTGGTCCGCTAGAGCGTCTTAATAATCTTGATGGATTCCACCCCATGGTACGACATAGTTGGGGCAATTGCGTCGATCGACTCCGCGGCGTGTTGGGTAATTATAATACCGTTTATGAGGGCTCCCGCGGTAAGATGATGTGGTCCTATAGTAATCCTGGCAACGCCTGGGACCATAGTTCGCGCAACCTCGGGAGACTTCATCTTCAAACAGAGAATATTGTCCTACGAATTCTCAATGAAGGAGAGATTAGGAAGGCCCCCCGCGCCGAACAATACTCTCCTGTTCTTAATATTGCTGGTGATGAGGGAGCGTGGAATGCGTTTGAAAATAAAAGCAATGCATCCGCAGGATTCTTGGCTTGGCCAACACCCCAGCCTCCTCCGATCATGGCGCGAAATCTTTATCAATATATTCATGGAAGGTTTGAAAAGGCCGGCGAGTGGTACGATGGGCTCATCAACGAGATAGAGGTAACAGCGTCAGGCCATGGCGCCGTTAAAGATTATACTTCCTTTGTTTATGGAGTTCCCGGGGATAAAAACTTACGAAATGCTGCGGGGAGTTCTCTTGACATAATATCGGAATATAATTATTATGCTGATACGTCTCCAAACTATGAGAGCGTTATCAGCCCCCCCGCCATTTCGGAAAACTCGCTTCCAAACATGTACATCCTTCAGTCGGAGTTACGCAATACCGGAAGCCTTTTGTTGGCCGAGTTCCATCAGACCGATTTAACATTGGGCGGCTCTCTTCCCTATTTTATAAGTACGCTCACCACTATAACAGAAAGAAATATTGGGGAAACATATCAATTATGGGCCGCTGCGCTGGTTAAGCCGCCATCACCGGCAATTGGTGGCTCAATGGAGGCCAATAATACTAATTTTGTAGTGTTGCATACTGATGAGGGGCTACTGAACGAGGGCTATGTAGAAGGGGAGATGGTTCCGTTTTGCATGAAACTTGTGATCCCGCCGGACCCCGACGCTGTTGGGGGCAGTATAAAGGGTGGCCTCGGTAACTCCCTGCTTAAGCGGCTTGCCAACGATAAGGATACAAAGGATTTTATTGATATTCTTCAAGTTGCTGCTATTAATACGATGTTAGGATTGGGGAGTGCCCAACCGCCCGGACCTGCAACCTTTCGCTTCACCCAGCGCGAAGCGCAAGGCGTGAAGAAACCGAATCATAACTATCAAACTACAACGGTGACTGTTCCTGTTTTGGTAGACTTAAAAGAGGCTTTTAGCGACTATGCCGCCTCCCGTCGTCCCGGCAGCGTTGAGTTAGTGCCCAACTCTTTAGAAGAAGCTCTTAAATGTATTAACAATTATAGTACTCCAGCCCTTCCTCCCGCCGCAACCGACGCGAGTTACATTAATCCTCCTTATCGTTTTCTAAAAGATTATCGGCGCACTGGTTTCAATGGGGCACGCAAGCTGGTGGCCAAAGGAGGTCACATTGAAAATGCACAGGTAGAAATAGAGGAAAAAATAGAGAGCTTCTGCCGCACCTACATGGAAGTGTTAGATAATAAATGGTCGCACACCGAGACTTTAATGTATGTTGTAAACAAATATGAATTAACTGATGAGGATTCCCGCGGGTCCCTCCTCCAAACATTTTATTTCTCTAACAAGTTTGACTATAAAAACGCTCATTTGCCTTTGACTTTTTGTGATTCACAAGTTAAATATGAAAAGAAATATCGCTATGAAATTAACCAAGTAGTGGCTATATTTGGTAATGAATATTCGTATGAAGATAAATCAAAGGATACGCCTACAACGCCAATAGAGGCTAGAATAAAATTTATTAAAGTGCACAATTCTTATAATATACGTCTTGTACTGCTTCCATATCTGATGCCTAATGGGATTGATGCAATGATTGTAGACAGTCCCCCTGTCGCTCCAGATGTTTCTTTTTATCCACATCGGGGTGTTAACAATCGCCTTCAAGTTTTATTAAATGCCGGTACCGGGCGCCAATCCTTAAAGCCGGTGGTAATACAAAGCACTGATCGTAACTTTTTTGAAAAGGAATATTTGGCCCAAGAAGGGGTGGCGCTTACTTTTGATCAAATTCAGGAGCAAGGCAAAAAAATACGGTTTGAATCAGATGACCCTGTAGACGCATATCAACTTTTTCGGGTGGACACTCCGCCGGAGAGCTATGCGGCTTTCACTGATAAGCATATTTTATCACCTGATTTAAACCCCACGTATGGGACGCCCGCTTCTCACATAGATACCATAGTACCGAATAAAAAATATTATTATTGCGCCCGGGCAATCGATGTACATGGGAATATTTCTAATCCTTCAACTATCATCGAAATTGAAATGATAGACAATAACGGACAGATATTTTTGAGACAGAAAGTATTTAGTATAGATCCTGTAAAACAAACGTTAACAACTAACGCAAGAAGGTTTATACTTATAGAACCAGCCGGGTGGCAAAAAGCTTATGACCCTCTCATCCAAGGTGGACCGATGCAAAGCCCTGAATTGGGCCTCAAACCAGTGGTTCCATTAGGTGCCTCACATCTTCAGGACAGTTTGTGGGAGAAAAAGTTTAAATTGCGCTTGGTGAGCAAACAAACAGGAAGAAAACTTGATTTGAATATCACGTTTAAGAATTCAGGGATAGTAAAATGAAGCGAATAATGATATTTAAGACTATTTATATGAAGAGGACGATACTATGGGATTTCTAGATAATTCTGGCGACATTATTTTGGACGCTGTTTTAACCGACTTGGGCCGAAAGCGGCTAGCGGAGGGGAATGGGAGCTTTAAGGTTTCAAAGTTTGCTTTGGCAGATGACGAAATCGACTACGGCCTCTACGACAAAAATAATACGAGTGGATCGGCGTACTACGATCTTAACATACTTCAAACCCCAGTTTTGGAGGCGTTTACCAATAATATGTCCAGCATGAAGTCGCGACTTCTTTCAATTGCCCGGAACGACCTCTTATATCTTCCGGTCATTAAACTCTTTAATGAAGACAGTTCCACGCTTAATTCTCAATTCAATAACTATTTAGTGCTCGCAGATGAGACTACCGTTAATGATCTTAAGGGCTCGGGGACAAATACTCTGATAAATGGACAGCTTAACGGTGATATTCCTCAACAAGGTTCCAAGCTTATTCGGGCCGATCAAGGCCTAGATACACTTGAATTGTCGTCCAACAGTATTATTAGTCAAGACTTACTTGAAACTCAATACTTTTTGCAAATAGATAATCGTTTGGGCTTTGTTGCTTCTCCAACTACGAATGCTAATACTAATAGTTCTTTAAGTTTCACGCCCACGGCTATTGATGATGATAACATAGCTACCTATATATTTACCCTCAACGACGATTCAGACGTGGTCACGCGCATCGCTGAAGGGGATGCATCTCAGATTCAAGGCCCCCGCGGCACAAAGGTGTCGTTTAAGATCGCATCTAGTTTGGATCTCAAAACAAGTACATATTTATTCACACAGCTAGGATCTCTGGGTACTACAACTATAACGGGCCAGGGCTCTAAAACGATCGCTGCAGCGTCCTATCGATTTATTGACTCTACGATAAGGATTTCTGGGGTTAGTACAGGGTATACGCTAGATGTTCCGATTAGATTTGTGAAGAAAGTTTAGGATAAGGATTAAAAGATGGCTACTTCGTTTAAAACATTTGATGACAAAGACTCGGTTGTAACAAGAAACTTGCTGCACGAGGCAATTCCAATAACAGGAACGATTATATCAGGGACGTACACCAATAAGGCGGGCACCGAGTATAATATTAAGACGTATAGTCATGGAATGTTTGAGTCGGTATATGATTACCCCTTCCTTAGTTCGTCCGCCAATCATATTTTTGATCTAACAGCAGGGTACTCAGCCGAATCTAGTTTATCACAATCTTCTGCTGCTGATTATTCTATGCAGCCGAAGAAGATTAATATTTATAATCAGATGGCACAGATTCTGGTAGGGTTTGATGAGACTAATGCGATCAGGCGTTTTGACGATGATGGGGATTTCACGGGAGGCAATAAAATAGATGAAGCTTATTTCATTAACTTTGCACGCCTCCTTTCCAAAGACGAAGTTAAAAAGGGAAGTTTCTCTCTCACTCTTGGGGTGGGACAGACATACCCAGATGGAGGTTTCACGCAACGCATCCTAATTACAGATGGCAGTGGCTCCACCAGTTATAAAGTTAATTCTCCGGCCGGCGAGTATGGTATTTTGCGCGCGTCCGGAAGCGGAAATTCAGCACCGAACTCCGGTGATCCCCTGAGTGGAAGCACTCCTAAGGTCGGCCTCCTTTATTATCAGGCCGGTATTGCAGTTATTACGGCTTCTGTGTTTGGTCCTTTGGTAGGAGGCGCAGTCCAATTGAAGGACGGATCCTCCGCGGCAAATTATGGTGTGGTAGCGGTTTTAACCGGCTCTACAATTGACGCTAACTGCGACGCCCTGCGTCATCGGATGTATAATGTTTCGTTTAATAATACGACCGAACTCAACTCTTCGGTGTATTTCTGTCGGATCAATAATACCGACTTTAACTATTCAGGAAACCCAACATATTTGAGTAGCAGCAAGCTTGTGGTTAAGAACAATGCACAAGATTTACCAGTTACCTATGCTACAACGGTGGGCCTATATTCGGCAGATAATGAAATGTTGGCTGTGGCCAAGTTGTCCGAACCCTTGAAAAAAGATCCCACTACAGAATTTACGTTACGGGTGCGTTTAGATTATTAATGGTTAAGTGGTCATGCTATGCCTTATTACAAATTTAACAGTAATGATGTCTACATCAATACTTTAAAAACATATCCGAGTGCTAAATTTATAATCTATAGCAGTTCGGTTTTTTATAATAATACCCCAAATCTTTCCGGCGCTTACTCTAACCCAATTCGCCTAACAAATGCAGGTCATGTTTCTTTATACGAACTCAATATAGATCGCCACTATTCGGCCTCCTCGATTCGATTAATAGGCCCATCTGGCCCAGAGGGCACCACGACGCCAGATAAAGGATTAATTTATCCGTGGGTGGTTAAAAATGGGTCAAGAATCGGAATGCGCACGACTGCTGGTGCTAGTTTTAACACCCTGAATTATGGAGACGTAATCTTCGGTGAATATCCTTTAACGGCCTCAATCTCTAAAGAGTATTATTGGGCCTCCACTCCCCGATATAGTAGTACTCCTGTCGCCGAACGTGCATGGGTGTCTCATCTTTTAAGCCTTAAAAATACTATTAATAGTTATGAATATTTGAATCCTAATTTTACCTATGGCCCCGATGGCCCTGTGAGTCGCAACTTAGATACTGTTGCGGTGGGCTTAGTGAGTATTCCCACTATATTTTATGGCTCTGCCATTAAAAAAGGAACTGTAGATCTGCGATATTACTATACTGGTTCTGTGATTGGCAGAGCCCAAGATACCAATAGGGATGGGGTCCTGTATGAAACTACAGGGTCTCGCACAGGCTCCCCGATCGGCTTGGTTCTCTATGGCGAGGGGTTTTTAATTTTAACCGCGTCCTATCGTTTGGGGTCTCTATCGGACACGGACGGATATTTACAGACCGGCCGGCCACCTACGGTCGCCGGCGACAACCCCAGATGGGTATATTTTGCTCAATCGATCTCGGGCACTATTCACGCACCAAAATCCACGTGGATTTTAGACATGAGCGGTACCAGCACTACCCAAACTCTTACGATGTTTGCCATGGCGCCCAAGGGTGATCTCAATCAATCTAATAATCCCACCTTCCGTCAGTACTCCACAGGGAGTTACGCTACCACGAGTTCAACTGTCTACATGGAAAATCAGAATATTAGGATTAAAAATGTAGTCAGTTCCTCGTATAATGACCCCACTGGGTCTTTTGAAAAGACCACGTATATTTCTAGAGTTGGTGTTTATGACGATGAAAGAAATTTAATTGGTATTGCTAAATTGGCGATGCCCGTTAAAAAAACTGCAAATCGTAGTTTTACTTTTAAGATCAAAACCGATATATAGAGGAAATATGGAAATTGATAAGCAAACTCGTCGAAGAATTAAAAACCTAGAATCACAAACAGCAGATCTCCGCGCTCTCGTGGACACTCTTCAAACAGCTCTCCGCAGAGCGGAAACTGCTCTGGCTGGCACCGACGAATACGAATATGTGTTCGCCCAATCAGCTAAATGGGCGATGAATGAAAAAATATAACAATGACAAGAGAAGATGTTATTCTTCAAATCTTTCGATCTCTTCGCGATGCTTTTAATAATGTTGGGTACGTAGAACGAAACAAAAATGTTTTGGTTTATTATGAGAAAGATAAAAAAGTAACAGTATCTTTCCGTATTAAAATAGAAGAGAATACGCTCCCAAAGATTAAGGATTATATGCCATGACAAAACCAAGCATCAATCGCATGCGCCATATCTTAAAAACAGTAACATGGCGCGCCGTCGGAACTTTAGATACTATAATGCTGGGATGGATCGTCTCGGGAGACCCCAAGGTAGGAATGGCGATAGGGTCTCTAGAGTTGATTACAAAAATGATATTATATTATTTACATGAGCGCGCCTGGTACAGAATAGATTTTGGAATAAGAAGAGAATGATTTTAGGATTAGACATATCAACGAGCATTACGGGCTATACCATACTGGATTATGAAGGCAATATTCTTGCGTGCGACCATATCGATCTACGCAAAGAAAAGAATTTTTTTAAAAAAGTACGCATTATCAACTCGCACTTACAAACCCTAGACGATATATATGAGATAGAACAGGTATATATTGAGCAGTCGCTTCAATCATTTCGTTCGGGTTTTTCGTCGGCACAGACCCTATCGCTACTTTCAAAAATTAATGGCATCGTCTCATGGATATGCTATAATATGTTTGGGAAGGAGCCCCTCTATCTGGCTGCTACCTCGGCGCGTAAAGCATGCGGGATTAAAGTCCCTCGCGGCCAAAAAGCAAAAGCTGTTTCGATGCAGTTTGTTGTTGACAGCGTACCCGGATTTGAGGTACAATATACTAGACATGGAAATCCAAAGGCCGGCTATGCTGACCGGTCAGATAGTTATGTTATAGCAAGGGCAGGCTGGCTAAATGAAAGAGAAGAAGCTAAAGATACTCACTAGTGTGTTGGGGAACGCCTATCGGGCCAACAATGAATTTCTTTTTAAGTGCCCCTATTGTGATCATCATAAACGTAAGTTTTCTGTAAATCTAGATAAAGGTTATTATAAGTGCTGGGTCTGCGACACGCGCGGCAAGAACTTGTATCGAGTTGTCCGGCGCTTTGGGACCCACCATCACAAATCCCAGTGGCGTGAGCTTACATCTGAGATTAATTTTGATAAACTCGAAGATTTGTTTGTCGAAAAAATAGAAGAAAAACAAATACTTGAGATGCCCGAAGGGTTTGTCTCCTTGGCAAATAAGGAGGTGCCACCTACCGGCTTCGCTGCACGCAATTACCTGCGCAAGAGAGGCATCAGCAAGCAAGATATAGTCTGGTGGAAGATGGGCTATTGCAGCGGAGGAGAATATGAGGCTAGAATCATTATTCCGTCATTTGATGACGAAGGTGATCTGAACTATTTCATTTCCAGATCTTATGATAAGGTCCAGTATCCAAAATACAAGAACCCTCCAGCAAGTAAAAACATTATATTTAACGATTTGTTTGTTGATTGGACTTCGGATATTATTTTGGTCGAAGGCATTTTTGATGCGATTATTGCTGGGCGCAATGCGGTCCCTATCCTCGGTTCTACTTTAAATGCACACTCTGTTTTGCTTCGTAAAATTATTAAAGAGGATGCTGGTGTATATGTTGCTTTGGATCCAGACGCCAAGAAGAAAGAGTTGGAGATTATCAAGACTTTACTAGATTTTGATATTGAAGTTTGGAAGGTTGATATAGGCGATAACGAAGATGTTGGCTCAATGAACAAGGAACAATTTCAGAAATGCCTGAAAAATGCGACCCTTATAACTCCAGACAACTATTTATTGTTGGCGCTTGCAATGTCGGTATAGAGGAATAAAACATGAAACAGTTATTATTAGAGACGGTAGTCTTAGCAAAGCAGCTTTTGTTACTGCAGGGATCCCGCGAGGTTTATGTTCTTTTGGCGCTTAACAGTGCTGGTGCGCTTGTCGCAGGAATGATCGTAGGCTCACTGCTTTAAGGAATATATTATGAAAATCACCAAACAAAGACTAAGAGAAATTATTAAGGAAGCGATAGAGGACTCTGAATGGGCCGGAAGCCCAACGGAAGCTGATCGCGATGTTGCCCGCGCCCGACAGAAAGAAATAAAGTCCTTTGAGGACGTCGCAGCTGCAATATCTGAGATTAGGGAGCGTTTAGACTTTCTTGAGGGCGCCCCATCGAACGCACCCCGGATCAGCAGCGCTTGGGGATCAGAAGAATAGAATGAAAATCTCAACGGCCCGCTTAAAGCAAATCATTAAAGAGGAACTCTTTTATCGAGAATTCCATCGCGGAACCGAAGATCTTCACGAAGAGAGGGACATGATGGCACAGCCAGATTTCAAATCCAAAGTTGCTTGGGTAAAAAAGAACAAGCCAGATATTGAAGATCCCGACGCTTATGTTGCTTCTATACTTCGAGATAAAGGTGAGATTAAAGAGGAAGAATGATGAAAATTTCAAAACAAAGATTACAAGAGATAGTACGAGAAGAGTTAGGTATTATTAACGAAGATATCCCCGTAAGTACGGGGTCTAAAGTGATCCCCGAAGAGGATGATCCCCGTGCTCCGGAGAAGATAGATGTCGATAGGGACCGTTATACCACGGACGCCGCCCAGATTGGACCGCGAGGCAATTCCCTGGGACAAGCCGCCCGAGGAACTCTAGCTCGCCGAGTGTCCATCATCTTCATTGAAGAGTTGCTCCAGCGAGTAATTGAGGACGCCTCCGAAGACGACGCCCACGCCAACTCAGCGTGGGTTGCGGCGAACGATTTTATTGTTGATTATTTTGAAGGATGAAAAGGATAATGAAAATCACCAAACAAAGACTCAAAGAGATTATCAAGGAAGAACTACTAGAGCGCCTAGACCCTCGCGACAGAGATGGGTTGGTGTCCCGAGTAAAAAGGCTTCTTTGGCATTCCGCGATTGATGAGGAAGGGCTTGCAGCACTAACGAGACTAGTTCACGATCTAGAGAAACAATATCCCATACCTGAAAGAAAGCCTAGGCGCGGAGAAGTTCAGTTTTTTGAGGAAGCTGAGGAGAAACACGACCATCAAGCAGCTCTTAAGGTTGTTTCTCGAGATGGCAAGAAAAAAGGAGTCAAAGTTTCCGGAACGTGGAAGAGCGGAAAAATTAAAGTTAAATGGATGGGCGTAGAAGGAATACATGCTGTCGATAGACCCGACTATACAAGGAAAAACTGGTAAAATGAAACTCACCAAACAAAGACTAAGGCAGATTATCAAGGAAGAGCTTTCTACAGTTCGCGAGAGTGATTGGTATGATGACGAAAACGAGACGCGCGGCGACAGGAAATACCGCGACACCATGAGCGTGGGAGCCGATATCGAAGGCTACCCAGAGCCAGAAGAAGATGAAGATCCTATGGCTAGCCGCCTAGGCACCCGCGAAGAGCAACTGCTTTCTAGAATATTGGCGCGCGCCGTGGTTGATAGATATGATTCTTTGGAGGACCTCGCTGATGATCTTGGTATAGAGATAACTAGGGATATGGCTCGTTTTATTGGGTCTTTAAAAGCGAACCCAATGTACGGGAGCAGTAGACGAGGACTGCAAGAAGATCCGGACGATTGGCGCGACGCACAAATCGAAGACGCTCAGCAAAGCGGAGCACTCGATGGTTCCTCCGGACGCGAGAAGGTGGGAGGGTATGGATACTTCCAACGTTACTATGATGCTGCTTATGATAAAGCAGTAGAAAAAAATGAAGATCTCTAAGCAAAGAATTAAAGAGATTATTAAAGAAGAATTTTCTGCTCTAGTTGAAATAGAACTGGGCACCGGCACTGTTATTGCCAGACGCGTCCGCGATCCTGAAACCGGAAAGATAAAGATGGTGCCCCTGGAGCCGACATCCGCACCGGCTGTTCAGAAGCGCGCGCCTTCTTCCGAAAAGGATCCATATAAAGTCTTGCGAGATACTGAATTGCGCCGGACAAATCGTGCATACGTACAAAGATTAAAAGATAGGGGAGTTCCCCTTACGGTTGCGGGTACCCAGAACTTAGGCGATGAAGATGAAGATCCAACTCTTGCTACCATTCGTGATGTGCCTTTAGAAGATTTAGAATAATAAAAATAACACTTGACACACGTTGCCCATAGTGTATACTAGAGCTATAGTTTAGGGGATAACTACGTGTACAAAATAGCGCACCTTGCGGACACGCACATAAAGAATTTAAAGTTTCACTACGAATATAAGATTGTCTTTGACCAATTATATGAAACACTACGAAAAGAAAACGTAGATTACATCGTACATTGCGGCGATATCGCCCACACCAAGACACAGATTTCACCAGAGTTCGTCGAGCTTTGCTCCGACTTCTTCGCAAATCTGGCTAAAATCGCACCAACTTACATCATCTTGGGTAACCACGACGGCAACTTAAAGAATAGCACCCGTCAGGACGCCCTGTCGCCAATTGTAAAAGCTTTAAACCTACCGCACCTATATCTACTCAAAAACTCTGGAGAAGTCCATATAGGACCCGATATCACCTTGAATGTGTTATCTGTTTTTGATGAGGATAACTGGGTGATGCCGAGCATTGAGGAGAATATTAACATCGCACTTTATCACGGTTCTGTGTCTGGCGTAAAGACCGACACGGGATGGGTTATGGATCATGGCGATCACGACGTAGGAATTTTTGGTGGACATGACTATGGGATGCTCGGCGACATCCACAAAACAAATCAGATTCTTGATACCGAAGGTCGAGTGAGATATGCTGGCAGCACCGTTCAGCAGAATCACGGAGAGACCAACGACAAGGGCTTTTTGATTTGGGAGATTGAAGACAAGGATACATTTAAAGTAAACCATCACGTTCTTCTTAACCCCAAACCGTTTATGACCATTGAACTCACGCCAAAAGGGCGCATGCCAAGGGGAACCACGGTCCCTACGGGCGCTCGTCTTCGGCTTGTGAGCAATAATAACTTACCTCTAGATGTAATGCGCAAGGCTGTAGAGGTGGCTAAGCAGCGCCTCAAGCCCGAGAGTATTACATTCCTCAATCGTGCATCGGGACAATCCGGCACAGTTGAAATTGGCACTGGCTTCAAGGTTGAGAATCTTCGAGATAAGGGCGTGCAAGAGAATCTAATCCGCGAGTACTTGGAAGATTATCAGCCTAGCGAAGAAACTCTTGAGCGCGTCTTTGAGTTAAACCGTAAATATAATTCGAAGATTGAGGAGACCGAAGAGGTCGCGCGCAACATTAACTGGAACATTAATCGTTTTGAGTGGGACAATCTCTTCAATTATGGTGCTGGAAACTCTTTAAATTTCAATGACTTGAATGGAATCATTGGTATTTTTGGAAAAAACTTTTCTGGGAAGTCTAGTATTATCGACGGCTTGCTCTATACAATGTTCAACACAACCTCTAAGAATGAACGCAAGAACTATAATATTATCAACCAGAATAAAAAGGACTGCCGCGGCCTCGTCGAGTTACAAGTGGGTGACAAAACTTATACTATTGAGAGAACTTCCGAGAAGTATGTAAAGAAACTTAAGGGCGAAGTTACAGACGAGGCGCGCACCTTCCTAGAATTCGGTGGCTCGAATCTCGTTCTTGGTGAAGAGACGAGTTTAAATGGCACCACTCGCAACGAAACGGATGCCCATATTCGTAAGCGTTTTGGAACAGTTGAGGATTTTTTGCTTACCTCTATGGCAAGCCAGCTCGACAGTTTGTCCTTTCTTAAAGAGGGGTCCACCAGACGCAAAGAAATTCTTGCTAAGTTCTTGGATTTAGATATTTTTGAGAAAAAGTTTAATCTTGCAAAAGAGGACTCAGCAGACCTGAAGGTACTACTCCGTCGTCAGGGCGACGTGGACTATAAGGTTGACATTGCAGTAGCAGAAGTTCAGAGAGATGAGTCCCAGGAAGCACTAAATGGTGAAGTTATCGCGTGTACGGAATTGAGAGAAGAATTATCTGCAGCAGAAGTAGAACACATAGAACTAGTCAATCAGATAGATTCTCTGCCGGATGAGCGTCTTGATATTAGAAAACTTCTTGAGAGTAAAGCAAATCTAGAAAAAAAGATAGAGACCACGCATTCTAATATTATAGAACTTAAACAAGAGAATGTGGAATACGATGAGAAACTTAATGAATACGATGACTTTTTGACCACTATTGACATTGAAGAGTTACTAGCCAAAAAGAAGGAATATGATCAGTTCAAGGAGAGATATGACGCAACGGTACATCGCGCCCGACTCCTGGATAATGAGTATAAGTCTATGAGTAAAAAATTGGATCTATTGGATGAGGTACCCTGCGGGAACCAGTTTCCGATGTGCCAATTTATTAAGGACGCCCACATTGCTTCTGTTGAGTTACCATCCCTAGAAATCGACATTATCAATGAAATCGAAGACGCCAAGGCATACAAGACAAAAGTGGCATTAGTTAACTCAACAGAGATGATCGAACTTATTGACCACTATAATGATACTATTATTAATAAGAATAATATCGAGATTGAGAAGAGAGACAATAGGGTTTCGATTGAAGTATTATATGCAAAGGTAAAAGCTACAAAAATAGCGTTAACAGATATAAACACAAAGATTGAGCTTTATGAAGAGAAAAAAGAACTCATTCAAAATATCGAAAATCTCCTGAACTCCCGCGAGGAGGTGGTATCTCACATGGGTCGAACAAAGAATTCGATCGCTACTCTGGAAGAAATGATAAACCAACACCACCGCCAGATTGGGTCGCTTGAACAAAAAGTTGAAGACCTGATTGAGAAGAAAGAAGAGTTAGAGGACATCCGGGCGGAATACGCGGCGTATGATTTATTTATGCGCTGTATGCATTCCAATGGCATCGCTTATGATATTATCAAGAAGCGCCTCCCCGTTATCAATGAGGAGATTTCTAAGGTGCTTTCCAATATTGTGGACTTCGAAGTATTTTTTCAGGAGGATGGACGCAAGCTCGATGTGTTGATCAAGCACCCCAAGCATGACCCCCGACCGATCGAAATGGGCTCGGGCGCAGAGAAAACAATAGGTGCAATGGGTGTCCGCCTAGCATTGCTATCAATTTCATCGTTGCCAAAGGGGAACATTTTTATCCTCGATGAACCTGGAACATCCCTTGATGCTGAGAACATGGAAGGGTTTATTCGCATGCTGCAGCTCATTAAGATGTATTTCAAGACGGTGATATTGATTTCTCACCTTGATTCACTAAAAGATATTGTGGATACTGAAATTACAATCGACAAAGTTAATGGCTTTGCAAAAGTAAATCAGTAATGTTTACTCGGCTTTCTTTAATAATTTTTTAAATTTAAACTTAAGTTGTTTCGACATAGATCGCTTCCGAAGCTAATTAGTAGACGAGGTATATAAATATGAAGCATCTTATAGATAAGGGACTATCCAAATTAGTATCCCGAAAATTGCTTGCCTGGGGCACCGCTACCTGTCTCCTGATCTTTGCGGGCTTATCTTCAAGCGACTGGGTAATGATTACCTGCGTATATATCGGTGGTCAGACAGTTGTCGACACCGTCGCGCGTCTTAAAGGTCTTCAATAGTGAAACTATTAAGACTTAAAACAATAGCAAAAAAAGTTTGGCTTTGGGCTAAGAAATTCTGGTGGATGATTATCCTTGGGCTGGGCTTAATTATAGCACTGCTTCTATGGGCGCTTACACGCAATGGAGCATATGTAGCTGGTTTATTAGATTTAATGCAAGCGCGCAGTGATGCTCATGATCAAGAAATGGAAACTTTAGCTCATATCCACAACACTGAAATAGTTGAAAAGAACGAGAGACTCAAGGAACATCTAAAGAGAAGAGCCGAAATCGAAGAAGAATATAGGAATAGGGGACAAAACCTCAGCAAAGAAAAAGAAGCAGAACTTAAAAGAATTGTAGATGAGAGCTATAATGATCCTGAGAAGTTGGCAAGAGAATTAGCCGAAGCATTTGGAATAGAGTATGGTTAGAAAATTATTAT